>Ga0169931_10000439_pt1 | contig 68509 bp, 55 predicted proteins | sample Kivu_15m_20L_FD_129675 | JGI IMG/M metagenome (GOLD analysis project Ga0169931, IMG submission 129675) | Freshwater microbial communities from Lake Kivu, Western Province, Rwanda to study Microbial Dark Matter (Phase II) - Kivu_15m_20L... | ecosystem: Environmental > Aquatic > Freshwater > Lake... | reverse complement strand
CTCAAAGGGATGGTTCTCGATGCGATCCCCCACACCTACCAAGAGTGGGATGACTGGGGTCGGCAGGCCGAGCAATTTGCGGGAGTCGCGTGGCGGCGTGATCTAGGCGGGAAGCTTGAAACTAAGCGGCAATGGACCAAGGTCAATGATGGTATCTGGCGGATGTACTCGGCCGAACTGATTAACCCAGAGCAAACTTTTGATGTGCAGCTGACCAACCTGCGGGAGTCGACCCCGGGCGTCGTTCTGTTTGATTTGAGTTTCGTCGCCTCGCTCAATCTCCGCGCTCGCCAAGCCCAATGGCTGCGCGGCGTCCAGCTGTACAGCCTGAGCGCCGAGGGAAGCGCACGCGTCAGGCTGACTCTCGTTTGCGAACTAAGCTCCAGCCTTGATATGCGACAACTGCCGCCGTCGATTCAGCTGCGACCGGTTGTTCGGGATTCCAGCTTGAAACTCGATGAGTTTAAGATTGATCGCGTCAGCAAACTGGGCGGCGAGTTTGCTCAGCAGATTACTTCGGCGGTCCGCGGAGAACTGGACGAGAAGCTCGAAAAGAAATCGACAGACCTGACGAAAAAGCTGAACGATCGCTTGGCGAAGGAGCAAGACAAGCTGCGAATCAGCCTCGGCGACGCAGCTAAATTACCGTGGACGCCACAGGCTAAGCCGTTTTTACCCGGCGATGTGCGAGAAGCTTTGGGTAAGTAGGCACAAGACGCTGCCGCGAGAAGAAGTGCCACGTATAATCAAAGTCCGCGTGGCAAAGAAATAGTCAATCGGCGTTCCTTTCCAAAGGGCCGTTCGTTTAACCCCGTTTAGCCCGCAGCCGAAAGGCGAGGCGCAGCGAAGATTCGCTGGTCACCTAACTCCTCGCAGAAATAAAAGTCCGAAGTTTGCGCGTTTTGTTGGCGAATTCATTTAGCCCGAAAACAACTATCACTTCATCATAACGACCTTACTAACCTCCGAGCAGTTGAGGACAACTGCTCTACAATTGACAAGCCATGAGCACTACCGTCTCTCTCGCCCGCTTCAATTTCAATGACTACCGAATCCTCGACAATGAGACGCTGAACCAGCGAATTCGCGAGGCGAAGCAAAAGCTTGGTTCGAGGCTGCTGATTCTCGGGCATCACTACCAGCAGGATGAAGTGATCGAGCACGCGGACCTGCGCGGAGATAGCCTGCAGCTCAGCCAGATGGCGGCTGAGCGCGACTGCGACTACATCGTCTTCTGCGGCGTGCACTTTATGGCTGAGACCGCCGATATCGTGGCCAACCGCCCGGAAAGATTGACCGCGAGAAACGGCAAACGAGTTACCGTGGTCCTGCCCGATATGGCCGCCGGCTGCTCGATGGCTGACATGGCCGGGATCGAACAAGTCGAAAACGCCTGGGACGATCTCGGGCAGGTGATTGATAACAAAGACATCACCCCGGTGACCTACATTAACTCGGCGGCCAGCCTCAAGGCGTTCTGCGGCAAACATGGTGGAATCGTCTGCACGTCGAGCAACGCCGAGCAAGTGATTCGCTGGGCGTTTGAACGGACCAGCCGCGTCTTTTTCTTCCCCGACCAGCATCTCGGACGAAACACCTCGCTAAAGATGGGCATCACCAACGATCAAATGCCAGTCTGGGACCCGTATGCCGACAGCAACGGCGGCAATTCAGCTGACGCGATCCGCAACAGCAAAGTCGTCCTCTGGAAAGGACACTGCAGCGTGCATCAGATGTTTCGCAAGGAGCATGTCGATGCTTTCCGTCAGCGGATTCCCGGAATCAAAATCCTCGTGCATCCGGAATGTCCACAAGAAGTCAACGACATCGCCGACCTCTCCGGCTCTACCGGCTACATCATTCGCACGGTGAAATCGGCTCCGGCTGGCTCCAAATGGGCGATTGGAACGGAACTGCATCTGGTCAACCGGCTGAAGAAAGAACACCCAGAACAGGAGATTCATTTCCTTTCACCGGTGATGTGCATGTGCGCGACGATGTACCGGATCGATCTGGCTCATCTTTGCTGGAGTCTGGAGAACCTTGTGGCGGGCGTTCCGGTCAACGTTATCGAAGTTGATCCCGACACGTCGCGCTGGTCACTCGTCGCACTGGAGCGGATGCTCGGACTGAAGAGCAGCTAGTCATCCACGCAAACGCCGGAGTGTGGATTTGAGCGGCGGAAAACCGGGTTGAACACAGAGTGCGCAGAGAAGGCACAGAGGAAGGCAGAAGAGAGGGCTTAGTCGAGTCACTCAATTTGACTCAAGCCATATCTTCCAACTCCCTTAATCTCTTTCACTCCGCGCTCTCTGTGTTCTCTGTGTTTCCCAATCTGTTTTCTGCGTTTCCTAAGCACCCCGAACGGGAACGTGCAGACCGCTGCGCCGCAGATTAGACTATGGGCAAAGCAAACCGTCGATCTCAGCCACTTCCCAACATTAGGAGCCTCGCGATGGTCCGTCTCTTGCCTTTGGTGCTATGTCTTGCATTCCTTTCGTCCGCAATTTGTTCTGCCCAGATCACGCTGGAGATTTCCGGTGAAAGCCAAGGCGGGACGTTCAGCTTCGGCGGCGCTGACGGAGCGCCGCTGGTTCTCGCTCCGGTCCCAGGCTGGATGCCAACCTCGCCCGACCAACTGCTGAAGATGCCTCGCGTCGAGTCGGATCTGCAACTGCTGCCAGAGCAAAAGGAAGAACTGCAAGCCAAGCTCAAGCAGCTTCGAGAAGAGTTCCGCGTCAAGCGAGATGAAATTGCCAAAGAGATCACTCCCGAGCTGTCCGAGCGAGATCGCGAGAAGCTGAACAAGGAGATGGCTGACCTCGAACTGGAACTCCGCGATGAGATCAAAGACGCGATCGATGAAGTCCTCCTGCCATTCCAAAAGCAGCGGCTCGACCAGATCGTCGCCCAATCGAAGCTGAACAACAATGGCAGCGGCGCGCTGATGACCGAGGAGTTCGCCAAGCTGCTAAAGCTGTCCGACGAACAAAAGAAGGAGCTGGAACAGAAGCAGCAGGAACTGCAGAAGAAACTGCAGGAAGAAATTCGCGAACTGCGTCGCAAGCGGCAACGCGAACTGGTCGAGACGGTGCTCACAAAAGAGCAGCTCGCCAAGCTCAAGCAGCTGATCGGTGACGATCTTGCTCCCGACGAAAAGCAAGACAAGAAACAACGCGATTGAGAGCCGCCCCGATTCTAGAGCTGTTGTCCCCAACTGCTCAAGCGTCTGAAAATCGGCCTGGTCCCGAACACAACCGCAGAACACTGGATTCGTCAACCGCGTCTCGTGGCTCGCTTCCGACAGAAGCTGGTGTTTGCTTTCCTTTAGAATCAAGTCTCATTCATTCAACCTGAAACTCTTCCCGAGGAGTCTGATCGATGTGCTGTTTTGGAAAATCCTGGGTTCTTCCGGCCTTGCTTGGTGCGGTCACGACGATGCTGGTCGGTTCGCATGCCCCGCGGATGGACGAATATAAAAGCGGAATCGTCTGGCCCGAACCGCCAGTAATCACTCCGGGCGACGCGGTAATACCGCCTTCGGATGCCATCGTACTGTTTGACGGCAAAGACCTTTCGGCGTTCAACAACGGCGATAAGTGGTTGATCGAAAACGGATACGCCCAGGTGCGAAATGGCGGCATCACCAGCAAGCAGGCTTTCGGCGATTGCCAACTGCACATCGAGTTTGCCACTCCCTCCGAAGTCGTTGGCGAGAGCCAAGGCCGAGGCAACAGCGGCGTCTACTTGATGGGCAAATACGAAGTCCAGATTCTCGATTCGTTTAACAACAAGACTTACTTTGACGGCCAGTGCGCTGCGCTTTATAAGCAACAGCCGCCGACCGTCAACGCCTGCCGTGGTCCGGGCGAGTGGCAAACCTACGACATCATTTTCGAGGCGCCAAAGTTCGATGGCGAAGGCAAGGTCATCAAGCCAGCCTATGCGACCGTGCTGCATAACGGAGTCTTGGTGCACAATCATTTTGAATTGCCCGGCGGGACGTTCTGGGATCAACCGCCCCATTACGAGCCGCACGCCGAGAAACTGCCGCTGCACATCCAAGACCACGGCAACCCAATGCGATTCCGGAATATCTGGATCCGGGAAAATATCCAGCCGCTGGTTGGGAAGAGGCCGGAGTGAGTTGGCGGTTCGGCTTTAGGAGCGAAGAAGGGAAACACAGGGACACAGGGGGCGCAGAGGTCGGAAAAGAGAAATCTGGATTTGGAAGGAATCGTTTGAACCATCGCCGACAGAGCTGTCGGCCACTAGGCTAAACGATTCGACTGCTTTTTTATTCCTTCCACTTTCTCCCCAAATCTCCCTCTCGCTTTTCTTCCCTAATCTCCCTCTTTCTTCCCTCCGCGCTCTCTGTGGCCCCTGTGTTTCCCCCCTGTTTTCTCTTCCCCAAAAACAAAAAAAAGCCGGCGTCCTGAAGGGGCAGGAGCCGGCCTTGTCGAACAGCCGCAAGTGGGCCGGACGACAGTCTATATCAGTGTTCGAAAATGGAACGGACGAGACGAGAGGCAAGGGAGGGAGATGAGGGAGGGAGTGTAGATGTCTCGCCCGTTCCGAAAGAAGTACATCGCAACCAATGTGCCAATCGTGCCGACGAGAAGAAAAATTTTTGCTGGCGATTGAATCACGCGGGGAATCGCCGTTGAACAAGCGGCTTTTTACGGCAAAATTTCCTCACAACCTCTTGTGAGTCTTGGCTACGGTCATCCCGAAGGCCAGTAATTTTCGCCTCGCCTTCTTTGTGCGCGCTTTGCTCGCGTCACGAATTGAGACAGATCGAAGTCCCATTTTCGCAACCTGAGAAGAAATCGCTTTGCCGCTCGTCTCATCGATAACAAGTGCTGGCAAAGCGCGCGATTTCGCACTCTTGGTTCGTGCGGGCAGTAGCCTCAGAGCCCAGTCTCAACCGGTTGAGGCGCAAACGCGAAGGGTTTCGCAAGAAAAGGGTGTCGCAAGAAACAGGGCCATGCAAAAGTAACTACGCGGCCCTTACTCGTTTCTATCTCTCAGCATTCTCTGTGTTCTCTGTGTTTACCCTCTTCGCCTCTAAAAGCGAGGCGTGAATTCAAATCGCCTCGCCTGTCGGCTACGAGCTAAACCAAGAGGCCAGGAGCCTTCCGCCGCGCGCGGTCGTCATTACCAATTCCCTAAACCTTAGCCGGCTTGGGAGGCGGGGTGACAGGCGTCCAATCGGTTGGTGGAAGTTTCGCGTCCGCCGAAACTTGAGCTCCACAAATCCGCTCAATCTCACTGGCCGAATATCCTCGGCGAATCATCTCCAGCTTGAGATTGGCATCGGCCCGCTGGCGGCTGAGCGAGATAATCATGTGCGTGATCGTCGCGACCAACCCCCAGAGCAGGGAGCCCCCCAGCGCGATCACAACGGCAACTAAGGGAATCACTACCGGGTTCATCTGAGAACTCCTGCTTTTCGGCCTTAGGGCTAGTTTTCAGCCGATTTGTTTACTAAATCGATCATACGTGATTCGCGTGAAGACTCAAACTCTTGGCAAAATCTTGCCAAATTTCCGCTGCCTGTCCCGGCTGGGACTTTTTTCGTAAAAAGGGGGTTGAGACGCTGCCTCAAACCGCGGTGCATCAACCTTCACAGCCGTTTCCCATCCAGTTTCGCCTCCTTCGAGCCCGCCATGCTGAATATTCGCGACGTGCTGGCTCCCGGTCAATCGATTAGCCGGCGGCTGGAGCATTACGAGGACCGGAAAGAGCAACTCGCCATGGCTGAGGCAGTGGCCGAGGCGATTGCCGAGAAGCGGCATCTGGTCGTCGAAGCGGGCACCGGCGTTGGCAAGAGTTTTGGCTATTTGGTCCCCGCCATTCTTTCCCTGCAAAATCGCGGCGACGGCGACCAAGACAAGAAGCGGCGAATCATCATCTCGACGCATACGATCTCCCTGCAGGAGCAGCTTCTCAACAAAGACATCCCGCTCCTGAACAGCGTGATTCCACTGGAGTTCAGCGCCGTCCTCGGCAAGGGCCGCGGCAATTACATCAGCCTCCGCCGAATGCAGCACGCGCTGCAGAAGTCAGCCTCGCTGTTCTCGCAGCTGGAGGAAACCAACCAGTTGGAAGAGATCCGCCGCTGGAGCGGGCAGACTGGCGATGGCAGCAAGTCGTCGCTCCCCTTCCGCCCCCTCGCGAGCGTCTGGGATGAAGTCCAAAGCGACAGCGGCAATTGTCTCGGCAACAAATGCCCAACCTACGACAAGTGCTTCTACTTCCAAGCTCGCCGGCGACTTCTCAACGCCGACATTATCATCGTCAACCACGCTCTCTTCTTCAGCGACCTGGCCCTGCGCCGCTTGGATGTCAGCATCCTCCCCGATTACGACTGCGTGATCTTTGACGAAGCCCACACGCTTGAGGCCGTGGCCAGCGACCATCTCGGACTTGGGGTTACCTACGGCCAAGTCCAATACACGCTGAATCGACTATACAACGACCGCACGCAGAAAGGGTTGCTCGTCGAGCACAAACACGCCCAGCCGATTCGGCTGGTGACTCAGGCCCACGTCGCTAATGATGAATTCTTCGAGCGGATCGCCAACTGGCTCAAGCGAACCAGTGGCGAGGGCGGTTCGCGCAGCAAGGCGCAGCGTGTCCTAAAAGCTGAGATCGTCCCGAATGAGCTCTCGCCAATTCTCGACCAACTGGTCCGCAAGATTAAGCTCCTGGCACAGGAAGCCGAAGACGCTTCAGAGAAGCAAAATTTCACGTCCGCTGCTGACCGTTTGAAGGGCATCTCGACCGCACTGGAAACTTGGCGGATGCAAAGCGAACCGGACAGCGTCTACTGGATCGAAAGCACGACCGGGCGGCGCGGGACCAACTACTCGCTCGTTTGCGCTCCAATCGACGTCGGCCCGCATCTCCGCGAGCACCTGTTTAATGAAGTCGACACCTGCATCCTCACCAGCGCCACGATCGCTGCCGGGAAGCAACGCTCCTTCGATTTCTTCTGCGGAAGACTGGGGCTTTCCGGCGCCAAGACGCTGCAACTCGGCAGCCCATTCAACTACGCCGAACAGTGCCAAGTCATCGTCGTCAACAATCTGGCGGACCCAACGGTCAACAAGGATTTACATTATCGCCAAAGCCTCGAGGCGATTCAAAAATACCTGCTGCGAACCGAGGGACATGCATTCATTCTGTTCACCAGTTTCGACACGCTCAACCGCAGCGTACGCGACCTGAAGAGTTGGCTGGTCCAGCATCAGATGCCGATTTTCAGCCAAGGCGAGGGGACGCCGCGCGGCGTGCTGCTGGAGAAATTCAAGCAAACTCCGCGCGCCGTGCTGTTTGGAACGGACAGCTTCTGGCAGGGAGTCGATGTGCCGGGCGATGCGCTGCAAAATGTGATCATCACCAAACTCCCGTTCAGCGTCCCCGATCATCCGCTGCTGGAAGCCCGTTTGGAAGCGATTCGCGATGCGGGCGGCAATCCGTTTCGCGATTACCAGTTGCCCGAGGCGGTGATCAAATTCAAGCAAGGCTTCGGCCGATTGATTCGCACCGCGAGCGATCAGGGGATTGTCGTCGTCCTCGACCCGCGGATCGTGACCAAACAGTACGGCCGGACCTTCCTCGATTCGCTTCCCGACAGTCCCGTGAAGTATGAGCCGCTGTAAGAATGCGGAAAGCGGAATGCGGAATGCGGAATGCGGAATGAAGGCCGCACTCTTCGCAGTTCTCCCGCCGCCGACAGCGCTCAACGCAGGTCTCCCGACCCCACCGACAGCGCTCGGCGCGGGTCTCCCGACCCCGCCGACAGCGCTCGGCGCGGGTCTCCCGACCCCGCCGGCTGAAGGACCTCTGGTCTCCCCTGCCCCTCAGGCGGAAGTTGCGGCAAACTTTTGAGCTGCCGAAACCTGAATGCCAGCAATTCTTGCGCTGCTGAGCAGTTGGGGACAACTGCTCTCCGATCGGAGGGCGACTTTGGGGTTATCGAATCGTTTAAAGAACCGCGTTTCGGCTTGGATTTGCCCCCGCTGCGATTGATCTTGCAGCCGTCGTTTCGTTTTCCGAAAATCAGATTCAGCCAAGTCATTCTCCCCAGCATTTTAGGACAGAATCTCATGCGGACCCTCTTTTTGGTTTTCACCGCGATCTTCGCCAGCTGTTTCGCCGCTACCCTGTCTGCCCAAACGTTCGCTCCGATTGAAGCAGCCAACAAAGTTGCTCCGCGCGAGACCGACGACTCGCTCACCCAGAAGATGCAGGGAAGCTGGACTGTCGCCAAGGCTATCTTTGGAGGCAAACCGTTTCCGCTGGATGCCAAGACGGTCCTGAAAATCAAAGACACTGACTACGAGCTGCAGATGCCGGGCGCGGAAGACAAAGGCAAGCTGGTTATCGACACGACGATGGTTCCCTATCAACTGACGATTGCGGGAACCGCCGGGCCAAATCAAGGAACAAAGATTCCCTGCATCATCAAATTTGAAAAAGAGCAAATGGTGATTTGCTATCAGCTGGATGGCGGAGAAGTTCGGCCCGAGAAATTCGAGTCGCCCGAAGGAAGCAGCCTGCTGCTCGCCTATTACGATCGTGTCAAAGAGGAAACGGGCAAGACGAAGTAGGTTGGGTCGCAACCGCAATTCGAGCGCTCAACAAAAAATGGTACGCCCGTGGCTGCGCACCCACCGGGCGGTACGCGGTAACGTAGCCCCAAAAGTGGCCAACTCTCTACATCCCGTGAACAACGGGCTCGTGGATTACTTCTTTGATCTGATACAGGGTCCCGGGAGACCGATGGTCACTCAGTCGGCGGGGTCGGGAGACCCGCGCCGAGCACTGTGGGAGACCCGCGCCGAGCACTGCGAAAGACCCTGCCGAGCACTGCGAAAGACCCTGCCGAGCACTGCGGGAGACCCTGCCGAGCACTGCGGGAGACGCGCGAGCTTAACCATTGAGAGCACCGCGGCGAATGCTGTTGCTCTGAGCCCCATGCTCAGCAAAGCATTCCGCATTCCGCATTCCCACTTCTCACTCCCCCTGCTCACTTCCCATCCAAGTCCCAACCGGTCTTGTCTTCAATCAAGCCGTAGAGGTCTTGGTACAGGCTCTTGCCATGGGTCAGCTCACCGCCGTTGTGGCCGACGAAGCCAATCCCCGCTGCTAACAGCAAGGCCGCGAGCTTCCAGAGAAAACCATCGTCTGGATCGCGCAGCCGAGCCGATCGAGCGTAGAAGCAGAGACAGACTGCAAGGAAGGTCATGATCAGGGCTGAAGTGCGATGCCAGAAGATCGGTTGCTGCTGATTCCAGAGATCTTGAACGGCAGCCACCGTACCGCGCCCCTCCATAGGGCTGAACCACCATCCTGTCACACAGGAGAGCACTGCCCCGAAGGTCCCGAGCCAGAGGCAGTAGTACGCGCAATCGCTCATCACAAAATTCCCGCGAATGCCGATCAGGCCAAAGAGCCCAGCTGCAAACAGCAAGCCAATCGGGAGGTGGAGCACAGCAGGATGCAGCGAACCGATTGCGTTGTAGACGCTGTACGGCTTCTTGGCTGGCTTTGCGTCAGTCTGCCCATCACCGGGAGCCTTTGGCTTGTCGCCACCGGCTTGGTCGTCCTTTCCAGCTGAGGCTTTGGTGGATTCATCGGATGTCTGTCCAACTGCCGGTTGCTTGCCGGGGACCTCTTGGACTGGCCCGTCGAGGATCGGTTGAGCTCCTGCTTGAGGCTGGTTCGCCGCTGGCTGCTGTCCGGTTCCTCCCGACGCTTCAGGCTGGTTGCCGCCTTCCTGCTTTTCAGCCGGCATTTTGAATTCCACACCGTCCGGCCACTTCGCGCCCTCATCGATCCACTTTTCGATCAGTTTAATCTGCTCTGGCTTCAGCGGATTCTTCTCATCCGGCGGGGGCATCAGCTCTTCAGGGTCCTCTGAGAACAGCACTGTGTACATCTGACTTTCTTTCGCTTTGCCAGGGATGATGTAGTCCATCGCGGCTTCGCGATTATCGATGCGAAAGTCCTCTTCTTTTTCTGGACCATGGCATTTCAAACAATGCTGTTCGAAAATCGGCTTGATCTGTTTCACAAAATCAACCGGGTCACCACCGGCCAGTGAAGCTGGGGCTGCGGCTGGGTCTTGGGCTTGAGCAGATACGGCGACCAGCAGCCCGAAGAGGAGCAATGCGGGGCGAACTGCAAATGCCAAGCGATTCGCGGTCAGAAGCGAGTTGGACATGTCGAGGCTACCTTGAGGAGCGAAACGTTTCGTCAGTCGATCGGGAACAGGCATCGGGCCTAAGCCAGACCTTGGGCTGCGAGTTTCGAAAGTGCTGCGAGGACAAAAGCCACTATCCCAAAATGATCGGCGCGATTCAACCAGCGACTTGCACGCTGCAGTTGTCCGCGCTGGAGAGTTTGGATGTAGCGACTCTACTGCGGCTAATTTTATCCCAGCTGGGCGAAATGACGCAGGTCAATTCAGCCACAAACCGGCGGCCTAGGAAAAGTCCGCTGATTATCGCATTCACGGGGAGAGGCGGATCCGCGCCCTAAACAAACAATTGACTGGGCATTCCACCGCGGTGCGCACCCCACCGGCGCCCAAAGTTCGTAGGGTGGGTCGCATCCGCGCCGTAAACAAACAATTGATTGTGAACGCCACCGCGGTGCGCACCCACCGGCGCCCAAAGTTCGTAGTTCGTAGGGTGGGTCGCATCCGCGCCGTCGACAAACAATTGATTGTGAACGCCACCGCGGTGCGCACCCACCGGCGTTAAAGCAAGAGTCCTTACGAGACCTGCCCTGATACCGGCAGCCGCCGCGAAGGCGGTCGATTTTGAAACACGCACTCAACCGAACCACAACTCGCTGGACGGCTTCGGTCTACCCCTGGCGCGAAGACCCGGCTGACGAGGAAAGAACCGGCGGCTAGCGCCTTGCCGCTCAGGGCGGAAAACAAAAAGGGGAGCCCCTCCCGATTCCAAAACTCTTCTCTCTTCTCTTGGTCACTCCGCATGCTCTGCGTCTCTGTGTTTCCTTAATTCGTCTTTCACTCGCCCGGGACTTGAATCTCCCTCAGCACGGGGAGGACCAGAATTTTCCCATCCCCCATTCTGCCGGTTCGCGAGCTGTCATTGATTCGCCGAATCGCTTCTTCAACATGTTCGTCCGCGACAATCAAACTGATCTCAACCTTGGCAACAAATACCAGCGAGAACTCGTTTTCCTTGTAACGCTCCAGATAACTCTTCTGCCGGCCGTAACCCTTGACCTCGCGGATGACCATTTCCTCCAGCGGCAAGTCGCCCAGCGCGCGGACGACCTTCTCCGCGAGGAACGGTTTGACGATCGCGATGACCTGTTTCATGAGGTTTCCCGGCTAGGGGGAAGTGGGGGCAATGATTGGCGGCCGCTCAAGTTCCTAGGTCTGCGAAGCTCTCAATCAAGCCGGCTTTCGCCACGACCAAGTCCAGTGCCGGTCGGAGGTTGCTTGAACCGATTCGGCGGGCGATCCGACTGCGGCTACCATCTGTCGAATCTCATCGAGAGTCAGTGCCGCCCGGAGGGAGTCGCCGAACATCTGCTGGGAGTGAGCGTTCTCGTTGCCCGTGTAGAGCTGCACGAATTGCCGAACTTGCTCTTCGGTCTCCGGTCGCATCAAGTCGCGAATGAACATCAATCCGCCAGGTCTCAGCACACGAGTGCACTCGGCAATCACGCGGGCGGGCTCGGGAATATGATGGACGATGCTGTTGGAGATGACTGCATCAAACATCTCGCTGGAGAACGGCATCTGTTTGGCATCAACTTGGGACAACTGCACCGTTTCTCGCACGCCCGCGATTTCGATGTTGTAGCGAGCCAGGTTGAGCATCTCGACTGCCAAATCGATCGCCATGATTCGCATTCGCTGTGAGAGCGGCTGCTCTTTGGCTTGGCGGCAGATCTCGACGGGAATCAGAGCTGTGCCGGTCCCCACATCGAGCACATCACCGCCGATAAAACCCGCAACTCGGAGGTCGCTGGCAAACAAGCGGTTGACCTGCGAATGGTCCATTCGGTTGTAGTCGAGCGCCTCCTGCGGCGTGTCCATTACTTCGACTTCCAGCACGCGGTCAATGCTCATTGCAGGGCCTCATACTGCTCGTCAGTGTCAATCGTGTCTCGCCGAGAACGTTTGGTGAATTCCATCAGCCCGACCAGAAACGCGGCAACGAAATAACCGCCGGCAATCTGCATCACTTGCATCCGGTGCTCATGCATTACCTCGGTCATCAGCATCCGCGGATCGTAAAGTTTGTCGCCGTCCCAAGGAGAGTGGACAAACCCGCACAGGGTAAAGGCGAACAGCAGCAAGAAAAACAGGCCGGCCTGCCAGTAACGTCTGTCGATGATCAGAGCCAACGCGGCCGACCACATCAGACTGGTCACAATGAATCCGCCTGCCAAAATGCGCAGCGCCCCGACTTTGGGGTTGGTCAGCATTTCAATCGGTGAGAGATAGTCCGCCAAGGTAATCATCAGCAGTTTGGCAAGCGCCGGCAGGCAGGCGATCGCCAGCGCCGCGTAATGGCGCCGCGGAGTCGCGACGAAACTCTGGGCGGTGATTTCCAAGCCGATAAAAAGCAAGATCGGGACGACCGCCACTTCAGGGATCCAGTCGTGCAGGGTTTGAAAGTAGCCCACGATTCCAGCGGCACCGATGAAGATTGCGGTAGCCAGTGTGTAAGCCGCCCGGGCTCCCATTGCTTTGTAAGCTGGATGCCCAATGTAGGGCGTCGTTTGAATCACGCCGCCACAAAGTGCGGCAATCAACGTGGCGACCGACTCGATTCCGATAATCGTCCCCGTGTGGTACTCATCCCCAGCCGCTGCAGCGCTTTCCGTGCAGTCGATCCCACCAATCACCGTTGTGATCGCAAACGGGATTACATAGCCCAAGTAGTTCAAAGAAGCAGGCCAGGCCTTCCACCACTCCAGCCTGAAAACCTCCAGCCATTCAGTCGGAAACCAGTTGGAGGTGGCCGCTTCCGCCGCTGCGACTGCTTCTGAGCCACCGAAGAAGATCGTTTGGTTAACGACCACGCCGAGGTAGTAGAATAAACAGCCGATCGCCACGGAAGCGAGCGCCCCGGGAATGCCAAACGGCAAGCGAGCTTTGCCGATCAGCGTCACCAGAATTACGACTAGCGCGGGGATCCCAACCATCGGCTGGGAGAAAATCTTTGGGACTTGATAGAAGGCGATCAGGACGAGGGCGATGGCGGCCAGCGATCCGAGCAGGCCAGCTCGCGGGACGACGCGGCGCAACCAGTTGCTGCTGAAGGCGAGCACGAACTTGATCAGGCCAGTCAGAATCAGACAGCAGATCCCAATGTGCCAAGCTTGCCGAGCTGCCTCCAGTTCATCCAGCCCCCGCTGTTTGCCATCGAGGAACGCTGGCCCGAGCACGAACAGGACCATTCCGATCAGGCTGGGTGTATCCAGCCCCAGCGGCATTGCCGTCAGGTTGCTGCGGCCGGTGCGGCCAGCGACCCAAAAGGCGAGGGCGAAATAGAGCAGGTCGCCGACGAACACTCCGATCGCCGTGCCCGGGACCATGTAACGGATTGAAAAATTTACAGGGAAGCCAAAGATCCCGGCGAGCATCCCGACGGCGAGGATGAGCCCGGCCAAATTGTCGAGCATCAGCCCAAAAAACGCGTTGATGTCGCCGCTAGCTGCCCACTTGTAGGAATTTTTCTGCATCTGACGTCCGCTTTGGCATGGACTTTGCGAATTAGAGCGGTCGCGAGTTTAAGTCTCCCGGAAATCGCTGTCAAACGGACCAAAGGTGGCCGGGGGGTTCCGAAAAAGATTACTGAGCAATTTGGGCTTTTTTTAGTTCAAGGAGTCGCGCGTTCAACCTGGGTTTCTGAAAAAAAGGGTTTCTTTCGACCCTTTCCCGAACCCTGCATAGAATGATGCGTAAAGGATGATGCAAGCCACGATTTACGACCTGGACTTCAATTCGGCTCGGCAACTTCAGGCAACAGAAAATCCCGTGACGGACGAGCAACTACTGCAGACGTACCGCCAGACGGGCGATCGCGAAGCGTTCGCCTTGTTGGTCTACCGGTACGAACGCGAGTTGTATCACTACCTTCGTCGTTACTTGGGCAGTGCCGAGATGGCTGAGGACGTCTTTCAGGCGACTTTTCTCCAAGTCCACCTGAAGTGCGAGAACTTCCAGTCCGATCGCAAATTCCGTCCGTGGTTGTACACCATTGCTACCAACCAGGCGATTGATGCTCGACGGCGCAACAAGCGGCACAAGATGTACAGCTTGGATGCCCCGCAAGAGCAGGAAACCGACGAAGTTGGTCAACTGGCGAATTTATTGGAAACGACCGAGTCCAATCCCTTGGACGTAACCTTGGATGAAGAGCGGAAGAACCTCGTTCGGTTCACCCTCGAGCAATTGCCTGAGTCTTTGTACGCAGTCATCCAATTGGTCTACTACCAGGGAATGAAGTATCGCGAAGCCGCCGATGTGCTCGGGGTCCCAGTGGGGACCGTCAAGAGCCGTGTGCATGCCGCGATCAGCAAACTCGGCGAAGTGTGGAACTCGCACCAAGTGGATTAGTCCCGTGAAATCACCGTCGCAGGAAGACTTGCTCGGTTATCTGCTCGGAGCATTGGACGCTCGGGAGCAGGAGCAAGTCCAACAGCTGATCGATCAGCAACCCAGACTGGAAGAAAAACTGCTGGCTATCAAAGCCGCGCTCGCTCCGCTGGAGCAGCTGGATGAACCGCAGGGTCCCCCGCCCGGCTTGGCTCGTCGCTGCTGCCAGTTCGTCGCGATGACCAGCCGTGAAATGGCCCGCGCGGAAGCAAGTGAATTCGCCGCTGCCGAACAGGCAGAGCAGACTCTGGCGTCTAACTCGCCGCGGCTTACCCCGCTCCAGCTCAAGACCAGACCGTCCACGACCCCGTTTGCAGATGAGCATACTGCGCGTCTGGGCAGCGGCTGGAGCCTGATGGACTTGGTCTTTGCCTGCACCGCTGCGATGCTAGTTGGGGCGATCCTCCTCCCTGCCCTCTCCGCAGCCCGCTTCAACAGCCGCGTGACCGCTTGCCAAAACAATTTGCGAAGCGTCTACAACTCTCTCGCTCAGTACGCGGAGAATCACGAGGGACATTTCCCCGAGATTCCTGAATCGGGTCCACTTTCCACAGCCGGATATGTCGGCCCGCTGCTTAAGTCCGAGGGCTTGCTTGAGAACGAACAGGTCTTCGCCTGTGCGGGCTTAGCCGGCGATGGCCCTATCGCCCGAATCCCGACGACTAACGAAATCCTCGCGGCGAAGTCAGCCCAGGAGTTGCAAAGCTATCGCCAGCGGATGCTGGGCAATTACGGCTACTCGATCGGCTATCTCGAAAATGGAAAGCATTCTTTTCCGAAGAATCTCGGACAAAGCAACTTCGTTCTCCTAGCAGATGCCCCACACAGTGGCACACCGGCCCGCACAAGCCTTAATCATGGTGGATGGGGCCAGAACTGCGCGATGGCCGACGGTTCGATTCAGTTCAACCGAACTGGCTTCATCGGCAACGATGCGATCTACGTCAACGATAGAAACGTGGTCGCTCCCGGCGTCAGTCCGGCGGATGCCGTGGTGGCTCCCAGCCACATCGAACCGTTTGCAACCTCGACCTGCTTGCAGTAGGCCCGCACCATTAGGATGAGGCCGCGTTCTTCGTCTCCGTCAGCCGGGCTTCGCGCCAGCCCCCGCGCTGCGCGAGAGCAGGAGAATTTAGAGCAGTAGAGCAGTAGAAAGAAAGTGAGACAGAAAAGGGCTTGTCAGCCTGGTCTTCGCGCCAGCCCCCGGTTCGCCAGCGGAAGTGCGGATTGAAATCGGAAGAGGACCTCTCACGGAGGCACAAAGGCACGGGGGAAGAACATTCAGAAGAGGGGACGGTTTTGCATTTTTCGTTTAGCCCGCAGCCGTAAAGGCGAGGCCAATCGGCATTTAGTTTGACGGCACGAATCAACTGCTTGGTGTAGTCTTGATGAAGTTCTGATCTTGGTCTCGGTTGCATTAGCCTGACAGGACATCCAATTGAATTACCCGTGCACAACAAAGGGCACTCATACAAATGAAATTTTTCGCCATTGTCTTCCCCTTGCTCCTGTCCGCCCTGACCATTTCCAAATTCACCAGCTCATCGGGTCAGCCTGAAGACCCGATTGATTTAAGGGATTTGAGCCAATACGTTCGCGTGACCGAACAACCTTTTGAAATGGATGACGCCACCGCCCAGCTTTGCCAGCCCGTGGATTGGGAGGAAGTCAATCCTCATGAGCCCTTGTATCCCCAGAAAGCTTTTTGCAACGTCTACGTCAGTCCTAGCGCGAAAGAAATCATGCTCTCGGGAAAGGGAACTTATCCGGAGGGCTCTCTGGTGATTAAGTCCAAGCTGGCGACAGCTGAGGCCAAGACGCCGGAGCTATTTACCGTGATGCAAAAAATGCCGGCTGGCTACGATGAGGAGCACGGGGACTGGAAATACTTCGTCGTGGACGGCTCGACCTTCAAGCTCCTGGCTGCCGGTCGTATCGACTCGTGCAAGTCCTGCCACGACCAGTATGCCGAGAGCGATTACGTAACCCGGCTTTATCTCAAACAAAAAAATCCCTCAAAGTGAGCGAACTACTTCCGAGAGACGTGCGTAGGGAATGGTGAGTAATCTGCGAAATCAGGGATTCCTCCTCTGTTCGGCAGAGTTCTCCAGCCGCACGTTTTTCAGTCTCCGACGTGCAGCTTTTTCCCCCCGAGGACTCTGCCGAGCAACGAAAAAAGGCGACCCAATCGGGGGTCGCCTTTTTTATTTGGTTTAACTAATTTGTCCCGGCTGGCAAACAGCTTCGTTTGCCCCGCCTAGTCGCTCGGCAAAGCTCGTCGGCGATCAGCTCCGCTGTCGCCGAAATCGTGCCGCGACAATTCCAACCAAGCCGCCGCATAGCAGCAGGCAACTTCCCGGCTCTGGAACCGCTTGAACTTTCTCGATGTAGCGGAAACTAGAGCTGAGATTGTTGATGATATCGGTACTGGAGAGGGTTACCGGGTCGAACACGGCTAGGCGAGTTCCCGCTGAGTAGAGGTACTTGCCGTTCCCCAGTTCATAGGCAGCCCGCGGTCCAGGCAGGTTGTAGTAATTCACCTGGGTCCCGTTGGGAAGGTATTCATAAATTCCAAAAGGGTTCGAAAAACCTCCCACGAGCAAATTGCCATTTACCCGTTCGTTGATCTGCTGTGGGAAATTGATTCCGCCGACTCCCGTGCTGCTAACCAAAGTGTTCAAGTAATTTCCGTTGAAGTCAAATCGCTCGATATCATCCGATCCCGAATTGGATACCAGCACATCACTCCCGCGAAAATAGACATCCCAAGGGCTGTCGAGCTTCGACCCGATGAAAGTCCGCTGGTCGGTACCATCCAATCTGAAACTCTGAACCGTATTGGCGTAGGTCCCACCTGCAACGGTTACGTAAAGACGGTTGTTATGCACGGCAATCCCGCGAATGTTAGACACATTGCTTGAGCCGGACGAGACCACCGTCCTCAGATATGTGCCAGAGGTTGAATACTCAAAAACGGCATTCGCGACTTGGTCACTGATAAAAACAGAATTCGGCCCGCTGCTGACTGCGTTGACGATCGTCGAGAATCGAGCCGAGTCGGTGATGAAGCTTGGATTAATAATGCTCCCGTCGAACTCACTCACTAGCAACACGCGGTCGGAAAGCGAGTCGACGACCATCAGGTCTGCTTGGATCTCGCTGGATGTTCCAACGGTAGTTGCAATCCAACCAATCAGAAATGCGGCTAACCAACGCCGAGAAAGGATGCAAAGAGGAAGACGTTGACTTTGACTCATGGTGTGATTCTCAATAATTGCAAACAAAGCAAGACACCTCGCCCCAGAGGCGAGATAATCCGAGGAACCATTTCGCATTCCCCGCCGTTCAGTTCAGCGAACTAGACGGCCGACGTCAAGATTTTGATTCGGCCTGCACGAGCTTGCAATGACTTTTAAATTGAATTTCCCAAAGGGACTGCTCAATTACTTGCTTTCGCCCAGCTCTTTTACCCGCACCCCTCGGTAGCGGACGAATTTGCCGTTGTAGTCTTGGGCGCTTCCGCCTCCGTGAACTTGGAGAGCAATCCTCCCCCGGGCCGGATGGCGAGCTTCCGTCTCGGTCCACTCGGAGATCTTCACGCCATTAATCCAAGTCGTGATGGTTGGCTTGTCGCCTCCCACGATCCGAGCGCGCAATTCATTCCACTGGCCATGCTTCCAAAAAGCGGGCCAGGCTTCGGGTAGGATCGCAAACGGAACTTGCGGATTGCCAACCGGATTGGTGTTCACCTTGGTGACTTCGTCTTCAAAGTTAAAATTTCGGATGTGGGGTCGGCCACCGAGGCCTTCTCCGTAAATCCCCATCAAATTCCCCCCGGCGTGATAGTCGATCATCGCCTGATAAGCTTTGCCATCTTCCGTGCTGCGAAGGAACAAGCCGCTGTCCGGTCCAAAGTCGTTTCGCATCTCTACCACGACTTCGAAGTCGCCAAATTCGCGGTCGCTCAGAATGATCCCGCCATTGCCCGGCTCATCCTGAGAGCCCGTAATCGCGCCGTCCTCAACGACCCAGCGTCCACCCGACTTGAACCCGCTCTTGGCGCTGTGCCCAGTCTTGGCACTGACATGCCAGCCATCGAGCGTCTTGCCGTCGAACAGGGTCGTCCAATTCCCGTCCTGAGCTTGCACGGTTCCTTGCGCGAGGATCAGCAACACGAAAAGCAAAGAGTGAATACGCATGAGGTCAGGTCTCCGAATACCTAGCGATCTGAGTTGAGTGACTTTTCGAACGATGTCTTCAATCTGTTACGTTTTCCCCGACTCGGCAAGTAGGCGTGATTTGCTGACTTAAGTCGATTTGGAGTAGGCGGTCACGTCCGCGTTCGCTTTTTGAGCCTTCTTGCTCCTCGAACGGAACGGAGTCGCTGGTTGTTAAGGTTTCCCTCTTACCAGCAAGTCGGGGTCCGATTGCCAAGCTGCACCAAGCCAAAACCGCGATTAACGGGGCGGTAGACTGGCGTCCATTTTCAAGCGCGCGATCACGCAGTCGTTTTTGCCATCGGCACCGGTCGTGCTTTGGATCGTCCAGAGGTCGATACCATTGTCGGCGTCGAAAGTGCTGCCGCTGTAATCGCCCCAAGAGGTCCCGTCTGTTGCGGCGAGGCCGTCACCAATCGAAACGATCGGCCGGAGTTCTCCCGGTGGGTCCCCCGCCAATCGCCAAGCAAACCGCGGGCTGATGAACATCTCGGCGCTGGTCTCCTGAAAACCGACCAGCACGTCGCCTCGTGGATTCACAGCAAGCGTCGTTTGGATGTAGCTGCTGGTGGGACTGGAAAGCAAACCGCGCTGGACAATCTTTCCCGTTGGATGCAACTGAATCCACTGCACGGCCGATCGGCCATCGGCGTTGACGGCCTGCGAGAACCAAATGTGTTCATTCTGAAAAGCGATCACTTTCGGATTGCGATCTCCGGATGCCGTCTTTTGCTCGCTTCCCTTTTGCGGCGACTGCGGGGGAAAACCGATGAACTCCAGTCCATGCTCGGTCGAACTGACCTCCTCGCATCGGGGCGTCCCGTCTTCGGCTGCCGTAATCCGGCGGACGATGAACCGCTCGTCGGTCACGGCCAGGAAATAGAGGTCATCCACCGCGTCCTGCATCATTACCGGATTTCCGATATTGCCCGAAAAGTGATAGACGGTCGCAGGCTGTCCCGCTTTCGCCTCGGACATCTTCAGCACGAATGTTTGCTCCGGTCCACCGGGAAAGGAGTAGCCAATCCACTTGCGGCTGTAGGCGATTGCACCTCCGTCGACGCCCTGTGGAGCGGGAACGGGGTAGGTGTACCAAACTCCCCGCGGGTCGCTGCTGGCCGAGATCGAAATGTTGACCGGCTTGAGTTTCTCCTTATCCCAAGGATTCCACAGGTCGAAACCAAACACTTTGTTGTGCGGATCAAAAAAGAGCTTGGGGTCGATCCCGCCATTAAAGGCGGCTTGAGTCACACCGTCGACATAGTTTCCGTCCTTGTCGTAAATCACTAGTCCGTCGTTCGTGCCGTGAAAGACGAAACCTCCACCGACTGCGATCTGCGGATCGACTTGGCGGTAGCCATCTTGCGAACCATCGAAGATGAAAGCGTCGGCATTTTCACGCTGCATGCCTCCCTGTTTTCGCTGATGCCCCGGCACGCCATCGTTGAAAGTCTCCTTCTTCAGCGGCTGGATCACTTCGCTCCGCACTGGCTGGTTACTTGGAGCCGGCCGATTCCCGCGGCGCCGCTGTTTGGCTTGCTCTTGAGCCGAGCTGTGAGTCTCGAAAAAAAAGCAGAACAGAAATGCCAACAGGAGGCAGAAGCGAAGCCTAACCAAAAAGAACATGAGAACATCCTTCAAAAACGGTAGCAGGACGAGAGCCCGAAAAAATTCGGCTTTAAAGACGACTCTATCCTGACAGACCGAACAACGATGAGCAAATCGGTCACTTCCAAATCAGCGCCCCGTCACGAACGACAGTACGCGACTTGCTTTTTTCAGTCGCCAAACCGGAGGCCAGTGCGAAGTTCCGGCAGACGAAGAGAAAAAACGCTGGCTGACGCCTCAAGCTAGATCACTCGTATCGCTGAGCTAACTTGCACTTCACCTCGCCTAACGGCTACGGGCTAAACAAAAAACAAAAAACAAAGAACGTCTAACCGACAACTATCTCCCATGCTCTCTCTCCGACCTCTGCGTTCTCTGTGTTTCCATCTGTCTTTCATCCGCAAAGAGTTGTCCGCATGCTCTACGTTCCAGCCGGACTATTTAGTCGGCAGCGGCACCCATCCGGCAACTTGCAGAATCCAAACGAACCAGTACGCAAGCAGGCCCGAAACGGGAATGGTGAAGAGCCAAGCCCAAGCCATTCGCTCAACGACGGTCCAGTTCAGTGCGCCCCAGCGTTTGGCCGCGCCGACTCCCATGATTGAGGAAGAGATATTGTGTGTCGTCGAAACGGGGATCCCGAAATAGGATGCCAGCCCAATGATGGTTGCGGAACTGGTTTCGGCGGCGAAACCATGAACGGGCTGAAGCCGAACCATCTTGTGCCCTAGTGTCTTGATAATCCGCCAGCCGCCGGCCGCCGTGCCGGCAGCCATCACCACTGCACACATCACTTTGATCCAAACGGGAATCTCCAGCGATCCGCCGGCTTTGCTGATCCGCAGGAACTGCATACTCTCAGGCAGATTGTCCATCAGCCCTTGGTCCGTCCCGGCAACCAGAGCCAAGGCGACAATTCCCATCGTCTTCTGTGCGTCGTTGGTGCCGTGCATGAATCCCATCCCCGCAGCGCTGGCCAACTGCAGCTTGCCAAACACAGCATTTACCCACCGCGGCTTCCATTTTCGCAGCAAAATGTAAAGGAATCCCATTACGGCAAAACCAGTCAGGAATCCTGCCGCAGGCGAAGCGAACATCGGAATGACAACCTTCCAAAGCAAACCTTTGCCCATCCACCAATGCTCAGAACTGGGCTGTGACCAAATCACGACATCCCAGCTGCGGGCTGCGGCAACGGCCGCGCCAACCAAACCTCCAACCAGCGCGTGACTGGAACTGCTCGGCATTCCCCAATACCAAGTGATCAGGTTCCAGATAATTCCGCCCATTAAGGCACAGGCGAGCACTTCTTGGGTCACGACCTCAGTCTGCACCAGCCCCGAGGCGATGGTCTTCGCCACAGCCGTTCCCCAAAGGGCGCCGATCAGATTCGTAAATGCCGCCAGCATGACCGCTTGGCGCGGCGTCATCACTTTGGTGGCAACCACGGTAGCGATCGAATTAGCCGTATCATGAAAGCCGTTGATGTATTCAAAAATCAGCGCAATCAGGATCACGATCAAAATCAGTGTCATTGTTAACCCGCAACGATTGATTAAAGAGCAAGTTGAACCCATCGCTCCGCAGCGACTAGGGTGATCGCTTAATTGTTCTTAAGCGTGATGTGCATGATTGCATTTGCCGCATCGCGACAGCGGTCGATCACCTTTTCGAGGAGGTCGTACAGGTCGCGGACCATCATCGCCTGAATCGGCTCGTACTTGCCTCCGTAAACCTCTCCGAGCAGTTTAAGGATCACGTCATCCGCAGCGCTTTCGATCGTCTGCATCCGCTCGTTCATTTCCTTGACGACTTCCAATGACGGATTGCGACGGAGCAGTCGCACCATTTCCGAAAGGGTTTTCGTTGCCCTTTGAATTAGTTCGGTCTGAGCGGAAAAGTCGACATCCCGCATCCGCTGAGGTTCAAGGTTGAACCTCTCCGCGAACTTTTCAATCGTCTTACAGGTGCGGTAGAGAGCATAGGAGAGCATTTCAATGTCTTCGCGCTCCAAGCCGGTCACAAATGTGTTGACCAGTTCTTCGCTGATCTGGTCCGTGATCCGCTTGTCCTTGCCGCGAGAGACAGCGAACTGGTCCAGCGGGTGCTGGTGCGTCCGATCCTTAAGCAATTCGACCAGCAGTTCGTTCAACTGGAGAATCTCGTCGGCACTCGCTTCGAGCAAGTCAAAAAACTTGGTGTCTTGGCTAAAGAATCGCTGCAGGGAAAACATCGTAAGTTCCTCGGCAATAAAGTAGTCTGGCTGCCGGCCGTCGTTGGCCATTTGCCGAACGGGATCTTAACGCGCTCTTCACATTCCCTAAATCGGCCCACGTTTTCCCCGAGAAATCCTAAGGCCGCACCGACTCGCTGCCTTTTTTGTTGGGGGTTGACAGGCCAAACGTTGAGCCGGCTATCGCACCAAACGGGTCTGAGCTGGCGCTGGTTCGCGAGCTGCGAGAGAGATTTTAATCGCGAAAGACTTTATTGACGCTGTGGAAACAGCGGGTCGAAACCGAGCGGGATAAACATCGCGGGGCTCCAACTCATGCCGGAGTGTGGCACATCGGGTGTCGCAAGCCGATTGGCTGCCAACATGACCAGTTGGTCCAGATGCGGACGGTCGAGCAATCTTCTGGCCTCAGCCAGTTTGACCCACACGCGCGAGCGATCTCCTGATTCCTGCCAATTCTCCAAAGCCGACTCGACTTGCATCAACCACATCAGGACTTCAAAGACTTTACCTTTTTTCCGGTAGGAGTATTGCCCCAGCTGATTGCCGTGAATCTTCCCGACCAGTCCAGCCTCTTCTCGAGCTTCATCCAGCGCGGCGGATAGAAGCGAATTGCCACCCGTAACTCCACCTTTGGGAAATCCCCAGCGGCCAGAGCGGCGACCGGTGACCAGACAAAACTCGGTCTGCGTTCCCACGAGCCGAAAAGGGACGACCCCGACTTGAGGTATCGGCTGAAGTGGTTGCGATTGGGAAATGGGGGCGTCCATGGGGTCCATCCCGGGGCCGAAGAGGGGCTTGGCTGACGCGGGTCCTGAAAGTGACCGAATCCGTTACCCTTACGGAATCCCACGTCTGCGTGGCTTAATAGAGTACCGTTTCCTTAATTTTTGCTAAAGCCCGGTTTTCGCTGTCCTCAAAGGCGGAATGAACTGCCATAATTCCTTTGGCCTGACAATTCATGGCGGGGAAAATTGCGAATTGGTCGCTCAATCGCCGATACCTTGCTCGGCCCCCTTGGTTGAGTCTTTCCAGGCACCTCCCTAGGGTCGCGTTCCATGCCCGCCGCGATAGCCAAGCCGCGATAGCCTAGCCCTGGGAAATCCAAAACACGCCGAGTCGCTTTTTAAATATCTAGGAGCGCTCCGATGACGAAACTGCTGAAGTTCAACAACGGTGCCGGCCGCCAAGCAAAGCTGCAAGCGATGCCGCTCCAGCTTCTGGCATCACTCCTGCTGGTTTCCCTAGCTGGTTCCGCTTACGTATCGGCTCAGGAACCAGCTCAGTCGACCACCCCGTCCTGGACGCCTCAGCAACTGGAATTATTCGAATCCAAGATTCGCCCGGTTCTGGCAGAGAAGTGCTACAAGTGTCACTCCGAGAGCTCGGATAAGTTAGGCGGCGGCCTGCGGGTCGATACTCGCGCGGGGTTGCTCGAGGGTGGAGACTCAGGGCCCGCGATCGAACCGGGCAAACCGCGGGACAGCCTCTTGCTTCAGGCCATTCAGTACAAAGACGACGACTATGCCATGCCGCCGCGGGCGGCTGGCGGCAAGTTGGCCGATAACGTGATTGCCGATTTCGAAAAATGGATCCGCGATGGAGCGGCCGACCCGCGCGAGGGTGCTGCTTGGATCCCCGAAGCCGGAGCGGGCGAGGCCGCTAAAAACTGGTGGGCCTTTCAGCCGCTGAACGTCACTGCACCGCCCGAAGTCAAACAGACGAACTGGCCGCAGAATGAAATCGATCGTTTCGTCCTCGCCAAACTGGAAGCAGCCGGACTTGAGCCCAATCCTGACGCCGAACCGACAACCCTCTATCGACGTCTCAGCTTTGACCTGACCGGCTTGCCTCCCGACTCCGATGCGGCGCGGCAATTCGCTCGGGACTGGATCGCTGCTGGTTCCGATTCGCTGCGTCGTGAATTGCTCGGGCGCGAAGTCGATCGGCTACTCGCCTCGCCGCAGTTCGGCGAGCGCTGGGGGCGCTACTGGCTCGATGTGGCCCGCTATTCGGAGTCATCAGGGAAAGACGTGAACATCCTTTTCCCACTGGCTTGGCGTTACCGAGACTATGTCATCGATTCGTTTAACGCCGATGTTCCGTTCAATGATTTCGTGCGGCAGCAAGTTGCCGGCGACCTGCTGGACGCCCGGAACGACAAAGAAAAGTCGCGCAATCTGGTGGCAACCGGCTTTCTCGCAATCGGCCCGAAATCGCTGAATGAACAAAAGCCCCGGCAATTCGTCATCGATATGGCTGATGAACAAATCGATACCGTGACACAGAGCGTGATGGGGCTGACGGTTTCCTGTGCACGTTGCCACGATCACAAATTTGACCCGATCACCCAGAAGGATTACACGGCTTTCCTTGGGATCTTCCTCTCCACCGATACGCGTTACGGCACGGCCGGCGCCATCGGCGGACGGAATGCGGGCGAATTGTTGCTGCTCCCCGACGAAAATGCGGTCAGCCATCTGAAACGCCTCGACCGAGATGAAGTCGAACGGAAAAAGTCTCGGCTTGAGGACCTCCGCGAGGAACAGCAGAAAGCTTTCGCCGAGCGGCAACGAAGTCGTCGCGAAGGGAAAGAAGATACAGGGATCAACCTGCTGCGAATCGCAAATCAGATCTCTGCGCTGGAAGCGGAGCTAAAGAATTACAACTCCGATGGGAGCGCCAAGGCTCAGGCTATGGGTGTGCGCGACAAGCCAACCAGCAGCGGCGGCTTGGGCGCGGCCTTCAATCGCGGAAGACCTGGCCGCGCAAGAAACGCCGGCTTCGATTCGCTGGTCAACAGCCCGCTCTTCATTCGCGGCGATGTCGACCGTCCCAGTGATCGCATTCCGCGCAGCATTCCCGCCATTCTGCCCGGTCTGGATGCAGTCAAGATTCCTCAGTCCACCAGCGGGCGCGAACAACTCGCCGATTGGATGACCGATTCGAAGAATCCGCTGACCGCGCGGGTCATCGTCAATCGCGCGTGGCATTGGCTCTATGGACAAGGACTCGTGACCAGCGTTGATAACTTTGGCACTACCGGAGCGACGCCGAGTCACCCCGAACTGCTCGATTACTTGGCCGACCGCTTTATGCGGGAAGGCTGGTCGATGAAAAAGCTAGTTCGTGAGTTGGTGCTTAGCCGCACTTACGCCTTGAGCTCGGAATATCGCGAAGCGAGCTTCCAAGTTGATCCGGGAAATGCGCTGCTCTGGCGCCACACGCCGCGGCGACTCGATGCCGAAGCAATCCGCGACGCGATGCTGGCTGTCGGCGGGACTCTCGATTTGGAGCGGCCCGCGGGTTCACTAATCGGCCGCGCAGGAGATGGTCCGCTCGGCGGTCCCAGAATGATTGGCGTCGCCGAGGAAGCCATCGTCAAGGTGAACAGCAATATTCGCTCCGTCTACCTCTCGGTCGCTCGGAATGTGGAACCAGAAATTCTGGGCGTATTTGATTTCCCCGACGGCAGCGCCGTTCAGGGTGCGCGGCAAACGACCAATGTTCCCAGCCAATCGCTCTACATGCTCAACAGCGACTTTGCCGAGCGGACGGCAAGGAACATTGTCCGCCGGGTCATCGGCGACCCATCCAAAGATAAAGTTTCCACCAAGCTTGACCGCGACGACGTGCCAGAGCAATTGGAGGAGCTTTACTGGGTAGCGCTCGGCCGCGCTCCGGATAAATCGGAAGTCGCCGCAGCTCAAAAACTGCTTTCCCGTTATCGAAAGAACCCGATCACTGGTTGGCAAAGCGTCGCCCGGGCGATTGTCGCCAGCGCCGAGTTTCGAGCCCTCGATTAATTCAACCTCATGCCTTCAAACTTTCGCGTTTTATAGGGAAGAACTGCCATGCCCTTCGGACTTTGCAATCAAATTGCTCCGCTGGTGAATCGCCGACAACTGCTGCAGTACGCCTCCTGCGGTTTCGGCTGGCTCGCATTCTCGGGGATGCTCGGACGATCGGCTGGCGCTCGCGCCGGTGAGTTGCTTCCGCTGGAGAACCCGCTCGCTGCCAAACAGCCCCACTTCGCCGCCAAAGCCAAACATGTAATCTTCCTCTGCATGCGCGGCGGGCCATCGCATCTCGATACGTTTGACTACAAGCCAAAACTGCAAAGCGACAGCGGCAAGCCCGGCCCGCGTCCCGGCTCGAAACTGCTCGCCTCGAAATTCAAGTTCAGCAAGTCTGGCAAGAGCGGGCTCTGGATTTCAGAACTCTACAGCGAGTTGGCCAAGCAGGCTGACCAGCTCTGCTTTATCCACTCGATGCAGACCGACTTGCCTGCGCACCCGCAAGCCTTGGTGCGGCTGCACACGGGCACTTCGCAGTTTGTCCGTCCTTCGCTCGGAGCCTGGACTCTTTACGGTCTGGGAACCGAAAACGAAAACCTACCCGGCTTTGTCAGCATCACTCCCTCCAGCGGCTTCGGCGGCGCAACGAACTACGGCAGTTCATTTCTCCCCGCAATTTATCAAGGCACTGCTCTGGGGCGAGACAACCGCCCGATCGCCACCGCAGAAATTGCTCACTTGAAAACTCGCCAGTCGCGCGAAGAGCAGCGAGCCGAACTCGATTTCCTCCAGACGCTCAATCGCCGCAAGCTGGAGCAGGACAAAGTCAACCCGGACGTCGAGGGCGCAATCGAGGCGGCTGAACTCGCTTTCAAGATGCAGAGCGAAATGCCCCAAGTGCTCGACCTAGGCAAGGAGACAGAAGCGACAAAGAAACTTTATGGTCTCAACGATCGCGCGACGGAAGACTTTGGTCGCAAATGCCTTTTGGCTCGGCGGATGGTAGAAGCGGGCGTCCGTTTTATTGAAGTGACCCACGGAAACTGGGACCACCACTTCAACATGAACGCCAGCCTCGAGCGAAGTTGCGGCGAGATCGATCGCCCAGTCGCCGGACTACTGCAGGATCTGAAGAAGCGAGGCCTACTGGATGAGACCTTGGTCGTATTCAGCGGCGAGTTCGGGCGAACTCCTTATGCCCAAGGGCAAGACGGACGCGATCACAACAACAAGGCGTTCACGCTTTGGATGGCTGGCGGCGGCGTGAAAGGCGGTTACGCCTACGGAAAGAGCGATCCGTATGGCTTCGACGTCGAAGAGAACCCCGTTTCCATTCACGACCTACACGCCACGCTGCTCGCGCTGCTGGGCCTGGACCACGAACGCTTGACCTTCAATCACGCCGGCCGAGATTTTCGGCTGACCGACGTATACGGCAATGTGGTCAAAGACGTGATCGCGTAACACCAGCAAACGCTTCGTTTTGCCAGATCCCTGTCGGCTCATCGTTTAGCCCGTAGCCGACAGGCGAGGCGAAGCTGGTTTGACCGCTCCATTCATTACGCGGATCAACCGGCTCATCGCCAATTGCTGGCTTGCAGTTCAATTTCGTCTACTACTTTTTTTCGTCGCCCGGTGGGTGCGCACCGCCGCACGACTCAGACTCAATTGAAAAAACACGGCGCGGATGCGACCCACCCTACAACTTGGGTGCGACAACTACTTCGGCTTTTCTGCCAAGACCAAGCCCCAAACATGAGGCGGCGAGGGGAGATGTGCGAAACGGACTTGCGAAAGCCCGGCAGCATGCATCCACTCCCGCAGCAACTGCGGACGGTTTAGCTTCGCGCCAGGAACTCGCAAGCCGATCTCCAGTTGGTGGTAGACCATATTTCGGAAGCCCTTGTCCTGGCCTCCAAACCAGTCGATCACGGCGAGTTCTCCACCCGGCTTGAGACCGACTGCTAATGCGGAAACCCACTCGGGGCCGACGGACTCTGGGAGAAAATGAAATTGCCCCGAGACGATGATCAGGTCATAAACACCCTGCTCTATTTTCGGGTGGCGCGGATCGCCCTCGATGAACTCGAACTGATTCTCCAACTCGACGCTTGTGGCAGTTTGCTTGGCCCGCTCCAAATCAGCCGGCCGATCGAGCACCGCAAACAGGCTGTCCGGGTCGCGATGAGCCAGCGCCGTGCTGATCACGGCCGAGCCCCCGCCTACTTCCAGCACGCGGTAAGCTCGCCGCGAGTGCCCGAAGTCCAGCACCTCCGCGGCGTCGAGCGCCGCCGGCGCCTCGAGCCACTGCTGCGAATCAATTCGGATCAGCGGAGGAGTTTTCTTGTCCGCAGCAGGAGCGCGGGACTCCCCGAATTTGTCGCTGCCCAGCCGCACCAAATCCTCGAGGCTTACCCAGTGCCCGTCGTCGAGCGAGAACGGATCGACCAGCAAGTGCCCGACTTGGGACAGCGCATAGTCCTCGCCATAATTCTCAACCAGCCCCGTCTCGCAGAGTGCCAACAGCAACATCTCCGTCGCTGCCCAATCGAGATTCAGGTCTCTGGCTACTTGGGCCGCCGTCTTCTGTCCCGACTTCAGCTCGTTAATGACACCCAAACGAAGGGCCGTTTTAAGCACATGATAGGCCACAACGGTGTGCTGTAGTTGCACATAGTCATCGACTGTCTGACTGGGATGGGGAGTACTCATTGCAGGGCCATAGTGAGAAAAATCAGCAAGCTGAATCGCAAGCGGCAGGGTTCGCGAGTCGGAATGCCGACATGATAATGCAGTCTCAGCTAACTGCGTAGGCTCAATCGAAAGCCTGTTTAATGCGGCCGAAAAACCAATTCTGATCGCACACCTCCCTGGTTCATCATCGGAAGCAACTCCCTAAACCGCCAAACCGGGCGTCAATCCCGCCGCAAAAAGGTTAGTGCATAGAGCGTGAGTGCTGGCGCGCGACTAGGGACAAACTCGAAACTATCGCCGCGCAATTCGCTTCGACCGGTTGGATTTCAAGCGAATTCGATTCACAATATGGGCGTCCGTGATTTTGAAAACCTGACACCGATTTAGTGCGGATTGTTTTCGAACAACTGCCAACTTTTCTTTGAGGATTTGCATGTCTCGATCATGTTTCTGGTCATGTCTCTTGGTACTGGCTCTCGGTACGACCCAACTCGCAGCTCAGTGGACTCGAGAATCGGGTTTGCGAATGCCTGAAGGTTTTGAGTTGACGCAAATCTACAAAGTCCCTGGCGAGCAAGGCTCTTGGGTTAGCCTGACGACGGACCCTCAAGGACGCCTGATCGCCTCGGACCAATACGGCAAGCTCTACCGGATCACGCTGGACGCTCAAGGCAACACCAAGCTGGTTCAGTCCATCCCGGTCGACATCGGTCGAGCACATGGTCTGCTCTACGCTTTTAACGCCCTCTATGTGATGGCTCATCAGGGAGATGGCAAACCATCCGGACTTTACCGGGTCACCGACACCAACAACAACGATGAGTTTGACAAGGTCGAATTGCTCCGCGAAATCGCCGGCGAAGGCGAACACGGACCGCATGCGATCACCCTCAGCCCCGACGGCAAGTCGCTCTACATTTGCGCTGGCAACCACACGCCACTCCCGGAACTGGCTGACTCGCGAGTTCCCCGCAATTGGCAAGAAGACCAACTGCTGCCGCGGATGTGGGATGCCGGCGGACATGCCGTTGGGATCATGGCCCCCGGCGGCTGGGTGCTCAAAACCGACCCGGACGGCAAGTCGATGGAACTGGTCAGCAGCGGTTTCCGCAACGAGTATGACATTGCCTTTGACCCCAACGGCGAACTGTTTACCTACGACTCCGACATGGAGTGGGACGTCGGTTTGCCTTGGTACCGACCGACTCGCGTTTGCCATTTGACCAGCGGCAGCGAATTCGGCTGGCGCAGTGGCTCGGGCAAATGGCCGACCTATTACCCGGACAGCCTTCCGCCAGTGGTCGACATCGGAACCGCCTCTCCAACCGGAGTTGTCTTCGGCACTGGCACCAAGTTCCCAGCCAAGTACCAGCACGCGCTCTATGTCGCTGACTGGAGCTACGGCATTCTCTATGCGATTCATCTCAAGCCCGAGGGCGCCACGCTCGTCGGCGAAAAAGAAGTCTTCTGCACCGCTCCGGGGCTGGCTGTCACCGACGTGGCGGTCCATCCCAACGGGTCGATGTACTTCCTGATCGGAGGACGACAGTCGCAGTCGGCTCTGTTCCGCGTTGACTACCGCGGCAGCGAATCGACCGCCGCCGCAGCCTACCCAGAGCCGACGGAAGAAGCGCTGATTCGTCGCCACCTTGAATCGTTTCACACCGCCAGTCCGGACAAGGCAGAGCAAGTCGTGAAGGAAGCTTGGCCGATGCTCAAGCACCCAGACCGTTTCGTTCGCTATGCGGCTCGCGTTGCAATCGAACGGATGCCGGTCGACAGCTGGCGAAATCGAATCTGGCAAGAACAGGATTCGCAGGCCGTTCTGGAAGGCTGCTTGGCCCTGACCCGCTGTGGTAAGCCAGAGGACCAAATGCCGATTTTGACCAAGCTACACGACTTGGAAAAAGTCGCTCTGACTCGGGACCAACAGTTGCATCTGCTGCGCACCGTTGGGCTTTCCTTCATCCGGCTGGGCGAACCGAGCCCGGAAATCTGTGCCGCAGTCGACGAAGCACTCAATCCGATGTTCCCCTCGGGTGACACTTATCTCGATCGGGAAGTGTGCCGCTTGCTCGTTGCCGTTCAATCTCCGAACGTTGCGGCAAAGGCAGTTGACCTGCTGGTCAATGGCAAGAACCAAGAAGACCAAATCATGCTCGCTTACTGTCTCCGTCCTCTCCGCACGGGCTGGAATCCAGACTTGCGAGAGAAGTACTTCCAGTGGTTCCTCGACGCCGGCAAGTACCGTGGAGGCAACTCCTTCCGCGGCTTCCTGCAGAACATGCGTACCGAGGCCATCGCAACTTTGGCCGACGCCGAGAAGGAAAAGTACGCCGTCCTGACCAACCAACCGATCGAGCCGATCGCTCAGAAACTTCCCGAAGAAACTCGGGCAATCGTCAAGAACTGGGAACTGAACGATTTCGACAACTTGAGCAATGAAGCGTTGGCGAACCGCAACCTGAAAAATGGCGAGCAGATGTTCGTCGTCGGACAGTGCTACAAGTGCCATCAGGTTTCCGGTTCCGGTGGAAGCGTCGGGCCCGACTTGACCGCGGCTGGCCGACGATTCAATCCGCACGACTTGCTGGAGACGATGATCGTTCCAAGCAAGGAAGTCTCTGACCAGTACCGCGCGACTACCTTCCAGATGGACGACGGCCGGCTGATTACAGGACGCATCGCCAACTTGGCTGGCGGCAATTACATGGTTCAGACCAACATGCTCGACCCGGGCAACTTCACCAACTTGAGCGCTGCCAATATCGAAGACCGAAAACCATCGGAAGTTTCGATGATGCCCAAGGGACTGCTCGATACGATGACCAAAGATGATGTGCTCGACCTGCTCGCCTATCTCCGATCGGTTTCCGACTCGGCGATGGGAGCGACTGGCGGTCAGCAGTAATCCAAGTCCGCCTCCAGCGGAGAACCTTACGCTGGAGGCGGAGTCACTTTTACAAATCAATCACTCACTCCATTCCCTCGAAGGATGAACATGTCGACTGTTGAAAAGCGCTACGCGCACGTGACTTATGCTTGGGACGCCAAGCGGGCAGCTAATTTGAATGGGCTGCAGACTTTGGTTTACCGCTCAAACTTGCTCGGCGATGACGGCCGAATCACCAATACCGGTGGCGGTAACACCTCCTCCAAGCTGGTTGAGACCGACCCGCTGACCGGAGAGCAAGTCGAAGTTCTTTGGGTGAAGGGATCAGGTGGTGACCTGCGAACCTCAAACGCGGAGAACTTTTCTTCGCTTTACATGAGCAAGCTCGTCGACTTGCAGAAGATTTATCTCGCGGCCACTCCGCGCGGTGCGAAGACGCCGATCGAAGACAAGATGGTCGGCTACTATCCGCACTGCACCTTCAATCTGAACCCTCGGGCTTCTTCGATCGACACGCCTTTGCACGCTTTTGTTCCTTGGAAGCACGTCGATCACACGCACCCCAACTCCGTAATCTCGGTCGCGGCGACGCGGCGCTCGAAGGAATTGACGCAGGAGATCTTCGGTGACGAAATCGCTTGGACTCCGTGGATGCGGCCTGGCTTTGAACTGGGACTGACCCTGCAGCGGCTATGGGAAGCCAAGCCCGACCTCAAGGGAGTGGTCCTCGGACAACACGGACTGCTCAACGGAGCCAATGACCAGTACGAGGTTTACGAGATGAGCCTCGACCTGATCGACAAAGCAGCTCGCTACATCGAGGCCCGCGACCGCGGCGAAAAAACCTTCGGTGGCCAGAAGTACAAGTCGCTTGAGAAGGCGCCGCGCGAAGCGATTCTCGAACAGCTATTACCGTGGCTCCGCGGAGAGCTCTCGCGTCAACAGCGAGTGATCGGCACACTGCAGACCGATGCCACGATGCAGCGATTCGTCAACAGCGTCGACGCACCCCGTTTGGCCGAACTCGGGACCAGTTGCCCCGATCACTTCCTGCGGACCAAGATCAAGCCGATGTATGTCGACTGGAATCCGCAGACCGGTGACTTTGCCGGACTGAAGCAATTGATCGTCAGCGGCCTGGAGAAGTACCGCCAGGATTACGCCGCTTACTATGAACGCTGCAAGCATTCCGATTCTCCAGCGATGCGCGGCGCGGACCCGACGGTTATTCTGATCCCGGGAATCGGCATGATCGCCTGGGGCAAGACCAAGAGCGAGTCACGCGTGACGGCAGAATTCTACAACTGTGCCGTCGATGTGATGCGCGGAGCGGAAGCGATCGACGAGTACATCGCGCTGCCCGAGCAGGAAGCGTTTGATATCGAATACTGGCTGCTTGAGGAAGCCAAACTGAAGCGAATGCCGCCAGAAAAGCCTTACGCCCGGCGCGTCGTAATGGTTGTCGGTGCCGGCAGTGGCATCGGCAAGGAAGTGGCTCATCGCTTTGCCAACGACGGCGCTCACGTTGTCTGTGCTGACCTTGACCCGCGTGCTGCCCAGCAGACGGCCGATGAACTGACCGCCAAGCACGGGCTCGGAATCGGTGTGGCTGGGAGCGAGATCTCTGGCTGCGGCCCGGCAATCAGCGTCGGTGTCGACATCACCAAACGAGAGAGCATCCGCGCGGCGCTGCTGCAAACGCTGCTCGCATACGGTGGGCTTGACCACCTCGTCATTACGGCTGGCATTTATGTCTCGCCGCGACCCGATGGTACGATTCCCGATGATGCTTGGGGCCTGACATTCGATGTCAACGTGATTGGTCCGGCGCTCGTTGCCGATGAAGCAAAGAAGGTTTTCCAAGCCCAAGGGCTGCGAGGCAGCATGGTCGTGACGACCAGCGTCAACGGAATGGTCAGCAAGAAGGGAAGCCTCGCTTACGACGCCTCCAAGGCTGCTGCCAACCATCTTGTCCGCGAGCTGGCAGTGGAACTTGCGCCGCTGGTCCGCGTCAACGCAGTTGCTCCGGCAACCGTCGTCGCTGGCAGCTCGATGTTCCCTCGCGACCGCGTGATCGCTTCCTTGTCGAAGTACAACATTGCCTTCACGGAATCGGAATCGACTGAAAGTTTGCGCGATAAGCTGGCCAAGTTCTATGCCGAGCGGACGCTGACCAAGGTGCCGATCCTCCCGGCCGACCAGGCGGAAGCGATCCTGTTCCTGACGGGCGACAAGGCTTCTAAGACGACCGGCCAAATTGTGGCGGTCGACGGCGGTTTGGTCGAAGCGTTCGTTCGCTAACGGTCAAGCTTGAGGGGCCGTAGGACTTTCCTGCGGTCCTCGCGGAAAACTACAGAGTGATCACCTGTCAAAGGAGTCAAGATGCGAGTCCATTTGGCGATCGATCTAGGTGCTGAATCCGGCCGCGTGATCGCGGTCTGGATCAGCGGCCGCAGTGTCCAGCTCCACGAGCTGCACCGCTTCTTTCACCAACCGATCGAGCTCCCTACCGGGTTGCACTGGAACATCGCGCAGATTTGGGCTGAGATTCTCAAAGGGCTCAACGCCGCGGCGGCTTGGGCTGGTGAATCGGGTCATGAAGTCGCCTCCGTGGGCTGCGATGTCTGGGGAGTCGATTGGGCGCTGATCGACCCGAGCGGCGAAGTCGTCGCGATGCCGCACGCCTATCGCGACCCCCGCAACCGGAAGTTTTACCAGGAGGCACTCGGCCTGCTGGGGGTCGATCGGATTTATCAGACGACCGGCATCCAGCTGATGGACCTCAACACGCTCTACTCGCTGCTGGCGTTTGTTCGGACCAGCCCGCGGCTGGTTGAAGCGGCTGATCGACTGCTGTTTATCCCCGACCTGATCCACTACTGGCTCTCGGGCGATCAGGTTGTCGAGCGGACGATCGCTTCCACCAGCCAAATGATCGACGTCCGCACGGGTCACTGGTCGAAGGAACTCCTTGAACCTCTGGGGATTCCAACGCGACTGCTCGGTCCGATCTCGCCTGCGGGAACCGTCGTGGGCCAACTCCGTGCAGCGGTCGCCTCGACGACTGGACTGTCCACTGGCGTGAAGGTGATCACCCCCGGCTCGCACGATACGGCCAGTGCCGTAGCAGCAGTCCCCGCAACGGGCAGCCAGTCATGGGCCTATCTCTCCAGCGGAACGTGGTCTCTGCTGGGCGCGGAACTCGACTCTTCGTGCACCAACGCGAAAGCTCAAGCGGCGATGTTTACGAATGAGGCCGGCGTGGGCGACAAGATTCGCTTCTTGAAAAACATCGCCGGACTCTGGTTGGTTCAGGAGTGCCGACGCGCCTGGCTCAAGTCGGGCGAGGAATACACCTACCAGCGATTGGCCGAACTAGCGGCGAATGAACCGGGCGGACGGACGCTGGTCAATCCGGCGTATCCAAGCTTTCAGACACCCGGCGATATGCCTGCGAAAATTGCCGAGTACGCGCAGGCAACTGGCCAACCCGTTCCGAGCACGCCGGGTCAATTCGTCCGCTGCTGCCTCGACTCGTTGGCCTTGGCTTACCAGCGGACGGTCAGTTTGCTCGAAGGTGTTCTGGATCGCCGAATCGATGTGCTGCACATTGTCGGCGGCGGTGGCCAGAATCGACTGCTCAACCAATTGGCTGCGAACATGCTCGAGCGCCCAGTGGTTGTCGGGCCGCTGGAAGCAACGGCGATCGGCAATGGACTGGTCCAAGCGATGGCTTGTGGCGAGCTGAAGAATCTCGAAGAACTCCGCGGCTTGATCGCCGGCAGCGATTTGATCGTCGGACGCTATGAGCCTCAAGCTGAGGCCGAACGCAATTCCTGGCAGGAACGATTTCAGCAACTCGTGAAGTAATGTCCACCGCGACCGAACCACAGCCCCCCTCCCCTACCCCGTTCAATCGCGATCCGGTGTTTCGGCTGCTGGTTTGACCAAGGTCTATCGGATGGGCGAAGTGGAAGTCCACGCCTTGGGCGGATTGGATATGGAGTTGTATCGCGGCGAATTTGTCGTCCTGCTTGGGCCTTCGGGGAGCGGCAAGTCGACCTTGCTCAACATTCTCGGCGGCCTCGACGTGCCGACGGCCGGGCAGGTTTTTTACGAGCAGCAGGAGTTGACCAATTATTCGGAAGCAGCTCTGACGCGATATCGCCGCCACAGCGTTGGCTTTGTCTTTCAGTTCTACAACCTGATCCCTAGCCTGACCGCGCAGGAGAACGTCGCGCTAATCACTGAAATTGCGACCGAGCCAATGACGCCGCGCAGGAGGAACTCGATTCAGCCGAGGCGATTTACAAATCCCGCATGGAAGAACTCCGCGTCGCCAGTTTCGGAATGGAGATCGCCAAATTCGAATACGAACAGGCACAGGCCGCTTTGGGGTCGGTGAAATCGACGAATTCGGAAGTTAAGAAGAACTTCGATATTCGCTCACCGATTACCGGAGCCGTCTTGAAACTCTACGAGGAAAGTGCCACGGTCGTACAGGCAGGCGACCGCTTGCTCGAGGTAGGTGATCCTAACGATTTGGAGATCGTCGTTGATGTCCTCAGCACCGATGCAGTTAAGATCCAGCCGGGAGCGCCGCTGCGTTTAGTCCACTGGGGAGGCAGCGAGGCGCTTGCGGCTCGGGTGCGGGTCGTCGAACCAGCAGCGTTTACCAAGATGAGTGCGCTGGGCGTCGAAGAGCAGCGAGTGAATGTGATTGCAGATTTTCTTGGCGACCCTCAGGTCCGCAAAGGCGGCTTGGGCGACGGCTATCGAATCGAGGCCGAAATCGTCATCTGGGACGAGGAGAGTGTCCTGCAAGTTCCCAGCGGAGCGATGTTTCGCAGCGGAGCTGATTGGTACGTGTTCCGAGTCCAGCAGGGACGAGCCGTCCAGCGACCGGTGAAAATTGGTCAGCGAAATCAAGCCGTCGCCGAAGTCCTCGAGGGACTGGAGGTCGGGGCCGAAGTCGTGATTTATCCAAGCGACATGGTCAAAGATGGGGTGACCGTCGCGCCGAAAAAGAAACCGCTGGGGAAGTAGTCGGCGAAAGAATATGAAGAGAGGGGAAAATGAAAAAGGGTGGTTGAAGGGGATCGAACCCTCAACCTTTGGAGCCACAATCCAATGCTCTAACCAATTGAGCTACAACCACCGCGATTGAACGCCCGATTCTAAACAGAGCCCCAAATGTGGTCAACGACTACGCAAATTCGCCCCAATTAGGCGACTCTCACTCAACTGCTGGGCGTTCAGATCAAGTTTCAAGTCTCAGCCGTTTGAACCGCTGCGAAAGGGAAAGTCCGGACCGATCGGGGCCGCGGAGAGCTCGCAGAGGAATCCGCTCAACCGCTCGACAATGATTCCCATCAGCCGCTTTCCCTTCTCGGCCGACGCTTGATGTGGATTGCCGGCACCAGAATTTGTCGTCAGCAAATGCCACGGCCGAGTCATCGCCACCCAGCCTTTTTCAACGGCCGAAAACTGCACGGGACGTTTCGTGCCTTGGTCGGCCGCGAGACTCCCATCGGGATTCTTTGCGACGAGATGGTCGAAGTAAGCCAACCCAAAGCTGGTCTCCATTTCGCCGGCGTGATCGTCGGGGTTTTCAAAGATCTCGCGGCAGGCGTCGGCGACCATCTGGTACCAATTGCAGAGGAACAGATGCGCGGCAGTCTGTCCGTAGAGCTCACGCAGCAGTGGCTTGAAATCGTTCCCGCCGTGGCTGTTGAGCAGAACAATCTTGCGAATCCCCGACTTCTCGAGTGAACGGACGATATCCGTGATCACCAGTCCCAGGGTCGAGGGATTCAGATTAATGGCAAGCGGGAACTCTCGCAGGTTGGTCTCTGTGCCAAACGGAATCGTGGGAAGCAACACGACGCTGGCTCCTGACTTCGTCGCCGCTTCGCAGACATTGCGCCCGATAATCGTCCCCTCGAAGAGATCGGTCCCGTAAGGCAAGTGCAAATTGTGTGGCTCGGTCGCTCCCAGCGGCAGAACGGCGACTTCGAACTGCCGCTGCTTGACGGCTCCATAATTCAGCTCGACCAGTTCCCACGGCCTGGGGTCGCGCGGCGCGCTGCGAAACAGTTCCGTCATCTTGCTCTCTCCCTCATGATCACTTCACGATCTTCAGTTTCGGCCGGGTTTGGCTCAATCGAGAGAGCCACTCTTGCGAAATTTGACTCCCGGTCAGGTCCAGCTGTTCAAGCGATTCAATCGCGGCGAGAGTGTGAAAATTCTCTTCCGAGATCTCGACACCCGAGAGGTTGAGAATTTTCAGTGCTTTCAATTCGCCGAGTGCCTGAAAATCCTCTGCCGAAAGTTTGAGCTCCGACAAGTCAAGTTCGCCCAGTTTCTGACAGCCGGTCAAAGGCTTCACCACTCCCGCCTCGATTTTCGCCCTACTCAAATCGAGCCAACGAAGCTGCGTGCACTCGCCCAAGCGGGCCATATCCTTCTCGCTCAGTTCCGCCTCCGGCAAAACCAATTCGGCAACGGCCTCAGGGGCGATCAGTTCGCGTTCCACTTGGCCGCGTTTTACTTTGAGAAATTCCCGGTATTCCCGGTCGATTTCGGCATCCCATATGCCAGTCCAAACATTAAACGCATCTGACTTGTAGTACTTTCCGCCATAAATGCCATCGAGATACGTGATCAAGCCCCCGCGGTAACGACCACCGTTGGCCGTCATCAGAAATTGCGCAATGCCGGCTGACTGACTGTATATCTGTCTGACATCGGGATGAGTTTGTAGTTCGCGTTGTCCCAGCCTTTTGAGCTGTTTAAACGGCAGATACTGGCCATCTTTCAGTGCGCGAAGTCGAGCATACTGCAAACGTTGCGTATCAAAACCTCCGAGGGTGACAAAGTCACCAAAGTCGTACAGACCCTCGAAATACATGGCAATCCCTTCGCCAAGCCAGATTTCCGAAGCATTAAAAGGAGACTTGGTTGTGCGAATTGTTTCTTTGAAGAGTTGATGCGTCGACTCATGCCGCCACGTTGCCAAATCGGGGTTACCTTGGCTGGAGTAGAAAAAAGAGAGCTCCAGTTTGTCGCTGTAAAATCCTGTCGAGATCTCCACTCCGGGAACATACTTCTCCAGTTCCTTTACATACTGCTCGCGGTCGCGGAAAAAGACGACCCGATACTTTTTTGTGGCCGGCCGCGCCTTTGACTTGCCCTCTATCCAGGAACGGACAGCCTCTTGGTTACTCCAGTAATCAAAACAGACTTGTCGCCAAACCCAGTGCCAGCGCTGCAGTTTTTCAGCCAGCATTCGCGTCGTCGCTTCGTCGGCTTGGGAAGCGATTTCGAAATTCTCCGTAGTAACCAACTGATAGGAGCCGGCGGGCCAGTTGAGTTCCGGATGAACTTTGGGCGCGGCTCGCACCTTCAATCGTTCGCTGAATGCCAGCCAGCCATCTTCGCCGCGCCGATGCCCGAGAGCCTGTCGCGCGGCGGCGTGGTCTGGGTTCCAGTAAAGCACTTCGTGGAGTAATTGGTAGGAACTCGCGCCCCTCAGCGTTCCAAAAAGCTCTTGTCTGGCGAAATCAAAAAGCGACTCAGCGTACTTCTCGCGCTGTTCCTCCAGTTGCTTCCGCCAGGACTCCGCCAGGTTTTCCGGTAACTTCCTGACGGGGCCGCTGGGTAAAAAGATGTACTGCCGCTGGGGATCGCGGGAGAACAGGGTGCGAGCGGTTTCGGACCGTTCCTGCTTGAGCCCTTGTTCATCGCACCATTTCATCAGTTGTTGGAGTTGCTCTTGAAAGTCGCGATCGATTTCCTCGCGGGTGATCCGGGAAGGAGCTTCCTCCTGAGCGGGCAGCAGCAACGGCTGGCCCAGCGCAAAGACGCTCAGAACGCCAATGCAAAGTACAACGTGGAAGAGCGTTTTCAAGCAGCCAGCCTCCGAATCAGCAAGTGATAATCGCAAACAGTCCTACGCTTCGATTTTATCCCAATCTTCAGTTGGAGACGCGAACAAGTGAGAGAATCTGGTTAAACTCCTTTGGCCGGATACGGTCCTGAGTCAATAAAACGGCTGGTTTGAACCAGTACCAATCGAAGGGAGGCGGGAGATGACGTTGTCGAAGGAGATGCTACTGCTGCTAAATCTAGCTGCGACTTGGTACATGGTGGGGCTGATCTGGCTTGTTCAGCTGGTCCATTATCCGCTGTTCCTGCATGTGGGCGAAGCAAAGTTTGCCGAGTACGAGCGGCTGCATACGAGTTGGACCAGTTGGGCGGTTGGCCCAGCGATGCTGGTGGAAGTTGCCACGGCTGCGGCGTTGGTCTTCTGGGTTCCGCGCGGCTGCTCACCTTGGTGGATGCTCGTCGGCCTGATCGTGCTGCTTGCGGTCTGGGGCGTGACGGCCGTTTGCAGCGTGCCAATGCACGCGCGGCTGGAAAAAGGCTACGACGAAGCGGCGATCCGCTGGCTGGTCGCCACCAATTGGCTGCGCACCTTCGGCTGGACCATTCGCGGTGTCCTGATGGCTGCCATGCTCTGGCAGTGCCTGAACTCGCGTCCGGAAATGTCAATTCCGTAATCGTCGCTATTGATCAGTGCTGACTACAGCAGCGCATCGAGTTGGTCGACCAGCGATCCGAAATGCTGCAGTGCCGTATCGACGGGCTCTGGCTTTTCCAGGTCCACGCCGGCCCCGCGAAGCAGGTCGAGCGGGTACTGGCTGCAGCCTCCCTTAAGGAATCCGAGGTAATCAGAGAGTTCCTTGGGACCACCTTTGAGCACTCGCTGGCTCAGGGCAATCGCTGCCGAGAGCCCCGTGGCGTACTTGTAGACATAGAAGGCGCGGTAGAAGTGCGGGATTCTCAGGCACTCCAGCGATAGCTCTGGATCGATCGTAAAGTCCGGACCGAAGTAATCGGCCAGAAGCTTGCCGTAAACACCGCGCACCGCTTCGACCGTCAGGGGCTCGCCCGACTCGACCATGGCATGCGTGATCTTCTCGAACTCGGCAAACATTGTCTGGCGAATGATCGTGGCTCGAATGTCGTCGATCAGGTTGTTGATGATGTAGGCTCGCTGGCGATCATCCTTGGCCTGCTCGAGCAGGTGATGCGTCAAAAGCTGTTCATTGAACGTGCTGGCGACTTCGGCGACGAAGATCGTGTAGCTGTAGTACTCGAATGGCTGGTTGCTTTTCGAGAGCCAAGTGTGCATCGAGTGTCCCGCCTCGTGAGCGAGCGTGAACACGTCGTCGAGCACCTGCGGCTTGTAATTCATCATGATATAAGGCTGGCCGTCGTAGGTACCCGAACTGAACGCCCCGCTTTGTTTACCTTGATTCGGATAGCGATCGCACCAGCGGCCTCTCAATCCGGAGCGCAGCGTCGAGCAATACTCGCTACCGAGTGGTTCGAGGGAATCGACCACCAAATCGACTGCCTGGTCCCAAGTATGCTCCATCACCACATCGCTGAGGATCGGCACATAGGTATCGTAGTGATGGATGTCGGGGAGCTTCATTTTCCGGCGACGAAGGTCGTAGAAGCGATAGAGAGCCGGGAGATTCTTGCGGACAGCTGCGATTAGGTTGTCGTAAACCGATTGCGGAACTTTGTCAGAGTAGAGAGCCTGCTGGAGGACGCTGTCGTATCCGCGGACTCGCGCGTAGTAGACGTCTTTCTGAATTGAGCCATTAAGCGTTGCCGCCAGCGTGTACTGATGAGCCTCGAACTGCGAATAGAACTGGTGGAAGGCGTTGCTGCGAACTTCGCGGTTGGGCGATTGCAGCAGTTGGCTGAAAGTCGACGGCGAGAGTTCGACTGAGTTTCCTTTTTCGTCAGTCACATGCCCGAACTTCATATCGGCGTCATGTAATTGATGGAAGATATGGTTGGTGGCGTCGGCCATCTCGCCCTGCATGGCGATAATCTGTTCCTCGCGGGCCGAGAGCGTGTACGGCTTGTAGCGGAGCAAACGGTCGAGCAGCAGTTTGTAGGGGGCCAGCGCAGGCTCCTTGAGGAAGCTGCTCATCACTTCGTCGGGGATCGCGAGGATTTCAGGACGGAGGTAGCTGGCTGCCTCACCGGCTCGCGTTGCCATGTTTTGAAAGCGGCCAACCATTCGCTGGTAGTCCGAATTCGTCTGATCCTCTGCCGTGCGGAGAAAGGCATAGTTGCCGAGCTTCTCGGCAAGTCGCTCTACCTGGCTGTCGTACCGCAGGCACTCGGCCAGTTTGGTTGCCGAGGTAGCGAGTTGCCCGCGAAACGGTGCGTAACCGGGGATTAGGGATTCAAACTCCTTGAAGCCTTTTTCCCAGCCAGCATCGTCGGTAAAAAGTTCGCTCAGGTCCCAGGTATCTCCGACGGGCACTTCACTTCGCTTGGGCAGACTGATGACTTTATTCATTGGCGACGACATCCTGTGCTCTGGAAAACCTGTACTTCGGAAAACCGCGGGGAGCAGAATTCACATCGCGCCCCGCTGAGGTATGCCCCAACGTACAATGATCGGGCTTTCTTTATCAACAGGAGTCAAGCATGTCGCGCGGAATTCGGCCGTCCCTCTCACAAAACCGGTCAGCAGCCAAGTCTCTCTGGGTATTGCTAACACTTTTGGCCGCTCTATTGGCTGGCTCCAGCCCAGCCCAAGAGGTGCAACCGAAGTTTATCGATTTGAATGAGGACTCCGCTCGGCAAGTTGTGGTCGACCGAGAAGCCGGCCAGTATCTCGGCCATCCAACGACTTTGCTGCTGGAAGACGGCAAGACGATTCTTTGCGTTTATCCTAAAGGCCACGGCAAGGGACCGGTGATTTACAGGCGAAGCTCTGATGGCGGGAAGACTTGGAGTGACCGCCTGCCGACTCCCAAATCGTGGGAGACATCGAAGGAGACGCCGACCTTGTACCGTGTGATCTCGCCGGACGGACATCGCCGGGTGATCATGTTCTCCGGTCTCTACCCGGCGCGAATGGCGGTCAGCAATGACGATGGTGAAAGCTGGTCCGAACTGGAACCTGTTGGCGAGTGGGGAGGGATCGTGGTGATGGGAAGCGTGGAACCGCTGCGCACCGGTCCCGGTCACTACCTCGCAATGTTTCATGATGATGGCCGTTTTTTGACAGCCGACAGCAAGCAGACCAAGCCGGTCGAGTTCAAATTGCTCAAGTCGCTTTCGACGGATGGCGGGATGACCTGGTCTACCCCAGTGACCGTGCTCAGTTCGACCAAGATGCACTTGTGTGAACCGGGCGTGATTCGCAGTCCCGATGGAGAGACGTTGGCCTGCTTGCTCCGCGAGAACACTCGGACGGCGCCGTCGCAAATTATCTTCTCAAAAGATGAGGGAGTGACGTGGACAGAGTCTCGTCCGTTGCCTGCCAGCTTGTACGGCGATCGGCACACGGCGAAGTACGCACCTGACGGACGCTTGCTAATTTCCTATCGCAAGATCTCACCGCGTGGTGAAACCTCGCCAGCCGAAGGAGACTGGGTCGCTTGGGTTGGTACTTGGGAGGATTTGACCGAGTCTCGGCCTGGCCAATACCTCGTGCGACTGAAAGACAACACCAAGAGCGCCGACTGCGCTTATCCGGGAGTTGAAATTCTTCCCGATGGAACATTTGTCGTCACGACTTACGGTCACTGGACCAAGGACGAGCCGCCTTACATCATGAGCGTGCGATTGCAGTTGGCTGAACTGGATGCGTTGGCGAAGTGAGCCGCAAGGTCGGGGCGACAAGCTCGGAAGGCGGAAGCGGGAATGTGGAACGTGGAGTTTATTCATGCGGAAAGCCGTCAGAGAGTGGTGGCTCTCTGACGGCTTTCGGATGATTTGATTACGCTTAGTAAGAACTGCTTCACCGCGGCTTGGCCTCAGTTCACCAGCTTGACGAAGTGGGGAGCTGGAATTGTTGGTTCGGCACCGTCGAGTTGATTAAGTTGCTCGACGAGAACTTGGGTATCGGTGTGTGCTTTTTCCACCCAGAGCTGACGCATTGAGCTGGGGACCGTGTTTCCGGCAAAGGCCTCGTTGTCGAGGCAGGCGAGGACCCCATCGACGATTCGACGGTTGAGTTCCGGATTGGCTGACCACTTGCTGGGAGACTGCTTAAAGCCGCGGAGCATGGAGCTGATTAAAATTTCTTGTTGGCGAGCAGCTTGTTGGTCGTCGTAATAGCCGCGCTCTTGGACGAATTCATTCAGTCGCTTGCGGTCGAAAGTAAATTGCTGGGCGACCTCCTGCTGGGGAAACCACGCGAGGAACAAGTCGGTCCATTTCTCGACTAGTCGTCGCAACTGATTGAGTCGCTCGAAGACCGCTTCGTTTTTGCCTTGAGCGGAGAGCATCAAGCGGAAGACTCGGTTCTTCGTTTCAACGTGGGCGATAAAAGTGCTGTAGACAAGACCGGTGTACTCCTCGCGCTGATTCTGAATGTCGACGCTGACGAGGTAAGTAGCCCAGATGCGAGTCAGCATTTCGCTGAGGAAAATCTCCTCCGCGATGATCTCGAAGGCTGGCCAGGGGTTGTGCGCTGGGGCTGGGTCGCTGAAGTCCTCAGCGAAGACTTTCAGCGCGGCGTTCCAGCGACCCGTACGAATCTTGGAGTTGGTCCAGTAGTGCTGGGCCAGCAGGGCATCGTGATTGCGAGTGCTCTTTAAAAGCGAAGCAGAATGAACAGCCAGCCAGGCGGCGATTTCGGATTGTTGTCGAGCGTGCATGGTGTGATTCAGGTTGAAGCGGGGGGACGAGTCGTTTGAAAATTTGGCCGGCGGGCCGGGGGCAACCGGCCGGCCTGTTCGTCGGAGGTGAACAAGCCGGCCGGTGTTTGGGTGAAGAGTCCCTATTGCAGAGGCCGGACCAAAAACCGGCGTTCCCCGAGAGCCGTCGGATGAAAATCCTCCTAAACTGCCGGCATTCATGCACTTGCGCACAAATCAGTTTCTTGCGCGGCCGACCAAACTTCAGAAATTGCGATGCTTGCGGACAACGGCCGGTTGCGAAAAGGCAACAGTGAGGCAAAAGCACATCGCGTCAGAGGCATGAAAAAGCTGGTTCAGCTAACCAGCTGATTCCGTTGGCGGCTCGCGGAGAAGCCATCATCTCGACGAAAAAAAGAAAGCCTCGGCCCGAGGGAATCCCTCTCGAGCCGAGGCTGTAAGCATGGGTCCTGAAAGAGACCTTTTGCCGGTTACCGACTGAATGGACGCTGGTTTGACTGGACGGTTCTCGTCAAGTCTTAGAGGAGGTCGCGGAGGGAACTCCACTGGACGTCCGAGCGAATCAGGAGGCGGTTGGCCAACTCCATGCAATCGCTGCGTTCGCACAGCAGTGAGAGCGCGAAGTCGACAAAGTTGATTCCACTCACTTCGTTTACCAGGACCAAGTCGCTGGAGTTGAGATTGACGGCGGCAGGAAGCGCTCCCGTCTGCTCGCGAAGCGTTTCTCGTCCAAGTTCAGGGTCGTTTCCTTTGGGCACTCCGAGGAGCAGGCGAGCTTCGCCCCCAAGTTTATCACTGAAGGGATGGCACTTGTTCAACAGTTGGCTGATAGGCCCGCGCCAAGCGGAGTGCTGCGAGTCGCTGGATTCATCGACGCTCTGGGAGCAGAGTGTGCGGCTGGCTTCAGTCACTTCTTGAGTTGCCGCGCTGTAAATTGCCGGGAGTAGTTGTGACTGGAAGCAAGCGGCATCGCGAACAACATCCCAGAAGTTCCCTCGAGGAGCGACTGCTTCCTCAAAGAAACGCAATTCGATTTTCGAGAGGAGCTCAACTTCGCGGCGTCTCAAAGCGCGGAGCTGTAACTCGGCATTGTCATCCAGTGGCTGATTGGTCCCTTGGCCGCTGAGCAAGAAGGCCTTGACGGCTGCTAAGACCCTCAAACGAATGCGATCCACCTCGGAACGAACATCCTCTAGATTGCGAAGCAATTTTCGCTGTAGGTCCCGAGCACAGACTGCAGCGACATAGCGGTATCGGGCCTGGAAATAGTTTTCAATGGTGCTGCCCAGAGCCACTCGCTCACCAGCTCGGTCTACTCGATTGACAAATTGCCGAGTGAGAGCGTCCTCCAGCTCCAGCATTTGTTTTCCAACCTTTTCCACTTGCAGATTAGACTCCTTCAGCTGCGCGGATTGACGACGTTGGAGTTCATTCCATTTCCAGACTGCGAAGTTCAGGTCCAATTTTTTGAAACCGAAGTCGTTTCGGACCGCTTCGCGAATTTTTTGGTGACACTCTTGAAACAACTCGTCTACCAACTTGGTTGTGTCGAGTAGGCCCTTACCGAGGTAGACGCTCGGGTTCTCCGTGTCTTGATAGCCGAACAGCTTATCGAGTTCGACATGCCAGACCGGCTGTTGACCCGAGGTTGCCTGCAGGGCTTCGTTCAGAGCTTTGCTGATGAGACTTCTTGGGAGGACGCCTTTGATCAGGGAGTCAAAGCGGCGTTCCCAAGCTTCGCGGGGAGGAATGAACTCATTAAAGTCTGGCAATTCGACCGGAGCTTGAGGCGATTGACCGCACCAGCGAGCGAGAATCGGTTCGATTAACGACGCCGCCACTCGTTGGGTATCTCCTGAGTAATTCAAACCTAAAAGGCTCATCCCGAAAGATCGGAAGCTAAAGCTATCCGACGCCTTGTCCATGCCTCGGCAGGCTTCAAAGAAAGGCTGGCCAGGGGTGAGGTTTGAGATCACCAAATAGCTGGCGATTTCATTGAGCTTTGCTTGGAGTTGCTCGTCGCTGCGGAAAGATTCCAGGGGCTGGAGGTAAACGGTTCCAAAGGGAGTTGTCCCCGGAAGTTCAGGGATGCCGCAACTGGCGTCTCCCGGGTAGCCATCGCGCATGTACTGCCTAAGCTCTGTCAGGAAGGAGAAGGAGCTGGCGATATTCAGCCCCGCATCGCGACCACGGCTCTCGGTTGAATGCAACAGCACCCCGTGAACGTCGTCGCCGGAGTATCCCTGCTCCATCAGCAAGAACTGCGACAGGTAGGCGAGGTCGAGAATCGTTCCACTTCCGATCCCGCCACTGATCGATCCGACAATGAAAACTCGGGGCTGGCAAACCTCTGGATTGCAGTCCAACTGAGCAACGGTCTGGGCGATCGCATCGGGCTGGGAAATTCTTTCCATCTGCTGCTTGAGCTTCGACCAAACTTGGTCGAAGTTGTCGACCAATGCGAGTCGACCGAGGGGACGCAGGCCCTCTGTCTGCAGCGATTTTGGAATATTGTAGATCCATCGGCGATTGAGCCATTTGGAAAAGTCGCGGCTTCCTCCGCGATAATCCTCGGGGCGGCGCAGCGGCAGGTGTAGGGCCTGATCGCTCGACAGATAGTCTGGGCCAACACCTTGAACGGCGTGAGAAATCGAAACCCGATCGGTGTCGAGTGCCAAGAGTCCGATCGAAGGTAGCTGGCTCATGTCACTAAATTGTTGTTCAATTCGAGCCTTCACCCCGCGGAGAATTTGCGTTCCGAGTTGGCCGATACCGACTAACAGCAAAGGAGCAAACTGCATCTCCGCCGCGCAGTCGGTTGGAGCGGGAGCATAGTTCGGCAGACTCCCTTGGAGATTTACCGATTTGGAGAGCGGTTGGGTCACGGCGGGGCTGAAGGTTCGCGGCCCGTCAGTCGTCGAGTCGGTGCCTTCACGAGGTTGCATCCCGACCTGTCTCTTTCCCGGGAGCACCAAGGTCTTGCGCTGTTTCAGTTCCTCGATCATCTCGAGGCAGCTCTTGAATCGCTTCTCCGGGTCTTTATTGAGCGCTTTGGCAATGACAGTCTGGTCGTTGGCAGGCAAGCGTGAAAGATTCGGCTTGGCATTCATGTGCTGGGCCGCCAATTGGGCCGCGGAGCTCCCGCCGAATGGGCGTTCCCCAGTGAGCATCTCTTGGAAAAGAATTGCCAAGCTGTACTGATCGCTATACCGGCTCGGTCTCCCATCAAAGAGCTCCGGAGCGGCGTATGTCGGCGTCATACCGCCGATGAGCGAATCGCCAGTCTGCTGGACATCCTTGACCAAGCCGAAGTCGGCGAGTTTGGCATGGTGCCCGACGAGAAGAAAATTCTCAGGTTTGACATCGAGATGTTGTAAGTTGTGCTCGAATGCCAGAAAGTCGAGTGCTTCGGCTGCCTGAGAAAGGTAGCCAAGCAATTCAGCGCGAGGAATGCCGCAGATTTGTTTCTGGGCATAAGACTCAAACACATCGGCAAGCGAACGGTCTGCAAGTTCGGTAACAATGACCATCAGCTCGTCAACAAAGTCGATCCGCTCGAGAGACAGCAGAAACGGATGGCGCAACTGCTTAATCTTCTCCAGCGAGCGCAACTCCAAGTTGGCTCGGCGATCGCTATTGCAGCCGAAAAGGATTTTGACTGCCTTGAACAGTCCACCAGGTGCCTCGGCCTTCCAAACTTCTCCGAATCCTCCGGAGCCGATTTTGGATATCAGCCGGTATCCGAGAATGTTCTCGAGGTGTTTTTCTAAATCTGTGTGCATATTCATCTCGAACTTGGAAAAACCTTGCGGTGGTTTGGTTGGTCAGCTTTCGTTTACCTTGGGGCATGCCGTCAGTAAACAAAGTGGTGTTAGTTCAGTTGGCTTTCTTGCGAGGTACCAGTTAATCAACTCGTCTTTTCGGTCTCGACGGAAGTGGCTGGGCGGAACGACTGCTGTCCAGCGGTAAAATAGGTCCCCGCCACACGATCGATGTAATCTTCTTTCAACTCCAACGGCAACTCGTTGTAGGCACAATAGTTGCGGATCTGCTGAAGCAAATCTCGCGGGTGACAGCGACGCAGCCGTCGGCCCGTCTGTCGGTAATGCTTTTCCATCAGGTAATCGACCACCTCGGGGCGATATTGGCACTCGAATTTCTCACAGCCACTGGCAAACAGTTGCTGGAATTCCCGAGGGCTGGGGTCTGTGATTTCGATCTTGTAGGGGATTCGCCGCAAGAATGCTTCGTCGGCCAACTCCAGCGGATCAAGGTTGGTCGAAAAGATTAGCAGTTGCTCGAAAGGGATTTGAATTTTCTTGCCGGTGGAGAGGGTGAGAAAATCAATCCGATTTTCCAGCGGGATAATCCAGCGGTTGAGAAGTTCTTGTGGCTCGACCCGCTGCCGCCCGAAGTCATCGACCAGCAAACAGCCTCCATTGCTTTTCATTTGCAGGGGCGCCTCGCTGGTGTTGCTGACAGGGTCGAACCGAATCTCGAGCGAGTCCAGCGTCATCTCGCCTCCGACAATTACGGTAGGACGATAGATTTTCAGCCAGCGGGAGTCGTGGGAAACGTCGAGGGCCGAATCGCCCTCGTTTTTCATCGGTCGATGGTAGGCAGCATCGAAGAACTTGATGATCTGTCCATCCTCATAAATAGCCCAAGGAATCCAAATCGCTTGGCCGAAACACTGCGTAATCCGTTGTGCCAGCGTGGTCTTTCCGTTTCCAGGTTCGCCGTAAAGGAAAAGTCCAGCGCCTGAGTTAATCGCCGGACCAAGACTTTCGAATAGACCTTCGTCGATTGAGATGTCACCGAAGGCCCGCATCAATTGAGCGCGACGAGGACGCTCATCGCGAATCGTCTGGGCCTCAACGGACATCACATAATCAAGGAGCGGAACCGGGGCAGGACCCGTGTAGGAGCAACTCCGCAGCAATGCAGCAGCTCGCTCACGTCCATTTTCTGTCAGGCAGTAGTAGTAGTCATTAAAGGGTGCGGCAGCTCGATGCACGATCAATTGCTGCACTCGTAGAGTCTGGTAAAGATCCTCCAGAATCCCAAAAGGAAGACAGAGGTCGACGGCAAGTTGGCGTCCACTTGATTGGCCGCAAACCGACAACCGTTTGATCACGAGACTCTCGATCAGACTGATCGGCAACCCGGTTTCATTCAGCGACGGTGGTTCATTGGGATGAAAAGACTCATCCGCCATGATCGATGCGAGAATATTGCTGCTGAGAGATGAGAGGTTCATCACTATCTCGGGCGGGTAATTGAGGGAGCGGACTTTACCGATTCGGAAAACTGTAGCTCAGGTTTCCAGAAAGGCTATCAAGTCTCGAATTGATTCTTTCGTTGCAATCGATACAGCCCGAAAGATCCAACGTCGCGTCTCAGCTGACAGCGCTTTTCAGATGAAATTCGCGAATTCAATCGCCAAGTTGTTTTTTGTGCGGGAGCAGTGACCTATTCATTTCTGTCTCGAAAACCCATCCGAAAGGGGTGGGCGATTCCGGACACCCGCTCAAAACGCTTACGCAGTCACTGCATTCGTCTCGACGAGCCCACCACAATGTTGTCCGACCCCTACCCTCAAAACTGCGAACCTGTCGCCAGCGAATGGTATCTCGCCGGTCAATTGACCCCGCGGGATGTCGCTCGTGAGTTTCCAATACACTCCTCGGTATTCTCTGTAGGAAGAAAACCGGACAATGCTCTTTCCATCCCATCCCACAGCGTCTCGGGCTACCACGCTGAATTCTTCCAAACGGAATCGGGGCTTTTTCTCCGGGACCTCAGGAGTACTAACGGAACCTTCGTAAATGGAGAACGGTTGGAGGGAGAAGTTCAACTCCAAGGCGGCGATCTGATCCAATTCGCGACCGAAGTCTTTCGCGTTGGACACTCGACGAAACGAAAAGATAGCCGCACTGTCGCGAACGACTCTTCCGATCACGCCCTGGCCCTCGTGCAGTTCGACCGTTTGATTAACGATGGCAACGCCTTCCCTTACTTTCAACCGATCGTGAGCCTGCCTGACCAGAAATTCGTCGGCTACGAGGTCCTCGGTCGCAGTCGGCTGTTTGGTTTGCAGATGCCCGCCCAGATGTTTTTGGCCGCGGCTCAGTTGAACATGGAAGCCGAATTGAGCGAGGTCTTCCGGATGCGGGGAGTCCAAGTGGGCGCCGAGTTTCCGGCTGACGTCAATCTCTTCCTTAATACCCATCCAAAAGAATTAGGGCAGGATCGGCTTTACACTTCGCTCCGCCTGCTTCGTGAAACAGACCCACAGCGAAAACTGACGCTTGAGATTCATGAGGGCGCGGTCGCCAATTCCGAAACAATGCGAGAATTGAGCAACGTCCTGAGTGACCTGAATATTCAGTTGGCCTTTGATGACTTCGGCGTTGGCGAAGCTCGGCTGGTAGAACTTTCGGAAATTCGTCCGGACTACCTAAAGTTTGACATGAAGCTGACCAACAACATCCATGCCGCCTCTGCCAAGCGACAGGAGTTGGTGGCTCTATTCGCCAGAATGCTGAACGAACTAGGCATTAATACTTTGGCGGAAGGAATTGAAACGAAGGAATGCCATGAGACGATTTGCCAAATGGGGTTCAAATTCGCACAAGGCTTCTATTACGGTCGCCCCGAAGCAATCTCCAAATACGTGCCAAATTGCTCCACAAGCACACCACAGCCGAAGCTGACCTAGTCCGGGCTGGCCCCGGTTTTTAGCTGGAAAAATCAAGCCTTACGCAAATCCCGCCCGTTTGCTAAACTGTGAGTCTGGCAAAAACAAAGCTCCGATCGGTCCCCCTCCGGGACCGATTTTTTTCTTGGGAGAGTCCAAGTCCATGGCAAAAAGCAAAAAGAAACTTGAAGTTGTGCACCTCGTTTGCGAAGAAACCGGGGATTACAACTACACCTTGCGCCGCAAGAGCGGCGGTGAGAAGCTGAAAGTTAAAAAGTATTCCCCCCGCCTGCGAAAGCACACGGTTCACGTTGAGAAGAAGAAGTAAACACGTTTTACTTGCTTTAAAAGCGTGTTGGAATTTCTTTCCAAACGCATTGGCTTGCTCCAGATTTGGCTGCTGAAGATTTGAGCCTTCAAATCATTGCAGTTTATCCAATCCAATGCGTCGGCAAAGCTTCAGCGGCTAACGATATTTTCGCAAACGCGTCCTGTCAGACAGCGACGCGTTTTTTCGTAGCTTGGCTGAACAGGTCGAGTCAGCAATGAACCGCCGACACGGAAAGCCCGTAATGGATCTTCTTACTGGTTTGGATTTGGTTTCCATTCGAGCTTCAACCTCTCGAGCTAACTCTGAACTGAATCGGGTATACTTGGCAGAGTGCTTGGAAGGTCTTGAATAGCCGGACCGTCTTTGAAAATCCGGCCCCTTTAAATGGAGTTGCGACATGCCGCTGCGCTGGAGAATCAGACCCCACGACAGAGGATTGGTCGAGAGGATTAGCCAAGCCAACAATCTCTCTCCGGTCATTGCCCAGATTCTGGCTGCTCGAGAGATCACGCAAGCCAGCCAAGTCGAAGCATTCTTTGATCTCAGGTTGACTCAGGTTCACAGTCCATTCCTCCTGCCGGGTATGGAGCAAGCTTGCGCAGTGATCCTGGCGGCGGTAGAGGCTGGGCGAAAGATCGTTGTCTACGGTGACTATGATTGCGATGGAATCACGGCCACCTCTATTCTTTATCGCTGCCTAAAACTACTGGGCGGGAACGTCAGCTACTTCGTGCCGAGTCGAATGGACGACGGCTACGGGCTGAACAACGATCGGCTTAAAGAACTGCGCGAACAAGGCTGCGAATTGATCATTACGGTCGATTGCGGAATCGCCAGCCCCGGCGAAGTGGCTTTGGCGCACGAATTGGGGATGCAGATCGTCATTACCGACCATCATCAGATGGGAAGTCAATTGCCCGAAGCCGATGCGATCGTCCATCCGGCACTTCCCGGCGGCGGCTATCCGTTTGCCGGACTTTGCGGCGCGGGAGTCGCGTTCAAGCTCGCCTGGGCCTTGTGCCAACGGCAAAGCGGCAGCGAAAAACTTCCCGAACCGCAACGTCTGCTGCTCTTTCAATCCCTTGGGTTTGCGGCAATCGGCACCGTGGCCGATGTCGTGCCGCTCCGTGACGAAAATCGAATCATCGTTCATCAAGGGCTGGAGCGGATCGCTCAGTTCGGCGGTCTCGGACTGCAGGCACTGATGCGCTGTGCCAAGCTCGACAGTCGCCCGAAACTTTCGGCCGAAGACATTGCTTTCGGTCTCGCTCCGCGCCTGAATGCCTCCGGACGTCTGGGGCAGGCACAGCTGGGAGTTGAACTGCTGGTGACCGAAAATGCTCATCGAGCTGAGATGCTTGCCGAGTATATCGACAACTTAAACAAGAGTCGCGACTCGCTCGAGCGAACCATTATTCGCAGTGCTCGAAAGCAACTTGAGGAACGATTTGATCCGGAAAATGATCCGGCGATCGTATTGGCAGACAAAGACTGGCACGTCGGAGTCATCGGCATCGTCGCAGGACGTTTGGCTGAAGAGTTTCATCGTCCAACCATCATCATCTCGCTCGATGGAATGGAGACGCGCCCAGCCGTTGGCTCGGCCCGCTCAGCCGGCATGATCGACTTGTATTCCTCTCTCTCCCAGTGCCAGTCGCATTTGGCTGGCTTCGGAGGACACCGAGCCGCGGCGGGACTGAAAATCGATCCCGCCAATGTCGATGCCTTCAGGGAAGCTTTTTTTGAGGTCGTCGCCGGCTCCTTTGGCGAGGTCGCCCCGGAAGCGGAACTGAATATCGACGCCGAAGCGGCGCTTTGCCAACTCACCCTCGAAACAGTTGCCCATTTGGAGAAGCTCGCTCCGTTTGGTCAGGAGAATCCGCGACCCGTCATCTGTGCGACGGGACTGCAACTGATCGAGCCTGCAAAAAAGATGGGCAGCGACGGCCGTCACTTGGCCCTTCGCCTAAGCCAGGACCGGACCCAGATTCGCGCCGTCGGTTTCGGCAAAGCGGACTGGAGCGAGCAACTCAGTTGTGGCGAAGGACAACTTTATGACTTTGCTTTTAAGCCGGTCATTAACGAATTCAATGGCTTTCGCAAAGTCGAATTGCAACTTGTCGATTATCGCCCCAGCCGCTGCGCGACGCCGGTAGTCGGCTGAACGAGGGTCTTTGCATGTCGCAGGTCCACTCTCAACTCGCCGAGCAGCTCAACCCACAGTGGCGAAGCCTAATCGCGGACTTGCTTACTGACTCCCGTTTTTTGGAACTGTCAGCCCGTCTTCAAGCGGAACGCCAGGCTGCGACCGTTTATCCGCCTGAGGAGCAAGTTTTCGCAGCGTTCGAGCGGACTGGTCTGGCTGACGTTCGCGTAGTCATCCTCGGGCAAGACCCTTATCACGGCCCGGGGCAGGCGCACGGTTTGAGCTTCTCTGTTCCGCGGGGCGTACCCCTACCCCCCTCACTGCGAAACATTTACAAGGAACTCTCGAGCGACTTGGGTGTCGAGGTGCCAACTAGCGGAGAGCTCACTGCTTGGGCTGAGCAAGGCGTGTTGCTGCTTAACTCGCTGCTCACCGTCCGCGATGGCAGTCCGCTTTCTCATCGCGAACTGGGCTGGGAGTGGTTTACCGATGGGGTGATTGAGCGGCTATCACAGCGCGAGGAAGCGATCGTTTTTATCTTGTGGGGTGCGCCGGCTCAGAAGAAACGAAGATTAATTGCCTCACATCAACCTGTGCTTTGCGCGCCGCATCCCTCGCCACTCTCTGCTCATCGCGGCTTCTTTGGTAGTCGCCCTTTTTCACAGGCAAATGAGTTGCTGGTTGCGGCAGGAAGACAGCCGATTGCATGGAACCGATTGGGTTGAGACTTTCCTCTGCGCGACTGTCAAGAGCGAATTGGGGAAATCTTGATCTTAGCTCGGTCATGAAATGGGGAATCTTTATTGGCAGATACTCTCACGTTCGAATGGATTCGCTGTGGAAAGCCAGCACCGCGTTTGAATTCTATTTTGGCTTCCGCGCCGATCACCTATAATTAAGGACGAAGTCAATCAAGAAGAATCATTCCGGTTGTTGCTTCCCGTGCTCAAAAAGTTCACCCACTACTTCTGCTTCGCATTTCTACCGTGTTATTCGTTCGCCCCAAAATCAAAGAACTCGGACTGCACTTGTTCGGACGTTCCATTCATCCGGAACTGTTCGAGCCCTGTGCTGCGCGGGTACTTGAGCGAGAGAATTACCGGTTGGATTATCGAATCACGACTTGCGGTCACTTGCTGACGTTTCAGCATCAGCAGTGGACACTGACAGAAGTCTGCGCCGGCCTGAGACATGACTTGCCACAGCAGAGACGGATGGTCTCCGCTCCGATCGAGTCGCTGCATCGCGAACGGGCGACGCTGCAGAACGCAGTGACTTGGAGCAGTGAATTCCAAATCGAGGGCGTGAATCCGAGGGTTTTTGTCGATATTCAGCAGCAGCTTGAGCAGCAAAAAGAATGCGAAGGACTGCTGCACCGGTTCGAGCCTAGCGGCCGCAGCTCGATCGGCGGCGTCAGCTACATTCACCTGCAAGCCTTTCGGCGACACGTACAGGTACGTTGCTTCCACACTTTCCCGGATACGTCGGCCGTCGTGAAGAGCTTGACGGTGTTTGGGATGCAGGATTGAGGCTTCCGAACCGGGGGCTGGCGCGAAGACCCGGCTGACAAAGGAATGGACTCGGTGTACGAGGTTATCCGTTTCGCGGAACGAAACTTGGACTCGTGTTGAAGCCCTAGAGCCAGCTCAGCAATTTAAGCTTTCCTCAAGAATGCCGCGAGGATCTGATTGAATTGATCGGGCGATTCGCATGGCGAGAGGTGCCCGACCTCTTCAAGCAAAACGAACTGGCTGCCGGCAATCTGCTCAGCCATCGTTCGCATCTCACCGGGTGGCGTGATCGGGTCCTCCGAACCGGCGATGACCAAAGTCGGACAGTTGATTTCCTTCAGCCATGGCGTGGCATCGGGTCGCTGGGCGAGTGCATCGAGCGTGTGGACCAGTGACGCGGCCGGCGCTTCCTGCATCCAATGCCGGATCGCGTTCACCGTCTCGGGATTGCGCTCTTTGGTCTGCGGCGCGACAAGTCGATCGAGCATGGCGGACAGAAAGGCGTCTGGACCCGACTGCCGGATTCCCTCCATCGCAATACGCCGACCGCGAGCCGTCTCGGGCGAGTCGGCTGCCGATCGCGTGTGACAGAGGACCAGCCGGGCGACTCGCTGCGGCCAAAAGTGCACCAGTTGCCACGCGATATAGCCACCCATCGAAAGCCCACAAACCGTCACCTGTTGATTAGGCGCAAGCTGGTCAAGCACCGCAATCAAGTCCCCAGCCAAGTCATGCATCGTGACGGGCGTAGCTTGAGTCGAGCTTTGACCGTAGCCGCGCAGGTCTGGCGCTAACACCCGAAACGAGCGGGAGAAGAAATCAACCTGTGCCGACCACATCCGATGGTCTAGGGGAAAGCCGGGAATGAACAGCAGCGCTTCGCCTTGCCCGGCTGCCTCCACTACAATTTTGGCGTTGGCGGTCTGCACTTCAGTCATCTGTATTCCTCGCTGGCTGGAATAGACATTCGTTTTGGGGCATGATGATTCTCAATCGAGAGAACATGATAGCGAAATCGTCGTTAGGCCGGATTATGTTGCGAAGCAGAGAGCGGTCAGGAATGCGGGGCAGCCAACTTTTAGCGGGAGAATTTTTCACCCGTGAGACTCGCCGAGTCGCCCGCGAGTTAATTGGTAAGTGGCTGGTCTCGCGCATCGGCGGCCAGCTGACTGCGGGCGTGATCGTTGAGACCGAAGCATATCTTCCGCGGGGTGATTCGGCATCGCATGCCGCCAGCGGCAGGACTCCGCGAAATGAAGCGATGTTTTTCGAGCCGGGAAGGGCTTACGTTTACGCAATTCACGCCCGCTTCTGCTTTAACGTCGTGACCGAAGCGGCAGAAGTCGGGGCCGCTGTGCTAATCCGGGCGATCGAGCCGCGGGTGGGGCTGGAGGTTATGCGGCAGCGGCGAAGTGGCCGCCGCTCGGCGATACCGTCGGACCGCGAACTCTGCTCAGGACCAGCCAAGCTTTGCGAGGCACTCGGAATTGATCGCCGATTGGACCGGCACGATCTTTCGCTGGGCAAGCAGCTTTGGATTGCCGAGTCGACGGCAAGTGGCTCGGAACGCGTGGCATTGCGCACGACGCCGAGAATTGGCGTGACTTCGGCGAAAGAACTTTGCCTGCGCTATGTTTGGGCGGATCACCCGGCAGCGAGCGGGCCAAAGAGCTGGCGGTAACCGGCTGAATCGGGCTTCATCCTCGGCTCGTCCTCTTCTGAAGAATGACTTTCCTCGGAAATCTATTCGACGGTTTCTTCTTCCAGATCTGCGTCACTGGATGGGTCGGATTCCATCATTTGCTGCGGAGCGAAGAGTTGTCCGCCGATCAGAATTCCACTCGGAAAGAGCACCATCGCAACTAAAGCAACCCACTTGAGATGGGACGGGGTGCTAAATGATGTTTGCAGGTAAGTGATTGCGATCAAGACAGCTCCGAAGACAGTGTGTCCCAGAGGAGAAAATTTGGCGGACCGCGCGACTAGCGCCCCGATCGCAACACAGCACAGGCTCGTCAGCGCCAAAGCTATCAAGAAAAAACTTGGTGGAGGCGATGCCAGTTGCCTGAAGAGCCCCTGTTGAGAACTCTTCGGCGAGGTAAATATATCTAAGTTGGGAAACAGCAGCGAAACCAAGTAGAAGCAGACCACTTGGCTGACAAGCGCCCCGACATAGCCAAGCAAGCTAGCGCCCAGACTATTCAGCAATACCCGGGGCGGCAGACGGTACTCTTCTTGTTCCATCGAATGGCGCTCGACTTGGTGCAGAAGTCATCGCGACTCTGGAGCAGTCCATTTACTACTCCCCTCCAGCCCCGGTGACCACGCATTCATTCTAGCGATCAATCTTGGGCGGAGCGACAGGGTCGACGTTTTCAGCCATCGCTGCGTCAGGAACTCGCTCGTAGATGATCAGCGGGTTGAATTCGGCCAGCTCAGCCGAGGTTTCTACGGGAGAAGCCATGTTCATGGCGTCTTCGTAGAATTGGAATACCTTGCGAACGGTCGTGGTCGACTTGTCCGAGCCCTGCTCGAGGAATTCGACCAACAGGCGATTTTCCTTCTGCTCCACGACTTTCCAGGTGCCTTGGACCACTTCTCGGATGGGTTTGCCAGCGGCATCGGTCACTTCGATTTCGCTGACCATTTGGCCAGTCGGCTGCAATGCCATAACTGCAACCATCGACAGGAAGAGATTGGCTTTCTCTTGCAGTTGTTTCTTTTGCGTCTCGTCGGTGAGCGTCTTCAGCTTGGCTTCGAGCTTTTGCTCGTCGAGGTAGCCAACTCCGGCCCAATATCCATTGAGGGAAGTTGCCGTGATTCGCACGGGCTGCGCGGCAGGTTGACTAGCGGGTTGATTTCCCGCAAGTGCCGCCGGGACGGCGGGAAGGTTGCTGGGCTGCTGAGCCTGAGGAGTCTGTTGAGCAGAGACGGAACCTGCGATGAAGAGGCAGCTGCACAGACAAACAATCCATTGAATCCGCATGAGAATCCCTCCACTCAGAAAACCAGCCAGGTCGGGAACACTCGTTCCCTTGGCAGACCGGGAGCGTCCTTGCTCCGCAGGTCAAAAATAATCGGGGCAGCAATTGGTCGCAATTGAAACGATCGACCGCTGCTATTTCCTTATCGTCACAATCCCTACGACTCATTGAGTGCGACGGAAGGTAAGTTTGGTATTCAACCCCGCCATGTTTGGGGGAACGAGTGAAATCAGCTCCGGCTCGATGAACTCGACCTCAACTTCGCTGGTTTGCTGATTCAGCAAGCAGCGAATCGCTAGCTTCTTTCCACCACCAGAGTCGGAAACGAAAGTCCAAGTTCCCTGCTTTTCTTGTTGGAGTTGGCCCATGTCGGTGACGGTTCGCAAGCTTCCGTTAGCGCGGAACTCAAGCAACATTTTAGAGCCGCCACTATCGGGAACAGGCTCGTCCGACTCGGACTCTGGGCGTGGAAGCCCGGTGTTTGCTTGATTGATTCGGTCCGCGAGGCGCTCGGGCTGGGAAAGCACCCAAGTACCAACCAGTTGTTTGGCGGGAGCAGGCACGGAGGGCTGGCATCCGCTGGCCAGCAGTGTTGCCAAAAGCATGAATGCGAGCTTTGAAAACAAGGAGGTTCGACTCATTCGCAACTCGTGTTTCTTTTGCATGACAACAAACTGGGGAGCTTTGGGAAAGTCTGCCGTAGAGGCAATTTTTGATCATTGTATCGAATTTGATTGCCGATAACCAAAGCTGAGACGTGTGCTTGCCGCTGATTGGGCGGAATGACCACGTCCTAATTTCGTCACTTTGTTGTATGCAATCCTGGCTGCTTCTACTGTGCAGCTGGGCTGATGTCGGACGTTGGGGGCCTGAAATGATCCGCACTATGTTTCTGCTTTTGGGAATGGGCGTTTGTCTGGCGTCCGTTGGCTGCGCGATACCTGTGGGCTGTGGTCCCTGTGGTGGCGGAATGGCCTGCGACACTTGCGGCGACTGCGATGGCGGTTACGTTGGTGGTTACGTGGTGCCTCTTGGTCCGATTGAGGCCTTGCGGCAAGTAAAAAGAAACCTCGTCTGCGGCGGTGGTGGCTGCGGCGAAGTCTACTACGGCGAATGGCGAAGTTATCCGCCCGCTTGTGCTGAGCCTTGTGAAGGCGGAGCCTACTGCGGTGCGGCTGATTGTGGTGCAGCGATTGGTTGTGCTCCTTGCTGGGCACCCGGCGCACTGTTGCCTCGCAATCTGGTCCCTGCCCTGTACGGCAAACGGATGTACCAAAATTACGACGACTGCAGCTGTGGCAGCTGCGGCGGCGGATGCGGCGACTGCGGCGGTGTGATGGAAGAAGGCGGAGCCGTGATGCACTCCAGCGGCTGCAATTGCGGCGGTCACAGTGAGCATGCGGCTCCCAGCTACGTCCCCGCTGAAGGCGCTACTCGCGTCAGCCCAACTCCGGCTCGTACCTCGATGCCGCGGACGTCGGCTCCTCGGAGCACCACAACTCGCGCCACAACTCGAACTGCGGCTCAGCCCCAAACTCGCACGAGCACATCGCGGACGATGACCCGTCCAACCGAAACGCGAACTCGTTAGCTGGCTAGTCAGGGCTCCACCGACACCAGATCGAGTGGTGGCCGGATAGATTGGTCGGTCAACTCGGGTAACGACTATTAGCGACTCAAAGCACCAGTTTGCGTGGCTGGTGAAAACTGCGGATGTCGATTGCGTCCATTCCGGCTGCTGCTGCGGCGCGGAGTCCGAGGTCACTGTCCTCGTAGACGAGGCATTCGCTCGGCGGAACACACAGCAATTCTGCTGCCTTGAGAAAGACGTCCGGTTCGGGTTTGTGACGAGTCGTATCCTCGGCCGTTACCAGCGCGTCAAAACAATCGCCGCAGCCAATCTGATTCAGCTGCTGGGAAATAATCGAGCGGTAACCTCCACTAGCCACTGCCAGCGGCAGTTTTCCCTGAAACGCGAGGACGACTTCGACGACTGGCACAATCGGTTCGAGCAAGTGGATCAGCTCGAGAAACGCTTCTTCTTTCTCATGCGCGGCAATAGCGGAATCAACCACCCTCCCCTGCTCTGCAGCGAGCACTTCAACGATTTTCCCCGAGGGCATCCCTCCCAAGGCGTAAAATCGTTCCTCTGGAAAATGAATCTCATAGCGATCCATCGTCCGCCGCCAGGCAACGTAATGGACCGGCATCGAGTCGGTGAGCGTCCCATCGCAATCGAAGATTAACCCTTGATACGACTTACGTGGATAGGCTGGGTTCATGATTCGTTTAGCTGTTTGGCAGGCCAGCCCATCGCTTTTCGCTGGCGCTGGTTGTGAGATGGATCGCGACTGCGGTTCGACTCGCTGATAGGCAGGCGGTTGCAGCCAATGTTCCGCCGATCATAATTCCGCAAAGCGATGTTTCGCAGGGGTGACCGGTGTACGAGTGCTTCACTAGGATCATCGCCGACAAAGATAGTCGAATTTCCGCCGTACATTGAACTGTAAAGAACATGAAACTCGATCTGAGCGAACTCCGTTGCAAGCTGAATCAACTGCGGGCCGAATCTGCGCGGCTGGAACCTTCAGCAGCCACACAGCTGGAATGGTCGCAGCAAGTAGCTGAGTTTGCCACTCGGTTCGTCGAGAAGTTGCCGGAGACGCCAGCCTATTCGCTGGACCGCGGCTCGTCCGCGAAGGGATTTGCGATCTCCGACCAGCCGCATGAGCTGCCGGAATTGCTGGGACAACTCGACGAGCGGATGCTGCGACTCGGACTGAACCCGGCCAGTGGTGGCCATCTCGGCTATATCCCGGGAGGGGGGGTCGTTCCCTCGGCGCTGGGTGACTATCTCGCGGCGGTGACGAATCAGTACGCGGGAGTGTTCTTTGCCGGTCCCGGTGCCGTGCGGATGGAGAATGACCTGATTCGCTGGCTCTGTCAGCTCGTCGGTTTTCCCGAGACGGCGCTGGGGAATCTTGCCAGCGGCGGTTCGATCGCGAACTTGATCGCTTTTGTCACCGCGCGAGATGCCCAAAAGATTGATTCGCAGCGAGTTCGCCAAGCCGTGATTTACTTGACCGAGCAGGTTCATCACTGCGTCCACAAGGCGATTCGCATCGGCGGATTGGCGGAAGCGATCGTGCGCAACGTGCCGATGGACTCGCGCTTTCGAATGGACTCCGATGTTCTGGGAAAATTAATCGCTCAAGATTTGGCCAATGGGCTCCATCCGTTTCTGGTCGTAGCGTCGGCGGGCACGACCGATACGGGAGCGATCGATCCGCTCGACCGGATCGCGGATCTCTGCGCGACTCATGGATTGTGGCTGCACGTCGATGCGGCTTACGGGGGCTTCTTTCTTCTCGCTGAAGATGAAGACCTCGAGGGACGAACGATTCCCGAGCGATTCGCCGGGATCTCACGAGCCGACTCGATCGCGATTGACCCACACAAAGGCTTGTTCCTTAGTTACGGGCTGGGGGCAGTGCTGATTCGAGATGTGGCTGCGCTGAGGCGGTCCCATTACTACTTGGCGAATTACATGCAGGACACGGTCGCCGCGCTCGATGAGCCGAGTCCGGCTGACCTCTCTCCCGAACTAACAAAACATTTTCGCGGGTTGCGAATGTGGTTGCCGTTACAACTTTTCGGCGTCGCGCCTTTCCGAGCCGCGCTTCAGGAGAAGTTGGGGCTTTGCCGGTTGTTCTATCACGAGATCCACGCGCGGGGCTTCGAAGTCGGCCCGCCACCGGAGCTTTCGGTCTGCATCTATCGCTATGTCCCGCGCGAAGGGGATGTGAACGAATTCAATCGCCAGTTGGTGGAAGCGGTCCACCGCGATGGAAAGGTCTTCATCTCATCGACGACGATCGATGGACAAGTCTGGCTGCGGCTCGCCGTGCTTTCCTTTCGAACGCACCTCCGCGAGATCGATTACCTGCTGGAGTTCCTGCCGCGAACGGCTCGCGAACTGGAGAAAACGAGGCTCTAAACAGGCAACTGCGGTTCGATTAACCTGGCGGCCAAGCCAATTGGCGGCCGCCGAGCAAATGGAAATGCAAATGGTCAACCGATTGACCGCCCCATTTCCCCGAGTTGGTCACGACTCGGAATCCGTTACCCAGTCCCTGCTCGCGGGCGATCTTGCTGATCGCGACCATTAAGTGACCGAGCAAAGCCGCATCGGCTTCCTCGACCTCGGCCAAACTCCGAATTTCCTTCCGCGGGATCACGAGGATATGAGTTGGAGCCCGCGGGTCAATATCTTTAAAGGCTACGCAGTGTTCGTCTTGGTAAATGAATTTGGCCGGAATATCACCGTCAATGATTTTTTTAAAGACAGTGCGATTGTCTGTCATGGTGGAAAATCCTCTTCCCATCCTGCTGCTTGAATAAACGTTCTCTTATCGAGACTCAAACCTTGAGTTGAAGCCGGGTGCTGGAGTTCTCTCCAGGATTGAACTCGAGCGATCTCGGCGAACTGAGAGACCGACTGAAATTCGCTCAGATCTGGTCAGACTAGTCTTCGAGAAAGCGAGCGGAAACCAGCTGGTCGGCAACTAGTGTAATGATTCCGCTGCGGACCGGAATGAGCCAAGTCTTGCTCTCGTTTTGCAGCACAGCATCAAAGAGTTCATCAACCGGTTCGCCGCTCTGGCTGACGACCCCGCCCCGTTTGATTCGGTCGTTGATTCGATCGACCAGAATCGGCTCAGCGACTTCGACGGATGAGTGTGTGAGCGGGCACTGCAGCAACTTGAGCAGGGCTGGATTGAATTGAACGCCCGAAGCGGTTTTGGGAGCCATGGCGGTAGGCCGAAGGATTTCGCGAGCATGATTCATGACGCAGAATTTACTCCTAATTCTTTTTGGGCAGCTGAGGAGAACAGCCGGTCGCAATTCAGGTGGGGGGTACTTTGCAGAAAAACACTCCTGCCAAATGGCCAGCGTGTGACTGCAAAATTTCTTGAGGGGGGGATTTCGAGACGACCGAAGGACGGTTTCAGAACAAGGTAATTTTACTCATCGAGCAGTGCTCTTGAGCCTTACCTGGACCTGAGATACCGACTGCTGCCCTCTTCAACGGTCAAAAAAAATTTTTACCGAAAGCGGGTAGCCTCACAAGACTCGGGTTAATTCGCCTTGGCGGAATCAAGCAAAAACCCTAATTAGTTTGACGGGGAAAATTCAAAAACCAAACAGATAAATCGAACATTTTGAACGTTTTCAGGTGCAAGAGATGATCACTCTTATCTTTTCAGCTTGCTGTTTATTAGCTGGATTTCAAGAAGATTCCGGCAATAGGGCGGCCCACTCCGCAGCATCAAAGGCATCTCTCAGCGAACTCCCTACAGCTCAGGAAAAACTACTCGCCGGCCTGCTAGCGGAACTTCCAGAAGAGCGACGAGCCGAACTGATTGCGCAGGCACTCGCCAACAGTCGCCGTGACGCTCAGGAGGCATCCAAAGCGACTTCTCTTGCCTCGCCGTCTGGAGCGATGCCAATGGCCCTCGATAAATCACTCCATCAGCAGTTCGGGCTGATTCAGGACGATCAACGACTACTCGCTTTGGAGCTCAAGAGTCTCCGAGCGGAATCGCAACTTCTCAAAGACAAATTCGACTCGCTTACCCGGAACCCGGAACGTGGGTCAGCGAATCCGCCGCAACGTTTCAGTCAGACCTTTGTCTTGCCAAGGTTCCAGCGACCCGGACTTCCTCCTCTGGCTGGGCCATTCGTCAACCAACCCTCGGGACCGATGATCGTCATCGAACCGGCTCCGGATCAAGAAACCGAACAAGCGATCACGCTTGAGCTGGCACAGCTCTCGCGAGACATGTTTCGGCTGAATCAGCGACTGCAGCAACTGCAGGGGAATGCGGAAATCTCTAGAGCGCCAATGGTCCTCAATCAGCCGAGCAAAGAGTCGGCTGAGCAAGCCAAGCGTCCCACGCCACTGCTGCCTCGATAACTTAGCAGTTCCCGGTAGAGTGGGTCGCACTCGCGCAAGCGATTATCCAGCTCAAAAAATCTCGCCGCGATGCGCATCCACCATCGCCGCGTGGGTGATTTGCTTCAAGGAGAGCCGGTCGTAGAGCGATTGTCCCCAATCGCTCGGAGCCCTCAGCGGACGATTTCCCTTTAGCCGCTGAGCAGTTGAGGAGAACTGCTCTACAATCTTTTTTCCGCAGCCGTCAGCCGCGAACCAACCAACTGGTCCCAAGAGTATCTGCTATCAGACTGGCTTGGCAAAGTGTCGAGTTGCTCCGCGCCTTGATCGACCGTTCCGAGTAACCGTACGGGGCTCTTCAGTAGCTGCAGACATCGCGCGAGTTCCGCGGCATTGCTCGCTTGGCTGGGGTCGCTCGGACGGCGTTCGGTCGTGTTGAGCACGACTCCCGCGATCCGCAGGCCGGCTCGCTCAGCGGCTTGGATCGACAAGATAGTCGCATTGATCGTTCCAAGTCGATTGGCGGCGACGATGATGACTGGGTAGGCAAGTTCGCAAGCCAAATCGAGGACGAAATCGGATTGGCTGATCGGTGAAAAGAGGCCTCCCGCGCCTTCGACGACGACCATCTCGCAGTGGTCAGTCCAGTTCTCCAAGCCACTGCGGAGCACTTTCGGATCGACGCTTCGCCCCTCGGCAGCGGCGGCAAGATTCGGAGCCAGCGGCGCAGCAAACCGCTGTGGGCAAACGTCGCCGAGTGAAAGCGGACGTCCGGCTGCCTCCCAGAGCGTCCGTGCATCGGCTGACTGAAGTTCTCCGCCGACGATTTCACAGCCGCTGGCGACCGGCTTGTAGACGCCCACCCGATACCCTTGGCGGGTCAAACTTCGTACGATTATCGCTCCCACAAACGTCTTCCCGACATCCGTATCGGTGCCGGTTATGAACAGTCCACGCGTCGGCCAGCGATAGCGAATTGCTGCCTCCAGCGGCTGGCTGTTTTCTGGACCGCGTAGAGCTGTAAAATCGGCAGCCATCGGCTCACTCATTGAGGGGTTCGTCGGGAAGAAATCTTGTTTTGTTCACCGGCACACGTTCCCGCAAGGTGTGCCACTCCCACAAGTCATTGAACTTTCAGGATCTCCATGAAGCAAGCGAAGCAGTCACTTCAAGTCGCGGCGATTCAATTGAACTGCACGGAAGATGTGGCCGGCAACCTCCAGCGGACGATCGAGCAGATCGAACGGGCCGCCAAGTCCGGCGCTCAGGTCATCTGTCTGCAGGAGCTGTTCAACAGTCTCTACTTCTGCCAGTCGGAAGACCACAAGCATTTTCAGCTGGCCGAGCCAATTCCTGGTCCGACGACCGAAGCCTTGTGCGCTGTGGCGAAAAAGCTGAAGGTCGTCCTCGTGGCTGGCCTGTTCGAGCGCCGCGCTGCTGGGTTGTACCACAACTCGGCAGTGGTGATCGACCGCGACGGCTCGATCGCCGGGATGTATCGCAAGATGCACATTCCCGACGACCCGTTCTTTATGGAGAAGTTCTACTTTACGCCGGGCGACCTCGGCTTCAAAGCGATTCAGACTTCGCTCTGCAAAATCGGCATCTTGATCTGCTGGGATCAGTGGTACCCCGAGGCAGCTCGCTTGACGGCTCTGCAAGGCGCCGAGATCCTCGTCTACCCGACAGCGATTGGATGGCTGGCCGAAGACAAGCCGGTTTACGGCGCCGCCCAGCGAGTCGCTTGGCAAACGATGATGCGGAGTCATGCGATCGCCAACGGCGTGTTTGTAGTCGCTCCCAATCGCTGCGGCGTCGAATCGAGCATTGAATTCTGGGGTTCTTCGTTTATCTGCGACCCCTACGGAAATTTCCTCACCACTGCCGGTGAGCAACCGGAAGTGATCTCCGCGGCTTGCGACCTGCAGTTGATGGATGTGGCCCGGACCCACTGGCCGTTCCTCCGCGATCGTCGCATCGACGCTTATCAAAATCTGACCCGACGGTATATCGATGAGCCATCCAGCCACTAAATCTCACCCAGCCCCGAGTTCGGGAGTTCGCAACGGTTTTGTGTTTCCGGCCGAATGGCTGCCCCACGCCGCGACGTGGTGCAGCTGGCCTCGGAACGCCGATACCTGGTCGAGGAACCTCGCTGACGCACAGAACGAGTTTGTCGGATTGGCTCGAGCGATCGCCGCCGATGAACCGTGCTTGGTCATGGCTGGACCGGGAAAGGATTTCGACCAGGCGACGAAACGGCTGGGGGGAACGCCCGGAATCGAGATCGTACCCATTCAAACAAACGACGCTTGGGCTCGCGATTACGCGCCGACGTTTGTCGTTGATTACCAAGCCAAAAAATTGAGTGCGGTTGACTGGCAATACAACGCGTGGGGTGGAAAGTATCCACCGTTCGACGATGACCAGAAGGTTGCCGGCAAAGTTGCGAAGCATTTGGGCTGTGGCCACCAGCCGATCGACCTCTGTCTTGAAGGCGGCGCACTGGAAGTCGACGAATGGGGTCTGTTGCTCTGCACCCGTTCCTGCGCGATGGACGAACATCGCAATCCTGGACTCAGCCCCGAGACGATCGAGCAGCGGATCGAGTGTCCGCTGAATATCCGCGAGACCGTTTGGCTCTCGGGCGATGCGATCATCGGCGACGACACCGATGGACATATCGACCAGCTCGCTCGCTTCACGCCGGGCGGTGCGATTCTGTACGCCTGGAGCGAGGATCCTGCGGACCCACAGCTGGTGGGCCTGAATCAAAACCTGAAAGACCTGCGCGAGGGGCTGCAGAAACTCGGTCGCCGCGACCAACTGGTTCCGCTGCCGATCCCCTCCGCTCCGGTCATGATGTTCGGCAACCGGATTCCGGCGTGCTACTGCAATTTCTATCTCACCAATCACTCGGTGCTGGTTCCCGCCTTTGGCGACCGGAACGACGAACGGGCTCGGGCGATTTTGGCGGAGCATTTTCCCGGTCGCCGAGCCATTTCGCTGCCGTCGGTACACCTGACCGTCGGCCTCGGTTCGTTCCACTGCCTGACCCAGCAGCAACCAGTGGTTTGAGATAGGAGCGATTGATACCGGGGAGTCGACGAGAGAAACATCGTCTTGGCTTCCATGGTGGGTGCGCATCGCGATTAGATTTTTTGTTATGGATGATCGCTCGCGCGAGTGCGACCTACCCTACGTTTCTGGCAGCCAGAGAAAATCATCCACTGAGGGTTTTGAGCGATGGGGCACAATCGCTCTACGATCTATTGGCTGCTCAATCTCCGGCAGCGGTACCCGCGGTGCGAGGATCGGCGTAGCCTTCGAAGCGGCCTGTCTTCGGGTCGCGGCGGATCGCTTGGGCTTCGGCCATATCCGAGCGGCGACTGACCTTTAGCTTGTGCCCGAGCTCTTCGAGCTTTCGGCTTTGCTCTGGCTCGAATCCTTCCTCGATCGTCAGTTCCGCCGGGGCCCACTGATGATGAAAGCGATGCTCACCGAGCGACTTTTCCAGCGGCCAGCCAAACTCCAGGTGCCGCAGGATGGCCAGCAACGTGGCGGTGATGATCCGCGGTCCGCCAGCCGCGCCGACCGTCATGATCGGCTGGTCGCCCTCAAGCACGATCGTCGGGCTCATGCTGGAAAGCGGCCGCTTCAGCGCAGCGACTGCGTTTGCCTCGCCGCCGATCAGCTTGAACTTGTTGGGCACACCCGGCGCGATCGAGAAGTCATCCATTTCGTTGTTGAGAACCACGCCAGTGCCGGGGACGATGACTTTCGATCCAAACGTCGTATTCACGGTCGCCGTGATGGCCACCCAGTTTCCTTCGGCATCGGCGGCGGCAATATGGGTCGTATGCCGTGGCGGACCGAAAAAGTCGGAGTCGGCTCGGGGAGGACGACCGTGCCCAGGAACTTCGCTGGCGCGAGTCCGATCGATCTTGCCAGCCAGTTCCCTCGCGTACTGAGGATCGAGCAGCCCGCGGGGGACTTGGGTGAATTCCGGATCGCCCAGCCAGTGGGCGCGGTCGGCAAAGGCGAGCTTCATCGCTTCGGCGATTAAGTGCGTCGCT
>Ga0169931_10000438_pt1 | contig 68530 bp, 48 predicted proteins | sample Kivu_15m_20L_FD_129675 | JGI IMG/M metagenome (GOLD analysis project Ga0169931, IMG submission 129675) | Freshwater microbial communities from Lake Kivu, Western Province, Rwanda to study Microbial Dark Matter (Phase II) - Kivu_15m_20L... | ecosystem: Environmental > Aquatic > Freshwater > Lake... | reverse complement strand
TATGAATGTCGTCCTCTGTAATCACTTCCCCTTTCTTCATTGCTCTTCGGGTGGCAATGGATCGCTCCAATTTGATCTTGGCTTGATCTACTCCATCTGAGATGAATATTTTCTCCTCTCCCACCTGCATTTCTAAAATTCTAATATCCCGCATCATCCGGTTGATACCATCCAATCCAAGCGAGCCGGCTTGGTCCGTTCCTTTCATATTACGGTCAATGGTAATGTGCTTTTCTATAACCTTCGCTCCCATCGCCACCGCGGCGACAGGGGTGGCAATTCCAATGGTGTGATCGCTATAACCAATGGTATATTGAGGGAAGTTTTTTTGCAAATAGGCGATCGTCAGAAGGTTGACATTGAGTGGATGTGTGGGATACTGTGAGACACAATGCAGAATGGAAATCTCACCGTGGTATTTTGACACCACTTCCAAAGCATCATTCAACTCTTTTTCACCCGCCATTCCTGTGGATAGAATGATGGGAATTTTAGTCTCCGCCAATGCCGATAATAAAGGCAGATTGGTTAAATCGCGGCTCGCCACTTTGAGTTTGTCTGGCGTAAATAATTTCAACAAACTCAGGCATCCTATAGCGCAAAGGGTTTCAACAAAATCCATTCCTTTAGATTTGGCATGTCTATACACTTCAAAATGCGCTTCGTCATCTAATTCCAAAAAAGCCCGGTGCTCGCCATAGGTGGCCCCGAAAGAATGTGGACTGTCATATGGACGAATCATCTGGGAGTGTGAAAGCTCCTCTTTCAAGTCGCGTTTCGTCATCTTCACCGCATCCATGGCTTTTAAATCCAATTGAAATAAATGCTCCTTCACCGGCCTAGCGGCAATGTCCACTATCAATTTGGCTAAATCTACCGAACCATTGTGATTTTGACCAATCTCTCCAATTACATATACTCCCATTCCATCTACATTTTAACCTACTACAAACATAATCATGAATTCAGCAAAATGGTGTACTGGAAAAAATAAGTATAAGACACTTTTTAGTATCTTCCGATGTTGAAATATTGCTGATATGAAAAATTTACGTTTATTCTGTTTCCTAATTGCCATCCATATGATAGCAACGCAACCTATCCATGCGCAAAAAAAGGCACACCCGAAAAAAGAGCACCATTCTCAACGAGACTCCTTGCGCATTGAAGATTTTTTCAAAATAAAATTATCCTTAACTGCTGCCGAATATTCTCCATTTATCAATGTCTTACAGATTCATCAGAAATCGATGACTGCGCTCAAGCAGGAATTAAAAGAGAAAAAATCCAAACAAAAAGACAGCACAGATAAAGAAGAATTTAAAAGGTTGCTAAGGGACATTCAAAGCATCCAAAATAAAATGAATGACTCCAAATTTAAATTTCAAATGGAATGCGTTGACATCATTGGAATAGAGAGAGCTAGACAACTACCCGAACTTCACCGAATGTATCACAAAGAACATGGAAAGAAAAAAAGAAGAAAGGAAAATCGGAAAAAAGACCATCATCCTGGTCATCTTAGAAAATAATGCTTAATTTTATCGCTATGAAAACCAAAAGGAACCAAATCTCGTTCATTGTCTCAATAACCATCTTGTCGTTTTTCATCGCTTCCTGCGGAAAATGGAGAGAGCGCAGAGATATGACCACCAGCAAAGATCAAAGTCTCATTGAAGGATTGATGGATGATGTTTACAAGATTGCCGATAACGTCGCCTCAGCCACTCCAGGGATTAAAATTTTGGAATTTGGTTGTGTAGACACCATCGTCATTGACACCACTTCCAATCCTCGTTCCATCATGTTAGATTTTGGGCAAGACAATTGCGTGGGCAATGATGGTCGTGTTAGAAAAGGACAACTGCATATTTCCTTTACCGGCAGATACCGCACACCAGGCACTACCATTACCATTGTTCCCTCCGACTTCAGCATTGATGGGTATAGTATTTTCGGAAACAAAACCATTACCAATGAAGGCTTGAATTCCGATGGCTTTCCGTATTTTTCTGTCGGCGTTGAAGCTCAAGTGGTAGCTCCTAACAATGAGTGGACTACATCATGGAGCAGCACCCGAACAAGAACTTGGGTAGAAGGATATGAGAGCTTATTGAATCCTAATGATGATGTATACCACATTACAGGTGCTGGCTCTGGTGTGAACCGAAACGGAATTGCGTTTACGATGAATATCGATGAAGCGCTTGTGGCCAAAATCAATTGTCCTTGGATTGTGCAAGGGGTCATGACCTTGACCCCTGAAGAGGGAGCAGAGAAGGTAATCAATTGGGGAAATGGCGATTGTAATAATGGTTTAACCGTTACAGTGGGCAATCAAGATTACCCTATCAACGGGGGAAATTGATCCAATGAAGCATTAAAAAGGCCGCAAATTTGCGGCCTTTTTTTTTCTTTTACTTTTCAAAATACTCTTTGAGATACTCCTCAATTTTGCCTCTTACAATCAATCGAGTGATTACCTTTCCCTCCCGGTCTAACGCGATCAAGGTTGGGGTGCTTGGCACGGGAAAGTATTGGTTGAATTCCTTTCTTTTCTCGTAAGCTAAAAATGTATCCGGCCAAGGTTGCGGGTGGGATTTTACATAGCTTTCCCACTCTGACTTTTCTTTATCGATGGCCACAGCATACACCTCCAAACCTTTGCTGTGGTATTGTTCATACAACTTTCTTAAAACCGGTTTAAATTCTTCACAATGATTACAACTGCTCTTCCAAAATAACATGAGCGTCATTTCATTCTTCTTACAAATTTCTTGTAATGAAATTCCCTTTCCATTGATATCCGGCAAAGTCAATGCGTGTGCTTTTTTACCGGGTGCCACTTCGTTCAATGCTTTTACCAACACATCGGTTTGACTCTGATTGGCGTGACTCTCAGCACAGTCTTGGGCATAATGTGATAAAAGATGCGATAACCCTGCTTCATTTTTATAGCCTAACATTTTATCCAACAGATACTTGAATAAAAATGCATCCACCTCTTCATTGCCACCTGAACGCAACATGACACCATCCATAAAATCGATGTCCGCGGTTTCATTTTTCTCATTGTGAAAGTGCTTGAAATAACGCTCTAAACTCCTAATGAATAAATTGTGACAAAGCGCTCCTGATTCGTAATAAGGAAGCTTGCTGATGCCGAATTTTGCATAAAACAATGAATCATTGAGACCATCCGTTTTTTCTACAGGGTAATCTTCTCTCATGGGTTGGTACACCAAATCGGCTACAATGTCACCGGTAAATGTTCCTTTGTTTTCAGAAGCCATTTTACGAGAAAGCGCATTGAGTTTTTTCTGCAATAACAACACCTCCTCCTTATTGGAGGCCTTATCTTGTCTTCTATTGTCAAAAGCTTGATAAAGTGTAATGAGTTCAAAATACAATTTATTTTCAGGAGAATTCTTTATTTCAAGAGGATTGCCTTTCATACTGGTAAAAACAATATCAAAAGAAAATTGAAGGGGTTCTTTTTTGCCTTGGGAGATGATAAAATCTGACCATTGTGTATTATTAGGACCCGGCATTCGAAATCGGTATTGACCATAGGATGGAGGAGTGAAAACATAAGTCACTTCACCATTATCGGCGATGGGTTTATTCTCTATTTGCTTCCATTGATCGCCATTCATGTATTCCAACACCATCTTATTACCCGGCACCGCAGGCAAGGCGGTGAATTTAGCTTTTACGGTAATGGTAGGATCTACCGATGGTGTTACTCCCCAAGATGCATTTGTAAAAACCAATGACATCCATACTAAAATAATTGAAAAAAACTTGCTCATGTTTTAAAAATTAGGTGACACTCATTTGCCAAACATCAGGCCAAAAATACAAAGAGATAATGTTCAATACTCCACCACGCAACGCTCATTGCTTACCATGGATTTTAATTCATGAAACGCATATTTGCTCAAGTCCGATTTTAAGAGTGCACGCTTTTGTTTGGAAAAATCTCTGATGGCACGCCCCTCACAAAAACGGCGCAGTTGAATGTCATTTTGAATAAGCAATGCAGGCACTTTAGCCAATTGGCCATTGCTGTCCTTAGCGGCCATGGTGAAATAACATGAATTGGTATGAGCCGTTTTACCAGAGGTTACATCAAGCGACTCCACTCTGATTCCTACAATCATCGTGGTGTTTCCCACAAAATTGACAGCAGCTTTGAAGGACACCAATTCTCCCACTTCCACAGGAGCCAAAAACTCCACTCCTTCCACGGCAACAGTCACACAATACATTTCAGAGAATTTGGAGGCACAGACATAGGCCACCTTATCCATCAGCGACAACAAGATTCCTCCATGTACTTTGCCTCCAAAGTTGGCATAAGATGGAATCATCAATTCTGTGATGATGATTTCGGAATCCTCCACCCGTTTTATTTTATCCGTTGCGTCTGTCATTTTTACGGTTTTATAGACCAAGTAAAGGTAACCATTTCTCTTGGATAATCGACATGTTCGCCGATCCGTACAAAAAGAATCATGGTTAATTAGAATGAAAAAAGAGGCTGTCTCAAAAGGCAGCCTCTTTCTCATGTAGCTCCGACGGGAATCGAACCCATATCAAACGTTTAGGAAACGCTTATTCTATCCATTGAACTACGGAGCCAGCGGGGGCAAAAATACGAAACTTGCAAGATCTCCCCACTACTCTAACTCCCAAACCTCCTGAGGAAGTTGGATGCTCAACTCCAAGTTGGAGGTGCCTGCTTTTGCTCCTATCCAATTCCATTCTGATTTTCTCTCTACCCACACTACCTGACTCTCCCCCACTACCTCCGCGCGGTGGTCGTGGATCCAAACGGCCGTGGCCTCGTCTATGCCCATGCCCCACAAACCGGGATGATCCGCCATGGCAGTAAACAATCGGTTGTAACGGGAGCGCACAATAAAATGCTGGTCGATAATGCCCTCTTGTATAAATCCCAATCCTTGCTCATAAACCGCGTTGTCTTTTTCTACAACAGGATAAGTAACAGAATACACCGTGTCTCTTTTCTGATCTCCCGTTATCATCACCGCACTCATCACTGCGGCGCCCGCACTGGTGCCCGCAATCAACCCTCCGTTGCGATAGGCCTCCCACATGGCTTGCTCAATCTCATTGCCCCTTACCACTTGCATAAAAACGCGCTGATCTCCCCCACAAATCATGATCAATTTGGCGTGTCGCAATGAATCCACCATCGCCGAACGATTCCGAGCGCTGTCAGAGAAATTTAAATTGACCAAATGGGCATGGGTGAAAGGACGAAAATCTTTGGCCATGTATTCAAAACTGGTATCGGGCTCCTCACCAGCCATCGGCAAAATAACAATGTAATCCTGATCCGTAATGTGGGCCTCGGTCAATGCTTTTTGAACAATGGCAGGCGTGCGATCCCCACCGCCGATGATCAACAAACTACCCTTGATCTCGGGTTGATCCGAACAAGCCGTGATGACACCCAGCAAGACCAACCATCCTATGCCCCATCGTAACATATTAGCTGTAAGTTTGAATATTTCTAAATCGATTCAAGATCTCCGTCATGTCCTGGGACAAGGGTGAATCAAATTCCATGCGCGCTCCCGTGGTGGGATGATCAAAAGCCAAGGTCTTGGCGTGCAGGGCTTGTCGCGGTAAAATTTGAAAACAATTTTGCACAAATTGATTGTACTTGGGAAAGGTGGTGCCCTTTAAAATTTTATCTCCTCCGTACTCCAAATCACCAAACAAAGTGTGACCAATGTATTTCATGTGCACCCTGATTTGATGGGTGCGACCTGTTTCTAATTTGCATTCCACCAAGGTGACATAATGCAATCGTTCCAATACTTTGTAATGCGTTACCGCATGTTTCCCATGGGATCCATCGGGAAATACGGTAAATACTTTTCGATCTTGCAAGCTTCTACCGGTATTGCCTGCAATTGTGCCATCTTGCAGCACATCTCCCCAAACAATCGCCTGGTAACGGCGATCGGTGGTGCGATCAAAAAATTGCTTCCCCAAGTGCTGCAACGCCTGATCTGTCTTGGCCATCACCATCACGCCTGTGGTGTGCTTGTCTAAACGATGCACCAATCCTGGACGGTGTTTCTCTCCTGCCGGAGTTTGTTGCAAATGGTACAACACCGCATTCACCAACGTGCCGGTGTAATTGCCATGTCCCGGATGCACCACCATGTTCATTGGTTTATTGATCACCAGCAAATCCTCATCTTCATACAAAATATCGATGGGAATGTTCTCCGGTAGAATCTCCAACTCCCGCACGGGATAGGGCAATTCGATGGTGATGATGTCATGGGGTTTGATCTTGTAACTGGACTTGACCGAAATGCCATTGACCTTTACAAATCCTCCATCATGGGCATCTTGAATTCGCGAACGAGAAGTTTTTTCTAAACGATCGACTAGAAATTTATCAATTCTAACCAGGCCTTGACCTTTGTCTGCCACAATACGATGGTGTTCAAATAAACCATCCTCGTCCTTTTCTAAATCATCCAAAAGATCGTCCATCATAACTTGACGAAACGTTTTACCATCGAACCTTGCGTTGTATTTAAACGCAAGAGATAAATCCCAGATGGCAATCCAGACAGCGCAATCGATGGGGGTTTGGCTCCCAAGTATCCCTTCAACATGGAACGACCTTGGGTATCCAATACCTCAAAATGTTCCATCGGAAAGGAGGCTTGTATATTCAATAGATCGCCTACCGGGTTGGGATATACCGTACATTCCAACGCAGATTGAGATGGGTCAACCCCAATCCAAGATTGCTGAATTCCGGATCTAAAAATCGGACGCACCATCACGGAACCAGCAACACTGGATTGAGTCCAAGGTTGATCAGATCCCAAAGCATAGAACAATTGCGCAGGATTTTGATTGGTATTTTTATCGTTCCCTACATCGTAGGTTTGGGGATCCGATTGCACCCAACCTACATAAAATGAACCTGAATTCAAGGCAAGTGGCTCATCGTATGCGTAGTAAGAAAATTGATGCGCGATGGTATCATGATAATCGGGGTATTGGTACATAAAACTTTCGCTCAACACCGCCCCGGGTACTCCTCCCCCCTCTGCCCAAGCGCGTAAGAAGAAGGTTTGATTTTGATGATTGACTCCATAGGGAATCCAGTAAATGCCCAATCCCAATAAGGTGTCGGCCTTGACAATATTCCATTTCAACGCCACTTTGGCTCCTGGTGCTTGCACGGTCCAAGAGCGTTCTGCCGTGCCGTCATCATAGGCATAGTAATTAGACAAGGTGAGCTGATAACAAGATGTATCATTTTCCAGATGGGCATCCGTGGGATTGATATAAGTACAAATATCCGCTACCACCATGCTGTCATTGAGGAGCGCATTGTCCAAGACATTTCCATTGTAGGCAAAAGGGACCACCAACTCTTGGTTGGCATTTCCGCTAGGATCTACGAGAGGTGTAGGTACTTGAAAAAAATCACTTCCAGCGCGAATAGAATATCGAGTGGCAATGTTTTGAGTGGCTCCCAAATTGCGCTGATAAGCAAAAAGAGAATCGGCCAAGTAAGACAATGGCGCCTCTTTAAAATGTGTCCAAGGCATGGCCGTGAATCCATTTTTGAGCAGATTACTCGGCTCGTATTGCATGGCCACTTCATCGAAAATATAATTGGCAGTGTCTATTCCTTGATCGAGTACCACATAATCAAGGTTCCATTGATCAAAGCTACCGCTCAAGGTAGCATCGTTTCTAAATCTGAATTGAAACCCGGTCATCAAATAATTATCCGTTTTGATAGATAAAAATTGCCGCTTGAAATTGGTCGTGTTATCAGAGGAAACCGACCATACTTGCTTCCAGTTGTTGGTCAACGGAGAGAAAAAATCAACGTACAATGAGTCCTCCTCATCAGGCATGTTTCCCCATCCACCTGCTTGGTAATGGAACATCAAAAACACTTGATCGGTACTGTCCAATCCTGCCAATTGAATCGGCTGAGAAGTTAGGGTATCCGCGGGTCCTTGGGCGTATTGATCGGTAAAATCATAGGGCTCTCCCCAAGCATTCAATCCGTCTAAAGTAGCCACACCAAGCGTCAATGGGGCTATCGCAAAATGGTTGTTCACATAGGCGCTCGAATCTAGCCACAGGGTGCTATTAGGATAATCTCCTGCCGCTCGATGTTGAGCAAAATCCTCAAAAAAAGGGAGGGTTAATAAATCCTTTTTCTGACCCACCTTCTTTTTTGGTGTCAATGGAATGGTGTTTCTCCTCAACGCACCCTCACGCTCTTGAGCGGATACTAGGTTAATGAAAGAAAAGGCAAGGCCGAAAAGCAAAAATCTCATCATGGCTGAGGTAAAGAAAGTCCAACTGTATCCCGCTCACAAGGGGTTTTAGACAAATACACATCCACAATACTCCCTGTACTCAATGGAACCGACGCAGGTGAGAACGGAGGTTCTTGTCTGCAAATTTTATATTCCAAGGAATCTGTGGCCGCGGGAGCCGTATCAAAAAACAATTGATGTTGCAAATCCATTGACTTCAACATTCGGATGGCTTCTATGTATGTTAAACCAAATAAATCCGGCACTTGCAAGGTGCGTCCATCCGATTTTCCCACCACTAATTTCACTCGCGATCCTCTGGCCAATGGCTGATTGTAGCCAATTTCCTTTCCTTGACAACGAATCGCAATGACATTGCCCACAAAATTGTTGTTGGCTTGGTATTCAACGTCGAACGCAATGCCCTTGTTTTCCAATTTCACCTTCGCTACATCCGCATATTCCCCTTGTTTGATGTTGATGATCTCCATAGGAGGAGTCAAACGATAAATCGTAAAATATATTTCACGTCCTTCTTTCAAAGTACTACCAAAACTGGGGGACATCTCTTTGACGCTTCCTTTGGCAGCGGTGTCCGACCAAACACTATCAATGATCACGACTTCTAAATCAAGGTCATCCATGATGTCCGTCGCTTCAGCCAAAGACTTACCTCTCACATCCGGAATGGTCACGTATTCGCCGTGGCCTGTATACCAGGATAAGTAAAACCAACTCAACAACATCAACACCACATAAATTCCCACTATGTAGGCCAAGTGCTTCCATGCTCTTTTGGTTTTGATGTATTGAAAGAAACTCATCGACTATCCCTTTTGAAAAAATTGTCCAATCGCATTTTTGTAAATATCGGTCATCTCGGCTACATCACCAAAATTCACTTCATCTACCGTCATTCTGCCTTTGGTAACATGACCTAACATCATCACAGGTAGGTTGTTTTCAAAGACAACGTCTAAAAACTCATCTCGCACATCTTCATTGACGGTTACCACCACTCTACTTTGGCTTTCCCCGAAAAGAAACGCATCTTTTCTGAACTCCAACGGTGTTTCAATATCAAAACCCAACTGACTTGGGATTCCCATCTCCACCAATGTAGTCCAAAGTCCTCCATCACTCACGTCATGGGCCGCGTTGATCAAATTCTGCTTGATCAAATGCAATAAAGAAGCTTGCAAGGCATGCTCTTTTTCTAAATCAAAATGAGGAGCTGGAGAATTTTTGATACCAACGATGTTGTAGAGGTATTCACTGCTATTCAAATCGTCTTGGGGCTCTCCCAATAGATAAATCAAATCACCTTTGTATTTAAAATCCAATGACATGTGATGCGATTTATCTTCCATCACGCCAATCATTCCGATGGTAGGCGTGGGAAACACCGGAACCGAAGAGCCATCTTCGTTTACGGTTTGATTATAAAAACTCACATTTCCACCCGTAACAGGGGTTTGGAATTTTCTACAAGCCGCAGACATGCCCTTGATGGCTCCCACAAACTGCCAATACACTTCAGGTATGTAGGGATTTCCAAAGTTCAAGCAATTGGTAATGGCCGATGGCTGACCACCACTGCAAACAATATTACGAGCCGCTTCAGCAACGGCGATCATCGTACCCACTTCGGGATCGGCATTGACATAACGACCATTGCAATCCACGGTTAAGACCAACGCTTTGTTGGTGCCTTTGATGTTGACTACTCCTGCATCGCTTGGACGATTGGTGGTCATGGTTGCCGTTCCCACCATGCTGTCGTATTGTTCAAAAATCCAACGCTTGCTCGACACATTCGGCAAGCCAATTAACTGCTTGGCGATGGACACATAATCTTGGGGAAGCGTAACGGAATCAAGTTTAAACTCCTTAGAAGCTGCATAATATGCGGGCTCTTTATACTCTCTTTCATACTGAGGAGCTCCTCCACCCAACACCAAACTTTCTGCAGGTATTTCACTCACCAATTCATCGTGCATATAATATCGCACCATTGGACCTTCTGTCACCACACCAATTTCTGCAGCATGTAAATCCCATTTATCAAAAATCGCGATCACCTCGGCTTCTCTTCCTTTCTCAATCACCACCAACATGCGCTCTTGAGATTCCGACAATAAAATTTCAAATGGCAACATGCCCTGTTGGCGAGTTGGCACTTTATCCAAATAAATGTCCATTCCCACTTTACCACCCGCACTCATCTCGGAGGTAGAGCAGGTGATACCGGCCGCCCCCATGTCTTGCATCCCACGAATGGCATCTGTTTCTGCCAATTCCATGGTGGCTTCCAATAATAATTTCTCCTGGAACGGATCACCGACTTGAACACTGGGCAGGTCCTTAGCCGATTCCTCGGTAATGACTTTAGAAGCAAAGGAAGCCCCTTTGATTCCATCTTTTCCCGTGGCCGAACCGACAATGAAAACTGGATTGCCTACTCCACTTGCTTTGGCTGAGATGATTTTCGTGCTATCAATCAAACCCACCGACATCGCATTCACCAGAGGGTTCACTTGATAGCTCGGATCAAAATAAACTTCACCGGAAACTGTTGGAATTCCAAACGCGTTGCCATAATCACCAATGCCTTTTACCACACCTTCTACCAACCATTGCGTTTTGGGATGAGACAATTCTCCAAAACGAAGAGAGTTGAGCAAAGCCACTGGTCGGGCTCCCATGGTGAAAATATCGCGGTTGATTCCCCCAACACCCGTGGCGGCACCTTGATAAGGTTCGATGGCAGAGGGATGATTGTGCGATTCTATTTTAAATGCGCATCCAAGTCCATCGCCAATATCCACCAAGCCCGCATTCTCCTCTCCGGCCTTTACTAACATGTGGGGTCCCTCTTTGGGTAAAGTCTTCAACCATTTGATGGAGTTTTTGTAAGAGCAATGCTCACTCCACATGACCGAGTACACGCACATTTCAGTGAAATTGGGAGTACGTCCTAAGATCTCTTTGATTTTTTCAAATTCTTGTGGCAACAATCCCATGTCTTGGGCTTGTTCCAGGGTGGCTAATTGTGTGGCTGTTGACATAAAATAAAAGTTGCCCAAAGGTAACATTAACGTACCAAAATCTCGTCAATAAATAACCACGACTTTTCACCAACAAACGGGTGATCTTGGGGCAATACTTGCTGCGATTTTAAGGCAATTCGATAATAAACGGGAAATTTGAAACCCTGTGGAGTGGCCATTCCCGCGGCAAATTGAAAAGTATGCACCCCATCCCAATCACTCATTTTTTGCGCCGGTGCCACTATGGTATCCATGGGATAAAAATCCAATCCATTATCGCTGCCCAATAATATCGCAGATTCCGGCCAATACACCCAAGCACTTTTCTTGGATAAACAACGCACTTCTATCCACTGATGATGCTCCTCCCTAGGTAATGAAAATTGGAACTCGGCATCCGTACCTTCAAATCCTTGCCATTTGCCATCCCAAACAAACTCCCCCAACTCCCCGTCGATAAGCGCATTTTTTCCACCCGCCATATATTTAAGACTGGGATCTTTTAAGGTAATTATTTCCGGAATTCGCTGATAATCCAGGCGCACGGGCAATGTCATTTTTTGAGCTACACCATTGGAAAGTGGATACGAAACCTCGCAGGAGCCGCTTGCGGGAAATACCACCTCCTCACTCAAGTTTCCTGTCAAAACGGTATCTGCACCAGCTGGGAAATAACTGTATTGAATATCTTTCAAGGGAAATAAGTCACCCACCACATGCGCTTTTAAACTTCGTTGTTGATCAAAAATACTTCCCTGCAATTCAATGGTTGGACTTTCCACCCATTGCACTTGATCCAGCCAAACAAAACCCTTTTGGAGCAATCTCAACTCTAACATATTTCTATCTTCACTTTCCGATGGAACATAGGGAATATCATATCGATTCCATCCTGTGAGAATTTGTACGGTATCCTTCCAAATAAACTTGCCCCAAGGTTTTTCTATACGCAACGCAATTTTATTTTCTATGCCGTTCAGAGAAGAGGAAGGCTCCGCATAGGCCCAAAAGCTGAATACATAGGAATGATTGGCCAAGGTGTTGAATTGATAAAAACTGATCTCTTGCGACTGATCGTGTTCCTTATCCCCTCCTAAATTATTGAGACGTAAACTAACCTCACCCTGATGGGGCAGATTTCGATCTAATAATGCCGTAGCACCATGAGATTTACTCATGTGCAAATAGCAAGCAGTAGGAATTCCGACCGCCGTCCATTTCTCAAAGCTATGGTCTTTGATTTTATTTCCTTTCCATTCTTGTTCTTTGAGGACATTGAAATTCAATGTTGATTTTTCAAAACGAAGAATTTTTACTTCTAATGGGTTTAACACCAATTCAAAAATTTCACCGGCCTTTTTCTTTCTTCCTTCAAAAAGAAAATTCCATTCTCCATCGCTCTGATAAAGGCTATCCATGGGGAGATTCAAGATTTTATGTTCATTCTCTAAATTGGCTATGATGAACAATTGATGATTGGGGTTCTCTCCTTTGAATGAAGCGATGTCGATTTTCATTTGTGCGGCCTGTTCTTTCCAACCCAACGCTTCTATTTCGTTTTGGTATTGCATGTCCTTTGCCAGGTACTGTAGCTCTCTTGCACATTGATGGTAGGCCGACCACATGGCGGGATTTTTGGGGAAGCTTTGACCTACGTGACGGATAAAAGCTTGAGAGGCACGAGCCCCGTGCATGACTCCTAAGTACACCATTGAGCGCAATTCTTCGGGTGTGGGCTCTCTGCTCCAAAACTCTTGTCCACCGAAAGCCTGAGGCACAATCCAAATGCTTTTTTTGTATTGATAATCATCCTTCAACTTTTGCAAATACTCCCCCGCATTGATCACCGCATTTCCTGGAATGGGATAAGGATCTGTCATGACAATATCCAATAAGTGTTGATAGGGCAAACTCGGCTTGGGATCCACAAATACCATGGAGATGGGATGATAAGGATCTAATTTTCGAATCAAACTCACCGCCTCCTCCAACTCACTGGGTTCGATGAATTGCCCATCTGGCTCATCACTCACATACCAGCTCAAAAGGGCAGGATGATCGTGAAACATTTTCACCTCTTGCTCTATTTTCCTCAACTTCTCTTGAATCACCTCCGGTTTATCGGACTTCTTGAGTGCACATACATTTTGCAAATTATAGTTGACTCTCATTCCTAGATCAGCGCACAGATCCATGTAGGCCTTTCTCCTGTTCATCGTACTATCTTCTATGGCTTGATAAGGAGAATACAGATTGAATCCATTCATCGCCTCTGTTCTCAATATCCAATCAAAATCATCCCGCTCACGCGCATAAAATCCGAAAGGAAAGAAAAGCGATCTGATTTCATTTTTTACATGATGTCTTTGGGTGGACAGAGAAGTTTCCAACAAACCAGAGGGGTAATGTAACCTCACCGCATTGTCCTTTCTGATCAACACACGAATATTCAGTGTGTCCTGAAAAATATCTCCCCCTTTCCCTTGCACCTCTTCCGACAAAATTCGAATGGGCAACAATAAGTGTCCATCTGCCTTTACCAGTACCTCTTTTTTATCCAGTGCGGGCAGCACAAATCGTGTGATTTGAACAGATTTACAGTCCCCTTTAAAAATGACATTGTTTTTGGAAGTAAGAATCGTGATAAATCTATTTTGATGAGACTTGATGCAATACTGAGGAACTTCATCATTGAAAAAATATTGATATTCACTGAAAACTTCTGGCGACTGCGCATGGGCCGTGAATGGTAGGAGAAGAAAGACAAGCCAATAATGATGTTTCATTGAGCAAAAGTAAGTTCGCAAGAGCCGTTAAAAAAAATGGGGTTAAAAAATTGGGATATAATTCGTAAATTGCCTCCAAATTGTTTTGCATGCGAAGCGCAGAAAAAGTTGTATTGTTGGTTTTAATCCTCTTCTTAAAGTCCAATGCTTTTTGGGGACAAATTAATATTCTTGCGGGAGGTAGTACTTTTGAGATGGCGTCGGCCTTAACAGGTAACGGCGTCACCATAATGGGTAACCCTACCATCAATTGTTCATCGTTAGCTTACGGTTCATTTTCCAATGGACAATCCACTAATTTGGGCATCACCAATGGGGTATTATTGACCACAGGAAGTGCCGTGGGAGCTGCAGGACCTAATAACAGCACTGGCTTCTCTACCCAGCTCAACACCACGTTCTCTGATCCTAATTTATTGTCCATTGAACCCACCGCCAACAATGATGTGTGCTCATTTGAACTCGATGTAATTCCGCAATGCGATTCACTCACCATTCGATTCATTTTTGGATCAGAAGAATATCCCGAATTTGTCAATTCTGGGTTTAATGATGCCTTTGGATTTTTTGTGAGCGGTGCCAATCCCAATGGTGGCGTTTACAATGCAGTGAACATCGCTCGTCTACCCAATAACACCATTGTGACGATAGACAACGTGAATGCCAATGCCAACAGTCAATATTTTGTCAATAATGAAGGTGGAAGCGCATTGCAATACAATGGATACACCGTCGTGCTATCACCTAGAATCGAAGTCGTTCCTTGTCAGACCTATCACTTCAAACTCATCATTGGGGATGCAGGAGACGATTCATTTGACTCCGGTGTTTTAATCGATTTTATTTCTTGCACTACTGCCATTGAAGGCACCGTCAACACCGTTCCCAGCGGGTGCGAATTGGATAACGGATCGGCGGCTGTTGTGCTCGATGGAGGCATTGGACCTTTCCAATATGATTGGTCGCATGATAGTAACCTGAACGGTCCAAACGCCACCAATCTTGCACCCGGTAATTATCAGGTTGAAATCACTGATCTTGGCGTGTCTTGCGCTCAACCATTGAATTTAAACTTCACGATCATTGAGCAAGGTCCCACGCCCAACATCAATTTATTTACCAATGCCAATAATCCTTGTGTTGGAGATACCATTCAAGTTTGGGCAGTGTCTGATTCGCCCTATGAATGGACATTTCCCTCTCCCTCCAACGTCATTGGGGATACCGCCTTTTTTATAATCAGCAATAACTTCGTAGTAACGGCCACGGCCACCAACCTGTGCGGCCCCAGTGAAGTGTCGTTGAACATCACCTCCGTTTCATCGCCCAACGTCAATATCAATACTCCCTCCATCATTTGCGCGCAATCCAACCTTGTGCTCAACGCCTCCCTTTCAGGATTTGGATTTGTTACTTGGGAAACGTCCAATGGAAGCATATTAAATGGTCTCAGTGTCAATTTGGGCCCATCCAACTTTACTCAATCCGGTTGGTATTATGCTTCGAGTAGTTTTGGAGGTTGTGAACCTCAATTGGATTCCGTGCAGATTACCATCGTAGCCGTTCCTACCACTAATGTATCTAACGCTTCCATCTGTCTCGGTCAAACGGTGAATGTGGCCATTGAGCCTGTCGGTAACTACAATTGGAATTTAATTGAAGGTGCCGATTTGAGCAACAACGGATCTAACGCGATTTTATCACCCACCGTGAATAGCACCTACGTTGTATCTGATAACAACAACTGCAATGTCACCATTCAAATCCTATTGCTTCCTCTTCCTGAGCCGCTCACTACGGTTTCGACATTGCAAGGATGCGCCCCGTTGAGCGTTCAGTTTACAGACAATACGATTCAACCTTTGTCATTTCAATGGAATTTCGGCGATGGAAATACTTCCGTCAATGAGTCTCCTTTGCACATCTTCAATGGAGGAAACACGGACACTGTCTATTTTGTTTCGTTAACCGTCACGGATAACAACGGATGTTCGTCGTCTAGTGGATTTTTCATTCAAACCATGTTACCAGCGGTGGCTAATTTCTCGTCCAATCCGATCAGTCAGATCTACCCTAATGCAACGGTGAACTTTACCAATCTCAGTTCCGGCAGCGGAAATTTAAATAGCACTTGGACTTTTGAAAACGAATTGAATAATACCTTCACCAATGTCAATCATACTTTTTCCACTTGGGGTGAGTTTCAAGTGCAACTGGTGACCTCCAATGAATGGTGCAGTGATACGACATTTCAAACCATTTCTATATTGCCCCCCGCTGCCATTGCCGCTTTCACCTTTGAGGACAGCGGTTGTCCCGGAAGTCAATTTACATTTACCAGTGAGAGTATTTTTGCTGAATCTGTTACTTGGATTTTTCCTGATGGATCCCAGGGCAATGGGGAGAACATTACGCATCAATTTGATGAAACCGGATCCTACAACATCACGTTACTCGCCCATGGATATGATGGGGTAACCGATACTTTTACCATAGAAAATGCGGTGACGATTCATCCGTTGCCTATTGCATTGTTTGTCATTGAGGAACAAAATGTTTTTGCTGTCGTAGATTCCGCTGTTTTTCACAATCAATCGACCGGAGCGAATAGTTATTTTTGGAATTTTGGCAACGGCAGTACGAGCTCTCAGTTCGAGCCAACTCCATATTTTAATCTAGTCGGTAACTTTGATATCACCTTAACCGTCACCAATGAATTCGGATGCCAGGATCAATACCAAATCAATGATGGAGTCGTTGTCACCTCAGACGGGTTCATCCAATTCCCCAGTGCCTTTACTCCATTGGTACAAGGAGCTACCGATGGCGGTTATGATCGATTTGCCTTTGACAACAATATCTTTCATCCTCATTCCAGATCAGTTCAGTTTTATGAATTATCCATTTTCAATAAATGGGGAGAATTGCTGTTCTTCACAGACAATGTGAAACAAGGGTGGGATGGTTATTATCAAGGTCAGATGGTCAACGAGGACACTTATGTTTTCAAGAGTAAAGGACAGCTTTTTGGTGGAGTACCCTTTGAAAAATCAGGCACTGTCACCTTGCTACTCAAATAACAAATCGTTTTCTTGCTTTTCATAATAACTATCCGGGAGCAAAGCTCCCCTTAATCTTGCCTGAACCGCCATAGCATCACAACGCTCATTTTCGGGATGACCATTGTGTCCTTTGATCCACTTCCAGGTAACTTGATGCAATTGCACCAAAGCAATGAGCTCTTGCCATAAATCTGGATTCTTCACATTCTTCCATTGTCGCTTCTTCCAACCAGAAATCCAGTCTTTTAAAAAGGAATCCACCACATATCGAGAGTCCGATACTACGGTTACTTGACAAGGATGCAGGGTGAGCGCCTTTAACCCTTCTATCACGGCCATTAACTCCATTCTATTGTTGGTGGTGCGCCTGAAACCTCCGCTGATCTCCTTACTGTGCGTACCACTTTTGAGTACCGTTCCAAAGCCACCCGGCCCTGGATTTCCCGAGGCGGCGCCATCGGCATAAAGAAATACTACCGGCATTTTGCTCATTGAATGAGTACTCCTATGTTTTTAGAAAATAACTTCACTGAAATAGCCAAAAGTATGATTCCAAATGCTTTCTCAATAACGGCGATTCCACCGGGTCCAAGCATCTTTTGCAACTTTCCAGATAATTTTAGTACCATGAATATGATAGGAACATTCAAAAGTATTGCGATAATAATATTCACCAACTGAAACTCTGCGCGAAGAGAAATCAATGTGGATATGGTTCCGGCCCCTGCAATGGTAGGAAAGGCCAATGGCACAATACTCGCCACGTGATCCAATCCTTCCTTTTGCTTAAAAAGTTTTATCCCCAAGACCATCTCCAATGCAATGAAAAATAATATAAAAGCTCCCGCTACCGCAAAACTGTATACGTCCACTCCAAATATGCTCAACACAGATTCTCCGCCTATTAAAAAAACAATCATCAACACCATAGAGACCAAGGTTGTGGTATAAGGTTGGATATTTCCTGTTTTTGTTTTTATGTCTATGATAATAGGGATGCTGCCAATGATATCGATGACAGCAAACAAAATCATAAAACAAGAACCAATTTCTACCAAACTAATCATACTGCAAAGCTAAAGGCATACCGACCAGCAAATAGGAAAATCACAGAATTTTATACAAACCTAAAATTTCTTGGGTATCGGAGATAACAAATCATGTTTTACCCAACGAACAAATTGATTGGGATTTTCAATATTAGCCGAATGCCCACACCCCCTAAAAATCTTGATTCCTGTTTTATATTGCTTCTGAATTTCATACGCCACCTCCACGGGCACCAATCGATCATAGCTTCCCCAAATCACTTTTACAGGCATTTTCCAAGAATAAATATGCTCACCCAAACGCTTTTCATTTTTCCTCAGATAATCAATCAATTTCAGTTGATTATTCCTGTATGGTATGACATAAATCTCAATGAACTTCTGCGACATCTTTCTGGGAGCCCAGAAGGAGTGAGTCAATAGCGCTTTATAGCGAGCGTGCAAATCATGTACGGTGAGGGGGCACAACATTTCATTGGCATCCTTAACTCCCAAATGCCTGGCCAACGAATCCGTCTTCTCACTGCTATAATGGATAATAGGAGAATCATACAAGGTCAATGATTGAATTCGATTGGGATATTTTTCCGCTAAGATTCCTGAGACAATTCCACCATAGGAATGCCCTAAAATATGAAAAGACAAAAATGAAGAGTCCCGGTAATGCAACGTCAATGCTTCCATAAACTCCATTACATGTTCCGCCTGAGTTTCAACTGAAAAATCCACTGAGTCAGAAATCGTTTCACCATGATATCTCAAATCCACTGCAATAACATCATACCTCCTTTTTAATGCCGGCATGATATTACTATACTGCATGAGCGCACTGGCCGAAAAACCATGTACCAGCAATAATTTAGGTTTACCGCGATAAGATACAAAGCCGTGATATTGACGAGTGTCCGTTCGATGCATCTTCAATTGATTTGCATTAAAATACAACTCCTCCACCTCCTGACTTTTCAACCATGACTTTTGTGCGCGTTCCATTTTTTGGATTTGAGCTGACATCCAACCCGGCATCCACCAAAATAAGATCACGGCTATTAAATAGTAAAACCTCATGCCTCCAAATGATAAATCTTAGACATCAATTGCCATTTACCCTCCTTATTGGTTCCTATACGCTCTTGGTATTGATCCATCAATGATTCCCAACGCTGCACCACCTCGCTGCTTTTATCCATCCGTGATTTCCGCTCAAATGAAAATGATTCATCCACCTCTAACCTCATCATCAAACGATTTTCAAATCTGAATATTTCACAACGTACAACACCGGAATCCAAAATTTGTTTTTCGATTTCCGGCCAAACAGATTGATGATGTTTTTCATATTCCGAGATTGATTGCTCATCCGGTTTTAAATCCAGCAATAAAAAATAACAATTATTCATGGTTCGCTTTCTTCATTGAAAACACAAATATCAAAAGGAAACTGACCAATGGCAATAGCATGGCCCAATGCAAGCCCAATGAATCACTCATCTTGCCCATCAATGGAGGCATCACGGCACCACCGACAATGGTCATGATGATCAGAGAGGAGCCCAGGGGCTTTTCATTCTGGGGCAAGGAGGCCACCCCAAGAGAAAATATGGTCGGAAACATGATTGACATAAAAAACAGTACCAACAACAATGGCAACCATCCCCACCATTGCAGAAATAGACATAAAGTACAAATGGCCGCTAAAATAGAGGCTGCACCCAGCAATGCCTTTGCTGAAAACCAGTTGAGCAAAAAGGTTCCGACAAAACGCCCAACCATAAACAACAACAGCCCCAGAGAAAATAAATAGGCCGCATCTTCTTTGGACCAATTAAAATAAGTGATCAGAAAGCGAATAAAAAAACCACTCAATCCTACCTGCGCCCCTACGTAAAAAAACTGAGCCATCATCGCCCATCGAAAGTAATTTCTAACGAATGGATTTCCTTCATGATGATCATTCCCCTTTAAGCTCTCTAATTGAATCCGAGAAAATAATAACGCCACGATCAAAACCACACTAGCCATTACCATATAGGGAGTTACCACACTTTGAGCCAAATCAGACGGTGTTGCATGCTCTCCTGTATTACTGAAAACAAAAAATCCGCCCATCCAACCGGCAATACTCGCTCCTAATCCATTAAAACTCTGGGCTAAATTCAATCGAAAAGAATCACTGCTTCCAAAGGTAAACTGCGTCACCAACGGGTTGGCTGAAGTTTCCAAAAAAGTAATACCAAATCCAATGGTAAATAAACCCATTAAAAACAAGGGATAAGACAATTGAAAAGCCGCCGGATAAAATAAAAATCCCCCCAATGAAAACAGGAACAATCCGCATAAAACACCGGCCTTGTATCCGCGTCTCTTGATCAGTATTCCGGCAGGAATTGCGCCTAAAAAATAAGCGAGATAAAATGCAGAATCTACCAATGTTGCAGAGTAATCGCTCAAAGCAAAAGCTTGCTTCAATTGGGGAATTAAAATAGGATTTAAATTATGCGCAAGTGCCCACAAAAAAAAGAGCATCACGACTACCATAAAATTCCATCTCGAACTCATACTACACCTCCTCTTTGAATGTGAACGCGTTTCCATTCATTCATGGGCTCATCAGAAACAACTACGATGTAACCTCCCCCACCTGCCCCAGAGATTTTATATCCCTTGATTCGCGATTGATAAGGTGCTATGATAGCGTCAAAGGAATCATTCCACATCATTGGAAACATTTTTCGCTGTGCCATCAAAGAGGCCATCATGGCAGCACCCCAATCGACAAGATTTTTAAGGCGAATGGCCTCCCAAGCAGCTTCTGTTGCCATTGCCAACTCAGTGGCCCACTCTTTGGTCAAACATTGTTCTGTCAACACCTCAAAACCCTCCGGTCTGGGAGGAATGGGAATTAAAAACAAATGACTTTCCAACCATTGTAAAATATCTTCATCGCATTCACTGACAATACTCGCTGGCCAATAATCACCATTATAGTTGAGTTTATTGAGTCCAGAATAGACTATTCCAATGGCGTCTTGTGAACCGGAGATAGACTGTTTTCCCGGAGGATTATCACAAGCGAACAATATCTTCGCAGCTTTTTCCAATGGCATATTCGGTATCTGATGGCCCCAAATTTCCTTCGCCACCTGATGGGTACTAGAAGCCATGCCACTCCGAGAATTAACCTCAAAATTCACTTGAACAGATATAGTAATCACTGCCCCAGGATGAAGCGAGGATACAAACGGCTGATCCAACCAACCGCCCGCCAAATCAATGCGATAGGGAATTCTATCTTCCCTTCGAATATCCGTTGTCGATCTAGGCGGGAGTAATGCGTCAGGCGCTCGTTTTAAAACAACATATTCGATGCCCAATTGATCACAAAGCATTTGCTTTTCTGGATGATCACCATCTTCATTCACCACAAAAATATCAGGGAGAATTTCCTTCAAGTCCTGCACAAAGTCCATCCTTCCCATTCCTTTGCTGATCCTTGCCTCATGCACAAACTTTAGGGCATTCACCATGTACATTCGTTCGTCTTCACATTGATGAACGCTGCGGTTTTTCAGTGAAAACACATTGGCATCATTTCCGATACAAACATATAGTTCTCCAAAATGGGCAGCGGATTTTAAAAACGCAACATGACCACTGTGTAAGCAGTCAAAACAGCCCGAAACCAACACCTTCTTCCGTTTCATAACGGCAAGATAACCATTTTTAGTCCATGGCCAATTGCAGCGCTAATTCTGCAATGTCCAAGCCATCAAAGTTTCCACTCGTCATCCACAGTAAATTGGTTCGATGCCAATCCGTCTCCAACAAAATCATCTTTACCAATGAAGCATCCGTCAGCACAACTAAATCATCCCGCTGAAAAGCTTTTTTAACGTCATCGATGGAGATGGGAGTGAGTCTTTTATGCTCAATTGTATGAGGATTAAAGTACACGATCGCAACATCCGGCTCATCCATAGAATGTGCGTATTGTTCTAAAAATTGAGCATTTAAACTGCTAAACGTATGGAGTTCCATGCAGGCCACCAAGCGATGATGGGCGTATTGCTTTTTCACTGCTGCGCTGGTGGCTTTTAACTTGGATGGCGAATGAGCAAAATCTTTGAAGATGATACCCTGATTTCTTCTAGCGACAATCTCCAACCGCTTAGAGGCCCCTTCAAATGAAGCAATGGCTCGGTAGAATTGTTCATCACTGACACCTAATTCCTTGGTTACCCATCGAGCTCCATTGAGGTTTTGTAAATTATGTAATCCAAAGATTTTTAGCGGCACCTTTCCATTATCGGTGATGAGATAAGTTAATCCATCCTCAACGGAATGCTCATGCGCCGCATAGCCTTGGGTTTTGATCGGACGATGCCTAGACTTGGTGGCGAGCGCCAACACCTCATGATCATCTTCTGAATAAATCAATTTACCATTCGGCTCAATGCAATCAATGAAAATATCAAACTGTCGAATATACTCCTCAAAAGTGGGGAACACATTGATATGGTCCCAAGCAATACCGCTGATCAAGGCAATGTGAGGATGATACAAGTGAAATTTGGGACGTAAATCTGTGGGAGAAGAGAGATACTCATCTCCCTCTAAAACTACATATTTGGCCGTGTGACTAAGCTTCACCATACACTCAAAACCCGCTAACTGCGCTCCCACCATATAGTCCGTTTCTATACCCGCTAGTTTCAAAACATGCAATATCATGGAAGTGATGGAAGTTTTTCCGTGGCTACCACCAATGACGATTCTTACTTTATCCTTGGTCTGCTCGTATAGATATTCAGGATAGGAATATATTTTCAATCCCAATGTTTGAGCACGGAGCAATTCGGGATTGTCTTTTCTGGCATGCATTCCAACAATTACCGCGTCTAACCGATCATGAATACGCCCTTCATCCCACCCTAATTGTTCAGGCAATAAACCCTTCTTCGCTAACCTACTCTTGCTGGGCTCAAAAACCTCATCATCACTTCCTGTTACCTCAAAACCTTTATCCGAAAGGGCAATGGCTAAATTATGCATTGCACTTCCCCCTATCGCGATCAAATGAACTTTCATGAAAACGAAACTAAAGCAAACCTCTTTTAAGTTCTTTTAAAACAAAAGGGATTATCAAAACTCAAAAGTGAAATAAAAAGGGCCGCTTCCGTTGAAGCGGCCCTTAAAGTAGCCAAGTAAAACTAACAAAAACCTATCTGGCTACGATAAACTTAATGGATTTCCATTCACTACCTTGCGTCAGTTGCAACTGATAGATACCATTGGCCAACGTATTGGCAAATTCAACAGCGCGTGTGTTGCTTTCGGTCAAATTCCACTTTTCAGTATGCACTGAGCGACCGCTTGCATCTAACACATTTACCGTAATGAAACCTTCTGTCTGAGCCGTGAATACGTTGATATAGTTGCCATTGCTTGGATTTGGAAATACATTGAACGTAGCTCCATCCATTGAAATTTCAACGGGTTCTAAGGATTCACTTTCCTCCAACACCATTCCCGCAGCTCCTATCGTTTTGACACAAGACGCAGAGGCCGATGTAGTCGGGAACCAAGTGTTGATGCTTAACACATTACCCGCAGTAGTTCCAGTAGTGTAAGAGTCTCCATCAATGTGCTGAGCTCTTACCCAAACATCGTAACGCTTACCCAGCGCCATACCAGGCACCGATGACAATCCAATCAATCGAGAAGCACCTGCTGCACCTACCAAGTAACTCGGTAAACCAGCAGTAGGGAATGCTTCTGTTAATTTCCAATTGTAGCGGCTGGTTCCACATACAGAACGATTGGTGGAAATGAAACTGGTAGTTCTCTTGAAACCAGCGGTGCACAAATCGGTTGAACGAACACCCAATGCAGATTCGGAATTCAACCCTACCATTGAAACTGTATTTCCATATGCCGTTAAGGTATTGAGGTTACCAGCAGCATCTTTCAAGTTGTAAATAACATCCACCGTAACGTAATGATTGACCAACGCTCCAGAAAGATTAGCCGGCAATATTTTACCCAATTGACACATGGTATAACCTGTCCCATTGGATTGAGGGGGAATAGCATACGACCAAGTAGGTGTTTCAGTACCCAAACTGGCAACGGCTATATTGGCATTGGCCTCACTTGACCATCTGTTCACTACATAACCCGCAGCTTGAGACCTAAAGGCCGCTTTGAAATTGGAACAAGTAGAATTATAAATACCAGTATTGGCAGTGAAAGGAAGGATATCTGCCTGACTGGCTCTTAAAAAACCAATACTCAATGAGCAAACACCTGGCGTGTTGTTTACATTCCTAACACACACCAAATAATTTTGATTAGGAACTAAGTTAGCAGCGTATAATATTTCACTTCCTCCATCAGGAGCGGGAATCAATGAACCCAAGTTGGAGGGTGAAACGGCATCTTCTGTCGATAATGGTGTCAACTCTGAACCACTAGGAGCACCTGATCCATACAAGCTGATTTCATTATCATCCGCACTTGTCGCACCTGTTAGAGCGATGCGAACTGCGTTACCGGTAGCTGTGAAGCTATACCAGCGATCATTTCCACTACCCGGACTTTCAATAGAATTAGAAGCGTTGATCAGATCCACACTGATGGAGGATTGAACACCGTATCCAAACTGGGAGATATTGGTAATCGCCACCGCATCAGCAATATCATCTCCACATGTAGCTACAATACCATCACAGTTCTCATCAACCAAATTTCCACAAATCTCGGTAGCATTGGGGTTGATGCTTATATTATTATCATTGCAATCACCTGCAGTCAAGGAATATCCGCTGGTAGGAGTGGTACATAAAGTTTGCACTGCACCAGCGCCTGCACCATCCCCGTCATTATCCACATAGTAAGAAAGGTTGAGGCAGCAAGTGGAGCAGGAATTCCAACAGACCAAAGGCATTACCACATCTGCATTGCTTACCACCAAAGTACGATTTGTAAAACCACCATTGGTAACTGTGCAACTTGTACCCGGAGTCAAAGACTCCTGAGTATTCCAAAAATCAGCCGAGTACTTGAACTCGTAATTTCCAGCGGGCAACGGAAGCGTTACTTCCCAAATATTGTCTCCATTGGCATCGCTCATGGCATTACAGTTACCGCACCATCCATTGAAGGTGCCATTGACTTCCGGAATAGTAAAACCAGTCTGTAATGACATGTCTACTTGGAAAGTCACGTTGTAGGTAGGTGCTGCGCAATTACCACAAGATCCCCAACATACCACTGGCATATCGATACTCGTATTGGAAACCACTAAAGAACGATTGGTAAATCCACTGTTGGTGACTGTGCAAGAGGTACCGGGCGTCAAATTTTCTGAAGCCGTCCAGTTATCATAAGCAAATTTAAATTCGTAGTTACCCGATGGCAAAGAAATGGTAGTTTCCCAAATGCCATCACCATTTGCATCGGTCAAAGGATTAGCATTTCCACTCCAACCATTGAAAGTACCGTTGACTGTAGGAGTAGTAAATCCTGACTGTTGCGACATATCCACCTTGAAAGTGACATTGTACGTGGGCGCAGAACAGGCAAGGCATGAGTTGAAACAAACTGCATCCAAAGTAGTAGCACCACTTACCGTTAAAGCACGGTTGGTGAACCCGTTATTGGTGACAGTGCAAGAAGCTCCTGCCGTAAAATTCTCTTGTCCAGCCCAATTGTCATAAGCAAATTTGTATTCATAAACCCCTGCCTCCAAGGAAAGCGTTGTTTCCCAGACACCATCTCCATTGGCGTCGGTCAAAGGATTGGCATTACCGCTCCAACTGTTAAAAGTTCCATTCACCGTTGGAGTGGTAAATCCTGTTTGTTGAGACATATCCACTCTGAAAGTAACGTTGTAAGAAGGAGCTGAACATGAAAGGCAAGAGCCGTAACAAACCACATCCAAAGTGGTGGCACCCGATACGGTAAGAGCACGATTGGTAAAACCACTGTTGGTTACCGTACAAGATGATCCTTGAGTCAGATTTTCTGAACCTGTCCAGTTATCATAGGCAAATTTATATTCATAAATAGCTGCTTGTAATGGAATAGTGGTCTCCCAGATACCATCTCCATTGGCATCTGTCATAGGATTGGCTGTTCCGCTCCAACCATTGAAGCTCCCATTGACAGTGGGGGTGGTGAAACCCGTAACATTACTCATATCCACTCTAAAAGTGACGTTGTAAGTTGGAGGTGTCACGTTACACGCAGTGCATGATCCCCAACATACCGCATCCAACACCTGGCCAGCATTGGTAACGGTGATTACTCTGTTTGTAAATCCAAAATTAGTTGCGGTACAACTCGTTCCGGAAAGCAAATTTTCTGATATATTCCAAGAGTCTGCCGCAAATTTATATTCATAAGTACCTGGTGCTAGGTTGATCGTAGTCTCATAAATTTCGTCACCATCCGCATCGGTCATAGGGTTGCTTGCAGGAGTCCAGTCATTGAATGCCCCTCCCAATTGGATTTGGGTGTACGGATCAGAAACTGAAGACACATCTACTTTAAAAGTAACTGGATAAAGGGTGGTACAAGCCGCACAAGTACCCCAACAAACAATCGGCATGGTAATATCTGATGTGCCAACCGTTAAGGTCCTGTTGGTATATCCACTGTTTGTCACTGTACATGCCGTACCGGCAATCAAGCTCTCTTGAATGCTCCAGTTGTCTGCAGCAAACTTGAACTCATAATTTCCGGTAGGAATATCTATGGTTACCTCCCAAATGCCATCACTGTTGGCATCGGTCATGGGACTGCAAGCAGAACCACACCAACCATTGAAAGTCCCGTTGACCTCAGGGGTAGTGAACCCTGTGACATTGCTCATATCTACCCTAAAGGTAACATTATAAGCCAACATCACTCCCACGGAAAAGAGGAGTGAAAATGCCGTTGAAATAAGTTTTCTCATAGCTTTTGTTTTGGTTTAGATTACGAATATAAACTAATTGTAAATAAAACAAAAAAGTATTTTTGTCATTTTTACAATAAGCCAATACAAACTACAAAAAAACCGCCGAAGCGGTTCATCAAAGTGACAAAAATCAATGTCGTATCGTAAGTGATCGGGTGAAGTGCTGATTACTCCATTGAACATCTAGAAAATACGCCCTGCCCGGAAGATCCTGGAATGGGACCACCCCCTTCAGATTGAGACATGCTGTTCCAAGAAACGCCATCGCGATAATCAAAAAGTGCCACCCCATTGATGAAGACTCCAATATTCCCTCCATTGGTGGGAGTAAGATTCCCATTATTTACCATAGGATTTAATGGAAACTTAAAAATTGCATTTTGATTGGTGGCAAAAGATGGATTCCATCCATGAATGGTCCAGTGACAAACGTAGGAATACCCTTCGTTCTGACGTAAGCCCATTGATTGGAGTAAAACACCGATTGACAATTGACTGAGTCATTGTCTTGAATAGGCGTCGAATTGCCTTGTACGTAATGCCTTCCTTTGGCACCATCTGTATTGATCAACCACGAAGTAATAACAGGGTTGGTTTGTGAATACATCACTGAGCTGATGAATACAGCTGACATCAATAAATTTATCTTTTTCATGGTCTAATAGACGATAAATCTACACAATTCCTTTATGGATTCATCGGGATAAAAGAAAAATCTTGAATCACCACTTCATGCTTCAATCCATTATTGGGTCCTTGGGTTTGATATGGCAGGGTCCAAAAATTCATTCGAGCATGTGTATGTTCACCAGGAGCGGGAATCACAATGGGCATCGAGGAGACCCCACCTTCACTTTTTACTCTTGGTGGGTGATTCAAATTGAATGACCAAGTAGCGATGGGAGTACCCGAAATTCCTTTTCCTGCATAACTATTCCATGTGATCAGGGTATCCGTCCAATTGAATTGGTGTGTAGTAACACCTTTTAAAATATTGAAATCAATTGACTGTTCTCTGGTTCGCTCCGCAAAAAATCCCCCAAAACTCACGGGCTGCACAGAGAACGTAGTGGGTGTTTCGCTCCAGGCGTCTCCCCATTTGGAAAATTCAATGTCCACTTCACTATTGCCATCCGTATAAAAAGTGCTATCATCCCAAGTGAATAAACCCAACACTACATTCTCGGAAAAAGACATCGGATCCGCCTGTATGGTAAAGGTATAAGTTCCATAACCCAGATCTTCCTGCCCTACCACTTCAGAAGAATACCATACGTTGTCATGCTGATCGATGGTTAAATGCAAATACCCTTTTTCATCAACCCAAACATCATCATACCTTTTAGAAAAGTTATTAGGACCCGGTCCCACAGGTTGTGTGCTTGATTTGATGTCCCACTTTCTTCCTGCAAAAGTGACAGTATCCCCTACCCTTCCTAAAACATCATTGGGATTGGACTGATGACAACTTTGTAAAACAAAAATTAACGTTGTTATATAGAACAATTTCTTCATCATGGTTGAAACTCTATTTGTCCCTTTAAATCTCCCACATACACATCCCAAATCCCCCCTTCTATTTCCGGCTTGGCTGACCTTCCAATAAAACTTAGATCCTCTGTCCCAATGACAAACTCATACAGGGCAATGCCATTGGCAGGAATGTTTTTTTTATCAAAGCGTTTCAATTTCTTCACGCTAGGGGTTACAGAGGCTACCTGATCATGCAAATACAAAAGCACCGTTTCTTGAGCTGGACGATTACTTTTATTTTCTACTTCTACACTCACAATCCAAGTAGGCTTGGCAGAAGCGTTCCGTGCTTTAGAAATTTTCAGATTCTTATACTCTAACTGTGAATAAGACATCCCATGACCAAAAGGCCATTGAGGTTGGTAGGCGTTTTCTCCAAACTTTTGATCCAACGCTTCGCTGTGTTTGTGATCGTATGTAAGCAAAGATTGATTGAACTTTGGGTAGGTAAAGGGCAACTTTCCGGATGGGTTGATTTCGCCATAGAGGATTTTAGCCAACACCTCTCCGGCATTGTCTCCTGGTTGATAGGCCATGATGATCGCCGCACACTGTTCGGCTATGGGTTCAATCAAGCGCGGTCTATTTTCCAATAAAACCAATATCACCGGTTTGCCTGTTTTAATCAGATCATTCACAAATTTTATCTGGGCTTTCTCCAAGCTCAAATCGTCAATATCTCCGGGCTTTTCTGTGGAAGGTAACTCACCGACACATGCAATGATCACATCATTTTTTTTCAGCGACTTTAGCCATTTCTCATCTTTCTTATAAGAGCTGAGTTCACATCCTCTTCGGTAACTTACATTTCTTCCGCCCAAGCTTCTCAAGCCCTCTACCACCGTCATTTTGGATTGATCTTCCCAAGTTGTATCCACTCCTTGCCATGTTCTGCTCCAGGCTCCATTCATCAGAATCAACGAGTGTGCAGCGGGGCCGGTTACCATGATCTTGGACTCCTTTTTCAATGGAAGTATGTTATTTTTATTTTGGAGGAGCGTTATACTTTCGGCCACAACTTGTTGCGCTACTTTGATGTGCGCATCACAACCAATTTTGTCTTTTAAGCCAACAGCAGTAGCGTCACCTATTTTGGCAACGTTCATTTTCAATTCAAGAATTCTCGCCACACTTTGATCCAATCTTTGTTCAGAGATTCTACCTTCTTTCACCAACTCAATCAACAAACGAGTAAAATCATAATCATTCGGTACCATGCACATATCAATGCCTGCCATCACTGCCTGATAGACGGCCTCCTTTAAATCCACCGCTACATGGTGCACTTTAACCAATTTGATAACATCTTCCCAATCTGTCACTGCCATTCCGGTGAAGTGCATTTCATTTCTCAATAGTTCTACTAATATTTTTGGATTGGCGTGCACTGGAATTCCATTGATTTCTCCGCTATTGATCATGACAGTCATGGCTCCTGCATCAATGGCCGCCTGGAAAGAAGGCATGTAGATCTCACGCAGTTGGATATCCGAGAGGTATGCCGGAGTTCTATCCTTTCCAGTTCTTGCCCCGCTATATCCCAAAAAATGTTTCATGCAAGCAGCGACATGTTGGTTGTCTAATTGAGTAGCATTGCCACCCTGATAACCTTGAATAGCGCCTTGCCCCATTACACTGCACAAGTATGGATCCTCACCATAAGTTTCAAAAAATCTCGACCAAGCAGGGTTTCTCCCCACATCCAACACAGGAGAAAAATTCCAAGGGATACCCACAGCCCGCGTCTCAATTGCTGTGATTTCGGCCACTTGTTGTATCAAAGCAGGATTGAAGGTAGCCGCTTGCGCGAGCTGCTGAGGAAATAATGTTGAGCCCATTACATAATTGGCTCCGTGTATCGCATCTATACCATACAATACTGGAATCTTCATTCTGCTCTTCGCTTCTACGGTCTGTTCGATACCACGTATGATTTGATGCCATTGATCTACTGGATAGGCGTGCCCTCCACAATTCAACACTGATCCCACATGCCATTGTGCTATCGCTTCATCCAACTTGCTTTGTTGCAAATGATGGGGCTCTACCAATTTGTATATCTCTCCTTCACAAATGACATCCAAATTGATTTGTGTCATCTGCCCCACCTTCTCTTCGATGGTCATTTCCTTCAGTAAATTGGGTATGCCCTCTTTGTTCCAATTGGGTGGAGTCTGCGCCTGTGTAACATGCAAGAAAAATACAAGCCCCAAAATAAGAGCGCCCATCCGATTTTTATTCATCTCGTTTCACGATTTTTATTTCATCCAACAAAATATCTCCTTCCGCTTCCAAGGTAAAGATCACTTGTTTGATGGCGGTTGCATCTACGTCCTTATTCTGACCCATCAAATCAGCCAACGGGATTTGTAATTTTACCCACTCTTGATCGATTACCCCATTTTCCACATATTTCTTGAACAACCCCACCCAAGACTGATTGCCAGCAAAATCCTCCATTCCCACTGCACCGGGCAAACCGGATTTCATTGGGCCGTTCAGACTTTTCACGCGCATTTCTAAAGCCCCGAGTTGGATGATTTGAGAAATGTCCTTTCCGCTCCAACCTTCCCAACCAATCCCCATTCCGAGCCAAGGGCATCCTCCTGCTTGCTTGTTCCATTTCAAATGAATGCTACCAGATCCCTTATAAACCGAACTGGTTTCAAGTTGCATTGAAATACAACTTACATTTTGTGTCACCCAAACATCCGCATTGAGTTGGTCGCTCCATACATTTCTAGCATAAAAGCCCGGCAAACCACCATCATCCTCAGCCGCTAAGGGAAAATCATACAATTTCACTGGCTTTAGGGATGAACAGCCTGCCATCAAAAAATACAACAATATGAATGGTAAATATCTCATGGTGCCAATGGAGATCCTTCCGTAAATACCATATAATCCAAACCTGAAGCACTGAAACCAGAGGACGGATTTGCCAAGAATAAAATTGAAACTTGAAACAATTTATCTGGCTCATGCAATCCGTTTCCGATGGGACTGGCGGCCGCACCGTTGACCAAAGTGGCTAAATCTTGATATTTCAATGAAACTAATCTCCAACCATCACTTCCTCCTTTCAATTCTACCGAGAACATATCCTCTTCGCCATCAGTATAAGAGCCATCACCATTATCATCCTCCCTGAATTGTAACAATACAATACCATTGTCGTAATCAGGATGCTTGTATAACAAGGTGTTAAAATACACCTGACTGGCATTGGCGTTCAAATCAAAATGTGGTGCCCCATATGCCGATGCAGGGATGTCAATCAACCCTATCAGCCAGTCCCAAGAAACAGCCCCTTCCATGGTATAGGAGCGGACCCCTTGCGGAACATTGGCATTGGATTGTAAACCAAAATTCATATTGGCCCCTGATTGGACAAACGTGTTCCATGAAGCATTCAGACCGCCCTCAAAATCCGAAAGCAAAAGACCTTGATTCACTTTAGGCGCTATGATAACTATCGTATCTCTTAAAGTATCGGGCTGTTGATCTACTGTTAATTCAACGGCACAAGTCTCTTCACGAAACATGGGGAATTGTGTGGTGCTGCCATTCCACAGATAATTGACTTCCGAATCAAACACCTGCTCTATCTTCACAGCTCCAGAGGTGAGTCCGATAATTTTCAACTTCCAATTCACTTTTTTGGAGAATGCGGCACTGAACAATGGTTGTTCACCCAAACTGAAATCAACACTATCTTGACTAATATTCAAATCCGATTCTATAGAGAATGGACCATACAAATCATTCAAATCTGGTCCATCAAAGCTATCTTCCACTTTGCATCCGTGGAGTAACCCAACTGCCACCATTACGGCCAATACTACTTTCTTCATATTAAAAATTCATTTGGTACAACAACATCCATTGTGCAATCGAATGCTCATGGTCAGGATCTAATCCATTCCTTCCATTCCACTGAAACCTCTGCAGACTCAAATAAGATTGAGCAGAAAAGAAATACCGCAGGCCTAAACTGCTCATGATTTCACTTCCATCCAATTCCATTTCGCTGAAGTTGACAATTTCTCCGTTAAAATCACGGATATTTTTCATCTCCAGCCCTTTAAAATTCACTTGTTGCATGCCCAACAAAATCTCCCATTTTTTATTGATCAAATATTCTGCACCCAACGCAATCATTTCATTCTTCAAATTCACCTGAGGCAGGTATGCTGGGCCCGATCTTTCCGTCCTGTCATTGCGATATGCGGCTGACAAATGCAGTTGAGATTTCCAACCTATCGTCTGCTCATTCAAAAGAAGTTCCGTCTCCGCTTTCACACGGGAATAACTTCTAGGCTCTATCGTTCCCTCTCCTTTGGTCTCCCTTCCGTTGTAATAAATGACCACAGACTTCCACAAACCCTTAGAAGTTTCATATCCGCCCTTGATAAAGTAGCCTTGTCGATTGGGGGTTGCATCGCCATAAGGGGTGATGTTATCGTATTGTGGCAAATATTGACCCAAGGAAGTTTGCAATTGCATATTGTACAAACTGGTTTCCCGCATCATATCCAAAATAGACACTGGACGCAACACTTGGTCATTTCCTATTCTGCTAAAAGCGGACAGCTGCCCACCTGCATTGAGTCTCCTGGTTTGCGCTCCTGGACTTCTAAAATCCGCATTGACAAAATGATATCGCATCTCAAGAGATAAGCCGGTAGATTTACTCGCCCAAAGCGCCTTCCAATCATTGAAACGTCCATTCTTCACGGCAATGTCAACTCCCTCTGTGTATCGAGCCGAGAGCCCCGCCTCTCCCTTCACATCCATTTTACTGGATCCCCAGTCCATCATCCAATGCGCACTGCTTGTCACAATAGGATTTCTCATGCTCGTTTGATTTCTGGATGTACCCACAATATCAAAAATATCGGCATAATTAAAACCCAAAGACAACGACTCGCTTTGGATAACTTGAGCATTTAGGCCCACAAAAACTCGGTCACTTTGATTTGAAAAATCAGAAGTCTTGATTCTTGTGGATACGGCATTGAGCTGAATTTCCTTGATCGCTTTTGCAAATAAAAATCCTACATTGGCAGAGGCGCCTTGCTGTCGCCAAGAGTGATCTGAATTATAAAAGTGATCGTAGTTGATTGCTTGCATTTGGGTAGAGAAAGCCTTTGGAAGCTCGCCAAATAAATCTTGTTCGTTATTCCACAAAGTGTAAGGCGTCATGCGATAATTGATATCTCCCAATTGATATCTCACCGCATTCCCGATTAAACCCCTCACATACAATTGTCTTACATCAAAGGAAACACCGGATCCCCAGAAACCACCGTAATCATTTCTGATCCTCACCATTCCTAAAATCTCCATATTGGCATTGGCTTGAATCTTCAATCCCAAATCAGCCAATACATTTCCACTGTTTAGTTTTTTTGCAGTCACCGTGTCTTCGTCAGTGGGACGGTAAGTATCACCAAAAAACTGTCCTCTTGCCGCACCCACGACAGTTACCTTTTTGAGTGGTGGACTCACCTGGGTATAGCCCTGAATGGACGTTACACAAATGATTATCAAAACAATTATTCCTCTCATGTTAAAAAAATGCTTTTAATTCAACAGTCCATTCACTTCCTTGGAATTTATCCAATGGAAAACTTTTATCTTCAAAGGAAAAATATCGGTTGCGCAGATACAACCTTGCATTCTTGCCCAAATCTATATCCACACCATACCCCCATCCTAAACCAAATTGATTCATAGGACGAAAGGTCTCTTCATTGATGTTGGTCAAATAATTCCCTATGGTTCTTTCATAACCATAATATGCGTTGATCATCAGCCGTTGTGTTAAACGACAATAAGTCTCCCATTCTGCGCTGTATTGCCGCACATAAGCTTTCTCCGAAGTAACGGTGATTGGAGACCATTCTCTTCCGCACGAATTGGCCTGAAATAAAGCAAAAACATACCAGTCATGGTTACCGATTAATCGGTGATGTTTCACCTGCAATTCGGCATTGTTGAAATACTTCTTGTACAAGGTTACACCTGATGAATCATCAGACAATTGGATGGTTTGATAGACATCACGATAAATATCTGAATAGCGATTGTAAGGTCCAACATTGGCTGGGAAATTCCATCTCCAAAAACGAGATCGGGTAAATTGATTCACTGGATTACCCACTGAAATGCTTCCTACTGTTTTCTCGATTTCTGCACCACTTCCTAATCCCCCATTCCATTTCCAATTTTTGCCTTCCCATTGAAAATTCAAATTGAATCCTGTTCTATTGTTGGTAAACTGCCCCAAACGTGTCATCGAGGAGGCGAAAGGCACTAACAAAGAGGAGCTTCCCACACTTCCAGCCGGAATCTCATTGGTGGAATACTCACGAACAGTTGTATTCCAATACAACGCTGCATTATTTACTACTCGTGGCGAAATGCGATAATAAGTTGCTTCGAAAGAAAGTTTTTTGAAATACACCGGAGTGTTGTATTTGATTTGCACCAACTCACCTGGTTTTAATTGATGAAGCGGAGAAAAATAATTCCCCACTCCCACTTCGCCCTTAACAGTATGCTTACCCAATCTCACAAAGAACTCTGTGGTGATGACATTTGAACCAAATGATTCCTGCGCCAAACTATCGGTGTAGTTGCGAGCGCCAATACCATTTATCGCAATGAAACCAGCTTTTCCTGTATATTTCACTTTCCCTCCAATTGTATAATTGGGAGTTCGTACAAAACCGCCATTCATTTCTGTTTTTCCTGCCATTAACATCGTTGAAAAATTCCCTGGCAATGTGCCATTGATCACCGCTCCCTGAAAAGCACGATTTCCCCAACGATTATCTTGATCAATAGAACCCTGCTCAAAATATTGTTGGTATCTACCCGTAATATTCTTTCCCATCGGATCCCACGGATTACGTTCAAAAAGCATGAATCGATTGTATCCTCGGAACGATGACATCGTTAAATCAGAAATGGCCACCCACTGAATCCCCCCGATGGAGGTACTCCAACTCCCCCATTTTGTTTTGAAATTGCCATAGAGTGTCATACCCAACATGGCACCAAGATTGCCTCCTAGACGCAAACTCCCCATCGGAAATTGAATATTGGGACGCAAGGAATCTGCTACCTGCTTTCCGTATGAAGTACCAATACTACCATTTAGAAATTGAAACATTTGGACATCCATACCCCAGCTCGATCCATCTTTCAAATTACCACTGATGTTCAGCAATAAATTGGGCAATTGCGCATCGTCTCCAATGAACAAAGACCGAGGCAATAAGGTATCTCCCAGGGCGCTGCTGAGCGGATATCCATTGTATTGTCGAGTATAGGTAGCAAAAAATCGATAAAAACCATTCACTTGAATTCCTTTGATGCCACTGGGTTCCTTTCGTGGTAAAAGGCCTACATAATGATTGTCCAAACTATCTCTGCCTGCCTGAGCACAAATATCCAAACCTATTCCGAAAATGGCGATGGCCAGTAAAAGTCCTTTAATCCACTTTCCAATTTTCATCTGAGTAGGTTTTAACTTTCATCCAACGGGCAGCAGGCATATCGGCCGTTCTCTCTTTCACTAGAAAAGGAAAATTGGCATAAGCATAATGTCCGCGGTTGTCATATACTTCAACGAAGAGTCGGTAGGCACCCGGTACATTAGGGACTCTAAATTCGACACTGTTTTTTGATTTGCGTTTAATCACCCCGCTTACAGGAAGCGGCTTGTTCTCCGCATCACCACCGCTTTTGATATCATTGCTCTCCGGAACTACACTCCATTTTGCTTGACAATCATCCCCATCTCGATCTAGAAATTTCACACCACCCAATGCCCTATTATCTGCAAAGAGTTCTACAGACTCATTGAAATTTTTCCCTTCCAATTGCAGTTGAATCAACTGGGGCGCGTAATTGGTAATAGGCACATTGGACCACACTTCTTTCAACACATCTATGGCTTCTGATTGTTTGCCATCTTCTGAGAACAAACCGTACCACGTGGAAGTGGTTTCTTGTTTTTGTCCCCAAAGAAAAACGTACGATCCCATGCAATACTTTGCATCGGCTAAAATTTCGTTGACATACCGCTCACGATAGGAATTGGCCTTTTCTGTACTGGTCTGCTCAATGGGGGTACCCCATTTTGTCTTTTGCACTTCCCAATGCCCATTAGGTCCCCACTCCGTGATCAAATAAGGTCCTTCCCAGCCATGCTTGCGGATGTTGGCTCTAACCGCCGCAATTTCACCATAGGTGTTTACTGAATAGATATCAATTTCAGGCGCATCCTTCTTGATTAATTTCACTTCTTCAGGATCTAGGCCAGCCGTAACGGTTGTGGTGGGATGATGGGGGTCTAATTCATGAATCATCTTGGCAATATCATTGACCGCATTCCAAACTTTGGTGTTGGAATAAAACAAATCCACTTCATTGCCTACTCCCCACAACAACAAGGCAGGATGATCTTTAATTTCCAAAACCACTTTTCTGAATTGTTCCAATTGAAGTTTCACTTTCGCCTCATTGTCATAATCGAAACCATGCCTCTCATGCTGCACCCAAAGTCCCATCATCACCATTAAACCAAGCGATTGAGCTTTATCTAACATTTCTCGGGCGTTGTCTGTGCTCCACGTCCTTACAGAATTTCCGCCAGCCTTCACTACCTCTTCCCAATGTTCAGTGCCGCCTGCCCCTTTCACATAAAATTCCACGCCATTCTTGTACAACCTGAATTCTCCTTTAGCATTGGTTTTAACTTCTACATGCTGTGGCTGAGCATAAGCGGTTGTGCTGCAAAACAAAAGAACATTAAGAGCAAAGAATATTTGCCCGCACCTCATTCTTATTTCAATACTCAAACGCATTTTGTAAATAAACAACATTTTAACGAAAACAAGAAATTACTTTTTGTAAAAATAACAATTACCTATATTCGCATCACAAATACTAAGAAAATGAAAAAACTTTTATCTTTTGCAACATTGATTTTTATCAGTGTATGGAGCTCAGCTCAGTTGTTCAACGTAACCTTTCAATTGGACATGAGTATGCAATCTGGTTTTATTACGCCAGAGGTGAACGGAACCTTTAACGCATGGTGTGGCAATTGTTTCCAAATGACGGATGATAATGGAGATGACATTTGGGAAGCCACCACTCAATTGGCTGCGGGTACTTATGAATATAAATTTGCCGCTGACAACTGGGCCATGCAGGAAAATCTAGTTCCAGGCTCCACGTGCACGGTCACCAATTCGGGCTTTACCAATCGCTCTTTGGTGGTAACTGGAAATACGACCTTACCAGTGGTTTGTTGGGGAAGCTGTGTAGATTGTGCTCAAACACCCAATTTCTACAATATCACCTTTCAACTAGACATGAATGGACAAACCGGCTTTACCACTCCAGAAGTCAATGGTACTTTTAATGGATGGTGTGGAAATTGTACCCAAATGTCGGATGCCAACGGGGATAATATTTGGGAGGTAACGGTTTACTTACAAGAAGGTAACTACGAATACAAATTCTCTTACGATAATTGGGCAGGCCAGGAAACACTGGTACCTGGCAGCAGTTGCACCATCACCAATGGTGAATTCACCAATAGAACTTTGAATGCCAATGCCACCACCACTCTTCCAGCAGTTTGTTGGGGAAGTTGCACACCTTGCGGACAAAGCTCAGGTCCTTACAACATCACTTTTCAATTAGATATGAGTCAAGCCACCTTCCCATTCACGACTCCTGAGGTGAATGGAACCTTCAACAATTGGTGCGGCAACTGTGCTCCAATGTCAGATGCTGATGGAGATCAAATTTGGACACTTACCATCCCCCTCCCTGTTGGCACGCATACCTACAAGTTCTCCTATGATAATTGGGCTGGGCAAGAGGAACTCGTGGTAGGCTCCACTTGTACATTTTCGGAAAATGGATTCACCAATCGCCTGTTGGATGTTTCTCAAAATGATTCTTTGGTAGCGGTGTGTTGGGCCAGCTGCGATGCTTGTGTGACCGGTATTGAAGACATTCAAAATTCACTTTTTAGCCTTTTCCCCAATCCAAGCAATGGAACTGTAAATATCAACATTTCCGATATGATGAATGACTCTAAGATTCAAATTATGGATGTTGTTGGGCATGTGGTGTATGTAACACGCGTTACAAAATCAGGAATTCATACATTGGATCTAAACCATCTCTCTTCAGGACAGTATATCATCATGATGAGCAACGAAAATGTCACTGAAAAGAAATTATTGGTAATAGAATAAGATTCGGAAGAAAATTATTCCTTAGAAAAAAGGCCTCCCAAATGGAAGGCCTTTTTTATTGTGACAAATTCTACTGGCGATTTAATGCCATTTCAGCAAATATCATCGCTAAAAAAAACCACATAAACCTTTGTTGTAAAAGTCCAAGCACCGCAATAACAATCAAAGGCAAAATATCATCCATCATGGGCAGTTTCTCTTTTTCTTCCAACACTACTTTGTACGGACGAGACTGCCACCATTTCCCTTGTTTTTCCATGACCAACACTTCCGTACCATCGGATTGTAAGAGTGAAACTCTGTTGTCGGAACCTCCCTTTTTTTTTTCACCTTCCACACTTCGCCATTTTCCGTTTCTTGGAGTATCTCGCCATTCCATTTGGACCGAATGGTAAAAAGCTTTTCAGCACCTTTCATCAAAGAAAAATTCCATTTCCAAAAAGAATCTTTGGTGAGGACAGCAAACTCCTCATCACCTTTGATCAACAATAGGTTGCTCTTCCACCATTTCTGCGCTTTGGTTTGAGCATATTCCACGTCGTCAATGAATAAGGTGGACCTTTGAGTGTTTTTAGATTTAATGATTTTTTCCATGTTGCCAATCTACATCATTTTCCATTTCCCGACATTACTCCAAAAGGAGCATTTATAACAAAAAGAGGGAGGCAATCGCCTCCCTTTACCCATACATTCCGTTGTATTATCTTACCACCAAGGTTTTGTTCCAAGTGCGGTTTTTTCCTTGCACTTTACAGATGTAAGTTCCTGCAGCCATGTTATTTAATGTAACATAATTTACTCCTTCATTCACATTGCTCGTCAACACCAACTGACCATTCATGTCAAACATTTCCAACTTCGCATTCACCTCCCCTTTTGGCAATCCGATCATCACTTGATATGGAGCTGGATTGGGGAAAAGGCTCATGTCTGCGTTTTGTAATTCTGCAACACTATTGGATTGTCCCCAACGCGCCATGAATTCTTGCAAAAACAAATTGGCCACGCGTGCGTCGTGGACCACCACGGTGTTCTCATCGTTGGTGGTTTGGGCAGCAGAACTCCAGTTATGGCTTCCTGTCAAAACGGTAGGATCTGAATCCACTGTGCTATGATCCACAATCAAATACTTGTGATGTATATCATAAGAAATACCTTCATGACTTTGAACATCCTGACCCGCTGTTTGCAAGTAGGTATATTTAGAAGCCGGATCAGAGGTTTGCTCAATGATACCGCGCACCAACACCAAGAATAAATCATCCTCCGCAATAATGGCATCAGCTATATCCTGACGAGTAAAGGCCAATACCGCATAATCTAAATTCGCATCGGTTGTTTGCATGGTTTTGATGATGGCACCATTGGTATTGTCGGTAGGAGAGAAATAACTTTCCACCATGATGTTATCGGGACCTATCACATATTGAAGCGGGGTGTTATTAGATTTAGCCGCACCAAAAACACCGCTAGGAATACCTGGTTGAGCGCCACTTCCACCCCAAATCTCTTCAAACTCCAAACGATATCCTCTGGCCAAACTTTGATCTTGGAAAATGATGATATTGTTAAAGTCGTTGTACATATTGTTATCCGTCCAGTTCATTGAACCCGTCCAAACCCAAGCATTGTCAACATCATCTGGATCAATGATGATAAACTTATTGTGCATGATACCGGTGCCGGAGGTGTTAAACCTTTCTACCACAGGAATGCTTGGATTCAATAAAGGCAACCCGAGTTGAGCAGTAGATCCATCGGAAACGATTCTTACTTGAACACCTGCATCATAACGCGCATTGATGGCATTGGCAATCACGGGATCATCTGTAAAATTGTATATGGCAATGTCCACAGACTGCTGTGCACGGCTAATGTAAGCCGCGATAGAATCATTAGATCCAGAACCGATACTAATGGCGTTTTCTGAAGTAGCCCAAGTGGTATCCACTGAACGATTGAAATACACCCGAATTTCTCCTGAACTTACGCTCTTAGTGGCATATGGACGAACCGTGCTGGTGCTTGAACCATCTGCATTGGTACTCGTTACCGATGCGTAATAAATAGTACCTGGCAACAAACCAGGAATATTGACTGTGTGATCGGTAACATTTTCAGATACTGTGATCACCTCACCCAACGCGGATGTTAAACCATAGTTTACTTGGCTATTTCCGGGGTTATTGGTTTGCCATGTTAAATCAAAAGAAGTAGTTTGGATATTTTCTTGTACCACTGTTCCCAAAATAGCTACTCCAGGAGGCAAGATAAAATCATCGGCATCACGAGGAAGGATTTGGTATCCTGCATCATAAGGAGCGACTGGGTCATATTGAGATGTAATTCCCACCATCGTAATGGCACTGGAAGGAAGATTGGTTCCCACTAAAACGCTACCGTTGCGAATGTAGATTGCGCCTGTCTCACCATTGGCATTGAATGAGTAGGTGGAGTTGCCTGTAATGGCCGACCCCGCAAGGTCAAAAACCACATTCTCCACCATCACCAACTCACCTTCTAGCGATTCGCCGAGCTGAGCGGGCGTAATCAATTGAGGGGTCGGCAACGTTTGATTTGTTGACAACGTGGTAATGCTATTGATGGTGGGTCCAACTTCCAACAATCCACTGTAGGAGGTTAGAACCCCTGTAACAGTAATCAAATCGCCACGATTGGGTGCAGTGAAAGCGGTCCAAGCTGTACCCGGATAAATAGCGATACCACCGCCATTGTCCTGGAGATAGCGCACTGTACTGCCCATTTCAACACCATTGGTTACCACACCTGTCACGGTGACGGTAGAACCCAAGGCGGTACCTTGTGCAATAAGGATGGTGGAAGTGGGATTGGCCTCCCCTACACAATTGCAATCTGCGTCAACCGCATCATTGATCGTATTGGGATTTGAATCATCACAAGTTCCACCAATGAACCAACAATTGCCATTGTCTAACTGTGCATTTGCATCAAAGTTACAAGCGGCTGCATCCGTGCATCCTGCAGGAAGACCTGAACATACGCAAGATGCATCATACATGTCATCGGCAGTATTGATATCCCCATCATCGCAACCATCTCCTGGATAGGCACATGAATTATCATCCATCATAGCAGCAGCATTATAGTTACAAGCCGCCACATCGGTACAACCTAACAAGTCTCCTGAACAAACGCAATTTCCATTATAAGCATCATTGGTAGTATTGGCGTTAGCATCATCACAAGGATCTCCAGGATAGGTGCAAGATCCATTGTCGACGGTAGCACTGGGATTGTAGTTACACCCATTGCTATCCATGCAACCCATGATATCACCTCCATTGGAGGCGCCTGGTGTAGGCGCTTGTGCAACATAAGAAGAAACATCTAAGGCCGCGCCACCATCTGGTACACGGGAGGAAGACATATTGGCAACTGTTGTACTGGCAACACCTTCGTCCACTTGATTTTGTCCAGGCAATAAAGCTGCGATCAACCCAGCATCGGTAGCATCCGCAGTGCCATACACCAATGCATCTATCAAGTTGGCATTGCCGACTGCTGTCCCGTTTGGCCAGTCTGTCGCATTCGCCTGATACAAGGCCACCGCATCCGCACCATTTTGAATGGCACCACTCGCTCCAGGGGCAATGGTGAGTGTCACACCGGGAACACCTGGATTTCCCATTACAAAAAATCCATTGACATCCAATGAATATCCATCCAAATCAAACGCGTTGTATGATTGATCGTTGGCACCATTGAATAAAACCACCACATAGCCGTTCAATGACATATTGGGTGTTCCGTACAATTCAATAAATTCTGCAGTGTCAGTTCCTGCCTGATCCGCATCAACTTCATTAATGACTACTTGAGCTGAAGCGCCGAGCGTCATCAGGCAAGCAAAAAGAAACCATAGTTTTTTCATTTGTTGTTTATTTTCATTTTTAAAATGTGGCCGTCAAAGATAAGCTATACCACCTGCCCTGACCAAAGAAAACCCCGGCAGAAGAAGCGCCGAAATTAAAACTCTTGTCATTGTATAGTGCACTTTGTGAGTTATTGGTGGCATCTGTGATGTACGCATCATTGAACAAGTTAAACACACTGCCGCGTACATCCCATTTGGTTTTCCATCCGTCATACAAACTGTATCCCGCATGCAACTCCGCAGTGCCATAACCCGGCAACAACCATGAATCACGACCTGCATTGGCACCATTCAATGTGAACGGATTGAAATCCCCATAATATCGCTCAAACCAAGTATATCTACCCTTCACATAAGCCCCGTTTTTCCATTCATATCTCACCATGGCCCCAAATTGGGTTTGGGCGGCGTCACTCACATGCACACCATTGGCATCATAAATTACCTTGTATTGTCCTGCACTTGGATTGTCGGCCACAGCAGGAACCGGACGATTGGCATCATCAAATACGAAGATGGTATCAGAGGAAGTCCAAATCCAATCGGCCACAGAAGTTAAAATCTCGACAGTAATGCGATCGGTGACTTTCAAAGCAGCATCCCATTCCACTCCCATGTGCCTTGCATTCATCCCTCTGACATTCACAGAAATAAAGCTGGTTGGATCCATTGGATTAGGAACGGACAATCCGTAAGGAAAAGGTTTATTCTTCCATGTGGTATAATAGGCATTGACATTCCAAGCCAATTCTTTGTTTTTCCAACTCCAACCATTTTCCACACTAAAAATTTTCTCATTGATAATCTGATTGAAGCGCTCATTGGAGTTGTTATAGATCTGATTGAACAGCGGCGCTTTATCCAAATAGCCAACATTCAGAAAAACAGAAAGGGGGTCTGAAATAGCATATTTAACACCCGACTTGATGGTGAAAGTTGGACGATAATACCAACCGGTACTTTGGTACTCCGCGCCAGGCATTCCACTGACGATCATTTGATTTTGATACATAACAGTATCTGGTGAAAGCGAGGTTGCGCCATTCACGAATTCATAGCCTACAGCAATGGTAGTATCCCCTACAGCATATTTCTTTGGTAAAAAATAATCCACTCGATTGTATCCCGTCATCGCCGCAGACGTACTCAAAAAAGCCGACCAACGCTTGTCCTGGTATTCCGCTTGACCAAACAATCCGCCCCAGCGAATAAACGCATCGTTGTTGTAGTCTATCACATCCCCTTCCCGTTTGATCAAATTAGGATTATTGGAGTTGTAATTCTCTCGCGTCCAAACATAATCCGCTCCCATCAGATCCATGATCTTTCTGTAATGACTTCCTTTGTAATAACGAACATCCAAGCCACCCGACAAAGACCAATTCTCATTGATTTGATTATTGTAGGTGCTCAACGCCCCTACCCAAAAATGATCATTCATGCTGGCTTTGATATAATTGCTCACCGCATAACGCTCAGTGGTGCTCACATCCGGATTGATGTTATAGTCCGGACCAGTAAAGAGGGGAGGTCGAGCTCCTATGTTGGTATCATAGAAGGATTGCACATTCAAGGATCCATCCGGCAAATAATCTTTGGCGGTGATGGTAGCATTCCATCGCGTGCCTCCGCCTGAACCCATCGATAAGTAAGCCACTGTGGACAAGAAAGAATGATCATTGATGTTCCATATATCTTTCAAAGAGAGTTGTGGCTTGAAATAAAAGTTTCTCCTTCCATTGAATAACTCCTTCGGCTCTTGATTGGTCATTATTCCGTTATTGAGTTGGTATCTCGTAAGATAACCAACGTCAGGATTGTAGTTGATTCCCCCATCAAAAATAGGCGTATTGGGGTTGTTGGAATCCAAATAATACGTGGTATCTGCACCCAATTTAATTGCAGTTTCCCGATCATACAAGGCAATCGCCTCCGCCCTTGAACGCTGCCCATGTGTTTGAGGAGCACCTAGCGCATAGAAACTCAAAATATGGTTCTTTATCACTTTTTCTACTTTGAAAAAACCAAAAAAACCACGAGTGGAAGTTCCATCTACCCATCCTTTCCCATCTTTCAAGGATAAAGCCGTAGAAAAAGCCCAACCATTCTTGAGCTTACCCGTATTCATTCCAAATGAAGTTCGGCCAAACGCACCAAAGGCATACTCCTGTTTTACTTGGATCCTCCTTTTTTGGTCAATACCCCGTGTGATGATATTCATGGTACCCCCAACAGCGGGGATCACTAGTTTAGAAGCTCCGAGACCCCGTTGAATTTGGGTGGTTTGCGTTACCAAATCCAAACCAAACCAATTGCTCCAATACACGGTTCCATTCTCCATATCGTTGACAGGCACTCCGTCCAACATCACGGCTACATTATTACCTGAAAAACCTCTTATGGTGACACGCGCATCGCCATCTCCACCGCCTGTTCTGGTGGCATAGGCACCAGGTGTGGTATTGGCAAGGGTGGCCATCTCCCTTCCTGCTAACTCCTCATCAATACGTTTCATATCGATATTCGAATAGGCCACAGGAACCTTGCGACCTACTGCCAAATCTGTAACGATAATCAACTCTTTTTGATTTTGCAGCACCAAATTGATTTCCAAACTCACCTCGCTGGTTCCTACATTGACCTCTTGATTTTGGTCGATATAGCCCACTGCACTGAAATACAAAACTTGTTTGCCCTTGGGCAAGTTGGCCACAAAATTACCATTGATATCGCAAATAACGCCTTTGTCCTTTTTCTCTCCCCACACCACCACTGCGCTGGGAATGGTTTCGCCCGTTAAAGCATCTTTTATCACTCCAGACACCTTTCCGTCTTGGGAAAAGAGTGTCGCGGACAGCAAAACAAAAACAAACAATAAACTCCTTTTCATGATCTTTATTTGAGGAAAAAAAAGGAGCTAAGGCCCCTTTTGATTATTTTACAAATTGTTGTCTGAGTCGATTTCCATTGACCAGCTCCACCTCGATGATATAGTTTCCGTGGGCTAAATCCGCAGATGAAAATACCATCATTCTATCTTGCACATTGGCCGCAAATTTCACTTTGCGTCCCGTGGCATCATGCACTGCTATCCAATGGATGGTGCTTGGTGCTATGATATTGATCACGTTGCCAGCACCTGGATTGGGATAGACACCTAATACCTCTTTATTTGCCACTTCAATTCCTGTATTCCCGCATGCACAGTTGTGAAACCCTAACTGATCAAAGGTATTCGCTGGTAAAGTATCATACTGCGCAAATACATCGAAAGACGATGGGTTTTGAGAAACACCAGATTGCACACTCGCCTTTCTAATCATAGTATGGTCTTCTGAAGCGTACACAGGATCACCTAGAGAGTCCGTTGCGTAGGCACTCCAACCCCCAAAACCACTACCTTCTCCAATCCTTCCGAACAAATCCACCAAAGTTTGACCACCATTCTTCACGATAGCGATAGCATCGTTTCCATTGAAATACATCGCCCAAACACCGTTGTCATACAATGGATTGATAAAAACATCACCCGCCTCTTGTAGTTCATCCCAAACTGGCGCTTCTAAACCCGTTCCTAGGGAATCTCTTTTATCCAACACTACTACCAACACATCATGAGAAGCCAACGTGTAACCATCTAAATAGGAGATATTACCATAAGAGGTACTTCCATTCTGAAATCGAACGATACCATACCCTGTGAGATTGATAGGATTGGGCGAGGCATTGTAAATTTCAATAGCCTTGTTGTTACTCCAACCTTCTACCACTTCAGAAATCATTACGTCATTGCACTGAGCAACAGCACTTACTGTTAACAGTGCGAGTGAAACTAAAGATAAAATTTTCTTCATATTTTTTTTGCTTATTCAAGCAAATGTACAATGAAAAAATTTCATCAAACATTTTCTAAATGTTAATGAATGGAGAATTTTTCTGCGCAAGGCAACTTTTTAAGACCTTTACCTTTCATAGATTTATTCTTTCATGGAAGATGCAGAATTGGTTCAAAGGTGCTTGAAAAAGGATCGCCGCGCTGAAAAAGCGTTGTACGATCGATTTTCTAGACAAATGTATGCCATCTGTTTTCGCTATATGAAAGATGCGCAAGAAGCCCAAGATGTTTTTCAAGATGGTATGATTAAAGTGTTCAACAAGCTCCATACATGGAAAGGGGAAGGTCCCCTCGGCGGTTGGATGCGTCGGATTTTTATCCATTGCGCGCTGAACCAAATCAAAAGCAATCAAAAGCACTGGACACTAGATATAACCGACATTTCCCCCATAGAAAATTCGGATATCAGCATTTTCAGTGAATTACACGCTGAGGCCATCCTTGATATCATCCAAAAGCTCCCCATGGGATATCGGACAGTTTTCAATCTATTTGCTATTGAGGGGTATAGTCATGCCGAAATTGCAACACTTTTAGAGGTAAGCGAAAGCACTTCTAAAACCCAATTTTTGAAGGCCAAAGCCAAATTGAAAAGTCTCATCGAAACTCCAATAAATTTGACAACCGCATGAGTCACTGGAAAGATCAATTACTCCATTTAGAAATGGAGCCGCCCTCGAATGCATGGCGTCGAATAGAGCAAAAAAGAAAGTGGAATCATTGGGGCAAGTGGGGTGTATTCATGGCATTGTTTGCAATCGTCGTAATTTCTGCTTATCAATATTACTTACCGGAAAATAAATTGACTTCAGAAGTGTCTGACGTATACAGTGCCCAGATACCATCACCAGCCGTTACACCGAATGCGTCTTTATCATCAGAAAAATCAAGTGAAACAAAAACCAGGCCATCAGCCAACACAGCCATTGAAATTCCCGCCTCTGAACATTTACAACCCAGTTCTCCCTCAACAGCCTTCCCCTATAACGGAAGAGTTATATCAAAACAAACAGAAAACGCAGGTCATATTGAATTTCCCACATCCCCAGCTGATTTTCAGGAGGCTTCACCCATGATTCCCATAGGTGAGGACATTTCGCCTGTTGAAGAATCCGCTGCAAACTTTCAAGAAGATCCATCCTCACCATCCGCATTAGAGGATATTGCTTTCCCCAATGTGTTCACCCCTAACGGAGATGGTTGGAACGATGAATTTGCGCCGCAAAGCAATTTGCCTGAAAATTACTCTATTGTTCAGTGGGAATTACTTCGCAACGGGCAACTCGTTCAAACGTTCTCTGAATATTTAATTTGGAATGGACAAGATCCTGCCGGAGATTTAATGTCCGCGGGAGAATATCAGTTTCATTTGAAAATCAAAAACGAATTAGGGAATTACCACGATCAATGGGGAACCATCCGATTACAACGATAATGGCCTAATGAGTTGCAATCCAAATCACCTCATTGGCGGTTCCATACTTTTCTGACTCCGTTTTGCTAAGCGACCAACACTGAACCTTCCAACCACGAAACTCCAACCATTGTTGGAAATCTGATCCGAACAGCCGAACATGATCAAATTGGCCGAAATGCTCTGTTCTGAACTCCTTGGAATCTTCTGCGCCACCCTCTATTGTTTTGGCTAAATTCAACGCGAGAGGTACCATCAATAATATCTTAACGGATTGGTCAGAAACGCGAGATAGTTCCGCCATTGCCTTTTCAATATTGATCACATGCTCTAAAACATGACTGCAAAACACCAGGTCAAACGAGCCATTTTCAAAAGGCAATTCCTCCAAATTCAAATGCATCGTATCTGGATCATATGCATATCCATCAGTAAAAAAATCACCTTTGATGTATTCTTTCGATGAATGACGAGAGAACCATTTCACCAGTGCACCTTCTGGAGCGATGTGTAAGATTCTTGCCTTCCGAATAAATTCCGTTTTATTCAATTCCTCCAAATACAACAACATCAATCGCTCCCGATCGATAGAGTGGCAAATCGGACACAAGCATCTCCTTTTTCCCGACCCCAACATTTCGTACTGAAAATGCATTTGGGCATTTTGCCCATGCCATTGCCACTTCCTCAAAAAACTCCCACAAGCATTGCATCGATGAGAAAAGCCGAAAAAATAAATTCGCTTGATAAAAGATTTTATCCACAATGACAACATGGTTCAAAGATACTTAAAGCAGTCTAGAATGAACCATCCTATCTTTACAGCATGGCAAAAACTAAATCGGCTTTTTTTTGCAAAAACTGTGGGCAGCAAGCCGCTCAATGGACAGGAAAATGCCCATCATGCAATGAATGGAATACTTTTGAGGAGGAAGTAATCCAAAGAGAATCTAAAAATTCTCTTACCGGAAAAACACTCAAAACGGCTCATCCTCCGCGAAAAGTAAGTGAACTTGAAAGCCAAAGTCATCCGCGTCATGCTGTTGTCGACCAAGAGCTTAATCGCGTGTTGGGCAATGGACTAGTGCCAGGTAGTTTAATACTGTTTGGTGGAGAGCCTGGCATTGGGAAATCTACCCTACTCCTCCAACTCGCCCTACAACAAAACCATTTGGAGGTGCTTTATGTTTCAGGGGAAGAAAGTGAAGAGCAAATAAAAATGCGCGTCGATCGCATTCAAATGCACAATCCAAAATGCTGGCTATTGATGGAAACCGACTTGGACGCGATTGAGCAGCATATCGCGAATGTTCAACCGCAATTGGTAATCATTGACTCCATACAAACACTGCAAAGTGCCACGATAGATAGCGCACCGGGAAGTGTAAGCCAAATCAGAGAATGTGCCACAAGGTTGCTCAAGGTTGCGAAAGAAAACAACATCGCCATTTTCATGATCGGCCACATCACCAAAGAAGGCTCCATTGCTGGACCCAAACTTTTGGAGCACATGGTAGATACCGTTTTGTTATTTGAAGGAGATCGTCATCATATTTATCGATTATTGCGCACCACCAAAAATCGTTTTGGTTCCACCAATGAATTGGGTATATATGAAATGCAGGGCGCAGGATTGAGAGAAGTGAGTAATCCCAGCGAACTGCTCATTCAACAGCATCAAGATGGATTGAGCGGAAGTGGAATTGCAGCTGCACTCGAGGGAATGCGCCCTATATTGATTGAAATACAAGCATTGGCAAGCACCGCAGTATATGGCACTCCGCAGCGGAGCACCACCGGTTTTGATTTGCGACGATTGAACATGCTTTTGGCCGTGTTAGAAAAGCGATGCGGATTTAGATTAGGGATGAAAGATGTATTCCTGAATATTGCAGGAGGAATGCGCATAGAAGATCCAGGCATGGACTTGGCCGTGATTGCGGCCATTTTATCCAGCAACGAAGACATTGCATTACCCGCTTTCACTTGCTTTGCGGGCGAGGTAGGTTTGAATGGGGAAATAAGACCTGTTGCCAGAATCGATCAGCGAATTTCAGAAGCGGCCAAATTAGGAATGAAAAAAATCGTTGTCTCTAAATACAACAAAGAAGGAGAATCCAACGGGATTGAAATTATTCGGGTGGGGAAAGTAGATGAATTAGTAAGTGTTCTTTTTGGCTAGTAATAATAAACGCAACCGCCAGTAGAGTTCACCGAAGCGCCAGTTACCGAACCGAGTGAATTCACATTTAATTCCCATCTCAAAACACCCAACAAAGCGAATATCAATGCTTCCTTGAAGTTCACTAATCGAGCCTCTGGCACTTGCCAATCCATAGTGGGTGCATGCGTTTTTAAACGCTCCAAAAGATAACCATTCCAAGCCCCTCCGCCTGTTACAAGCACCTTTCCTGACCATCCGGACATGGCCAAAACAATCTGTTGAGCACAATGTTCTGTAGCAGTGGCGAGCAGATCCACTACGGGAATATTGTACAATCTCATCACCCCTAAAAAATGCTCGTTGTACCATTCAGCGCCCAATGACTTTGGGGGTGACTCCCGATAATAATGGAGCCCATTTAAATGACTTAACAATTCGGCATGCACCTCACCCTTTCGGGCCCATTCCCCATCACGATCAAAAGGTGCATCTAGTCTATTGGCAAGTTGATTCAACACAATATTCAAAGGGCAAATATCAAAAGCCAATCGCTGTTTGTTCAACTCATAGGAAATGTTGGCGAATCCACCTAGATTTAAGCAAAAATCATATTGTTCAAACAACAGTTGATCTCCAATGGGCACCAGAGGAGCCCCTTGTCCACCATAGCAAACATCAGTGGACCTGAAATCACAAACCACCGGCAATTGCGCCGCTGCTGCAATGGCTGATCCACACCCCATCTGAAATGTCCATCCTTGCTGTGGTTGATGAAATACGGTATGACCATGCGATGCAATAAAATCCACCGCTGTCAAAGGATGCCGTTTCAAAAACTGCCTTGACATCTCACCCATGAATTTTCCCCAATGATAATGTGCTCTCAAAAGCTCTGCAGCCGATAAATCCCGAATCCTATTTAGTTCATCCCGCTGAGATGGTGAATACTCAATGGTCTCCGCGCCCATTATTTCAAAACTCCAATTGCCTTCCCTCCTGCTCAATTGAACCAAAGCTAAGTCCAAACCATCGCAGGATGTTCCGCTCATCATGCCCAACACCGTATAAACTCTTTCCGACATGTTGCAATGTTATTTCAGAAACATCAATTCACAAAGTTTTTATGTTTACGGTTTATGCCGTTTATTTGCACCACTAAATAATAATTGTCGAACAATGCATTTCGAACTTTCTGAAGAACACAAAGCAGTGCAACAAGCTGCAAGAGAATTTGCGCAAAACGTTTTAAAACCAGGCGTCATTGAGCGCGATGAACACCAAATGTTTCCTGTGGAAGAAATCAAGCAATTGGCTGAATTGGGATTCATGGGAATGATGGTAAGCCCAGAATACGGGGGATCAGGAATGGACACCCTGAGCTATGTTTTGGCCATGGAAGAAATTTCTAAAATCGATGCCTCCACCTCAGTTTGCATGTCGGTGAACAACAGTTTGGTGGCTTGGGGATTAGAGGCCTTTGGAAACGAGGAACAAAAACAGAAATTTTTGGTTCCACTGGCCAAAGGAGAAAAGATTGGCGCTTTTTGTTTATCAGAGCCAGAAGCCGGTTCTGACGCTACGTCACAAAGAACTACTGCGGTAGACATGGGCGATTACTACCTTTTGAATGGAACCAAAAATTGGATTACTAATGGAAATAGCGCTTCTACTTATTTGGTGATTGCGCAAACCGATGTAGAGAAGGGTCACAAGGGCATCAACTGCCTGATCGTTGAAAAAGGTATGGAAGGGTTTATTATTGGTGCCAAAGAAAACAAAATGGGGATTCGCGCCAGCGACACTCACACCTTACTTTTCAACGATGTCAAAGTTCCAAAAGCCAATAGAATCGGTGAAGATGGATTTGGGTTCAAATTCGCGATGAAAACATTGAGTGGGGGTCGTATCGGAATTGCGGCCCAAGCGTTAGGTATCGCAGCAGGTGCCTACGAATTGGCTTTGGCTTACTCAAAGGAAAGAAAGGCTTTCGGAAAAGAAATCTCCAAGCACCAAGCTATTGCCTTCAAATTGGCGGATATGGCTACCGAAATTGAAGCTGCTCGTATGATGGTGTATAAAGCGGCGTGGTTGAAAGATCAGCATTTGAATTATGATCAGGCGAGCGCAATGGCCAAGTTACACGCTTCAAGTGTTGCCATGAAGCACACCGTAGAAGCCGTGCAGATCCATGGTGGATATGGTTTTGTGAAGGAGTATCATGTAGAGCGATTGATGCGCGATGCCAAAATCACTCAAATTTATGAGGGCACCAGCGAAGTGCAGAAAATTGTCATCTCAAGAGGAGTTCTTGGATAGTTCTGTTCTATAAAAGTGGCATAAGGGGCGTCAGTGACGCCCCTTATTTTTTTATCTAGCTAGTATCAAAGTCAAGGTCATGACATGTAATTGAGATTGAACCACCACATGATACAAACCATTGGCCTGTTGTATTTCAATACAATCTCCATTATAACCATTGAGTGACAAAATATGCCCTCCGATTTCATTGTAGACGCTGACTTTAGCGTCTTGCAATGTGCTATTCAAATAGAAACAATTTTGCGACAATGGATTAGGAAAGATCCATCCATCCGACTCAAGCCACTCATGCACTTCTGTGGCCACAATTCCATCACAGTTTTCGTCAAGTGCATTATCGGGAATCTCTATTGCTTGTGGATTAACCAATGCATTATCGTCATCACAATCTGTGCTATCCTGACTCCATCCGGCGGGAGGATCTGCGCAAGTATAGGCAGCCCAACCCTGTCCAAAACCGTCTAAGTCATTATCAAAATACCACTGAGTAAAGATCAATCCATTGTCTACCTGTCCATCACAATCATCGTCTTGCTCATTGCAAATTTCCTGTATTGCATAAATACATAATCCGCTATCCGAGGCCGTGTTTAAAAAATTACATGCCAAAGAATCCATGCAACCCACTATTTCCAACTCATCACAAACTCCATCTCCATCGGCATCATTCCAACAAATACCCTCACAATTCAACCATGGATCCGGATAAATGCAGGTGCCCGCTTCTTCAGTTGCCACATTGGAATAATTACAAGCCACACTATCTGTACATCCCAAAATCTCCAATACATCACACACCCCATCTGCATCTTGATCTATTACGCAAACACCTGAACAATCAAAACCAGTGATCGCATATGTGCAATTACCGCTATCCGTTGCCAATGGATTAAAGTTACAAGCGGTCAAATCCATGCAGCCCAACCATTCAAACTCATCACAAATTCCATCTCCGTCTGTATCCGTCAGGCACTCTCCTGAGCAATTGACAAATTCATTTGCTGGAAATTCACAAACACCCCAGTCTGTGGCAGCAGGATTGTAATTACAGGCTTCTATAATTTGACAACCCATGATCTCCTGGAAATTACAAATGCCATCATTATCTGAATCTAGAAGGCAACCTCCTGAGCAATTCAAATTAGGTTGCGCATAAAGGCATATTCCCGCATTGGTAGCTTGAGGATTGAAATTGCATGCGGAAGGATCAATACATCCCATGATTTCCAGCGCGTCGCAAACCCCGTCAGCATCTTGATCTTCCAGACAATTCCCAAAGCAATCGTACAATAGGATAGGGAAAATACAATTACCCGGGTCAGTTGCCAATGGGTTGTAATTACATGCATTCACATCTTGACAACCTGCCACTTCATACATGTTGCAAATACCATCTCCATCAGCATCGACTACACATAGACCAACGCAATTGAAACCGACTTGTGCATAAATACAATTTCCCATGTCTGTGGCTGTCACCAGAAAATTACAAGCTTCTGGATCCTGACATCCCGATATTTCGAGCGCATCACACACCCCATCACCATCCCCATCTGCCAAACATTCTCCTTGACAGTTGTATAAAGGTGCAGCAAAAGTACATGGCCCAGGATCGGTAGCCGATGCTTGATAGTTACAAGCCTGTGGATCCTGACATCCTACTATTTCAAAAGCATTGCAAATTCCATCATTATCGATATCTTCTATACACTGTCCAAGGCAATTATAACCAGCGGGTGCAAAAACACAGGGGCCTGCATCCGTGGCCATCGCCAAATAATTGCAAGCCAATGGCTCCATGCAGCCTACCACTTCATTTTGATCACATATCCCATCCCCATCTATGTCCGAGATACACCCTCCTGCACAATTGTAGCCTGGTGGAGAATAATTACAAATGGAAGGTTCAGTGGCCTGAATATTAAAATTACAGGCCGCTGCATCGGTGCATCCCAAAACTTCTAACTCATCACAAATGCCGTCACCATCGGTATCAGCTGTGCATTGTCCTTGGCAATCAAGTATATCAGAAGCAAAAAAACAAGGCGACGCCTCTGTTGCAAACGAATTGTAGTTGCAAGCACTCGGCTCCAAGCAACCCAGTATTTCAAAGTCATCGCAAACCCCATCACCATCCGTATCCAACAGACAATTGCCAAAACAATCGATAAATTCATTTTCTGGAAAAATACAGATCTCTGGGTCTGTCGCTGCATCATTATAATTGCATGCTGCAATCAATGAACATCCTGAAATTTCTGCTTCGTTACAAATACCATCTCCATCCGAATCCAACACACAGTTTCCAGCACAATTTTGGAAGGGCAAAGCAAAAATACATTCGCCATCGTCTGTGGCCAGTGAATTGAAATTACAGGCTTGAGGATCCATGCATCCCAATACTTCCAATTCATCACAAACCCCATCGCCATCGGTGTCATTATTGCAAGCATTTTGACAATTAAGATAAGTCTGCTGAGGGAATATACACCCACCATCATCTGTTGCTGCAGGTTCATAATTACATGCTAAGGGTTCCAAACAGCCCAATACTTCTAGCTCATTGCATACTCCATCCTGATCAGTATCGGAAATGCAACTCCCGAAACAATTATAGTAAACAGGGGGAAAACTACATGAACCGAAATCAGTCGCACTGGCGTTAAAATTACAAGCCAAGGGATCAGAGCATCCCACAATCTCTTGTTCATCGCATATTCCATCACCATCTGTATCTGCAAGACAATTTCCAAAACAATCCAAAATATTGGAAGGAGGATACCAACAACCCCCATCATCTGTTGCCAATGGGCTGTAATTACACGCCTGAACATCTTGACAACCCAATACTTCTTGTTGATCACACACTCCGTCAGCATCCATATCTTCAAAACACTGTCCTGCACAGTTGTAATAAAGAGCCGGATAAAAACAATCTCCCACATCGGTGGCTGCTGAATTATAATTACATGCCATAAGATCCATGCAACCCACCAATTCTAACTCATCACACACTCCATCTTCATCAGTGTCAGTGATGCAAAAGCCCGAACACGTGTATCCAAAATTCGGATATAGGCATATACCAGGATCGGTTGCTATCGGATTAAAATTACAGGCCCCAGGATCCGCGCAGCCAGCCACTTCCAACTCATTACAAATCCCGTCATTATCTGCATCCGCTAAACAAATTCCATTACAGTCATACAATGGAGCTGGGTAAGAACACGTACCCACGATATTGGCAAGCGGATTATAATTACAGGCCCCTATTTCCATACACCCTACTAAAGGATCAGGCCAAGAAAAATTGGAAATCGTCAATGTCGATGCTCCAAATGCATCATCCACAGAAAAAATAGAGAAGCCAAACTCATCACCCGCATTCACAAAAATGCTGACACTCCCTGAGGCAGCTGTAGAAGCATTACCCTCCGTTAGCGAATTGTAAAAGAAATTGATGTAATAAGCTGCATCTTCATACAAGGCATTGTCATTGGTTGTTTGGGACCAATTAAATGAATATAATCCTGAATAAGGAGCCACGATCGTAATACGAGTTTCCCTCAAACTAAAACTATTGGCATTGCTTCCTTGTAATGTTAAGGTAGTAGGTGTAAACGTCCTGGTACCATTACCACCGGGGTCTTGATAAAAGATCCAATTGGCGGAAGCATGACTACTCGTAAAACCATTACCCGCCTTTACTTGAAAAGTAATCAATAACACCATCGCGAAGCTCAGCCACTTTATGATAACCATATATTTCATTCTCATTTTATTTCTCATCTTGGATCATTTCAATCCTTACTTTGGTGAGACCCTTTTTAATAAAATTCAATTGCTTGGCCGCGGCCGTAGTTAAATCTATTGTTCTTTTGGATTGCTTGGGAAGCCGATCATTGACTTTTACTACCACTGTACTATCATTGGAAAGATTGGTCACCTTCAGCATGGTTCCAAAGGGCAATGACTTGTGAGCGCAGGTCATGAGCTCTTGCTTGAAAATTTCACCACTGCTTGTTTTTCTTCCTTGGAACTTATTGTGGTAAAAGCTAGCCGTACCTATTTCGGTTTGTGCCATCAAAGGAAAAATGACAATAACCAATAATAGCGTAATGATGTTTCTCATCTCTTTTGAAATTGAATTTTATTGAAAGAGCTGTTATCCAATGACCGTAAGATATATTGTCCAGCTGGTAAAGCAGAAATCAGCACTTCCATTTTTCCTGTTTGTACACTCATGGGCAACCAAATTTCTCTACCTAACAAATCGGTCAATGCCCATTTTGAATTGGCCAGTATTCCATCCCCCTCAATCCATAGACGATCATAAGCAGGATTAGGATAAACTATCCATTGACGATGATCGGCATCTTCTACATTGAAATTGATGACGACATTGATATTATCTACATACAATTGATTGCCATATCGCCCTCTATTTTGAAATGCAAGGATAACCTCTTGCCCTACGTAGGCATCCAATCCAATCACTTCATGTCGCCACTGGGTTGAATCTGGAATAAAAGCATTGGTATTATCTGGAGCGGTTGCCAAATCATTTCCACCCTTCATCCAAAGCTCATTCCATGTCGCACCACAATCGGTGGACAGCAATACAGCCATACTATCGCTATAGGGCACGCCATATTCCGCATAAGCAACATCAAATTCTATACTTGCGGAAGTGGGCAGTAACATTTTCTCCAACCAAATTTCATCTCGGTTGCCTTGCGCATCGACCCAATAGTTATCAAACTTCATGGCATAACTTCCTTGACCAAAGGCACTGCATTCTTGCGTAATCACCCAATTGAATCCACCTCCTGTGGGATGCATTAATTGCCAATTGGGATTGATTGCGCCCATTTCAAAATCCTCAGTGATCTGGCCAATGGATTCCGAGGAAATGATATACTGTGTTTTGGTTTTTGAAATGCTTTGGCCATTATAAGTGACGGTCAAAGTAACATCGAAAGTACCCGTTGTATTATATACCACCGTTGGATTTTGCTCTGTGCTCGTTGCTGGCGTTGCCCCGCTAAAAGTCCAAGCATATGTGGCTCCACTTGGAACAACGGAATGGTCGACAAAATGCACCTCATCACCGGGACAAAAGAAGCTTCTATTTTCCGCAGCGAAATCTACCAACATACTCGTGGGCTCATACAAGGGCGCTTCCCAAACTCCCAAATTCCATGACGCTAATCGAATTTTTTGATCTCTGTAAAAAGGCACCAAACGCAAGGCCTCTGTGTTGACCGGCAAACCTGTACTGTACTCCAACCAATCATTCATGGTTGTATTTCGATACAACACCCTTCCATCATTGGTGGCGATATAAACCCCTCCGTTGGTACCCAGAGCATGAGCGATGGCCCAAGGACGACCATTGCCCAAGGTATTGCTCCCTGTATAATTACTCCAATTGATCCCTCCATCTATTGAGCGCCAAACGCGTTGAATATTACTGGCATTGGGAAAAGTCAACCAAATCTCTTGGGAGGTGGCTCCCACTGTAAAGCACATATTATTCTGATTGAGCGGTAAAGTGATGGACTCAAATGAAAGACCTCCATTGTTAGTTCTCCAAAGCTTAGAGGTATTGCCCACTCTTTGTTGAACGTACAGAACATTCGGTTCTTGATAGCACTGCTCTATCCATAAAACTTTATCATTCTCATTGGATCCAAAAGCATATAGCTCCATGAAAGAACTTCCGTTGGTGGTGTAATACAACTTATTGGAATTGCCCAAATACGCAGTATTGAAATAAACCGAGGAGAATAAAATTCGCGAGCTTTCGTTGTACCAATAACTCTCATTGGGATAAATGGAAATAGAGAATCCACTCGGGTTTTCTTGAACCGTTTCAGGTAAGACACGACCCTGGATGTCACTGAAGTATGTTTTGTTCTCGTCACTATAGTTCACATAGCCTGTCGGTGCCTCTCCTCCGCCAAGTGCCAGATAATTTCCTTGTCCGTAATTCTCATGGTATCCCATATTGCCATTGTGGTAGCGTCCTCCCACCATGATATCTTCATTCCATCCCTGATCATATCCCCACAGATTCACAGCACGTATCCCCCTGTTCTTGGCGGTGTAAGTAGTCAAGAAATTATTGGAAACATTGATCCCACCATCATTGGAAGACCAAATCACCTCTTCCGTATCCGATACCTTATAGATACGCAATTCCTGTTGATCGACATGGAAATATTGCAATCCTCCGATGTATCCCGCCACACCCTGATAAGTAGCACCACCGTCTTCACTTTTCCAAAGATTCAAACCGCCAATCAAGATTTTATTGGGATCCAATTGCGATGCAACAATCGTAGTGTTGTAATGAATTTGGGTATAGGTGCCATCGTCTGCCGAAAAATTCATTAGGTTCGGATGGGAATCAATATTGTAAGGAGTCCCAATCAAACCATGGGGGTTGCTCCAAGTTAATCCACCATCACTGCTCACATAAGTGCCTATCCAGCCATTCAATTCCACTCCTGCATCATACGTACCATAGCCAGTTAGTAAGACATAGATTTTATTGGGATCTGCTTCAGTTACCGCCATGTGTCCACCCAAACATTCCACATTGGTATAACCCGGTAATTCTTGAAACCATCCGTTGTCATACATGACAAAACTATCCCCTCCATCATCACTTCGATAAAATTTGCAATACCCCAAAGACGACTCGAAGTGGACGGTAAAAACCACATTGGGATTGCCCGGTTGAAAATTCACCGTCATGCATTCATTGGGCAAAATTTCTGTCCAATTATCTCCTTCATCGATGGATTTAAACAATCCTTGATTAGTAGCTGCAAAAACAATACTCGGGTTGGTAGGATGGAAAATGATTTCCCAAGCAGCTATATTTTGGCTCACAAAACTCGCCTGCCCGATGATGTTCCATGTCAATCCACCATCCGTGGTTTTCCATAGATCATTTTGTGCAGAGAATAAAACGATATCAGGATTGGCGGGGTGAATTTTGATGGCTGAAACACCACCGATAGGATAATTGTAGGTGACATGATACCATTGACCTCCGCCATCGATGGACTTGTACACACCACCCGACTCGGTGCCGCAATATAAAATTGAAGTGTTGCTTGCGCTTCGATCGTGACAATAAACATTGGACTGCTGACTGATCTCTGTCTCAGAACCATCAGCGGCTAAATGCACTTCAGGTCCACAATAAGACCACAAATTGCCACCTCCTCGGTTGTTCGTGTGAGATACGGTGGAAGAGATGATCCTTCCCTCTGCATCCACTTGTGATTGAATCGCATTCACCCAACGTTTGTAATACTGGGTGTGCTCTGTTTTCACAAATGCGTGGTTTGAGTAATACGTTTCATACAACCGCTTCACCTCAAAAGCATTGGGATGGTCTTGATACATTTTTACAGCCCACTCGGGGATTTCAGGATCATTCAAATGATTTTTAGGAAGATGAAAGTACTGGGCGGACAATTCACCATTTACCAAAAAGAGAAAAAGAAAGAGCCAAAAAAAACTGCTCCTCGTTTGTTTTACATGCATCGCCATTATTTTATAATTTCCATTTCTTTTACCAAATGATCTGCGTTAGCATACACATCCATCACCCACAAAACATATCGAATATCTACCATAATATTTCGACAAAGCTCTGGATTGAAATACACATCGCTCATGGTGCTTTCCCATGAACGGTCAAAATTGATTCCAATCAACTCACCCTTTGCATTGAGCGCTGGAGAGCCACTGTTACCTCCAGTGGTATGATTACTACCCGTAAAACAAACCCGTAAGGCCCCATCTTGCGCATAGTCCCCAAAAACCTGATGGCGGTATAAAGAGTCCAACTTGGGTTGAATAGCGTAATCATATTCAAAAGTTCCACTCTTCTGCAAAATCCCATCCGTAGTGGTAAAATAATCGTAACGCACGCTATCGCGAGGCTTACTTCCATTGACTTTCCCATATGCCAAGCGCAAGGTACTATTGGCATCACACCATTTAGCAGAAACATCGTTTTGTGATTGCAACAACATCACCCATTGCTTCATATAAAAGTCATATTCAGCATTGAAAGCCTTCACTTTCGGCGCTACGATAATTGCGTGTTGATTAAACAGTGCCTTGCTTAGTTTCATTACAGGATCATTCTCCAATCTTTTGAAATCTCCATTTAAAAAGGCCTTTTTCAATTCGCTCTCTTTGGTAAAAATGCTATTCTCGTATAATTCCACTGAAACTCCTCCCCAGTCGTCTTCATTATTATCCAATATTACTCGGAGTATTTCCCCCTCCAACTTTCCACTCACTTTTTTTACCAGTAGAGGAGCCAATTCAAAAAACAAATCGCGCTCCGTCATCATATCAAAATCTTTATAAAATGTAGAAAGCTCATCCCACTTTTGAGGAGCTACTATTTTCCAGTCACTCCCTTTTTGATCCAAGATCGCTTGCACTCGTTTGGCGAAACCAAACAATTCAGGTCCCGAATTGACAAATTCAGAAAAGGCAGCATTGGCCGTTAGATAGGCTCCATATTCAGCATACAAAGAATCAATCTTTTGTACTGGAGTGATGATTGTACTTTGAGACAACAAAGCTTCATGATCTCTTCTCATTTGCACGACGTTGTACTTATTCAAACCCAATAAAGCGCCTTTCCATTTGATATATGCATTAGCCACATTGCTTTGCTTAGCAGCATACTTGATTCTAATTTCATCCGAAACGATCATTCTGTTTTTCAACACCTTCATCGCGGCATCGCGCATCTCTACACGCAAAGGTAAATGATAATTCACCATAAAATCTACTGCAGGTGAGGGAATAAAATGCTCGGTCCTTCCCGGAAATCCATATACCATCGTAAAATCACCTTCTTTAACTCCGCTCGAATTCACCTTTAGGAAGGTGTTCGGCGCATAAGCTTGATTGGTAAGACTGTAATCCGCCGGCTCATTCTTCGCATCCGCATACACTCTGAAGACTGAAAAATCTCCCGTATGACGCGGCCACACCCAATTATCGGTATCTCCTCCAAACTTGCCGATATCACTCGGAGGTGCGCCCACCAAGCGAACATCACGATAGGTTTTCATGATGATTCTGTACATCTTGGTGCCGTAATTATAATCTCTCACAAAACAACTGTAAGCCAAATCGCCTGTTGTGGTTTGTGGGCCAAAAGGACCATTGCCTCCTGCCACCTCACATTTCCGTCCATCCGAAAGTTGAGCCGACTGACAAATCTCCATTTTCACATTGGCCAATCGCTCGGCACGCTCCTCCTCGATTACGCCCTTCATACGAGTATTGATTTTTTCCGTCACATCCTCAATGCCCACGACAATGGAAATGGTCAAACCTGGACAAGGTAGTTCTTCCTCACGCTTCATTGCCCAAAATCCATTGGTGAGATAATCCTTCTCCACCGTGCTATGCATTTGAATGTAATCAAATCCGCAATGGTGATTGGTGAGAATCAATCCTTCCTTAGAGACCAATTCACCCGTACAACCTTGATCAAACCATATAACTGCATTGTTGAGACTTTTATCACCCGTAGAAAATAAATCCTCAGGATTGAGCTGCAGACCTTTGGATTTCATATCGGCCATTACGCCATTCAAATCGCTCGGAATCCACATCCCTTCTTGGGCCATTGCCCATTGACTCAGCAGCATCAATACTGCCAACCACTTACAATTCATCTTCATCTTTTTTCGCTGATTTATTTCTGTTCCAAAACGTAAATTCTAGGGTACCTATCCATCTTGGCAAATCGGGTAATAATTGGCCCGAATAAATGCTGCTTGAGGACTTAAAAAAATGGGTAAATCGATGCATCACCCCAACTGCCATATGCCCTTTGCCAATGCGGAGTACACCAAACTGTGCCCATCGCGACACATAGTCCAAGCGACTGTTGTAAATGTGTCGTCGTCCGACACCTTGATGGATGGAAGGATCCAACTCCTCTTGACTGATCAAAAGCTGATAAAAATTCCAACATCCTTTCCATCCGAAATCCCAATACCATCCCAATGTATTGCTCTTCTGAGTAATATGCTGGCGAACAAAAAAATCTAGCGGCAACGCATAGGTGTTGAGGCTCTGCCTCTTGTAGATTACTTGGTTGGACAATATATTGCCCGATTGTTGTTTGATACCATAGGTAAGCAATTGAAAACCCAGTCCCCAACCCAATGAGAAATGTCTGCCTAGAGGACGCGTGAATCGATGATCATTGCCAAAGAAAAAACAACCGGGATAAGCAATGTCAAAATCACCTGATTGTTCAATAGGAAGCACGGAACCCAGTAAGGTGGTTCGGGTGTAAAACCAACTTCCAGCATTGGACATCGATTGGGCCGTCTCATTTCTTTGAAATAAAGCTGCTGACTTGCGATGCAAAAGCACCTTTTGCGCTGTGCTCATCAGCGTCAAAACCGAAAACACGATTAGAAAAAAATATTTGATTGGTGCGCTCATCGGAAATCCATTTGCTGAATATACTTTTTATAATACACTTTTAAGGCACCCCCAGGTACACCGCTAATATCATACAATCCCCCCATTTTTCCTTCTGGTACAACGGTCCAATACTCCACAATTCTTCCCAAAGAATCCAACAACTGAACGTAGAGCAAGTGATTTTCGTCCTCTGGCACCTCTGTATCCGGATCCTCCACTATCTCTTCATCTTCCGCCTGAAGATTGGTAACTTCCTTGTAGTGAACCACCACCTCCACTACTTGATCTGACATCATCTCCAAATGAAAAGTCGCGCTATCCGAGGGAGGTAAATCACTGGGAAACAAAAAGTAGCCTGCCTGTGGTATGCCGTACCCATGGGCATAATCGCGATAGGGAAATAACGTTGCACTTTGTAACAACTCGCTTCTCACTTTCTCCGCCGACCAATCTGGGTGCAACTGCATCACGCAAGCGGCAAATCCCGCCACCAATGGACAAGAAAACGATGTTCCCGACTCAGTAGTAAAAACATTATTGCTGGTAACAAAGACGGATCCTCTGGCAATCAAATCTGGTTTTGGACGCCAATCGGCGGTAGGGCCCACAGAACTAAAAGAAGACTTCAGTCCATTCCACTCACAGGCTCCAATGGTTAAAACGTGTTCTGCATCGCCAGGTGCACCTAATATTTCCCAATGATTTTGATCTGAATTTCCCGCACTGTTCAGTACCAAGACATTTTTTTCGTAGGCCTTCTCAGCCGCCAAAGAAATCAAGCTTTTGCCATTCATTTGTTGCCGGGTGTACAACTGCTCACCAAAAATCAAGGAAGACGTGATGATGTGGGCACCCTTGTTCACCGCCCATTCCAAAGCATTGATAAAATTCACCTCTTTCACCAATCGACCTGAAAAAGATTGCTCGGCGCGCGCCAATAAATACTGCGCACAGGTGGCCAAACCCAAATACTGCGCCTCCGTACCTTCTTCTTTCTGGATACCAGATAGACAAGCCATCACCTGTGTTCCATGATTAGAAGAATGGAAGACATTGTTATCTTTTTTGACAAAGTCATAGGTATCAAGAATGGCACCCGCTTCTATGAGATGTTGAAAGGCTGAATCATTCATGAAACCCTCAAAACCAGCATCCAAAACGGCAATCTTCACGCCATCGCCATTGAATCCCGTATGGATCCAATCATAACCCTGCATCATTTCCAGCTGCTCATATTTCACCGAAACATCACCTGTCACCTCCCAATCCGAAACATTGGGAATATTCCAGGTGCTATCCATAGCGTCGGAAACTATACCTGTAGTGTCAAAACTAGATGATGACTCCTCTATTATGGTAGTATCGGTGATATCGCGAGACAACTGACAAGGCCATAACTCGGTACTATAACATTGGAGCGAATCTATCATGGAGCACTCATAGAAGCTAGGATTCTGTGTACCGCTCACCGCTAAAGCATGAAACCAAACTGAGTAACCTTCGATTTTACATTCAGAAAGCTCGATTTCTTCGGGTGAAGTAGAAGGGGATAAAAACAACCAGCAATCGCGCAGTTGGGCCTGACCAGAAGACAAGTACAAAACACATAATATTGTGATAACCGTGCGCGGCATTGGACAAATATAAGCAGTATCTTTGCGGCATGGCTGTAAGCATCCGCAATAAAAAAGCAGAATATCGATATTTCTTAATAGAACGATTTACAGCAGGTATGGTGCTCAATGGCCCGGAGATCAAAAGTATCCGAGGCGGTAAAGCCAACATCGCGGAGGCCTATTGCAAGATCATGAAAAATGAGTTGTACGTGATCAACATGAATATTTCCGCTTACTCCAATGCGGGTTATGTGAAAATCAATGAGCGTCGTGAACGAAAACTATTGCTCAATCAAACCGAACTCAACAAGATTCACCGCAAGCTCAAAGATGTAGGCATTACGGTTGTTCCCGTACATTTATTCATCAATGAAAAAGGTTGGGCCAAATTGGAAATTGCCTTGGCCAAAGGAAAAAATGTCGGCGATAAAAGAGAAGACGCGAAAGGAAAAGATTTGAAAAGAGAACAAGACCGAGGATTAGCAGACTAACGCCATTCTGTAGGGTGATCGCTTCTTTTAGGAAAAGGTTCTTTGTTTTTCCAAGTGTTCGGTTGCGACCAATTGCCTCGAGGGGTGCGGAATTTTACTTGTTCATTGAGCATATCCAAAAACTTTTCACGATCTATTTCCACCGCCCCCATTTGTTGCAGAAACGGTGTCATCCATTGACAATCCAAAACCTTCCACTTTTTATCCCGAAGAAATGAGATCACATAGCACAAAGCCGCTTTTGAAGCCCCATCCTCCAAGTGAAACATAGAAAGTCCATAGAACATCCTGCCCACCGCCACTCCAAATAATCCACCAATCAATCTACCATCTGACAGCACCGAAAGAGCGTGAGCAAAGCCCTGTTCATGCAGTATTTTGTACATGGCAATGGTGTCGTCATGCAACCAATTGCTTTCTGAATGCGCATCCCTTTGGCAATGCCGAATAACAGAATCAAAATCCTGATCCCAACAAAATTCCCATCCTGATGGATGGCTGCGCCATTCCTCGCATCTCTTGGGATACATCAAATGAGGAAAAAAAACTGCCCTTTTCTCTGGACTGTACCAGGCAATTTCATCGCCTGCATGATAAAAAGGAAAGCAAGCCTTTCTGAATCCAATCACCACTCTGTCCCAAGCCAAATCCGCACCCACGGCCACACGGTCGCCATCCATTTCATTTCTATAAGGAAACCAAATTTCATTGGGATCCAAACACCACAAAGACATGGCGCAAATTTACCCCCACCGCCACCAAAAGCGCTTGCATAAATTATGCGCATATATGCACATAAAATTATATTGGAACTTGACTTTTAACAAGATCCGCGCGTTTTTTACAATACGAGAAAAGCAAAACATGGGACGAATTCCAACATGAAAATCTCCCGGCCATGATGGTCATTTTTGCTTATCCCACTTTTGCCATTCACTGTCCTCAAATGGAATCAATAACCTACTTATCCATTCGTTTTCCCGCCTGCCTTGGAAATCAAACGTGTATTGGTAATGACAATTTGATGAGACAAAGCCTTGCACATATCGTAAATGGTCAAGGCCGCAATGGAAGCCGCTGTCAACGCTTCCATTTCCACCCCTGTTTTTGCCGCAGTTTTCACTTGTGCATGAATGATAATTTTTTGCTGATCCATCGCCAGCTGGACATCTACCCATGACAAGGGCAAGACATGGCACAGCGGAATGAGCATAGCCGTTTGCTTGGCCGCTTGAATACCCGCAATCTTTGCCACCTCCAAAATACTTCCCTTCTGACCGATCCATTTCCGCCTTTGCAACAACTCCCATACTTCTTTCGGAAACTTCACCTCAGTGCATGCAATGGCATGACGCTCAGTGATTTCCTTTTCTCCCACATCCACCATGCTCAGTTCTTTTTTATTATTCAAGTGACTCAACTTTTTGTTCATCCCGCGAATATAAATTTTATCCCCAACCCATTTCTCAAAAAAAGCATTGAAAATTGAGCTGTTTGCAACATTAACAACGAACTTAGCGTCATATAATCGGTGGATTTGAAAAAATCAATACTCCTTTCATTGGGAAGACTTTTTGTCATGGTGTTGGGCCTGTTTTGGGGCACCCCTCTTTATGCTACCCATATTTACGGTGGGGATTTAACTTACACGCATCTCGGCAATAATCAATACACCGTTCGCTTAGTCGTTTACCGGGATTGCGGCCCTACCAACGTCAACGGTACCGATTTTGATTCGGAGGTGTATATTGGCGTATTTGACTTTCAAAACAACTTGTATGATGTATTGACTGTGCCACTCACTGCCAACAGTACCACCCTGCTCCCTTCCCAATTGGAAAATCCTTGTTTTACCGTACCGCCCAATGTGTGCGTAGAGCGAGCCATTTATCTGACCAATGTCACGCTTCCATTTAATCCCAACGGTTATACCCTCACCTATCAAAGATGCTGCAGAAACACCAGCATCGACAACATTGTACAAAATGCCAACTCGTTGGCAGGCATGACGCTTACCACTCAAATTCCAGGAACCAATTTGGTGAGTGTCCAAAATAACAGCCCCACATTCAACAGCGTTCCTCCTACTTCTCTTTGCCTCAATGCTCCCTTTTATTACTCAGCCGCCGCCACCGATGCCGATGGCGATCAATTGGTGTATTCCTTCTGCAACCCCCTCAACGGAGGATCACAAAACACCCCTGCTCCCAATCCTCCAGATTCCCCTCCATACAACTCCGTCGCCTGGAGTGCAGGATTCTCTGCAGGAAATCCCATCACTGCCAATCCCGGTTTTACCATCAACTCCTCCACTGGTTACATTACAGGTACTGCCACACAACTTGGTACATACGCGCTCGCCATTTGCGTAGCCGAATATAGAAACGGTATTCTCATCAACACCATTCGCAGAGATTATCAAATCAATGTGAATATGTGTAATCCCAATACGGGAGCGCAAGTGGCTGTATCCAACGCACCGGGCGGGCAACAAGTAGATTTTTGCGCAGGATTAGAAGTTCCCTTAATCAATAATAGTTTCAACTCGGCGAGTTACCATTGGGATTTTGGAGTCCCCACCATCGACGATGATACCAGTAATTTATTTGAACCCGTTTACACCTACGATGTACCCGGAATATACACGGTGACGCTGGTCACAAATCCCGGCTGGGAATGTGCGGACACAGCTTCCATCGTGTATACCGCCATTCAAACGTTTGTTCCTAATATATCCGCTCTTTCCATCGATTGTATCAACGGAGAGGTGGCCTACGATTTCGACCATGGTTTGGATGCCGCGCAATTCCCGGCCTTGCTCAATTTTCAATGGGACTTCCCGGTAGGAAGCAACCCCAATACCAGCAACGATGCGATGCCCCAAGATGTGATCCTACCCGAAACATCTTCAAGTTATGATGTCACCTTGACCATCGATAATGAAGGATGCGTAGGAACACAAACCGTCAACATCCTAAACGACCCCGAACCGACTGCCGCCATTGCTGAACAGACCGAGTTTTGCTCAGGACTCACCTATAATTTCCTCAATAACAGCGCGGATGCCATCAGCTATTGGTGGGAGTTCAACTCCCCTGCTCAAGGTGATTTTTCCAATGAACTCAATCCTTCGTTCACTTTC
>Ga0169931_10000437_pt1 | contig 68534 bp, 63 predicted proteins | sample Kivu_15m_20L_FD_129675 | JGI IMG/M metagenome (GOLD analysis project Ga0169931, IMG submission 129675) | Freshwater microbial communities from Lake Kivu, Western Province, Rwanda to study Microbial Dark Matter (Phase II) - Kivu_15m_20L... | ecosystem: Environmental > Aquatic > Freshwater > Lake... | reverse complement strand
GGTTGGCAATCTTTGGGAACAGGAGATTTTAATAACGATGGTAACCCAGATTTGATTTTAAATAATATCAATTCCAACTGGAATACAGTGTGGTTGATGAATGGAACCAACTACGCCGGTTTTTCCAACTTACCTACAGCCCCTGCTGGTTGGCAAATTGCCGGTATGGCTTAAGGTTTTAGAGCAGTTTTCACGTATTTAAATCCGCCGACAAATAATATAGAGAGGTTCCATGGAACTTCTCTATTATGATGCTCATAAACGCATATTTAATTTCTTAAGTCGAAATCATCAGCCGACGTTCACGATCAGCCGCATAAGCAATACAAGCCTTTAAATCTTCTCGCGTTAGATCGGGAAAATCATCAAGAATTTCTGCTTCAGTCATCTCGGAAGCTAGGTATTCAAGCACCTCATAAACTGTAATTCGCAAGCCACGTACGCAAGGCTTACCACCGCGTTTATTGGGTTCGATTGTGATATAGTCTCTGTAATTCATAATGTAGCGAGTGCATTTTTGCCAACTTATCTGATCGTACCCAGAAGTGTTGAATCCTGCAATAAAACTTTAGAATTATTGCACCTTCAATTTTGGCAATCTTTGGGAACAGGAGATTTTAATAACGATGGTAACCCAGATTTGATTTTAAATAATATCAATTCCAACTGTAATACAGTGAGTGTGGTTGATGAATGAAACCAACTACGCCGGTTTTGCCAACTTACCTACAGCCCCTGCTGGTTGGCAAATTGCTGGTATGGCTTAAGGTTTTAGCTGTGATTTTAATTTTTCTACTTCCAGATGCATCTGCCATTTGACTGCGGCGATCGCACTCTGGTAAATTTTGGGATGAACCATAGCCAAGTTATGCTCACTTTGATAAAACTCTCTTGCTAACAAAGGATATTCAGCTAGACAGCTTTCCTGAGCAAAAATTAACAAATTCTGAGCATACCAAGGTTCTACCCTCTGATTATTCCAAATTTTCCTTCGCAGGCAATCAATGGCCACATAGCCATAGTTGGCGAAAATCTCACTCCAATAATCTTGCCACTGTTCATTGATATGATTAACCCCCCCTTGAAAAGGAATTGCCGCTGAGAACAGCACGATACTTCCTAACTTAGTTAAGGAGTGTATAAAACTATTAGCACATTCACTGGGAAGATGTTCGGCAACCTCTAAAGACACCACCAAATCAAATTTTCTCTCAATTTCCCAAGATTGCTGTAAATCAAAGCAGAGAAATTTACTGGGTTCAATCTCTAGCATATTTACATCTACATAATCTCCATCTATGCCCAGGTATTCTTCTACCCCCGCATCTCTAAATACTGCTATCCAAGTCCCCAAACCACAACCAACATCCACTACGCTTGTTGGTTGGATTAGTTCCATGACTAACGGTACAACTTCCTGGGCGGAAAGTCGTGAACCTTCTTGAAGAGACTGGTAAAAATTTTGTGTATATAGTTGATTATTCATGCACTTTGTTGTAACCTCTATATCATCTCAGTGATGTGTAACATCAAATAAACTGTTTCTACCAAAAGAGCTTTACTAATGAAGATAGCATATGTTTCCCGTGAATTTGGACCCATTACGGGAGGAGGAATTGGTACTTACATAGCCAATATTAGCAAATATATGGCGGAAAGAGGTCATGATGTGTATCTCATTACTGACTGTTTTTCTGCGTGTCATCTGCACTACTTACCGCCAAAGGTCACCTTGATTAGGACAGAGCCAGCCATCAGCGATCGCTATTTCTTTACATACAATCAAAATTATTCAGATCGGGTTTATCAAACCCTAAAATTACTCAGTCCTTTTGATGTAATTGAATTTGCCGAATATAATGCAGAAGGGTTCACCACAATTAGAGCTAAAAAACTCTTAAATGAATTTGCCAACACTCAACTAGTTGTCAAGCTGCATACACCCCGATCTTTTCTAGTAGAATTAGATGAAGAAAAACATACAAATACTCAAACACCAATAGATATATATTTAGAGGACTACTGCGTCAAGAATGCTGACATAGTGACATCTCCCTCCGCATCTCTTGCTCAATACTTTACAGAAAGACTGAATTTAACCTCTATCCGCAGAAGTCCATACCCATTGTCATTATCTATTGTTAACCCCACACGGCAATTTTTAAAAGCACAAATTCAGAAAGTGACTTTTATTGGTAGTGTTCAAGTCAGAAAAGGCGTAGATACCTTTATTGAAGCAGCTAAAATAATTCTGAAAAAAGAGCCTAATTTTGTATTTGAAATATATGGTAGAGATACATACACCGCCCCTTTTCAACGTTCTTACACAGAATACCTAAAAAAACTTATTCCTCATGATTTAAAAGATAAAATTGTTTTCAAAGGCTCTGCACCTTACGAACAAATACCCCAAATTTTGTTAGACACTTGTTTTTGTATATTTCCCTCTCGGTGGGAGAATTGGGCCAATGTTTGCTTAGAAGCAATGTCTATGGGCTGTGTGGTTATTGGTAGTGAAAAAGGTGGGATGTCGGAAACAATTGAACACGGAAAATCAGGATTTTTAATCAATCCACGCCAACCAGAAGAAATCGCCCATATCATCTTAGATAGTCACAGAAATATTGATTACTTACACCATATTTCCCAAAACGCACAATCAAGTATCAAGCAATGGTGTGATCCAGAATTAGCTTCTCAACAGGTGGAAGAATCTTATAAAATTGATAGCCCTCCCAGAAAATGGGCAGTTAATCAAGAGGCTAAAGTCTCAGTGATTATCCCTCTTTATAATCAAGGGCAGTATATTAAAGAGGCGATTAAATCTCTGCAAGAATCTAGTTACAAAAATTTAGAAATTATAGTTGTCAATGATGGTTCTAACGATGGAGAGACTAATAAAATTTTTCAGGAGTTATTAGGTGTAATTAAAGTTTTTAAACCCAATGGAGGATTAAGCTCTGCTCGCAATGCAGGGATACAAGTTAGTTCCGGCGAATTTATTCTACTTCTAGACTCAGATGACAAAATACATCCTGAGTATATTGAGAAAGCCGTGACGGCTCTCATGAATAATCCTGATGTCAGCTATGTAGGTTGCTACACCCGCAATTTTGAAGCTTATGGATATGCTCAAGCTCCTGTTGGCTTCATTCCTGAGTTAATGCTTTTCATGAATACTAACGTAGTAAATAGCACAAATTTATACCGCTCAACAGCTATTCAAAAAGCAGGAAACTTTGATGAAGAGTTAATTTCTTACGAAGACTGGGATTACTTTATCAGCTTGTATGAAAATGGTTGTAAAGGCGACATTTTGCCGATGGAATTATTTTTCTATCGTCGCCACTACGATTCCATGGTCTGGACAGTAGCACAGCCTCACAGGACTCAATTAATTCAGTATATGCTAAACAAACACAAAAAAACCGTAGCTTCATTTTCTAACATCATGGTGCAATATCTTACTCAACTATGGAAAGACAAAGAAATGGAATGCGAAGCTGCTGCATCAGGAGTAAATCATAGTTATGAAATCAATCAACTAAAGCAACGGATTATAGCGATGGAATCATCTAAGTTTTGGCAGCTACGAAAATTATGGTTTAAAATTAGGTATAAGTTGGGTTTATCTAAAGAACTGGATTAATAATTCACTATTCTTAATTGGCTCCTAGGGACTTTAGTCCCTAGTACAAGCTAATTATTTCTTACAGGCGATTTTAGTTATTCGGTGTATTTCCCTTACCCCGTAAGATTTGTCCTGAAAACTTTTAACTACTGTTAACTGGGTGTAAACTAAAGACTGAAGAATTTAGACAATATTCTTCAGCCTTTGTAGTTCGTAACACTCTACTCTATGAGCAACTGCTGCTCACTCGTATTTTGTTAGAGAGTTGAAATGTCTTTTTCTTTTTCTGCAAACAACTCATCTATTCTGACAGTGTATTTGTTGGTGAGTTTTTGCAGTTTATCTAGTTGGTCTTTTGATTCATCTTCAGAAATTTCTGCAGCTTTCTCCTCCTTGCGAATGGAGTCTTGGACATCACGACGGATATTGCGGATGGCGATGCGGCCTTCTTCAGCATACTTAGCAGCAATTTTGACTAATTCCTTGCGGCGATCGCTGGTCAAAGGAGGAATATTCAGCCGAATGACAGAACCGTCGTTACTGGGTGTTAAACCGACATCTGATAGGGAAATTGCTTTCTCAACCAGGTTTAAGCTTTTTCTATCGTAAGGCTGAATCAAAATGGTTGTAGCATCGGGGGTGGTGATGTTAGCCAGTGATTTTAATGGTGTTGGTGAACCGTAGTAGTCCACTAACACTTTATCTAGTAAACTCACATTGGCCCGGCCAGTGCGAATAGTGTTAAAAGCGCGTTGAGTGGCCTCAACGGTTTTTTGCATCGTACTCTCAGCTTCAGATAATTTCACAAGAACCTCCCACAAGGGTACCGATTGATTCTCCCAATACGGCTCGGCGGATGTTACCTCCCACCGTTAAGTTAAAAACCAGAATTGGGATATTATTGTCTTTACACAAGGCGATCGCTGTACCATCCATTACCCGCAAATCGTTGGCTAAAACGTGCGCGTAGGTAATACTGGTATAACGCTTGGCGTTAGGATTAACATTGGGGTCAGCATCATAAATTCCGTCTACCTTAGTGGCTTTAAAAATCACTTCGGCATCAATTTCTGCTGCTCTTAAAGCTGCAGTGGTGTCAGTGGTAAAGAAGGGATTTCCTGAACCAGCACCAAAAATGACTACCCGACCTTTTTCTAAGTGACGGATGGCGCGACGACGGATATACGGTTCCGCTAATTCTTGCATAGCGATGGCGGTTTGTACCCGCGTCTGTACCCCTATTCGTTCTAACGAATCTTGTAGCGTCATGGCATTCATTACCGTGGCAATCATCCCTATGTAGTCAGCAGTTGCCCTGTCCATCCCCGCAGACGCGGCTTTAACGCCACGAAAAATGTTCCCTCCGCCTACGACGATGGCGATTTGAACGCCAGTGGCTACTACCTCCGCTACTTCCTGGGCTATTTCTTTGACCACTTCAGGATCAATGCCATAGCCCATGTTGCCCATTAAGGCTTCACCGCTTAGTTTGAGTAAAACCCGTCGGTAATTCGTTCCCATGAAGTTACGCTTTATCAAAAAAGTTGCAATTGCCTCCAATTTAAGATAGCAGTACAGCGACTATATATGTCTATTTTGGCCAAATCAATTAAGTTGTTGTTGGTTGGGTTTATGGTGGGTTAACTGATTGGTCTTAATAAAAAAAATATTACAAAATGTGAACTATAATCATAATCATATCAAAATCCCCAAAAAAACCTTCATATATTCATAAATTTGTGATGACAACTTCCACATACACATTTACTTCCACAAAAACTTGGATTTGGCAAGGGTTCCCCATCTGCTATCAGAGTCAGGGAACTAATGGACCCGCAGTTGTTCTCGTGCATGGCTTTGGAGCTTCATGGTGGCACTGGCGGAAAAATATCCCCGTCTTAGCAGAAAATTGTCGTGTTTATGCCATTGATTTGATTGGCTTTGGCGCTTCCGCCAAACCTGAACCACAGAAAGAAATTAACTACACCTTAGAAACATGGGGACAGCAGTTAGCTGACTTTTGCCGGGAAGTGGTGGGTGAACCGGCTTTTTTAATAGGAAATTCCATTGGCTGTATTGTCGTACTACAAACAGCAGTTAGCAACCCAGATACAGCTTTAGGAGTGGCTTTACTCAACTGTTCCTTAAGATTGTTGCACGATCGCAAGCGGGCAACACTACCTTGGTTTCGTCGCTTCGGAGCGCCGATTTTACAACGGATATTATCTATTAAACCAGTGGGTGAGTTTTTTTTCCACCAAGTGGCTCAACCGAAAACAGTACGTAAAATTTTACTCCAAGCCTATGCTAATGCGGAAATAGTCACAGACGAGTTAGTTGATATTCTCACAGCACCAGCAAAAGATCCAGGGGCTGTAGCAGTGTTTTTAGCTTTTACAGCCTATTCCACAGGTCCCCTACCAGAAGACCTTTTACCATTGCTATCTTGTCCTGCCATTATTTTATGGGGAACGGCGGATCCTTGGGAACCAATAGACTTGGGTAGAGAATTAGCCAACTACCCACAAGTGTTAAAGTTTATCCCTTTGGAAGGGGTGGGACATTGCCCCCAAGACGAAGCACCAGAGTTAGTGAACCCAATTTTACAGGATTGGATGAAGGAGCAATAGTTGATCACAAATCAAAGTACACAAATCAAAGTACACAAAAACGAAGACCGCGTGGCCTTCGTTTCCTCAAACCTGGGAAAGCAGGCTGTTAATGCTCTATAGGATTACGCAACTTTTAGACCTTAGTAGAACCCACCATAGCCACCATAGCCACCATAGCCACCATAGCCCAAGCCACCATAGCCACCATAGCCCAAGCCACCATAGCCACCATAGCCACCATAGCCCAAGCCACCATAGCCACCGTAGCCACCGTAGCCCAAGCCACCATAGCCACCGTAGCCACCATAGCCACCATAGCCACCATAGCCCAAGCCACTGGATACAAGCTGTTCTTCTTCAGATAAATCTATTAACAAATCAGATGGTAGGTCTCGAACTGACATAGTTTTCACCTCAAATTCCTCCATTATTTGGTACACAGGTACGTCAAAAAAAATCGTGAATTATAGTACCTATGCCTTTACTTATAAATAAGATTTATAGTAATTAAATTATCCTCAAGTCATAAAATTATAAGGGGATAATATATCTTTTGGTTAATGTAAGAATTAGCTTTTATATAAATTGACTGTTTATACAAATATCTAGTCTAAATTAATTAGAAATAAGCAGAAAAACAAAGTTATCAACATTAAAAAACTCTCTACACCTTATTTACGCTTGTTACTTAAAAATAATTTTAGTTATCCAACCGGACTCCTATAGACACCTTGGACTTCTTGATTAATCAAGAAGTCCGGTGTTTATCTGGGGCTTTGATGTTTAGTCAGATTGTTAAAACATATTTTTAGAAACCATCAAAAGGATTACCACCACCGCCAAAAGGTCTGCTACCACCACCGCCAAAACCACCACCGCCAAAACCACCGCCAACAGGTTGTCCAGCAACAAAGCCTAAAATCCGCACAGGGATACGTTGACCACTAGAATCAGTGAGAACACCCGTGACGGTAATATCAGGTCTAGTTTGTCCACCCAAGAGTATTTGACCCCCGGAAATAAGTTCTTGCGACTGTGGGGATAAGTCTATAAATAATTTGCTTTGAAGAGTTTTTTCTGACATTATTTCTGTCCTCGATCTAGTAGATAAATGTTAGGTAGCACCCAGCTAAAAAAAATTTTCTCTAGCTGGGGGCAAAATTACGGACTCGGTTTGACGTTATACCGTAATAAAAGTGTTGACTAACTGACTAAGTAGATAACACTACAAAGCGGAAACCGTGGTAATAATCAGTCTTTATTTAACGACTTCAAGAATACCAGTCAAGCGGATGGGAATACGGCGAACACGTTTTTCAGAGTCGCGATCATCTCTACGTCTACCATCAAATTGATCTTGTCCAAATTCACTGTCAGATCCGTCCATTGAATCTCTAAATTCTCCACCGGATAAAAGCTGCTGTTGTTCTGGTGATAGTTCTTGGAACAAGTCAGTTTTGGTGATTGGGAATGACATAATTTTGTACCTCACTTACTTTGCTTAGGTGTGTAATTACCTATGTTTTTATTATTAAATAATTTCTAAGTTTTTAAATTGTGCTTAAGGTAGAAAAATATCTATTATTTTTACTTCCTTAGACTCATGAAAATATTTATTTGTTTTTTATATCTTTTAGATGCATAAAAAATAGAGACATTTACTCTAATGTCTCTAAATCAAAATGATGATAAGTTAATTAATCACCTGGTTAGGGATGAAAATAATTGATTAATAATTTTACCCATTAAATTATTTAGGCTATTACTATTAGGGGGAGAGGAGGGCAATGTAAAGGTTATGGATGAGGCTATAGTAATTTGTGATAAGGTATATTTAGTAGTTTGGGAACTAGAGTCATCATCTGCTAGATTTAAATTATTATCTGCTTCAGTTTGAATGTCAGTTTTTTGAAAGAAAAAATTACTAGTTCCTAGTATATCTTGTGTTTGCCCACCGGCTAACTTTTCTTGTTCTTGTTCAGATAGATATTGAAAAAAAGAATGTTTTTTTGATGTGTGGTTTTTAATCATATAGCATTTATTAAAGACGTGACACACTAATGTAAATGATCGTCTTGTAGTGCGGGCATCTTCCATGAAATATGTACCTCACTTGGGCAAAATTCGCTAACTATAATATTAGTTACAACCGGGGAAAATATGATCAAATATCTCAAATGTCATAAAGATAAAAACTTGAGATGCTCTCCTGGTTGTGCCAAAAAAGTATCGGGAGTACCTTGTAATTGCACTTGACCTTTTTCTAACATCACAATCCAATTAGCTCGCTTGATGACACTGGGACGATGGGTAATTAAAATGGTGGTTTTGCCTTGGCGGTATGCCAAAATACCATCTAAGACGTTAGCTTCACTAACTGGGTCGAGTCCTGCGGTAGCTTCATCTAAAATCAGCACGGGTGGATTGGTGAGAATTCCTCTGGCGATCGCTAATCTTTGTTTTTGTCCGCCGGAGAGATTAGCCCCAAATTCACCCAACACAGTTTGATACTTATTGGGGAGTTGACTGATAAAGCTATCTGCATCAGCAATCTCGCAGGCTTTGACAATGGCTTCAAAAGAAATGTATGGTGTTCCCAAACGGAAGTTTTCTAAAATAGAACGACTCCAAAAATGAGGTTCTTGGGGGACATAAACTATTTGTTGTCGGAGACAGTCCAGGGCTATGTCATCTAGGTTAAAAGAGCCAATGCGGATATTACCGGAATTTGGCTGATATAAGCCTGCTAATAGTTTGGCTAAGGTACTTTTACCACAACCAGATTTACCAATTAAGGCGATCGCTTGTCCACCGGGAAACTTAACGGAAAAATCTTCTAATAAGTCAATTCTACCGGGGTGGTGAAAGGTGACATGGGAAAAATGAATATCCGCACTTCCAGAAATTTGCGCCACAGGCTTTTGACTACCTCCCACTACTTCTGGTGTAGCGTCAATTACTTCTAAAAGCCGAGAGATTGCTGTTTGAGAGCGAAAATATTCATCTACCAGGCTAACCAAGGAATTAATTAAGTTGAGGACATTGACCTGTAGAGCGTTAAAAGCCAGCATTTGACCGATGCTTAATTGTCCCTGAATGACTAACATACTTCCTAACCCTAATAAAGCAACACCACCAATAGTAGAAAGAAGTTTAGTAAAAGTAGTGTTAATGATGCCAATTTGCACAGTGCTAAAGGTGAGATTGGCAAGACGACCAAAACGACTTTGAAATTCTTCCCAAAATTGAGGGGCTGCATTTGTGGTTTTAAGTACTTGTGCCCCCTTAAATGTTTCTACTAACACCCCTTGGTTTTCCGCACCTAAAACTAACAAATTGCGGGTTTTTTGTTGCAGGATAGGTAAAAAAGGAACAGTGGATAAGGTCATTAAAATGCTAATGAAAATCACTGCTAATGTTAGCCGCCAACTATAAAACAGCATTAAGCAGAAAGAAATCACAGCAATGAAAAATTGACTAGGTAAAAGAACAACTATCTGTGATACTAGCTGGTTAATATCATTAATATCTCGCAATCGGCTAGTAATTTCACCACTACGCCGGGCTTCGTAGTAGTTCAAAGGTAACTGGAGTATCTTGCGCCCAAACTCTAAAACCAGTCCTAATTGCAGCCGTTGACCAAAGTTGGCAATCATATTTGATTGCAATAATTGTAGAGTGCTGCTGAATAAAGTCATGACTATAACTGCTGCCACCACAACGGTGAGTAGCTGGGTATCTCCGCGCACTAAAACATCATCCGTGAGGATTTGGATCAGTACAGGCGCACCTAAAGCTAGTACACCCAAGGCAATATTCAGCATTAAAACCTGAGTTAGCAGACCACGATAAGGCAAGATGCGTTTAATAAAGCGTCCTAAGCCCCCCATGGGTTTCTCCTGGGGCTGATCAAAAAAGCGGTCTGGGTCTGGTTCTAATAAAAGCATCACCCCATTCCAAGCGGAGGCTAATTCATCTCGGCTAACATAACGAATACCCACTGATGGGTCAGCAATGACATATTTTTTGCCCTGTTGTTCATATAAAACCACCCAATGATAACCGCGCCAATGGATAATGGCTGGTAACTGCACTTCTTTGATTCTGTCGATAATTTCTGGAGAGGCTTTAACTGCTCTGGCATTAAAACCTAAATTCTCAGATCCACGTTTTAGACCTAATAAAGTGGTTCCTAGTTGTCCAGTTCCCACTGATTCTCGGCTGCGATTAATGCTTAAAAACCGTCCGTAATGTTGGCAAATAGAGGCCAGACAAGCTGCTCCACAGTCTTCTTCGCTTAACTGTGCAACACAATGATAGTTTTTTTGTAGTTTGATGAAACCCAACATAAGTTAATTCGTAATTTGTAGATTGAGTTGTGTGATGGGGGATGTATACTGATGTTACGTATATGTAGGGAGGAAGAGGTGAAATACAGATTATTGGATTTAGCTGTTTAACAGCTTATAAATCTGTGATTAATCTAGCTTTGCGAAGAATGAAATTAAGGACTGTTTCTTGACGGGAAATAATATCGGCTCTACCTTCCATACCGGGTTTGAGATGACATTGATGATCTTTTCTACCTACAAATGTAGTTTGGGCTGCTATGGTGACTTCATAGGCAACCATCTGGGAGGTGTTGGTGCTGTTGTTTGCCACTGGTAGGGCATCTGGTGCAATAGTTTTTACTTTCCCGCGGAGAGTACCATAGTCTGGGTAGGGACAAGCGGAAACTTGCATCTGTACTTTTTGCCCTGGTTTTACTTTGTCGATGTCTTGGGGCTGGACAAAGGCTTTGATGACTATGGGACTATTTAGGGGGGCAATCTGAGCAATGGCTTCGCTTGGTTGTACTACTTGCCCTGGATTACGTAAATTTAATTGCAACACAGTACCTGTAACTGGGGAGCGAATCACGGTTTGATTCAGTTCGGTTTGTACTTGTTCTAGTTCTTTGGCGGTGCGAATTACTTGTTTTTGTAGTTCTAGACGCTGTTGAAGTAGGGTTTCTCGTTCTCTGTTCAAAGCGGCGAGGGTGGCTTCACCACTGGCTTGTTCTTGTTTAATTCGTTCATGGGCTACGGTTACAGCAGCATTACTGGGATTGATATTGGTTTGAGCTTTTTTGAGTTGAATTTCGGCCATCTTTAAGGCTTGTTCTTTTTCTTCTATTAACTCTTTAGCCTTAGCTTTTGCCTGTTCTAGTTTGGCTTGGGCTGATTTGACGGCTTGTTGTTTTTCCTCAAGTAAATTGCGAGAAATTGCTCCTGATGCCAATACTGACTGTAGTCGATCGCGTTGCAGTTGGGCTAAATTTAAGGCTACTTCGGCTTCTTGTACTGTGGCAGTTAATAAATTATTCTGTTGTAAGCGATCGCGTTGGATTTTTGCTAGTTTCCAGGCTGCTTCGGCTTCTATCAAATCAGCTGTGGTCTTAATTTGCTGGTCTTGATAGTTGCGTTGAGTGGCATTCAATTCGGCTTGTGCTGCGATGACTGTACGGTTAATTAAGGTGGTTTGGGCGGCAATCTGAGTCAGGATTTCACTTATTTGGGCATCAATTTGTTGTATTTGTAATTTATTCTGCTCAATACTGTTTTTTAGTTGGCTTTTTTGATTTTGCAGACCGGAATCATCAATGTAAGCAATGGGTTCTCCTTGATTGACTAGCTGATTTTCTTGCACATTTATTTTTTGTACTGTTCCCATCAGGGCAGATTGAACAATTCCTAGTTTTCCTTCGGGTCGAATAGTAGCAGGAACTTTGACTGTGACATTGTAATTAAAAACAGAGGTGAGACCAACAGCCGCAATGAAAGTAGTTAGCAGAACTCCTGCGCCGATATTCGTCCATTTATTGATATGGGGAAGAAACTGGTTAGGTTCAATTACATTGAGTTCTTCTGGTGTAGGTTGATTAAAGCTATACCAAAAATGGTTGTCTGGTTGGGGAAAGGAGTTCACGATACTATACCTTGGGTGGAAATGGGATAATCAGGTTATTGCATAGATTTCTGTCCACAGTCCAAAAATTGAACCTGTGACGGGTGTTTTTGCCAGCACCATTGAAGGTCAGTTTGTGGACTCTTCAAGAACCCCACGGCTAAAGCCGGGGGGAGTGTCAAATCTGGTTGATGATGTCCTATAATTGGGTATAGGGATAAAGCATGAAAAAAATAGAGGAGAACGCTCAAACTCTCTGGTGATACCTCACTTACTTTGAGCAAGTGTAATCTTCTCCTCTTTCCCTTTTTATGTGGAAATAGAGGAAAGTTTAATTATCAGACCGGAACTTTGATAGGCTGACTAGATGTAAAACTTGTGGCATGAGAACTTACATCAGCCAGTTGAGTGTTTGATTGAGAAGAGTTGCCTTGTGGACTGGTGTTATTGGTTTTTGTAGTTTTTGCTAAGTCTTGAGTAAAATTGTTCTCTTTGAGTTGATAGTTAACACCACCAAGCAGCAATTCCTGTTGTAAAGGGGGTAACTCAACCAGGCAATCTGATGTGATGATTTCATGTGACATAATTATTAGCCTCACCAACAATGACCATTGTTAGTCTCACTCACATAATTCTTAAATAAAGGATTCCAGACGCTGACTGGTATTTACCCAAACAATCAAGTTGTACAAATATGAATAACACAGAAAGCTCCGGAATCCTCTTGGCGTTAGTTGTGTAATGATCAGTTATTCAAGATGCAAGATGTTTATGATACATGGATTATTCACTACCTCCGCCACTACCAGTACCGTTGAGAACTGGTGCCGCCCCTAAAGCGTCAACTGAAGGAACTTGTGCCGCACCTAATCCCATCAAGTCTTGTGCCGCAGTGTTAATAGCTGTCAGTTGACCTGTGGAGTTGGCAGTGCTACCATTTGGTCCGGAGTTGGTTGTTCCCTGTAAGTTAGCTAGTCTGTTGGCAAAATTGCTTCCTGTTAGCTCAAAATCAGCACCGCCTGTCAGGAGTTGTTGCTGCTGGTCAGATAACGCAACACATAATTCTGATACTATGGCTACTGCTGTCATGATTGTTAGCCTCACTCACGTAATTTTTTAACCAAAAATTCGAGAGTTATGTGACAGATATTTCGCGGGTCATGTGGGGGAGTTTAAAGATTTGGGGGGTTGAGTTTATTCTCCAGCACCACCAGCACCACCACCAGCACCACCACCACCGTTCAGAACTGGTGCGCTTCCTAGGGGTTCTATTCTGGGAACTTCTGCCGCAGCTAATCCTATTAAGTCTTGTGCCGCAGTATTGATAGCGGTAATATCACCTATGGAGTTGGCATTACTGCCATTAGGTCCGGCATTACTTCTTCCTTGTAAGTTGGCACGTTTTTGAGAGAAGTTGCTACCAGATAGTTCAAAGTCCGAACCACCGGTTAACAGTTGTTGTTGGTCATCAGATAAAGTGACAAACAATTCTGATGCAAATATTTCTGGTGACATGATTGTTAGCCTCACTTACGTGTTTAGGTTGGTTACCACCTAAGAACTCAACTATAAGCACTATTTGTCAGGAATTCATAAATCCCCAGACATAAATTAGTCTTGTATATTTATTCCTAAAAGAAGATATCAATTAAGAAAAATGCCACAGCTGCACTGCCTAGCGGAACTGTTAAGTTATCAATCCCTAACAAGGAGAAGGCTTCTAAACTAGTGGACACTATGGCGATGATCAGGGATGCTACCCAAATAAACCAAATGTTTCCTTCTACACTGAATAAAATCAAGCTACTGATGGTATAACTAATTATTGCCATAGTTAGTGAACCTTCCCAGCTTTTTTGCGCTCCTAAGACTTTATACTTATGTTTTCCAAAACGTTGCCCTATCAGTGCGGCTAACCCATCGCCCCAAGCCATGACCATAATACCGATGGCTGCGTATTGCGGCTGTTGTATGTGCCAAAACCAGGCTACTAAAATGCCTATACTGACGGCGTAAAAGAAGGTTCCCAAACTTTGCCTACCCACACTATTAATACCGGGAAGAATGGGAAATTTGTATGATATTAAGGTAATGGCACTGGCTATAATGGAGGCGGTAATGCCTAAACTGGCTGGAACATCTAGCCACCAAGCCAGGATGATCACATTACCAGTGCCAATATGAACAATTTTTCTGACTATTTCTGGCTCGCCCTTGGCAAAGTGATATACTATCCACGCCAAGAGAAGAATAAGTGACACCCAAAGGGTAACTACGGTAATTTGTAGCCACAGGGGTGGAGTTGGGGTTAAATCTAGGACTGGAAATAACAAAGAAATTACCAGAAATGCAACTTTTGATATTTATCAATTATAAGGAAAAGGGCTGAAAACCTGCTAGAGTAAGTTATGACGTAGAATGTAGAATCACCTTGGGTTTACGCCGGAGACTGTCAAAAGATTTAAGGAATTGTGGTCAAACTATTATTGATTTGGTTAATTAAAGGTTACAGAATGTTTATTTCGCCTCTGTTTCCGCCTACTTGTCGCTTTCAACCAACTTGTTCTATGTATGCTATTGAGGCTATTGAGCGATTTGGTGTATGGCGCGGTGGGTGGATGGCTACGCGGCGAATTTTCCGTTGTCATCCCTTCCATCCCGGCGGATATGATCCTGTTCCAGATCATAACAAGAAGTAAGTTTGGTTTACTGAATTCTCATCACAGCCCCGGGTCCGAGGGGTAAACCACAGATAAACCAGATCATCAATAACATAGACCATCCAACTAAAAATGCGATCGCATAAGGTAACATCATGGCAATTAATGTTCCTATGCCTAAATTTTTCTCATATTTCTGCCCAAAGGCGACCACTAAAGGAAAATATGGCATTAAGGGGGTAACTATATTAGTGGTGGAATCACCTATGCGATATGCAGCTTGGGTTAATTCTGGAGAGTAACCCATTAACATAAACATCGGCACAAACACAGGGGCCATAATTGCCCATTTTGCCGAGGCTGAACCAACAAATAAGTTGATTAGCATACTCACTAAAATAAATAATATCAGTAGTGGTATGCCTGTAATTCCTGTGGATTTTAGCAATTCTGCCCCTTTGATAGAGATAATTATGCCTAAGTTACTCCAGCTAAAGTAAGCAATAAATTGAGCAGCGATGAATGCTAAAACAATGTAATGCCCCATGGCGCTCATTGAATTAGTCAAGGCTTTAGCAATATCTTGGTCATTTTTAATAGTACCGACAACTTGTCCATAAAAAATACCAGGAATTAAGAAAGCTAAGGCAATGATAAATACAATGCTATCGAGAAAAGGTGAGGGGATAATTGTCAAAGTCTCTGGATGGCGTAACATTCCTTGGGGTGGTAATACCATTACTAACAAGAAAGCAGTAAATGCTAATAAAGAATATCCTGCCCATCGTAAACCTTTGTGTTCGGCTAGGCTGAGTTGTTGCATTTCTAAATCTACTTGTCCTGAATAATTACCCAATCTTGGCTCAACAACTTTTTCAGTGACAAACCACCCTATTATGGTGAGTAAAAATGTTGAAACTGCCATAAAGTAATAGTTGGCAGTGGCATTGACTAAATAATCAGGATTAATTAGTTGTACTGCGCTTTGAGTTAACCCTGCCAGTAGGGGGTCAAGGGAACTAATGAGTAAGTTGGCACTAAAACCACCAGAGACACCAGCAAAAGCCGCAGCTAAACCAGCTAGGGGATGCCGTCCAAAAGCCCTAAATATAATTGCTCCCAGGGGTATAAGTACTACATAACCCGCATCAGCCGCAATGTTAGCCATAGTACCTGCGAACACAACAACGGGGCAGATAAATTTACTAGGGGCAATTAATACTATTTTGCGGAGTAATGCGGAAAGTAAGCCTGTGTATTCAGCAACGCCCACACCCAACATAGCCACCAGTACAGCCCCTAGGGGGGGAAAGTCGGTAAAGTTGGTGACGGCAGAAGTGAAAATGCGGCGGATACTTTCAGGTGTCAGTAAGGATACGGCAACAATGGTTTTATTAGTTGCGGGGTGGATGACTGAGAGATGGAAAGCAGATGCGATCGCACTGACTACAATTACCATTAAGGATAAGAGAAAAAATATGGTCAGTGGGTCCGGGAGTTTATTTCCCACTGATTCGATCAAGGTTAGGGCTTTTCCTAACCAGGAAGGTTTTTGATAGTTTTGAGGATTGTTCATAGTGGTAATTATTGAGTGCGTACCCGTTCAGCGCTACCAGTAGGAATGGAAGCAATGAGTTTTTGTGTGTATTCTTGTTGGGGTTGTAAGTAAATACTTTCGGCGGTTCCTTGTTCCACAATTTGACCGCGATTCATAACCAAAATGCGATCGCTCATAAATTTAACTACACTGAGATCATGAGAAATAAAAATATAAGTAAGTTGAAATTCTGCTTGTAATTCTTTGAGTAGATTTAAAACCTGGGCTTGTACAGAAACATCTAAAGCCGAAACCGACTCATCGCAGATAATAAATTGAGGTTTCAAGGCTAAAGTACGAGCAATACAAATTCTTTGGCGTTGACCACCGGAAAACTGATGGGGATAGCGATGTATTGCATCTGCACTTAAACCAACTCGTTCTAACAGTTCAATTACACGTTCTCGGCGTTGTTGCTTGGTGTTCCCCACTCGGTGAATTAATAATGGTTCCATAACCGCATCGCCAATTTTCATGCGGGGGTTTAGAGAACTAAAGGGATTTTGGAAGATGATTTGCATTTGCCGGCGCACGTGTTGTAAGGCTTGTCCTTGGAGAGTGGTAATATCTTGACCTTGGAAAATCATTTCACCACTCATGGGTTCAATTAAGCGCAGTAAACTTTTACCCAAGGTAGTTTTGCCACAGCCTGATTCTCCCACTAATCCCAGTGTTTCGCCGGGTTGGACGTGAAAAGAAACATTGTTAACTGCTATATGGTATCGTTTTATGTCACCAAATACATCCCGGATAGGAAAACCTACTTGTAAATTACGGATTTGTAATAAGGGGGGTTGATTGTTGAGGTTGTCCCACCTTTGGGACATTTCCTCTAGGGTGATTTCTGGGGGATGGAGGGGTTCTTTAGCTTGAATTATTTCCTCACCTGTGGGGCTTGACTCTACACTCATATAGTCGGAAACAGTGAGGAGTTTTTGAGGACGGTGATTCAGTGTGGGGCGACAGGCTACTAAACCTTTAGTATATGGATGTTGGGGATTGGTAAAAATTTGTGCAGCCGTGCCATATTCGACAATACCACCCTTGTACATTACTGCTACTTTGTCGGCAATTTCGGCAATGAGTCCCAGGTCATGAGTAATGAATATCATGGACATATCACGGCTTTGCTGCAATTCTCGCAATAACTCAATAATAGTTGCTTGCACTGTTACATCTAAAGCTGTGGTTGGTTCATCAGCAATTAACAGCAAGGGATTACAAGAAATGGCCATGGCAATCATTACCCGTTGTAGCTGACCTCCTGACAGTTGGTGGGGGTAACGTTCTAGTATGGCTTGTTTGTGCTGCTTGACTAATTTAGCTAAGGTGAGTTGATCTATTTGATTTGTGTTTTCTAGATATTGCTGTTGTATGATGTCGTCACTGGGTAGGAGTTTGACTTCTTGTAAGACGGCGATGGCGATTTGTTTGGCTTCTGTTGCTGAAACATTCTGATGGCGAGTAATGGCTTCAGCTAGTTGAAAGCCGATGGTATAAACCGGATTGAGGGAGGTCATCGGTTCTTGAAAAATCATGGCAATATCGCCGCCCCGATGTAGCAGCATTTCTTCGGGGGGTAGTTCTACTAAGTTGACAGGTTTGGTGTTGGGTTGGGGACGAAACCAAATTTCACCACCGCTAATTTTACCCGCACTGGGTAATAAACCCATAACAGCTAATGATGTTACTGACTTACCACTACCCGACTCACCTACTATACCTAGAGTTTCCCCGCGATTAATTTCAAACGAGATATTATCCACGGCTTTGATACAGCTACCATCACTGGAAAATTCAACTTCTAAGTTGCGAACCTCTAGGACAGTTTCTTTCATAGGAATCAGGTGATGAAGGTTAAGGGAAAATTATTTGGATTTTAGCAATTCTTCCCATTTTAGATCCGTGATGCAACCTGGGGCGCAATTAGCAGCTTGAACAAAGACGGGTGAAATTCCCCACCCCTTGACAGGGCGGGGATGGATAGCAGGACATTTGTCAAATACCAATCAATATCAGTTGGGGATGTAAAAACCCCAGCATCAACAAATTAGGCTGGAGTGGTTCATGAATTACGGGGAATCACTCTACCACAGGGATAAGTAGCTACTTCTACTGGGAGTTGTCCTGATGCTTATGTTAGGGCTGCTAAGTAGTCTGTTTTTAATTTCTCTAGCATTACTTCTCTTTGGTGGTATAACCGCTTTAAAGGTCGGGGTTGACATTGGTTGAGAATATAAGCTGTGACTAGGGGTAAGGCAATAGTGCTATCGGTGTAACAAACAATTGTACTAGGTAATTCTTCTGGGTCAATTTTACCCCAGCTGACTGCTTCCGAGGGAGTTGCTCCTGATAATCCCCCGGTATCTGGTCGCGCGTCGGTAAATTGAACAAAGTAATCATGTCCTCGTTCTTCTAGTCCTAAGACTTCGTGAATTTGCGGTTGAGTTTGTAGCAGAAAGTTTTTAGGACTCCCACCACCTATAATTACAGCTGCGCTTTTGCCTTGTGATTCTCTGGCGGAGTAGGTAATGGCTGCTGTTTCATTTACATCAATTGCTGGGTCTATGACTAATTTTGAGCCTTTCAATGCTAAAGCGGCTACATTCATCCCTATGGAACTATCACCAGGTGAAGATGTATAGATAGGTACGCCACATTCATAAGCGGTGGCTAATAAACAAGAATGCTTCACCCCCAACTGCTTTTCTACTTCTCGGACGTACTTACCCAGGAGATGATGAAATTCAGCGGTTCCCATGGGTTTTTGAAATGGTTCTGCTTGGAGAATCTTGCGGATGAAAGCATCTGTTTCTAGTAGTACATCATAGCCAAAGATAATGTCATAAATTCTAATAGTACCGTCTTGGCGCAGTTTGACATCATCCAAAAAGGGATTACCTGCAAAAAGTTCAAAGCCTAAACCGTAGTGCATATCATGGTAAAGATTCGCACCTGTACTAATCATCCAATCAATAAAACCGTTGCGAATGAGAGGTGCTAGGGCTGAAATCCCAAATCCAGCTGGTGTCATAGCCCCGGAAAGGCTAACTCCTACCGTAACGCCTTCTGTTAATATATCGCGACTCATGAGTTGGCAGATTTCCCGCAAACGTGCTGAGTTGTAGGCTGTGAAGTAATGATTAATTAAATCCACCACACTGATATCAGGTGATATGGGTGTGGGTGAGATTTTTTGACCGAGTTGTTTTGACATTTTGGCACTCCTGTTTAGTAAATAAATTGTCATCCAGTCCTACGGTCATAATCAATAATAATACTGCTATTGTTTATTGCTTTTACCACAGGAGATATTAACTGTATCAAAAAACCACAAACTCAATCAACCTTTTTATTCCTGATGTAGGCTGGGGTTTCTGGGAATATTCTGCACATGAAATTTGTTGAAAATGTAGATACTCAACATTTTTAATCATCGTAAAGTTATATGATTGGCACTGAGTATACTATCCTCAATTCTCGGTTAAAAGTGACTTCAAATTTGCCTAAGTGTTTTCTAATATGAAAAAATTATTCAGTCTGTGGGGTGTGTGAGGAGGTTACGGGTTTAGTGCGCAGGAGAATAGACTCTAGATAAGAATATTTTTTTGTCTTGCGTAGGTAGAAATAAGTTATTTTACTGGTTGCAGTAGTTATTTTCAGGTGAGGTTGATGAAAAGCGATACACCAGAAGAGTTAAACTCAGATAAAGAAATTGAACGTTTAATAGATGAAGTGATGTCTTCAACCCTAACTGACTTAACTGATGAACAATACCGCCAAAAAATGCAACGGCGTAAACAGGTACAAGATCAGCGCATAGCTAGGGCTGTACCGGAAAAGGGGTTAATTGTAGTTAACACTGGTAATGGTAAGGGAAAAACTACTGCGGCTTTGGGAATGGTGCTGCGATCGCTTGGTCATGGCTATAAGGTAGCGATTGTACAGTTTATTAAAGGTGCTTGGGAACCCTCAGAAAAAAAGGTTTTCAGCATTTGGGAAGACCAGCTGGAGTTTCACGCTATGGGGGAAGGCTTCACCTGGGAAACTCAAGACCGCGATCGCGACCTTGACAAAGCCAGTGCTGCTTGGCAAAAATCTTTGGAATATATCCGCCATCCTGAATTTCACCTAGTGCTGTTGGATGAAATCAATATTGCTTTGAAAATGGGTTATTTAGAAGTAGAAGAGGTTTTAGCCGGTTTGGCAGAGAAACCACCATCAAAGCACGTTATTCTTACGGGTAGGGGTGCGCCTCCTGCTTTAATTGACCGAGCGGATTTAGTCACGGAAATGACTTTGATTAAGCATCCCTTCCGAGATCAAGGTGTGAAGGCGCAACCGGGGATTGAGTTTTAGTTAACATCACTGTATACTTGTTTACACATCTCTAAGATGCGGCGATCGCTCTGGCCAATGGAGGTGAGTTGATAATAGTTTTGTAGTTCTACAGAGTAGGGGTAGCTAATCATCTGGTCATCATTGTAGTTAGGTATTTGTAGCTGGTTACCTGTGGCTAATTGATTTACCCCCACTTCTCCCGGTGAGCTAGCGACTGTCATGGCTAATTCTCCCGATGACTCTATGGAACCTTGAAAGCAACTAAACTCTGATTGAGGCATATACAATGCGCCAGTTATTCTGTTTTTGCGCTTCTCAAATAGTACATACCCTTGACCAATTTGGTTAGGTTGTGGGGATTGACCGTAGAGATAAGTTCCATCTTTGGTGGGGAAATTTTCTTTAGTAGCTGGTGAACTGCTGGTAACTGCGGCTGTAGGTTGAGGAGGGGTGCTAATATTTCTTAATAATTGGGCAGAGGAAACAAATCTAGTCCGGTGTTGAGTTGGACTGTTGGCTGTGTTTGAGTTGCTAACTTGGGTAGTTTGAGCATTGTTTCTATTTTCACTGCTAGCCTTAATTCTCTGAATCAGATTTCTTTGCCCTCTAATTTCTCTGAGGCGATATGCTAAAGGCACTTTACCTGATTCGCCATTGTTGGCTTCTGGGAACAAGTTGGAAGTATATTCTCTGTGGATTTGTTTACTTAATACTGGTTTAGTTTGTTCACTGACAACCCCTAGGGCAAGAAGGAGGCTAATAATGGCAAGTTTCAACTTACCAGCAGTGAAGAATTTAGTAATGTTGTTCAGCACCCAATTTTTCATGTCAAAAAAGTAACTATTTTCCTGCAAATTACTTAAACCATAACCAAACATTGAGAATGTTTACTGCTGGCTTTCATGCCCTACCTAAAGGACGGTTAAGTTTTGGAGCATGACGGAAAAACTTAACTTCAAGGGTTTTCAGCCTATTTTCCCATAATACTATAAATTGAATTCAGGGGTTTATTTAGCTGCATCAGAAGCTAAATAAACGCCCCAAAGAAACAGTAAAAATCGCCCCCTGGCTTCAGGAGGCGGGTCACAGAAAAGAATCTGCTCTTAGCTAGCAACGTACTCTTTGACATGGGCGCGACGACGGCGCAAATGAGCCAGGGCTTGATGTTCTAGCTGGCGAACACGCTCACGGCTAAGACTTAAGCGTTCACCGACTTTGGCTAAGGACATTTCGTTACCATCTTCCAACCCAAAGCGTAGAGATAGGACTTGTCGCTGTTGGGGGGTGAGTTCTGCCAGCAAGTTGTTGAGGTCTTCACGCAAAAACTCTTGGGTGGTGTAATACTCCGGAGATGGGCTTTCATCCTCGAGCATTTCTTGCAATTCGGTATCCTGGTTATCGCCCACCTTGACATCTAAAGAAACTGGTTGACGAGCCATGTTGAGATACTCGCGAATCTGGATAGGTTCTAGTTCCAATTCTTGAGCAATTTCAGTGGGACTAGGGGAGCGACCCAACTTTTGAGCCAGTTCGCGCTGGACTTTTTTGATTTTGTTGAGTTTTTCGGTAATGTGAATTGGTAGGCGAATGGTACGTCCTTGCTGGGCGATGGCGCGGGTAATGGCTTGACGAATCCACCAGTAAGCATAGGTGGAGAATTTATAACCCCTGGTGGGATCAAATTTTTCTACACCACGTTCTAATCCTAGAGTTCCTTCCTGAATTAGATCCAAGAACTCCATGTTACGCTTTTGGTATTTCTTGGCGATGGCCACCACTAAGCGCAGGTTCGCTTCAATCATTTTTTGTTTTGCGCGTTTACCCAGTCCTACAGTATGTTTGATTTCTGTTTCAGTTTTATTAACATGAGCAGCCCACTCTGATAAACTCGGATCACGATCTAGCTGCTTGGCTAAAGCCTCTTTAGCTTCCACCAGCACCATCATTTGTTGTACCTGCTTGCCATAAATAATCTCTTCTTCTCGAGTCAGCAGTGGCACACGACCAATTTCCCGCAGATAGGTTCTTACCATATCAGCCGTGAATTTGGTGTTCAGGTTCTCAGTTTTGGTGTTAACAATAGCCATTGGTGCGTTGTCCTCTACTCCGTAAACATAACGGAATCTTTAATAACTAAATCTGGTCTGGAAAGGTAGTACACATATCACGGAACATAGGGCGCTACCAAAAGAAGTCAATTCATACACCGCGTATAGAAAATTAAGAAGATGTATCCCTGATTAAGGTTCCTTTACCTTCCCTCAATTATTGAATCTCTTAGAAGCACACTTGACTGTTTTCGTAATTTTTTTATCTTCTGGTGCAAGCTGCAACCGGAAAATATGAAGTCGATATGAGTTCTACTTGATTTTATATTAAGACAAATCAACTGGATAGTAAAGTAACTCAGGTAAATCTTACTATTATAATGCAAAACTGGTGGCTAAAAAAAAATCCCTCAATCGGATCAACTACATCTATATCTATAGTGACGCTCAATTGCTCTCCTCAGTTGCTGATAACTAGCCGGATAACCGAACTCTGGCACCTGTGAAGGTGGAGGGATGTTACGAATGTTGGAATTTGAGGAAGATCAGGATTTAGGCAACTGGCATTACCCCAGCCAATAGCCTTATATTTGATGTCGTAGGCACTCAACAATAAATACAAATATTAAGTGATCAAACTCTTGTGAGTTGCTTATTTTACCCCAAGCCGATGAAATTGGCTGTAAATCATCTTTTTGATGAGATTCTGGCACTTTGCTAGGGAACAATTAGCACTGGGCAAGGAGAAAGGTTAATTACACGGGTGGTAACACTATCAGTCGCTCCTTCTTCAGTCAAACCTAAACCTCTACAACCCATAATAATTAAATCAGCCCCAATGTCATCGGCAACATCACAGATGGTAAAGGCTGGTTTACCCTGTCTTTCCATAATCTCAGATTTAATTCCCTGCTGTAAAAACAAAGATTGGGCATTTTCCAACAGTTTACCCACAACCTCTGAGGAAACCATGGGATCTAGACTTGGTGCTTCTGCGGTGGGTTCTTCTACAACAGACAGCAGCACTAAACGACTGCCGTATTTTTGCACAACGTTGGCCACCACGTCAGCAGCTGACCGGGCTTCCCGGCTTTGATCAATTGGAAATAGGACTGTTTTGAACATCTTGCTCTCCTAGCACCCCTGACTCCGGTAAAATCTTGATGGTTCTACTTTCAAAACGATAACAAAAAGAAAAACAGGAGAGTCTAATGTCGAAAAAAACTTTAGCAAACTTATCTGCAACGGATATTTCAGGTAAACGGGCTTTAGTCCGGGTTGACTTTAACGTGCCTGTGGATGACAAGGGCAACATTACAGACGATACTCGTATTCGTGCCGCACTGCCCACTATCCAGGATTTGATCCAGAAGGGGGCTAAGGTAATTTTAGCCAGCCATTTTGGTCGTCCCAAGGGTGTTGATGATAAACTGCGTTTAACGCCGGTGGCTCAACGTCTCTCGGAATTACTTGGTCAGCAAGTGGTCAAAACTGATGATTGTATCGGTGATGAAGTTGCTGCTCAAGTGAGTGCTTTACAAAATGGACAAGTTCTGCTATTGGAAAATGTCCGTTTCTACAAAGAAGAAGAAAAGAACGACCCAGAATTTGCCAAAAAACTGGCAGCTAATGCTGATTTCTACGTAAATGATGCTTTTGGTACTGCACACCGCGCCCATGCTTCTACTGAAGGTGTGACTCATTACTTAAGTCCTTCCGTGGGTGGATATTTAATTGAGAAGGAATTGCAGTACTTACAAAGCGCCATTGAAAACCCCCAACGTCCTTTGGCAGCGATTATTGGCGGTTCTAAGGTTTCTAGCAAAATTACTGTGATTGAAACTTTACTAGACAAGTGCGACAAGCTGATCATTGGGGGTGGGATGATTTTCACTTTCTACAAAGCCCGTGATTTGAGCATAGGTAAGTCTTTGGTGGAAGAAGACTACATAGAATTAGCTCGGAGTTTGGAAGCTAAGGCTAAGGAACGTGGAGTGGCTTTATTGTTACCCACTGATATTGTTGCTGCTGATAAGTTCGCCCCTGATGCTAATGCGACAACTGTCAGCATTAAGGATATTCCAGCTGATGGTATGGGTTTGGATATTGGACCTGATTCAATCAAACTGTTCCAAGGGGCTTTGGCTGATTGCAAAACTGTGATTTGGAACGGACCTATGGGTGTGTTTGAGTTTGATCAATTTGCCGCAGGTACAGAAGCGATCGCCCGGACTCTGGCGGAACTGGGTAAAACTGGGACAACTACTATTATCGGTGGTGGTGACTCAGTGGCTGCTGTGGAAAAGGTGGGTTTGGCTGATGAAATGAGCCATATTTCTACTGGTGGTGGCGCTAGTTTGGAGTTGCTGGAAGGTAAAGTCTTACCTGGTATTGCTGCTTTAGACGAAGCTTAAGCGGTTAGTAGTTAACGGTGATCGGTTTCATCCTGTGATGGCTGATCACTGTTAATGTTTAGATAACTTCTAGATTCAGTCTCACTAGCTGTAGGCTATGGGACAGGTTCTGCTGTGAGGGTTTCTGCGGCAATGGTGAGTTGATAACTCTGTGGTTGTGATGCTGTGGAGGCAATGACAAACTCGTAATATCCTGATTCTGGTAATTTAACTGATAAGTTGCGTTGGGTGGAATCTGCTAAAAATTTGAATTTGCCAGAAGGAGAATAAACGGAGAGCAAAACTGAAGGATTTGCTTCTAGGTTGACTTCCATTAATTGATTCTGGGCAAGGTTGGCAATAAAAACTTTACCGCCGGCTGGGTGAACAGCAGGTTGCAGATTTCCTCTAAATGTTTTGCCAGTGGTACCTGAATCAAATGTAATTTTCTCTAGAGCGGTACGGGAAAGAAGGGCGTTTAGTTTATCCGCAACAAAGCCGTGCCAAACTTGTCCAGTGGGTTGATTAATAAATTTTTGGCCTTCCTGTTGGGGAAATTGGTTGAAGAAAGCAGCATCTGCTAAGTCATATAAGGAAGTACTACCAACGTTGATTTTATTTACTTCTACTCGCCAGCTTTCCCGTTCTGCTGCTGTGTAGGTTCCTAATTGTTGCCGAGCTTTGGTACTTAATGGAGTGAGTTTTTCTAGTACTTGGGCTGCGGTTTTATCCCATTGCGCCCGTAAATTTTCATCTTTTGGTTCATCGGTGAGAGTGCGTTTCTGTAAATATGGGTTATTGTCCCAAAAAATTTGATTTACTAAACTGACATAAAACCTGTAATCAATACTTAGTTGTTCACGGCGATTGTTTAATCTTTGTTTGCGCTCTTGTTCTGCTGGGGAAAATTTATCGCGTGAATTGGTAGGTTCGTTAACAGTGGGCGTGGGGCTGGGTGTGGGTGGAAGTTTGACTGAATTGCGACGGATATTACTCACTCCCCACAAAATTCCTCCACTTGCGCTGGTTAATATCAGAACTGTCAGCAGGATTTTTGCTTGTGTCCACCAAGTTGTTGATGGGGGTGATGGGGATACGGCTAATGTACCGGATGTTGGCGTTGGTGTGGTGGGATATTGAGTGGGCGGATAGCTGAATAGTGGAGGGTTGAGGGTTTGCAATACCTGATGTGCTGATTGGTAGCGATCGCCTGGTCTGGGAGCTAACATTTTATCTAATAGTTGTCCCAGTGCGGGGCTGAGAGTAATTTCTCGTCGCCATTGCCAACTCAGATTATAGTTATCAATTAGTTGTTGGGGCTGTTTACCTGTTAATAAGACTAGCATGGTCACAGCTAGGGCGTACAGGTCGCTATGAGTGGATACTAAACCTGTTTGCATCTGTTCTGGGGGTGCAAATCCCACTTTACCTAATAGGGTTGGTGATGGGGAAGATGCTTGTTTTTGGGGTTGGTAATATTCTGAGGCGACAGTTGCTGCTACTTGTTTAACTCCGCCGAAGTCAATTAGTACTGGTAGTTGGTCAATGGTACGAAGAATTAAATTATCTGGGGAAATATCACGGTGAATTACTCCCATTGAGTGTATATAATGTAATACTGGCAGAATTTGTAATAATAATTGGCGGATTTCAGTTTCAGTAAAGCACATTCCTTGCTGTTGACGTGCATTTAATAAGGAACTGTAGGTGTGTCCTTGGATATAATCTTGCACTAAAAACAGATATTGTTGGCTTTGGAGGTTAATTCGCAGCAGTTCACGAAACCTGGGAATTTGGGAATGTTGGAGTTGGTAGAGAACGCTGGCTTCTCGTTTAAATAATTCTTCGGCTTTTTCTACCACATAGTCAGTTTGAACTTGAGGACAAAATTCCTTTAAAACACAAAGTTCACGAAATCGGTTAATGTCTTCGGCTAAATAAGTACGCCCAAAACCACCTTGACCAATTTGACGAACAATTACATAGCGATCGCTTAAAGTAAGACCTGGTTGAATAATATTACTTGCATACATAAGTTATAAGTTATTATTTATTGGTTATCTAATTGTTACTTGACTAACTTGATCGGCGGCGATCGCATACCAAAGTTGACCGAAAGTTTGCTGATTCAGTTTCCCGCGTCGCTGTCCTGGAAACAACTGATCAAATTTTTTGTTAGTATCTTGGTTGAGTTGGTTAATTGTGTAGTCTCCCCATGCTCCTGCTCTCGCTTGTGTTCTCCACACTTTGTCATGTTGTGGGCCATAGCTACCTAATTGGCGATGAGATGGGGTGCTGAGATTAGCCCGTTCTATTTGATTCAGTAAATCTCCAGCTATCTTAATCCATTCATTCCTTAATGCTGCGTCTTCTGGGCTGGAACTGAGACTGCGCCCATTTAATTCTGGGTTTTGAGCATAAAATAAATTATCCACAAACTGGATCAAAAATCTTTCTGGTATTTCTAGCTTTTGGCGACGGCTGACAATTTCGGTGATGTCATGAGAATCTCTGTCACTAACTGGCCTGGCGATGGGATTGGGTAAACTGGGAATTTCCGGAAGGGTAATTGTGGGTACTGAGATGGAACTGACGCTACGAATAATTGAATTTACCACCGCCCAAGTACCAGCACTGGTTAAAATTACTAAAGTTGTACCGCCAAGACTGACTACAAAAGGGCGTATCCAAATTGGGATGGTAAGATTTTGATTAATTAATTGTGCTTGACTGTGAATTTTACTCATAAGAGTGTCAGCCTGTTGTCGCCCAGGAGCAACTACCATTGTTTTGAGCTTGGTAAGGTATGTGTTAGCTGGTGTGGTGGTGATGGTGGATGGTAAATCTTGTAGTACTTGTTCAGCGCTTTGATAGCGATCGCATGGCTGATAAGCAAGCATTTTTTTTAACACTGCTTCTAATGCCCTACTGACTTTAATTTCTTTTCCCCAGTACCAAATCCCTTGATAGCTGTTGTATAGTTTCTGGGGTTCTTTACCTGTGAGTAAAACTAAAGCGGTAACTCCTAAAGAATATAAATCGCTATTAAAAAATACTTTACCCTGCCGTAATTGTTCCGGTGGTGCATAGCCTTGTTTACCTAAGACAGTGTTATTCACAGCCAACTGAGTAAACCAAAAACCTTGAGCGGCTGGTAATTGCTTCACACTACCAAAGTCAATGAGCATGGGCAGGTTATCAGACTGACGTAAAATCAAGTTATCAGGTGAAATATCACGGTGAAGTACATCCCGTGAGTGGATGTAGGACAATACAGGTAAAATCTGTTTTAGTGTATTAAGTATTTCTTCTTCGCTAAAAGTTTTACCTTGTCTTTGGCGTTCTACTAATAACTGGTAATAATTAGTACCATCTATATAGTCTTGGACTAAAAAGAAAAAGTTTTTACTTCCTATCTGCACTTGTAGGGAAGCGTGACAACCTGGAATTTGAGGATGTTGGAGTGTTTTGAGAATGGTGGACTCTCGCTGAAATAATTCCTCAGCTTTTTGTAAGTCTTGCTGTGTTTCCACCAGGGGGGCGAATTCTTTGAGTACACACTTTTGGTGGGATTGATTATCTTCTGCTAAATAAGTGCGGCCAAAACCACCTTGACCTAATTGACGAATGATGCGATAACGATGATCTACAACCTGCCCAAAGGTCAGAGGTAATGGCTCACCACAGTGGACACAAAAACGGTTACTACCGTTGTTTCCGTGTTGTTTACTGCAATAGACCGGCATAATACTGAAGGATTAACTAAGGTTTTATTAATTTACTACAACTAATACAGTTGCAGTTGGGGTTATAATCAGGGGAACTGTCTCAAATACTGCCAATGGGTGACTGTAAACATTATGAATGATAAATCACAAAGAAAGCAGGTTATTAAGGCATTTGAAGACTTTGTATCTATTGCCTTAGAAACACAACTGCAAAAACATCTCCATGTTTCCAGCCAATCAATAGCTTTAAATTTATTTCAGGAAGTAGCTAATCAGGTACCTGCTTACAAGGCGTTTTTGGCAGAACAAGCAATTGAACCCGCGGATATCCAAACAATTGACGACTTTCAGAAACTACCCATAATTAACAAAGAAAATTATATATCCCGTTATCCTTTGGCTGAATTGTGCCGCCATGGGAGGTTAGAAAGCTGTGATATGATAGCTGCTTCTTCTGGTTCTACGGGTAAACCTACATTTTGGCCTCGTTTTTTTACTGATGAATTGCAAATTGCCACAAGATTTGAACAGATATTTTATGATAGTTTTTATGCTGATGTTAGACGTACTCTAGCTGTAATTTGTTTCTCGTTAGGCACTTGGGTGGGTGGAATGTTCACTACTAGTTGCTGTCGCTATCTTGCTAGTAAGGGGTATCTTGTGACTGTAATTACCCCTGGTAATAATAAAGAAGAAATTTTGCGTATTATCCAGGAAATAGGTGCTGCTTTTGAGCAAATAGTTTTGTTGGGATATCCGCCTTTTCTTAAAGATGTGATTGACACTGGTATTGCCCGTGGTGTGGAGTGGGAACAATATTGTATTAAGTTAGTTATGGCAGGGGAGGTGTTTAGTGAGGAATGGCGCAGTTTGGTAGGTGAGAGACTAGGGACAGAAAGTCCTTGCTATGACTTTGCATCACTCTATGGTACTGCGGATGCTGGTGTGTTGGGTAATGAAACACCTTTGAGTATTTGTATTCGTCGTTTCTTGGCTGAACATCCAGATGCAGCTAAGGCTTTATTTGGTGAATCTCGTTTACCTACATTGGTGCAATATGATCCCACTAGTCGCTGGTTTGAAGTTGAGGATGGGAGGTTGCTATTTTCTGGAAATAATGGTATCCCGTTGATCCGTTATAACATCATGGATCATGGTGGGATAATTAGTTACGATGATATGCTTAAATTTTTGGCTGAGTGGGGATTTGATCCTGTGGAAAATCTGTCTTCTCAGACTCAGCAGTTAGTTAGAGGTATTCACCCCTTACCTTTTGTTTATGTTTTTGGTCGTTCTAACTTTGCGGTTTCCTATTTTGGTGCAAATATTTATCCAGAAAATATCTCAGTGGGATTAGAACAAGCTGGAATTACTGAATGGGTAACGGGGAAATTTGTGTTACAAGTGCTGGAAGATGTTGATCACAACCGATTTTTATCTGTGGTTGTTGAGTTAGCACCGGGAGTAGAAGGTAGTGAAGATCAACGACAAGCCATAGCATCTTCGATTCTTTCCCAATTATTGCGCCTTAACAGTGAGTTTGCTAACTATGTTTCTTCAGAATATCAAATGCCACGAGTGATGTTAACCCAAATGGGCGATGCTGAATATTTCCCGGTGGGGGTGAAACATCGCTATACGCGGGGGTGAGTAAATGGGCGGGGAAATTTATAATTACTTAACGAAAAGTTAACAATTCAAACTTAAAGGTTGAATGTGGGAACACTAAGGGAAAAGCAATTTTTTCTCAACCACTATGTCAGAGCATCAGCTTTTTGTGTTTCAATCTGGTATTCGAGACAACCGTAACCGGGGTACAGTTGGCAATTTTCTTAAAGATAAGATTAAACTAGGCTCTAAATTATCTATCGTCTCTGCTTATTTTACGATTTATGCCTTTGAAGCTTTAAAACAGGAATTATGGTCTATTGATAACTTAGATTTCCTGTTTGGAGAACCTCGGTTTATTCAATCCATCGGTAGTAATACTGACCAAAAAGCTTTTAAAATTGAAGATACTGGTATTCAATTAAGCAATCGCCTCAAACAGAGTAAATTAGCTAGGGAATGCCAAGAATGGATCCAAAAAAAGGTCAATATTCGCTCTGTTAAACAAATTAACTTACTGCATGGTAAGATGTACCACATTAATAATAATGGGGTGAAAACTGCCATTTTAGGTAGCTCGAATTTTACCTTAAAGGGATTAGGGTTAACTAAGGTCAATAGTAATATTGAGTTAAATTTAATTGTTGATGGTGAAAGGGACAGGGAAGATTTACGGTTATGGTTTGTAGAGTTATGGAATAATCAAAGTCTGGTACAAGATGTCAAGAGTGAAGTAATTACGTATCTCAATCAACTTTATCAGGATAATGCCCCTGAATTTATTTATTATAAAACACTGTTTCATTTATTTAAAGGATTCTTAGAGCAACAAGTAGCCAGTGAGTTACTGACTAAACAACGTCACTTAACTGATACCAAGATTTGGAACTTATTATTTGATTTTCAGAAAGATGGGGTCAAAGGTGCGATTAATAAAATTATGGAATATAATGGCTGTATTATTGCTGATAGTGTGGGGTTAGGAAAAACCTTTGAAGCTTTAGCCATCATTAAATATTTTGAGTTATTGAATTATAAAGTGTTAGTATTATGTCCTACAAAATTAAGAAGTAATTGGACAATTTACCATGCTGCTAATAATAGTGAATTAAATATTTTATTGGAAGATAGATTTAACTATACAGTCTTGTGTCATACAGATTTGAGTAGAGATACCGGATATTCAGGGGATATTAATTTAGAAAACTTAAATTGGGGTAATTATGATTTAGTAGTGATTGATGAATCTCATAACTTTCGCAATAATACTAAAGGGAAACGAGATGAAGATGGAAATGTGATTAAAAAAAGTCGCTATGAACGTCTAATGGAAGATGTAATTAAAAAAGGGATTCCTACTAAAGTATTATTACTATCAGCAACCCCTGTGAATACAGACTTAAAAGATTTAAGGAATCAGATTAATTTTATTGTTGAAGATAAAGATAATGCCTTTAGTCAAACATTGGGGATTGACAGTATAAAACAAACTTTAACCACTGCTGAAAAAGAATTTACACTCTGGTCAAGGAAAAAGCAACGTGATAGTAATGAGTTATTGGAAAAATTAAATTCTAGCTTTTTTACATTATTAGATGGGTTAACTATTGCTCGTTCTCGTAAACATATTCAAAAGTATTATCAAGAAGCAATTACACAATTAGGAGGCTTCCCAGAGAGGCTGAAACCTATTTCTTTATTTTCTCATATTGATTTAGAGGATAACTTCTTAGATTATGATGATATTAATGAGCAAATTTCTGAGTATCAATTATCTTTGTTTAATCCCTCCAAGTATGTTCTAGAAGAATACCAAGATTTGTATGAAGGGAAAGTTATCCAAAATAACTTTACTCAAAGTAATCGAGAAAATTACTTAATTGGCATGATGAAAGTTAATTTTCTTAAACGTTTAGAAAGTTCGGTTTATTCGTTTAAAATCACCCTAGAGAAAACCATTAAGAAAATTAAAGATTTAGAGTCAAAAATTAAATCCTTTCAAGGATTAGTAACCGACTCATCTTGGGTGAATAATCAGTTAGAAATAGACAAACTAGAAGCTTGTGATATGGCGGATATAAATGATGATGATGAAGAATCAAAAGCAGCCGATGAAGTAGGTAAAGAACTAAAATATCAATTAAAACATTTAGATACTAATACATGGTTAGTTGATTTAGCTAGGGATAGAAAACAACTGCATAAGTTATCTATTCAAGCCAAAGATGTAAATGTTGGTAGGGATGCCAAGTTGGCAAAATTAAAAGGATTTATTAAGAAAAAAGTTACTAATCCCACCCTAAATAAACAAGGTAAGGAAAATAAAAAAGTCATCATTTTTACAGCTTTTGCGGATACAGCTACATATTTATATGATGCTTTAGAATCGTGGTTAATAACAGAATTAAATATCAATATAGCTTTAGTAACTGGGGGTAATGGGAAGAATAAAACAACTTTTGGTAGTTCCGGGTTTGAAGAAATTCTCACGAACTTTTCACCTATTGCCAAACAACGAGATAAGATAAAATCAATGCCCCAAGAGGGAGAAATTGATATATTAATTGCCACTGACTGTATTTCTGAAGGACAAAACTTACAGGATTGTGATTATTTAGTTAATTATGACATTCATTGGAATCCTGTGAGAATTATTCAAAGATTTGGACGTATTGATAGAATTGGTAGTTTAAATCATACAGTGCAATTAGTTAATTTTTGGCCAACAGAAGACTTAAATAGATATATTAATCTCAGAAATCGAGTAGAGGCGAGAATGGCTTTAGTTGATATTACAGCTACGGGCAAAGATAATCTTTTAAATGTAGATGAACTACAAGACTTACTCACTGAAGAAACGAGTTATCGAGACCAACAGTTATTACGGTTAAAAGACGAAGTATTAGACATTGAAGATTTTAATGACACCATTTCTTTAACAGAATTTAGCTTAGATGATTTTCGTATAGATTTGTTAAATTACTTGCAAAAGAATAGGCAAATGTTAGAAAATAGCCCGTTAGGATTATATGGAATTGTCCCTAGGCCTACCCAGAAGGAGTATGAGGTTATCAAACCTGGGATTATTTTCTGTCTGCAACAGATGGGGAACATATCAGGAAATGAACAAGTTAACCCCTTACAACCTTATTTTTTGGTCTATGTCAGGGATGATGGCAATGTTCGCTATACGTTTACCCAACCTAAACAAATTTTAGAGATATACCGTCTCTTGTGTGCGGGGAAAACCCAGCCATATAAAGATTTGTGTCAGTTATTTAACCAGGGAACCAGTAATGGATCTAGTATGAGTAAAGAAACGGAACTACTGGATAAAGCAGTTCATTCTATCACCCATACATTTACTAACCGTGTGACTAAAAATCTTTTTAATTCAGGGAAAGGGGGTATTATTCCTCCCAAGCAGCAACAAGTGACGAAAACCACAGACTTTGAATTGATAACCTGGTTAATTATTCAAGATGATACAACAAACCCTTAAATGTGCTATTGAACAAGCATTAAAAGAATTTAGTCAGGTTTCCCCCTCTGATGGTATTAAGCATCTGCTGGAAACTTTGGGTTACTCAACTTCACGGGAAGTATTGTTAGATAACCAAACCCTTGATGAGGTGCTAGAAGTATTTGCATGGGAGCATTTTCGGGAAGATAAGGGGTTGTTAGAGGAGTGGGAGTCGGTTAATTGTTTAGTTCAGGTGACAGAAGAAGAAATTACCCAAAATGGACAGGGAAGATTATTTCAGCCTTCTTTTGACACAGGTTATTTAAAATCTTATATATTTCTGGGTTTAACGTTACAAAAACCTGCTTATTCTCGTAGTCAACTGGCAACAATTACCCGTGAAATTAACCGTCAGTCTGATATTCCCGTGATGGTGTTATTTCGGTATGGGCATTATGTTACTTTATCAATAATTAATCGTCGTCCTAACAAGTTAGATAGGGATAAAGATGTTTTAGAAAAGATTACCTTAATTAAGGATATTAATATTAACTCTCCCCATCGGGCGCATATTGAAATCTTAGCAGATTTAGCTTTACCATGTCTCTCAGATGTCGAGAATTTTGACCAACTACATACAGCTTGGCAAAAAGTTCTCAATACCTCGGAACTGAATAATAAATTTTTTCAGGAAGTATCTAATTGGTATTTTTGGGCTACTCAAACCGTCACATTTCCTGATGGGGGAGAAGCGGATGTGTCTATCCGTAATGCTACTAGTGTGATTAGATTAATTACGCGGTTTATTTTTGTTTGGTTTTTAAAAGAAAAGGGGTTAGTTTCTGATGCTTTATTTGATGAAAACCAGCTAAGAAATTTACTGAAATCTGTATCACCAGAGGAAAGTACTTATTATAAAGCTGTGTTACAAAATCTGTTTTTTGCTACTCTAAATACAGAAATGAACACGGATGAAAAGCCTGACAACCGCAGGTTTAGGGGCAAAACTCAACAAAAGAGTGGGAGAGATGCACATTATGGGATAGCTAATGTTTATCGTTACCAAGATTATTTTACTAATGCTGATGATTTTTTAAGGTTATGTAGTAATATCCCTTTTTTAAACGGGGGATTATTTGAATGTTTAGATAGAGATAAAGATGGTGATTTTGAGCATAATCAAAAAGCAAAAGAGAAAACAAAAATTAGAATTGATGGTTTTTCGGATAGAGAAGATAATGTTTTAAATGTTCCTAATGTTCTCTTTTTTGGAGAAATAAAAGATGTTGATTTAAACCAAACCTATGGAACTAGAAATAAAAAGTATAAGGTCCAGGGATTAATTAATATATTTAATCGTTATAAATTTACTATTGATGAAAATACTCCCATTGAGGAAGAAATAGCGTTAGACCCGGAATTGTTAGGTAAAGTATTTGAGAATTTATTGGCAGAATATAACCCAGAAACGGAAACCACAGCTAGGAAACAAACCGGGTCTTTTTATACTCCTAGAGAAATTGTTAATTATATGGTAGATGAGTCGTTAATTGCTTATCTACAGAATGCTTTATTAAGTCAACGGTCAGATTATGTGGAATTGGGGTCAAATCAGACTAATTTATTTGGTAATGAGTATAAAACGGGTCAATTAAGTTTACAAATTGAATTAGAACATAGTCGGTTTCAGGGAAGAGAACAGGAGTTAGAGAGTCAGTTAAGAAGTTTGTTATCTTATGGTGATGACTGTCATCAATTTAATGATGATGAAGTTAACCGTTTAATTAATGCCATTGATCACCTAAAAATTGTTGATATTGCTTGTGGTTCCGGGGCGTTTCCTATGGGAATTTTACAGAAATTGGTGTTTATTTTAGGTAAACTTGACCCTAATAATAGTAAATGGAAACAGCAACAGAAGGAAAAAGCTATAGCACCTGTGTTAAGGGATATTCAGGTGGCGAAACAAATTAGTTATGAAGATGCAAGGGAAGAAGCGATACAGAAGTTACAGGAAAGGTTAGCAGAAATAGAAGATGAGTTTGAGAATAATGAGATGGACTATCCCCGGAAGTTATTCTTGATTGAAAATTGTATTTTTGGTGTTGATATTCAACCGATAGCGGTACAAATTGCTAAGTTACGCTTTTTTATATCGTTAATTGTTGACCAAAGGGTGAATAATAATCAAGCTAATCGGGGGATTTTACCGTTACCTAATCTGGAGACTAAATTTGTTGCTGCTAATTCTTTAATTGGGTTAGAAACTCAGTTAAGTTTAAGAAGTCCAGAGGTGATAAGAAAGGAGGAAGAGTTAAAGCAAGTCCGGAAACAATATTTTCAAGCCAGGACACCGAAAACCAAGAAAAAATGTCGAGAGAAAGATAATATTTTACGGACAGAAATTAGTCAGTTATTGAAGTCAACGGGGTTAGAAACTGCAACTGCTGATACTTTGGCAAGATGGAATCCTTATGATTTGAATACCTGTGCTGATTTTTTTGACCCTAGTTGGATGTTTGGGGTTGATGCTTTTGATATTTGTATTGGTAATCCTCCTTATGTTAGACAAGAGAAAATTAAGGAACTAAAACCAATTTTAAAACAACAATATAGCTGTTTTACAGGAGTAGCTGATTTATATGTTTACTTTTTTGAACAAGGAATCAAACTATTAAAGGAGAAAGGAATTTTAACCTATATTACCTCTAATAAATATTTTCGTTCAGGATATGGGGAAAAGTTACGGGAATTTTTAGTTAGGAAAACTCAATTAAAACAATTAATAGACTTTGGAGATGCACCTGTATTTACAGCTATAGCCTATCCTAGCATCATCATCACTGTAACACACGCTTCTAGCGTGTCACCAAAACAAAATATTGAGAAAGTAACACACGCTTCTAGCGTGTCACCAAAACAAAATATTGATACTAAAATAAAAGTATTAAACTGGCAAATAGGTAAACCCCTTGATAATTTTATCGAAGTCTTGAATACTGACAGTTTTTACATTGAACAAAAAGCCTTAAAATCTCAAGGATGGCAATTAGAAGATAATACTGTTTTACAGTTATTGGAAAAGTTAAGAAAAACAGGAACGCCATTAGGAGAATATGTTAATGGCCGGTTTTATCGTGGTGTTCTAACCGGTTTTAATGAAGCATTTATTGTTGATAGAGAAACTAGAGATAGATTAATTAATGAACATCCTTCATCAGAGGAAGTTTTGAAACCATTTTTACGGGGTAGGGATGTTAAAAGATGGGTGGTTAATAATCCTGATTTATGGCTGATTTTTACCCGGCGCGGAATTGATATTAATCAATATCCTGCTATTTTAAATCATTTAAGTCAATATAGAGAAAGATTAACCCCTGGAATACCTGGAGGAAGAAAAGCAGGTAGTTATAAATGGTACGAGATTCAGGATAATATTGCTTATTATAAAGAGTTTGAAGAAAATAAAATTGTTTATCCTAATATCTGTAAAAGAAATGAATTCACTTGGGATCAGAATAACTATTATATAAATCAAAAAGCATTTATAATACCTACAGATTCAAAGTATTTATTAGGTGTTTTAAATTCTAGTGTGTTTATGTGGCTATTTACTCAACTATTAGCTAAGTTACAGAATGATTTTTATGAACCAAGTAAGATTTTTATGAAAGAATTTCCCATACCCAAGCCTACAGACACGCAGGATGCGTGTGTTACAAGAATTGTAGAAAAAATCCTGGAAATAAAACGGCAAAACCCGAAAGCAGACACGACAAAATTAGAAAGAGAAATAGATGAGATAGTGTATAAATTGTATGGGTTAACAGAGAAAGAAATTAGGATAATTGAAGAAAGTGTTAAGCAAAAATGAGAATCTATCAATTAGTTATTGATACTAACATAATGTTATCAGGATTACGCTCAAAAAAAGGCGCATCTTATAAACTCTTGACCTTACTCAATGATCAACGAATTAAAACGAGAACATCAAGAACTACAATTAACATTAGAAGATATTGATAATGTTATTAATGGAATTTGTGCCATTGGTAATCAACAGAAAATTTTTTATCTTTGGCGACCCCTTGCTAAAGACTCCAATGATGACTTTTTAATAGATTTAGCCATTGAAGCACAAGCAGACTTCATCATTAGCTATAATAAAAAAGACCTTAAACCTGTGGAAAAATTTGGAATTTTGATTTTAACCCCTAAAGAATTTTTACAACTTATAGGAGAAATAAAACCATGAACCTAAACACACAAATCCCTGATGCTTTATACCAACAACTAGAAACCTTAGCCAACAGAGAAAATATCTCAGTCGAGCAACTCATTACCATTGCTTTATCCGCTCAAATTTCCGCTTGGATGACTAAAGATTATATAGAAAATAAAGCAAAAAAAGGCAATTGGGATAAATTTAAACAAGTTTTAAATAAAGTCTCCGATAACGAACCTGAAGACTATGATAAGCTTTGATTTTAAACACTAAAAGCAGGAAATAGAGGCAAAAGAATTAGAAAGGGAAATAGATGAGATAGTGTATAAATTGTATGGGTTAACAGAGAAAGAAATTAGAATAATTGAAGAAATATGCTAGCATCGTCACTGTAACACACGCTTCCAGTGTGTCACCAAAAGAAAATATTGTAACCGAATTAGTTGAAGAATGGGGAAGGCGATTAAAGTCGCTAACGGCTAACCCCCGTGTCTGAAGCTAGGGGCTTGCTCGCCGTTGATATTTCGGTCAAAGATGGGGTACGCCAAAAATTGCTGAGTAATACCCCATAATAAAAACTACGGCTGAAAAGTTAACTATTGTGATTATCAGGAGAATCTCATGAATCCGACCACTCAAATTCAACCTTTAGATGTGCCTCAAGCCATTATCCAACGTCGTTCTATCAAAACTTTTAAAACTGACCCCATTGCGCCGGAACTGCTGAAGCAACTAGTAGAATTAACGGTGGCTGCGCCTAGCAGTTACAATATCCAGGACTGGCAAATTATTCTTGTCCAGGATGAGGCGCAAAAGGCAGCATTAGCAGCAGCGGCTTGGAATCAAAAGCAAATTATTGAAGCACCAGTGACGTTTGTTTTTGCAGCTGACCCCAGGGTTGGAGAAAAAGATTTAACCGCAGTTTATGAACTGGCCATGGCAGCTGGAGCCTGGAATGAAGGAACAGTAAACTATTTTAAAGGCGCTATTCCCAAATTTCAAGCTGCACTGGGAGACAAACGCCGAGAATACGCTGTCAAAGATGCCATGATTGCTGCTACTCATTTAGTATTAGCCGCAGAAAGTTTAGGTTTATCTACCTGCTTTATGAATGGCTGGATTGAGGATCAGGTGAAAGAGGTAATTGGTGCAGATGACCCTGATTTAGCGATCGCTGTTTTAGTTCCTGTCGGTTATGCAGCAGAACCACGCTTAAACCCTGGTCGCTTGCCATTGTCTCATAACGTTTCTGTTGATAAGATGGGTAATTCCTATAAAGGGTAATTGAATTTTGGATTTTGGATTTTGGATTTTGGATTTTGGATTTTCGATGAGGGTTAATAAGTATATATACTTTATTACCAGCTGCAACAAAAGGTTAGGTTGACTAAATTAAGGCTTAAGGATTACCAAGTTAGTGATGGGTTAAACTGTAGGACAGGAAAGAAAAAACCAAACTCAACGGGGAAGGTGAAAATGTGTCCCCTGTCATGTACCGAAGCAAAGATGAGCATATCAATAATAAGTGGCAAAAGACCTAATTTTCAGGCTTAAACCAAATTCTTGACTGGAAAAAGTGGGATTGCTGATGTTGCTAAGTTTGAATAATTTTAATTTTACAACTCAACTGTAAACCCAGAAAAACCTGGCTTAGTCCCGCCGGGTTTTTCCATGTGGTAGTTATTTTTTTTATTGGGCAATGGACAATACCCAATCACGTAAAAGAGAGTTCACCTGTTCTGGTGCTTCGTCATGAGGACAATGACCGGCGGTGATAAAATATTCTGTGAGTTGGGGATAGTATTGACGAAACTTTTGGGAACGTTCTCTGGTATTCATCCAAGGATCAGCCTCTCCCCATAACAGTAAGAGAGAACAACTTAATTGTTTTAACAGCACATCAACTTTTTCTCCTTGTGGAGTGCTAAAAACAGAAATAAATACATCTAAAGCGCCGGAATCATAGGCAGGACGAGCAATTTCGTCTATTAGTTGCTCTGTGATTGCACTTTTATTTAGATAAACCTTTTCTAGAGTTTGGCGAATTACCCAACGTTGTCGCACGTATTGAAATAAAAGAAACTGGCTTAAAGGTTGTTGCAAGATCCATTTAACAGCATCACCCAGTAGTTTTTGTAAACCAGAGAGTTGTTTGGGGGGTTGAATTTGTGCTTGTAAAGCTTCTGGTTCAGAGGAGGTTGGGTTTTGGCTAAAGGGTCCAGCACTATTGAGTAGCACTAAACCACTTGCAATGTCAGGACATTGTGCCGCTACACATAAACAAGCATAGCCACCGAGGGAGTTACCTGCTAATATTGTTTTTTGTCCAATTACTTCACTGATAAAATCAGCCAGCTGGTCACGCCACAAATCACCACCATATTCCAAGTTGGGTTTTGCTGAACGACCAAATCCTAAAAGGTCGATGGCAAATACTTCAAAATCCTGGCATAGTCCTGTGATGTTCTTACGCCAGTGGTCTGTGGATGCGCCAAAACCATGCACTAACAGCAGGGGGGGGCGTGGTGGTTGTTTTTCTCCCGCATGAACGTAATAGATGTTGTGACCCCTCCACTGCCAATAAAGTCCAGGAATTGGAGTTGTGGAGGAATTTGTGGTTACTTGCATGATATAAAGGGTTGTTAAGTGAGTTCTAATAATTGTAATTTTATCCCCCACTAGTCTTAAACTGTTTTGCAATTGACTAATGACTAATGAATAATTTATCTATCACGGGTAAAACCCAACTTTTGGGCGTAATTGGGCATCCAGTGGAACATTCTTTATCGCCTGTGATGCACAATGCGGCTATGGCCGCATTAGGATTAGATTATGTTTATCTGCCTTTCCCCATCAAACCAGAAAATTTAGAAGTAGCCATGGCTGGTTTGGCTGCTATCAATGTTGTGGGTTTTAATGTGACAATTCCCCACAAACAAGCAATTATGCCCTTTTTGTCAGAAATTACCCCCATCGCCCAAGCCATAGGGGCAGTGAATACTGTTAGTTACCAACATCAGCAGTGGGTGGGTACAAATACAGATATAGAAGGTTTTATTGCTCCCTTACAGACAACATATCGGCAAGATTGGAATCAAAAGATGGCCGTAATTTTAGGCAATGGAGGCGCTGCTAGGGCGGTGGTGGCTGGTTGTCAGCAGTTGGGAGTGGCTCAAATTCATGTGGTGGGGCGCAGTTGGCAAAAGTTACAAGAATTTCGCAATAGTTGGGCTAATTTACCCGAGTGGGAAAAATTGCAAATTAATATATGGGATGATTTAGGAGAACTGATCCCCCAAGCTAATTTGTTAGTGAATACAACTCCTGTGGGTATGTATCCCCTAATGAATGAATCACCTGTGAGTATGGGAGATATGCAGAAATTAGCTCCAGGTGCGATCGCTTACGATCTGATATATATTCCTCACACTAGCCAATTTCTCCAGCAAGCTAAAAAACAAGGAGCAATTGCCATTAATGGTTTAGAAATGTTACTTCAACAAGGAGTAGCGGCTTTAAAAATTTGGTTACAACGGGAAACTTTACCTGTAGATGTAATGCGCCAAGCATTGCGAAATCACCTGAAAGCCGATTGCAAGGCTGTTTGAATGTCATCTGGAGTCATAACTTGATCGCAACTGAGGGTTTTATGGGAAACTATTCGAGAGGCATCGCTAACTATACAAAAACAATCACTGTAATTGTTGTATCTTGCCTAATTACAGTTTTGTCATGGTTGTATACTCCACAAGCTATGGCACTGACGCAAATTAAACTATTTGACCTGTCCTATGGAGATTGTCCACCAGAACTGGCAGAAGGATCTGTGATTAGTGGTGGTAGCGCCCGGGCTAATTGCTTTATTGTCACAGGTAAGGCACAAAATAGCACTTACAAAATGGTCTATGATGCGGATATCTTTGGACGCATTTATGATGCCAACAATAACCCAGTGCTGCAAAACCGTACTCGGCTCGGTTCAATTCCGAAAGTTCCTCCGGGTGTGAGTGATTTTAACTTGAGAATTTCTGTCCCGGCAAATCAGCCAGGACCTTTAAAGCTGAAGCAGTTTAAAGCGTCTGGGTTTAGCGCTCAAGTGCGGAGGTAAACTACCTACCTGGAGTGAAGTGTGTTTTTGAAGTTATGAGTATATTTGTAAAAAAGAATTTATATGTGCTGTAAAAACTATTCTTTCAGTTAAACTCGAAACATAGAACACAAGCCATTATTCTTTTTTATGAATACTACTTCTACAGTTGAATTCAAGCGCCCAGCTTGGCAAACAGCTACTATGCTCACTTTGTGGTTTTGGTTGAGTGGGAGCCTAGTTTTAGATTGGGTAATTATGCCTAGTCTTTACTTTTCTGGCATGATGAGTCAGACGGATTTTACTACAGCAGGCTATGCGATGTTTTGGAACTTTAACCGCGTTGAATTATTATCTGCTGCTGTGGTATTAACTGGTGTATTGGCTGGGAGTAAAACTAAATCTCGCTGGGGTGGTAGCAGTATTGTTGTTTCGGTGATTTTGCTGGTTATCACTCTAGTGAATACCTATTTTCTCACTCCACAAATGTGTGCTGTGGGAATTCATTTGAACTTGTTTGAAACAGTGTTGGCAACTCCAACCCAGATGAATTTACTGCATGGTGGTTATTTTGTCCTAGAAGCAATCAAACTATTGCTAGGAGGAACACTTTTAAGCTGGTGCTGGCGACAAGTGTAGTTTATGGTTCAGAATCGGGTGATGCTTCATTGTTAAATAACAGCAAACGAGCTGCTAAAATAGCAAAACCTACAGCTGCTATGGTTTTTAATAACCGTGTAGGTAACAATTCCGCCACAGCCCCACCTGCTAATGCTCCCGCAAAGCTGGTGAGCAATAGTGCGCCAGCAGTACCAAAAAATACTGCCCGTCGAGACTGAGAACGCCCTGAAAGTGCGATCGCTGCTAATTGGCTTTTATCACCTAATTCTGAGAGAAAAACTGTAATAAAGCTGAGTCCTAAAAGATTCCAGTCCATAAGTCCATATATTTTGTAAGTAGAGAGTAGGTGGGGTGAAGTGCGGATTTGAGCAATTAAGAATTACTAATTACATCCCAAAACAGCATCAGAGAAATAAGTAATAACATCATCCCTGCTGATTTTTCTATGGTTTTTGGACTGAGACGACTGGCGAGCCAACCACCTAAAAGCACGCCTAATAAGCTAGTAGTAATTAGGGCTACCCCAGATCCCAGAAACACTACCCAGGGTGAATGAGATTCCGCGCTCATTAATAAAGTAGATAGCTGAGTTTTGTCACCAATTTCCGCCAGAAATATGGTTAGGAAGGTAGTACTGAAAACAGCCGCTACTGATTCCTGATGGTTTTGACTATGGGTAACTACAGGCTGTAGGGGTGCATTGGTTGCAGCATTCAAGTTAGATTCGTTGCTGTCTTTTATTTCGGGGTGGTTTTCTGTCTGGGAGGAGACAGAAAAACTTGCAGGTACAGAGTCAAGTTTCACAGGCAGTAGTTGTAATTGCGAGGTTGCTTTCATATTGTTCTCATTTTCTCAGATGATGGTGAGAAATTGCAACCCCACGCCACAAATTAAGTTGATGAAAAACCAATAATTTTATTAAAGCGGAGGATTTCTAAACTGCGTTCTCCATAAATTCCCTCGATATGCTGGTGACAGCAGTCAATAGCAAAATCATTGAGTTCTGCTGGCTCAATTCCATACATATCTTCAAATATTTCTGGTTCTACCCGGCAAAAACGAGGGCGGTTGGGGTAAATCCGGCATTCTCTGGTACTATGGTCAAAGTTAATGCACCATCCGTCTTCTCCTACCATACTCAGGTATAGTTCTAATTCTGCTGGTGTGAGGTAATCTTCTAGGTCGGGACGCTCTACTGGGTCTAGGTTACAGCAAGCCCCACATTGTTTAACACATTGCCAATTTGCCATTTTATTGATTTTCCTATAATTTTGTTAAGTAAATTAAATTTAACAGTCCTTTGCCATATATGATTAATGGCGAGTTTTGTTAATTACTGTATTTTTCAAGCCAACAAAGAGGACAAGGGAAAAATGTTTGACACTTTAAGCAATCTCAACTGGGAAGTTATTTTTCAACTGGTTTCCGTTGGATTAATCGTTATTGCTGGACCTGTGGTAATATTTTTACTGGCACTTCGCAACGGCAATATGTAAGATTGCCACATTTAGAGTACTGATAGAGTACTGAGTGCTGAGGTGAAGAAATTTTTTGAATATCTAGGATTGATCACCCAGGACTCAGTGCTGATCATACCTTAACAGGAGCTTTGATAATTTTGTCTTACTGTGGTATCACCGCTAAGATCATTTGCCGGTCTGATCCCAAGTAACTCTAATTCAATGGTCGTAGTACCATTAAAGTTATTTTCTCGCAATTTGTAGGCGATATCCATCAGGCTGGGTAGGGGGAAATATTCTCGCCAACGCCAGGCGATGGCTTTGATTTGATACTGTTGGTCATTAACAGTTTGACTAAGTGTCAGTTTGATGTGACCTTTACCAACTATTCTTTGCTCTAGGACTCGGACATGAGATGTGTAAAATAAGGGGTCTCGGTTTTCTACACCGCAGGGATGAAGTGAATTGAGTTGTTGATAAAGTTGGTGGTTGATTTGATGAAAATGAATTTGAGCATCAATTTTTAGCAGTGGCTTGAGGTGTTGGGGTTGTAAACACTGATTAGCAAACTCACATAAACGCGATCGCCATGTTAGCAAATTTTTGGCGGGTAAAGAAAAACCCCCTGCGGCTTTGTGTCCCCCAAATTTACCCAGTAAATCATGAGAATATTGCAATGCTGCAAATACATTAAACTCTGGTATACCACGGGCAGAACCGCGAATTTGTTCTTCGCCTTCATAAGTGCCAATAAACACGGGTACACCGTAGCGTTCTACTAAGCGAGAAGCAACAATACCAATTACCCCATGATGCCAATTCGGTTGGACAATTACTAATACCCGGTCTTGTAGGAGAGAAGATACAAATTCTTTTTCTGCATAAGCAATGGCTTCTTGCTCAATTTGTTCGCACATTTGCTGACGGTTAGTGTTTGTTAATTCACACTGCACAGCATTTTCTAGGGCTACCGCCATATTATCTGTAGTCAATAGTGAAATCACTATCTCAGGGTCACCAATGCGACCAATGGCATTAATGCGCGGACCTAAGCGAAAGCCGATATCTTCTGGCTTTAAAGATTGGGGAGGGGGGGGAGATGGGGGAGAGATTTGTTCTATAATTTCTTGTTGTCTATATTCTGTGGTTTGCAAGCCGGCGACTTGAATTAACGCTTTAATTCCTGGTAATTGGGAATGGGGTAAATACTTTAAACCCCGTTTGACCCAGCGACGGTTCACACCCGTTAACGGGGCTAAGTCGGCAATTGTCCCCAGTGTGAATAAAGCCAACATTGGCTGTACTAAGCCTTTAATTTTATCTAACTGTTGAGCTAAAGATATTGCCAAAATATAGGCTACACCAACACCGGCTAAACCGCGATAAGGTGAAGACTCTGGAATTAATTTGGGATTGAGAATGGCGTTAGCTGGGGGGAGTTTGGGGGGGAGGTCGTGGTGGTCGGTGACAATGACATTTACACCAAGTTCTCTAGCTCTGGCGATGGGTTCATAGGCAGAAATACCATTATCCACGGTGATAATTAGTTCTACACCGACCGTGTGGCATTCTTCAACAATGCGGTTGTTAATACCATAACCATCGTGCATCCGACTGGGGATAGCATAATCTACTTGACCGCCTAAACTGCGGAGACTACGTAACAGTAAAGCGGTGCTAGTCATGCCATCAGCATCATAGTCTCCACAAATGGATATTTTAGCTTGGCTGGCGATCGCCTGTTGCAATAATTCCAGACTCACTGCCAAATCTGGAAATTCTTCTAGGGGTGGAGGTAAGATTAGAGACTCTGGATCTAAAAATTCTTGTGCTGTTTCTGGGCTGGTGATGCCACGATTGATTAATAATTGGGCGATAATGGGGGATATACTGATAGTTTTTACTAGATTTTGGGCAATTTCCGGTTGTTGCTGATAAAATTCCCAGCGTTGGTGAGGCAAGCGCTTGTTCTGTGCTGTTGGTTTGGGGAAGGCTTGATGGAGCATGAGTATTGCTCTCAAAAATTTTGGCTCAGTTTACTACTAATAACATTATTTTGGTTTTTTTAAAACACTTCTACCCGACCATTGTTGAGAATATACACCGAGCGATGGCCTGGAAAATCCCAATTAGGCAGGAGTTCAACATACAAAGTGCCAAAATTAGGTTTTGAAATCTTAGCTTTTAGGGAAAGACCTGTATCATCCCAAAAAATGAGAGAAATATTTGGTGTTGTACCATATCCGTGTTCTAATGTTATTTCCTGTTTTGGTTGCAGAGAAATAGTCCCAGTGGCGGTAATTTTTTGTAATTTAAGTAAGCGAGGGGTGCGATTAACTACTTTAACTCTGATCAATTGACCGGGCTTAAACTCGATGGGACGGGGTCCGCAGTCAGAAGCACAAGTTCCAGCTAATGTAAGTGTAGACTGATGATTTGATATCAACAGCCAGGCTGTAGCTAAGAAGATTGTAGGTATGATTTTCACCATAAACTCTGTTTGATTAATAGTATTGGGTTATACAGGATATCTTACATACAGTCGGGTACATCGGTAGGGGGTAAGATGCCGGCACTACAAAAATTGTATGATTGAAATGTATGATTGAAATGTATGATTGAAATGTATGATTGAAATGTATGATTGAAATGTATGATTGAAATGTATGATTGAAATTTATACTTCATCCGCGAGTAACTTTTCTGCTGCTGCTAACATGGATGCGGCAATATCTTTTAGGTCTTCACGATTGTTTAAGTAAGTTTGCAAAGCTGACCGGGGGTCAATACTGCTACTGGCGGTTAATTCTGGTATTCTGGGGCGAGCTAGTTGGCTGACTAATTCTGCTTGAATGGTGTAGTTGTGGGCTGGAGTTAAAGCAGCATGGATAGACGAGGTATCAATTAACTCTATTTGTTCAGAACGGAGTTTATAAATTAACCGCACTACTGCATCTTGTATATTATGTTTAGCGATGGCTTTGATTAAAGCATTTTGAGGATCATCTGCTTTGGATATATCTATTTCTATTGTCCGGAAAGTCCGCACTGGTAAGGGGCAAAACTCCCATTTGGCCATTCCTCGCTCTAGTTCTATAATTACATAGCCCTTATCTTCTTTTTCTTCACTAAAATCTACCCTTTCAATACTTCCGGGATAAATTACTGGGGGGTTATTGGATTTATTTAAATTTTGGTGACAATGGACGTGTCCTAATGCCACATAATCAAAACAAGGTCGTGTGAGTAGGGAGAGAGGTAAAGTAAAACCTTTACCCACTGCTAAAAAACGCTCTGCTCCTAATGTAGCGTTATCTGCCATTAAATGAGCTAATAGCACCGTGGGAACATGAGGGTCAAGACGACGAATTTCTCCTTCTAAAACTACTTCTAGGCGTTGTGTTAACATTTCGTTAACTTCAGCTAGAGAGGCGTTTCTGGTTTCTTGGCGAGTCATCAAAGTAGAACGAGTTAGCCAAGGTAAGGTAATTACTTGTATTTTGCCGTTGCGGGTGTTGATATGATGAGTGGTTAAAGTATCACCCACCACAAACCCCCGCACTCCTAAAGTGCGGTAAATATTTAAACTCGCTCCTCCGTTCCCTTGGGAATGTTGGTCATGGTTCCCCACTAATAGCACTGTGGGAATATCTGCATCCACTAAACGGCGAAACTGACCGGCAAAAGCTTCTTGCACATAGGGGGCTGGGGTAGAATCTGGGAAAGCATCACCGCCAAACAAAACCAAATCTATTTGATCTTCTATGGCTCGGTCAATACATCGAGATAAGGTCTTGACAAAATCTTCCAGTCGTGTATTTAATCCTGTAGCTGGATTCATGCGTCCGTGGGAAAAACCGCTTCCCATGTGGATGTCGGAGAGATGCAGAATTTTAATCATTAGTCCTCAAATTGCATACTATGAGTAAGCTGTTAAGCAGCTAAATTCCATCATTTCTATTATTTGTGATTTCATAGTCTGATTCAGCAAGGCAATTTTAGTTTTATTCGTCTAATAAAGTCATTAATGCGTGGATTTCTGGGTCTTGTGACTCTGAGAGTTGATGCTTTAGTTCTAGTATTTGATTTTGTAATACTTGTGATGTGTAAACCATGTTATGTGTTTGGGCAAGTTTTAATTGAGTTTCTTTTATTCTAATTTTTCTTAACAATTGATTAACAATATCAATTGAGTTGTTTTCTGGGTAAATCATAATTTTATACCTACTTTTCGGGGGATTATACAAGTTGTTGCTGTTTATTTAATATCAGACAATAGGGTTTACTAGGGCTAGCATACCTGATGCTGTATAAAAAATCAAGTTTTCACATAAAATCTACAAATTTTTGAAGATGATAATCAGGGCGATCGCTTATGGAATTCCTGCCCGACTGTTACAGTTTTTGCCCTAGCATTCACAACTCAAACTGTGATCACATCGGCATGAAGATTTTGCTAAAGTTGAATGATTCAAAAACTTTGATGTGTGTGTAATTAAATCTGTTAGGAAAATGCGATTAATTTTATACAGCAAGCCGGGATGTCATTTGTGTGAGGGTTTACAGGAAAAGTTAGAACAAGTGGCAAATCTCAGTTTTGAGTTGGAGGTGCGGGATATTACCACCCGTCAAGATTGGTTTTTAGCTTATCAATATGAAATTCCTGTACTGTGTGTAGAGAAGTATAAATATGTTGAAAACAGCGATAAAAACTTGGTAGAAGAGCGTTTACCACGTGTTTCTCCTCGTGGTAGTGTGCGTCAGTTAGAGCAAATGTTGGTTAAGTATTTATCCAATTAGGAAAAAATAATGCAAAATAAGCCAAAGAGATTTGTGTGACGAGGTTCACTAAATGAAACTGCGGGAATTATTAGCGGTCTTAGATGGCGTTGATTCTTCAACTGTGGCTGATGTGGAAGTTAAGGGTTTGAAGACAAATTCTCATGCTTGTGGTGTGGGTGATTTGTTTATTGGTATGCCGGGAACCCGGGTAGATGGTGGAGATTTTTGGACAAGTGCCATAGCATCGGGTGCTGTCGCGGCCATTGTTTCACCACAGGCTTTACAAAAAAATCCCCCGACGGGTGAGGCTATTGTTCTAACTGCACCGGATATGACTCAAGCCTGCGCCCAATTGGCGGCCACTTTTTACGATTATCCAGGGCAAAAACTGAAGCTGGTGGGTGTGACTGGCACTAATGGGAAAACGACAACTACTCATTTAATTGAATTTTTCCTCACTACAGCCAATCTGTCTACGGCTTTGATGGGAACTCTCTACACTCGTTGGCCTGGTTTTGAGCAAACTGCTGTCCACACTACCCCCTTTGCTGTGGAATTACAACAACAGCTTGGTGAAGCTGTAAATGCAGGTTGTGAGTTTGGGGTGATGGAAGTGAGTTCCCACGCTTTAGCCCAAGGTCGAGTTTTGGGGTGTGAGTTTGAGGTGGGGGTGTTTAGTAATCTCACTCAGGACCATCTGGACTATCACCGGGATATGGAAGATTATTTTGCCGCCAAAGCTTTGTTATTTACTCCTGATTATCTCAAAGGACGAGCCATTGTTAATGCTGATGATTCCTATGGCCAGCGTTTAATTGCTGGTTTAAGTTCTGAACGTGTCTGGAGTTACAGCGTTAATAATCACAAGGCTGATTTGTGGATGAGTGATTTAAGTTATGGGCCCAATGGTGTAAGCGGGATGTTGCATACACCAAGGGGTGATGTGGCTTTTGGTTCTCCTCTGGTTGGGCAGTATAATTTAGAGAATCTTTTGGCATCTGTGGGGGCGGTTTTACATTTAGGACTTGATTTACAGTTGCTGGCTGGGGCAATATCTGAGTTTCCTGGGGTTCCTGGAAGGATGGAACGGGTACAAATTAGTTCTGAGCAAAATATTAGTGTAATTGTGGATTATGCCCATACTCCTGATAGTTTGGAGAATTTGCTCAAGGCTGCTCGGCCGTTTATTCCGGGAAAAATGATTTGTGTTTTTGGCTGCGGAGGCGATCGCGATCGCACCAAGCGCCCAATAATGGGTAAAATTGCGGCTGAGTTGGCTGATGTGGCAGTGGTGACTTCAGATAATCCCCGTACTGAAGATCCAGAAAGGATTTTACAAGATGTTTTGGCGGGAATTCCTGATACTGTTCAACCAATAGTAATATGCGATCGCGCCTCTGCCATTCGTACTGCTATTTTACAAGCAGAACCCGGTGATGGGGTATTACTGGCTGGTAAGGGTCACGAAGATTACCAAATTCTCGGCACTGAAAAAATTCATTTTGACGACCGAGAGCAAGCCAGAAGTGTTTTAGCGGAAAAACTCAACCTGTCAATTTAAATCTCTCAGGCTTGAATTTTTCCCCCCAATCTCCCCTTTAGGGAGGTTGGTATATTTTAAGATGTTAGCCGTGTGTCTCACGTGTTTAACAAATGTTATAGTTTCTAAGCTGTTACGTTATGTATTGAGTTTGTATAACCCTAGGGTAACGGGATACCAGCACTACTGAATGTTGAGGACATAGGGATGATTGGATTTAGCAGGGATTTAGCTGTATTTTATGTCTTTTAACTGTTCTTTACTCCTCACTTCCAGAGGTAAGAAAATAGTTAAGACTTCCCCATACTCTTGGCGTTGACGCACAATCAGCTTACCACCAATAGCTTGAAATAAATGCTTGGTTGCGGCAATATTTAAACTAATAGTACCTGTTTCTGGTTGAAACATTAGCAATTGACCCAGGGCTTTACGAATTGGTGGGGTGATAGTTTCCCTAGCTGGGTTTGTACCTTGGCAATGGAATTGAGGGGATAATTGTAACTTGAGTTGATGGCCTGCTGGAATCACCTGTACTTGGATATGACTCCCTGGGGGTAAGCTGCGGGTGAAATTCTCCATCAAGCCTGTGAGGACTTGATCGAGCATATTGGGGTTACTGACTACTGTTGGTAATTGCTGGGGTAATACTACGTCTAGGGTCAAGTTTCGCCGATGGGCGGCTTGTTGCCAACGGGGAACGCTCTGACGCAATACGTGATCTAATGATGTGGGTGTAAGTTGAGTATGGGGATATTTAACGGAGGAAGAAGTTTCTAATTCTGCTGCTGTAAATAGTAACTCCATCCGGTCAATTTGATCAGTACACTCGTGATCAATAATTTCTAAGCGACTGGTGACGTTAGCAGGTAAATCTCGCCGTTTGAGCAGTAGGCGAGTTAGGGTGCGAATTGTTGTTAAGGGTGTGCGTACTTCGTGGGCAAAAGCTTGGAGTAATTCTACATCAGGAACGGGGGCTTGGTGGTTAGGAGTTGGGGAAGGAATTTGAGGACGGGTGTTGTGTCCGCCATTTGCTGTGTTTTCTAATACCTCTTTATTTACTTCTGGTTCTGTCAGTTCTTGAAGTAACAATTGGCTAAAGTGAATTATAGTGCGGTAATTTGGTGTTACTGTTGAATACTTTTGTACCAAAATATCAAGTTCTGCGAAAAAATCTGGATTAGTTAACATGACCCTAGCACCAAGCGATCGCCAAGCTTGCTGTACTAATTCAGGTTCAAAGGAAAATGAAAATGCTTTATCGCCGTTTTTTTCTTCCTTTAATACCAGGACTAATGTAAATTTATCTGTAAAAACTAAGCAAAACCGTTCTGTTGCCAGTGGGTCTGCTGGTAATAAAGGTAGCACTGATTCTTGGGAAACAGTTTCTTTATTTGCTACCGCCATGGGACTGGGCAGGTAAAATGGCATCAGAGCCAAGGGGTTAAATGGCTTGGCGGTAAAAGTGACGGTTTGCAGGTTTTGATTTAATGTTGGTTGACTAAATAGAGGTGCGGGTGCTGCTAATACTAAGGCTTGGGTGGTATCAGGTGCAGTTGCTAAAGTTTTGATCAGCAATTGTTCTGTTGCTGCTAAACTGATGCGCCACTGTTGCTCTGCTTTGCTTGGTGAGCATTGAGCCACTGTTGCTTGGGTCTCGGCTAAAATTTCACTCAGACTTGGCAATATCCATTGATACACAGGTTTTCACCCCTTGACTGAAGAGCTACTGGCAGCCTTTGATTTAGGCATTTTAGTACTGCTATCTATGAGGTTATATTTTTTTGCTCACTGGCGACAGTGGTAGAACCGAACAATACAGGTGCAATTTCCCCTGTTAAGAGTTGAAATTGACCATAACACAGGTAAATGTAAAAAAAAGCGAAATCAGTACATCTGGTAGGATTAATTAGTGCGCTGTCTCAGTTGTGAATATAGCATTTGTATGCGATCGCTCCACTGTTGGCGCTCGGAATGACTCAAGACAAACAACCAAGCGATGACAAAATAGATGAGTGCAGTCAAAGCCATTTCCACAGCTAGTCCCAACCATCCCCCAGGACTATGGCTTTTGGCCAGCCACCACACCGCCAAACCATAGGGAAGGCCAACTGCTAGGGGTTGAGCAACGGCTAAAGAAAGTTGTTTGACAGATGTACCAAAAACTTCCCCCATGAGTAATGGTAACTGCCATAAACTAACGGTAGTAAATCCAATAAAAGTACCCAACAACGGACCGATCATGCCTAAAAACTGAGTGCTGATGATGCTGACTAAAAAATTGATGGTAGCAGAGAGAGTGGCAGGACGCACTAATTTAGGTTGGTTACCAGTCCCACCAAAACACCAAGACCACAGGGACAAAAGCCCTAAAAAAAATACGTTACAAGCGGCTAATAGAGTTACTCCATCCCCAGCAAAGCGGTCTTCTCCTACCCATAGTTTAATAAAGTGATGGTTATAGGGTGCGATCGCCACTATGAAAGTTACTCCCATCACAGCCACTAACCGCGTCAGTTCAATCAGACGAGCATTGAATGTTTCTATTTCTCCCTTAGCATGAAGATCAGCAAGAGCCGCCCAGGTAGCGTTGGCAATACCTTGTATTTGTCCTTGTGCCAGGGCTGCTAACCGTTGGGTGACGAAAAATGGCACAACTGATGCAGGACTAAGGCTGTAGGAAATAATAATGTTATCAGTAAATAAGCTGAGTTGACCTGAAAGCCTGAGAGTAAATGTTGACCTATTAAGTCGCCAAAGTTGTCTTTCAATAGGAATTTGGGGTTTATGATCTTGAATAGCAGAAAAAACATCTGGATAACGACGCAACCCGTCCCAGCACATCAAAATTTGAAACCCAATATTGCCAGCGAGTAAAGCTAGGAATTGTCCAGTAATGCCAAATCCTCCCCGCGCCAGCAGCAGAGCCAAACCTGTGATGATCAGGCTTTGAAACATGATCAAGACGTTGGCAAAATAGCCACGTTGGCTGGCATCTGCCAAGAGGCGAAAGGGGGTTAACGGTAATAAAAAAATCGTCAGGAGTCCCAACCAGTAACCTGTTTGCAGATCCGCCAGTAAAGTTTTTTCAACTGGTACAACACGAGTGATCAACAAACCTAACGCCCCTCCCACCAGTACCATGATTGCCATGATTTTCAGGTAGGCCTTAATTCCTGTAGCCAATGTGAGGCGGATTTGTTGACCATCTCCAGTGCCCACTGCTTTTGCCAACAGTGCCATTAATGAGCCACTAATACCCAATTCTAAGAGATTAAGATAATTACCCCAATCATTAGCAGCCCGAAATGCTCCGTAGCGTTCATCACCAAGCCAACTCAGTAACAAGGGTGTACTGAATATACCTATGCTCAGTGTCATAACCTGTAATATAAGTCCAGTGGAAAAGTTAACTACTGAGCGTCCAGTACGTTGCATTTGATTATTAAGGAGGGTAGAATAAAAAAATATTGGTGAAATGTTTATATTATCAATTGATCAAGTCTAGATTTATCAGTCCAACTCACTCCTTCTTTGATAACTCTTGCAGGAACTCCAGCTATTAAAGAATGAGGTTGACAAGATTTAGTCACAACTGCTCCGGCAGCAACAACTGAACCCTCACCAATTGTGACACCTTTTAAGATAGTTACATTACATCCAATCCATACATTGTCTTCAATGACTATTGGGGCTGAATAGGGAGGTAATCCAAATCCATGCCCATCATCATCAATGATTGTGACTCCAAAGGAGATAGCACAGTTTTGACCAATTGTAATTGACTTTTGAGCAGAAATTCGGCTACCATCAGTAATATAAGAATTATCGGCTATACTTAGGTTAGCAGAGGAACCAACGCTTAATTTTACACCTCTCCCTATAGTGCATCCATTTAAGCTAAGTATAGCATTATAGCTAACAGCTATTACAGTAATGTCACTTCTTGGTGTCGATTTTCCCAACAACGGAATGCCGATGTAACAAATTTTATTATTTTTGTTAATAGTAATATCTGAGCATAAGCTAAGTTGAATTTTACCGCGACAAACAAACGCATCATTTCTTCCTGCATAAAGATTTAGATGCAACTGGGCAAGCCAGTTAATATCTAAAACTCTACCAATTAAACCATTTAACATAGATATTTATTTGAGAATGTTCTGTTTATAGGCAATCACAACTATATTATCAGCGTAATCAAGACCAAGTATACGAGTAATAATATACTTCCCTATATTTTGTGTTATTTTATACAAAATATTTTTATACTCTCCTTCAAAAACAACTCTATATCCATCTACGTGTAACCCCAAAGAAGTTAGATAAGCCCATAAATCAGGTAAGTTATAACAATGCAAATGGCTCATATCTGAAATTAATGGACTTCTGATACACCTAGCATTAGGAGTTTGGATAATTATTAAACCATTAGGTGCTAATAAATTAACCATTTTATGAATCAGAGCTAAACCTTCGGAAATTTGTAAATGTTCAATCACATCTAAACATAAGATACTAGCATATTGATGATTGATTTCATCTAAACTTGTGTAATCGTATGGGAATTCTGTTCCTATATCTTGTGTATCATATTTTCCTGAGTAACCAAATTTCTTAAACTTCTGCATTATCTTTAGATCACCCGCTCCTACATCAAGCAAAGTATCTCGATTTTTAACTTTATTAAAAATCACTTGCTCGACTTCACAAAGTTCAGATGACACCCACCACCTCAGCAAAGGAAAGTTCGGAGTTCCTGATTTTAATAAGTCTTTTCTTTGCCAATAATTCAAATAAACTAGATTTGGTTGCATAACTTGTACAATGATAGTGCTTAGTATTCTTAGGATATCATGATGATAGCATAGGGGTATCTAGTTGTATCACTAACATAAGCAATTGTGGAGAAAATACTTTTACATCATTGCCGAATATAGTTTCTGCGTAGCAACAGCAGTATCTTTCCACCCATAAGATTTAGATTTTTGGTAACCCCGCTGTTTTAAATCTTCTTGAAAATTTTTGTTCTCACATAACTGCGACAACAATGTTGACAGTTCCTTCAAATCATCTAATCTAAAAGTTTGACCTCCATCACCTAAAACCTCTGGTAAACAACTACTTCTAGCCGCTAATACTGGACAACCAACCGCCATTGCTTCACATAATTGTAAACCAAAACCTTCATATTCACTGGGATAAACAAAACAAACAGCCTCAGCATAAAGTGCTGGTAAGTCTGTATCATCTACCCAACCTAATAACCGCAAACGATTGTTAATTTTTAATGACTCTCCTAGTTGTAGGAGTTGACTAAGCTGTTGATCTTTACCACCAGCCAATACCAACTCTACACCATTTAAACCAGATTCGGCAAAAGCCTTCACCAAGAAAGAAATATTCTTGCGTTTTTCCCAGCCACCAACATAAAAAATATAAGGAAGTTGCAATTTATATTTACTGCGGACTTCCCGGCGTTGTGCTTCTGTTACTGCGTTATGAAACCTGGGATCAGCCCCTTCATAAATAACTGTAATTTTCTCTTCTGGAATATGCAAATGTTTGATAATATCCTGTTTTGAGTATTGGCTAACAGTAATAATATGCTCTGCTCTGTGTCTAGCAATCCAATGATAAAATTCACTTTGTATATTAGGCAAAGTTAACCGTTGATACCAACGTTGATACTGAGAGTAATAAATTTGGTCTATTGCGTCATGTAAAGTCAGCACTCGAGGACATGGGCTAGACCAAGGGAGACCAAAATTCATGGGACAGTGTAGAATATCTACTTGATCTTTTTTGCATTGTTTTGGTAGCCAATATTGTTCCCATGTGAGATATCGCATAGGAGGAGAAATACGTACTTGATAACTATTTTTTGATAATTTGGCGAGATGACTTTCATGTAATGGACTGTCAGAATATAAAAAAACCTCTATACCCAATAAGGATAACTCTACCAAAAGATTGATAGTATAACGGTTCCAACCTCTGAGTGTGGGCGACTTTAATAGTCGAGCGTTAAAGGCGATTTTCATGAATTAAATAACTTCCCATTGATGGCATAATTAACAAACAGAGCAGGGTGTAATAGTCAAAGTATACCCGCACTAATTAAACTAAGCCGGTCAGTCACCTGACCGACTCGTCCAAATTTTGGCTGGTTCATAATTATGACGCTTCAATCACATCTTTGTTGACTACTCATGGGTACTTTGCTCAACGTGTACCAGGTTAGGCTCCCAGTAAGAACGCCTTTTCTTCCTGCTTTAGGGATTGATGGCTAGTCGCTACCGTAAGGAAGATGCTTTCAGCCTTGCACCTAGGGGGGCGGGATTCACACCCACATGAACACATAGTTGTAAGAATCTGGTTTTACCCAGCCTTATCTCCCATCCCTGACTATTTCTACTCATTTAGAGAGAACGAGTCGCACCATATGTTGATGAAATACAGGTTATTGGATTTAGCTGCTTAAGGGACTAATGTCATTGCAATTCATTTTCTAAATGAGTTAGTAACAAACGAGTAAAAACAGGTTTATCACCCATATCCATGTGAGATGTATCGGGTAAGTTGAAGTTAGATAAATCTGGATAATCAGCAAAATGTATGGATTTTACATTTAGTTTATCTACAAACCTGTTCCAGTAATTTTCAGTGGGAGCAATTTGACTTTCAAATTTCCATCTTTCCTGAGATACTGGCATACGGACAAAGATAACACGACCGCCCCTAGCACGAAACTGATTAACTGTACTCCACCAATGCTCGGTTTTTCCTAGCCATTCTTCAGGACTCATAACAGACTGTTGGGCTTTTTCTTTAACTTCCTCCATGACTCTATCACGAAATTCTTCGAGAGATAAAATATCAGCACGATCATAATCGATTAATTGTTCCCGACTAAGTATTGTTTTAAAATAAAACTGTTCTGGTAATTGACGCTGACTCAATAAGTTAACCCATAATCGTCGTAAGGGACTACCTTCATTTTTGACGAATACAAATTGACTTTCTAACAACGCTGAAATACGATGATTGACTTGTTGATTTAGAGTAAATTGACGATTGCAATAATCTACAAATTCTTTCTGTGTATACTTTTGCCCTTTATACTTTCGGGACATTAAAGTGTCTTCTGTTTCCTCAATAATAACAATACCTTTAAAGTCGCTTTTTTTCACTATTTCTTCAAATACTGGATAAGAACTACCTCTACCTGATTGTGCTAATAATATTGATTTGCGTCGAGGAAATTTATTATGAAAAACCTTTAAATCAAACCCCGTTTGCATACGAGATGCACCAAGTAAAATTACATCATCGGGTTCTAATTCTTGGACCTGGGAATATACATCACAGAATAAATCAGCATTATCATTTATAGAAGGTTCATGTTTAGCCTGCCGGAGGACTACTTCATGAGTGGAAATACCAAGCAATAACAAAGCTGGAGTTAGTAACCAAATTTGTAACCAATTCATAGCTAGTAATTAAAATTGAAAGTATATAAAAGAACGATCTTGAGCGTGTAAAGTAGCAATGGCGTATAACATCACCGCCAGAGCAATAGATGTAATCCACCAAGGAGACTTGTGTGTAATTTCTTCCAAGCTTTTATCTCTAAATAGCCAATGTATACCCAGCATAGAAAAAATAATTGCTATAGTTTTTAACAGTGATCCGTTACTGATATCAATAGTAGGTGCTTGAGATGAGAAATGAAGCATACTAGTGATAATGTTTGTTGCTTGTGTCAAAGAACTCGCACGGAATAAAACCCAAGTCAAGCAAGTTAATATAAAAGTTAACAAACCCAGCAGTAAACGCATTCCAGAAGATTGCCAAATAGCTTGATGTCCAAATGTTTTCTTTAAGTAACGCTCCACTATCAGATAAATTCCATGCACTCCCCCCCAAACTACAAAACTCCAAGCAGCACCATGCCAAAGTCCACCCAATAACATTGTGATCATTAAATTAATTTGATTTCTGAAATTACTCACGCGATTACCACCTAAGGGTATGTACAAATAATCCCGTAGCCATGTAGACAGTGAAATGTGCCATCGCCGCCAAAAATCGGAAAACCCAACTGCTGCATAAGGAAAGTGAAAATTTCTAGGTAATGTGAAACCAAGACAGATAGCTGTACCAATGGCACAAGTGGAATAACCAGCAAAATCACCAAAAATCTGCCCTGTAAATGCTAAAGTTCCAACCCAAGCAGCAGTAAAGGTGGGAGTACCAGAAACAGAATAAAGACTTTCCGTCACTGGAGCTAACAAAGCATCTGCAACTACCACTTTCTCAAACAGCCCCAGTGTGATGAGACTAAATCCCCAACTAATATTACTCCAAACAAGTGGTTTTTCATATTCACACTGTTGCAAAAATTCATCTGCTCTTACAATTGGACCTGCTACTAATTGAGGAAAGAACGTGACATAAAGAGCATAATCTAAAAAAGAATGCCAGTGTTTAATTTTGCCAAAATACACATCTAATGTGTAGGATAAGGTTTGGAAAGTATAAAAGGATATTCCCACAGGAAGAAGAATATTGACAAAGGAAAAATTCTGGTTAATTCCTAATGTTTTTAATATATAAATACTATTCTCCAATATAAAATTTCCATATTTAAAAAAACCTAATAATCCTAAGTTAACAAATAGACTACCAAGTAAAAATATTCGTTTAACTGATGTTTTGTCAGTATAGGCAATGAATTGGGAAAATTGCCAGTCAGCAAAAGTAGAAATCCAAAGTAAGATAACAAAAGGTGGATTCCATGCTGCATAAAACATATAACTAGTAATTAAGAGAAACTGTTTCCTCATCTTCCATTTCCCCAGGATATAATATACCACTAGGACACATAAGAAAAAAAGAGCAAAGGTATAAGAATTAAAGGTCATTTAAGTAAAAATCCTTGGTGTCAAAAGTGTTGATTACATCTTATATTGATAAGACCACTATTTTATAGCCTTTCTCAATCTATCGAGATACAAATCTAAATGATAAAAGTCTTGTAGTGCGAGCAGGATGATCGCTGCTTAACACAGTCCCGCTAAAAATGTACCTCACTTGGGCACAATTCGCTAGAATTTTAATTTTTAATAAACACAGACAAATTCTCCAAAGCCAGTTGATGAGCTTTAACTCCAGTTTCTAATTGGGAATAATCAGGCTGAAAGTTTCCTTTTAAAGCTACTTGAATCATTTCATATAGTATGGAGTTACAATCAATGTTATGAGATGCTCTCGTAGGATCTACTATCCAATCATCTAATTTTAAAAATTGGAACAGTCGCTGAAGTTTTGCCCCATAAGGTAAAGCTATTGTTGGTACACCAGAAGCAATACTAAAAATTGCCCCGTGAAATCGCGTAGCAACACAAACAGACGACTCAGCAATTTTACTTTCTCCATTTACTCCATAAATGATTTCCATAGGATGGTGTGGATATGTCTTGGAAAATTCTGCAAACAATTGTTGACATATAAACATATCCTCACTATCACACAGTGAAATCCAGAGAATTTTCAAACCTAGCCTAATAGCTGAAACTGCTGCTGCTCGCCAAACTTGAATATATATTTCTGATCGATATTGACAGACAACAATCGCTACAGCACCTACATCTTTTTTCTGGCGAATAAATGGAATACCCCATTGTATACAGCGCTGAAATAGAGCCGCATCAAGACCGACAAAAACTTTTGAAGTTAACCCAGCATTTATGAATAAATCTGCGGCTTCAGTAGACCTAACACCAATCCATGAAGGAAAATTATTAATTCTTCTAATTAGTTGTTTGGCTGCTGCCAAATTTTGGAAACCTGGGTGAACATCTCCAAAATAATAAATTAGTTTATTACAAAACCAGGAAGCCCATTTTAGCTCTTGATAACGTGCTTTGACATGATAAAAACTTTCTCCGAACAAGCCCCCCAACCAAATGTAGTTTCGTCTAGCATCTGGTATTTGCTCATTTATTTTTTGTTGTGTCTCTAATCGTTGTTTAAATCCGTACCAAAAACGATACCCAATAGCCAAAGGCGGCGGAGAAATTATACTCTCTTTTAGAGAAAGTAAATCTTCATTGGCTTTACCTAATATAGTCAACTTTTGGTAATTTTCTCTTTCCTGATTAATAAACGCTTTCACTAGGGCATGATCGCCCATATTGGCATTATTTAAGCTACCTGCTATTATTCCATGACTACTGCTCATGCTAATATCTTCCTATAAATCTGCTCAATTTGTCCCACCGTTACTTGTGGACTGCAATGTTTCTCAAGTAATTGTCTAGCTTTTAGCCTCCTTTGCTGTCGCAGATTAGGATGTTTTAATAATTCTACGGTCCGATCAATTAAACCTTGATCATCGTCACAAATACCAGCGTGAATACCATCGATCGCCGGAATACCTTCTACACCATTAGAGTTAGTCACAACTGCTGTACCTAAAGCAAAGGCTTCCATAACTTTAACTTTCATACCACTACCAGCTACAGGTGCATACAACATAACATCCATATTAGCAAAGTAAGGTAATGTATCTGGTACATCTTGATGAATTTCTAGGTCTTCTATATGGGTAAATTTGGCTAGTACATCTTTAGCACACCGTCCCACTATTTGCAATTTAGCATTAGGGAGACGATGTTTGATTTCCGGCCATAATTTAGTCACGAGTCTAACTGCAGCCGAATAAGATGGTTTCCAATTAAAACCACCAATGAGTCCGACTATTGGTTTTTGATTGATATGCTTTTGTTCAACAAAGGGATATAGTGAAATATCTATCCCCAGAGGAACGGTATAAACACAAGCATGGGGATTAATTTGCTGAATATTTTTAGCTAAAACATCTGATAATGCAATGATTGTGGGAAAGGCCTTCAACAATTTCTGTTGTGCGTGGTAAGTGAAAAACCTTCTAAACCGTGTTTCCCAAGATTTGTTATCCTCAAAAGTGCGATCTAAGGAAAAGAGGTAATGGATATTAATTACTACTTTTTCCTGATGTTCAATTCCTAGCCAACCACTCCACAGCTGTTCAAGATGCAAGATGTCGTAAGGTTGAGTAAGTTCTACAGCTAAATCTTGACGTAATTCTGGACTGAATACATAGGAATAAGGTTGCTGTATGGTTTTTATCTTGGCCATGAGTCCCCTTTTTGGGTGGGAAATGAGATAACAGCGTAAGTCATATTCTGGTGAAGGAAAAAGAACTTGAGCCTGAGAAATATCTTCTGGTTTTCCACAAGCGGTAAACACTGTTACACGATGATCTTTGGCAACTAAACCTTTAATCAAAACATAGTACCATCTAGCATCGGCATTGCCGAATGGTAGAGGTGGTGAACTTAGTACCAGTATAATTCTTAGCAATTTCATTGATTACCTACTGAGTGATTAAGCCAAATAACTAAAACCTTTTTATACCGGGTGACTAAGATTTTTGTGCAACTAAAATCATACTATTCCATAAATAAGGAAGATGACCAAGTCCTATGTTACCTACTCCATAAAAACTACATACTTTAAAACCTTCCTGTTCTAGTAAATAAGTCAGAGTTTTACGCGAAAAAAACTTTATATGGGCACCATCATTTAAAGACTGGTGGTGAACATCCCATTTATTAACTAGAGAAATAGCCAGGTTTTTGAGATAGCCATGATAAGGGGTACTGATAATTAAATATCCCGAATCTTTCAATACAGCTTTGGCAAATTTGGGCAAGTACCCAGGTAAAAATAAATGTTCTATAACTTCAGTTGATACTACTGCATCAAAATCACTGTTTCTCAATAAAACTGGGTCATCATAAACTCCTATTACTTGAAAATTGACACCAGCAACTGATTGTTTTGCAATTTCAATACCTTTTTCATCAGCATCACAGCCAGTTACATCAAAACCACTGTTAGCCAATCTTCCAGATATTACACCATTTCCACAACCAATATCAATAATTCTATGCACACCTAACTCACTACAAATCTGAATAATTTTAGGTGAAATAAAATCATTACAAGATGAGGAATTGCTTGATGTCCAACCATAATTTTTTACATTTTTAACCATTGTGTAACTCCTTGAGTTTAGTTTAAGATTTATCTGAATTATCATATCTTTTGATTGCTTCTGCAAAAATATTTTCCAGCTTGTCTACAACTTTGACAATACTAAATTCTCGTTCGGCTGTTATTCTTGCTTCTGAAGTTATTTTTTCTCTGTTTTTATCTATATCCTCTATGGCGATTTTCATAGTTTCTTTCAGTGATTCTACAGAATATTCTTTAAATACCCATGAATAATCACTAATAAAATCCTTTGTCCCATTGGTAGTTCCTACTATCACAGGTACACCACAACATAGTGCTTCTGCTACTGAAGAACCAAAATTTTCACTTTCACTAGGTTGAATTAAAATATCTACTGAATTCATTAATTGTGGCACATCCAGCCTGGAAATATTTTCCCGATACTGTAAATGTTTTGGAAATGGAAATTCTTCAATCAATTTCTTGTGTCCTTTGGCATAAGAAAATTGTCCAATAATAATTAAATCAATATCATAATTTTCGTTTAAAAGTTCCTGGAATGCTGCTAAGAGTAAATCTAATCTTTTTCTGGGAACTATTCTTCCTAACCATAAGAAGATTTTTTTGTTATCTTCATTTTTTTTCGATAGATGTTGGTGTTGAAAAAAATTAATATCTATAGGATAAGGTAAGATTTTAATATTTTTATGATCTAATCCCCATAGATACAGATTTTCTTGAGACCATTGACTACCACAAATAAAAATATCCGTAAATTTGTATATTCTTCTACTTACTAACGCGGAATATGTATAAAAAGCTTTTAAAATCAAATATTCTTTAATGCCAGATAAAGAAATTATAGATTTTTTTAGTTTTTTGATAGATTCCCATTCAGTATGGAAAGTACCTTGCAACCAACTTATACTAGGAATATTTTTAATTCTAAAATAACTTGGTAGACCTAAGAATAAAGTTAATGTATATCGTATATTATTATGATTCTCATTGGCTTTTTTAGCAATTGATTGGAAATATATTACAGAGCTTATTCTAGCCCATATTGCATATAAAATACCTCCATTTTTAGGTAGTTGCTCCAAAAATTTCCAAATATATTGAACCACTGGAATTGATAGAGGTATGTAATGAAGGTTTTGATAATCAGAAAGTTCTTCTGGATTATTAAAATTACCCATGCTATATAAATCAATTTCATAACCTCTTTTCAAGAGTTCTTCAACAATCAAAAAGTTAGCCGAGGCTAAACTACCAGCATTTTTAGAAATTAATGTGTAGCAAGCAATTCTTTTTTTAGATGTTGGATTATCCATAAATAAATACTCTGCTGGAATTTAATTAATTGTTATCTATCAGGTTAATAATATTTTGTGCCATATCATCCCAAGTATAAGTTCGCAATTGTTCGGAAACAGAAGATAGCAAGTTATTGTAATATTGTCTATCACTGCGCCATTTCTGGAACCTGGTAGCTAAATTCACTGCATCCTCAGAATTAGGAATTAATAGGTCTTGTAACTCCTGGGGATAGCGTTCTGCCACTCCTGCATTAGCACTTACTAAAGCTGGTATAGCACAACACAAGGCTTCATGGACACCCAAACCATAAGGTTCATACCGAGTCGGAGCCACCAAACAATCAGCAGCACGTAAAAATTTCGGCACATCATCCCGAAAACCCAAGAAATCAATATTGGAAATACCAGCAACAGCAGCACGACTCTGCCACTGTGTTAATTCTGCACCAACCCCAATTACTACCAAGTGAGCATCCCAATCAGGGGATTGACATAAATGTTGCCATGCTGTGAACAGCGTATCAAATCCTTTGCGGCGATCGCCCAAAGCGCCAATAAATATGACAACTATTTGATCCTCAGCCCATCCTAGCTGCTGACGCAGTGCTATTCTTTCTTGAGGTGTGGCTGGGTAAAAAACTTGGGGATCTATGCCACAGTATACTGTGTGGATTTTTGGCTCAGGAATTGCCAACTTCTCGATCAAGTCTTGTTTAGTACGGTTTGAATTGACAATAATTACCCGGGCAGAGTTTAATACTTGTTTTTCTGCACCTAAAAACATCTGACGAGAAACAGTTCCCTTAAACTGATGTAATAAGCCAGTTTGATTATGAGGTTGATAAGCCGCATGAACATAATGCACCCAGTTTACATCGTCCCATTGACAGTTACCACCATTGACCAAAACTCTACCGCCATCCCTAGCGAAATCCCGGGCTAAATTACGTCCCATTCGATTTAGCAAAGGACTACTGAGTAAATAAGAGTTTCCTAATTTTGGTACTCGATGAAACTTGACACATGGATACTTTAACAACTCAGTAGCTACGCGATGAGCTACTAAATGTACTTCTTCTCCTTGCCTAGCTAAATAGTCAGCCAAGGCAAAATTTGCTCTGTCCATGGCACCAGTTTTGACAAAATCACCCGTCACCAGCAAATAAGATTTCATCACCGCACATTTAAAGGTTTGTTATCCGTAATATTGCCAGCAGCTACGAACAGTGCTGTGTTAATTAACCAGAACTCCATACCACCCTGACCAATAAAAATAGGGTAGTTAAAAGTCAGTGCCACTACCCCAACATCATATGCGAAAATTAACCCGCCCCACAGGGCAAAATCTCCCAAGTTGGAATTGGTAGCAATTTTCCAGGCAATATGACAAGCCCAATAAATCGTCAAAACGTAGGCACATATGAGTGGTACTCCGCCATCTAGCAACCATGCTGTCCACTGGATTTCTACCCAAATTGGCCGGGATACCAAGTAGATATTTTCTCCAAAATAGTTGTTGATCATCCCCCAACGCCCCAAACCAGCCCCCAAAGGATATTCAGGTAAAAGCTTTTCAATAGTATCCTGCAAAAAAGTTCCCCGGTTTTTGTGGTAGATTTCTTGGGGAGAAGCAGCAAATAGACTCATTATGCGTTCCGTGGTTGATTGTCCGCCAACGGCGATCGCCCAGGTAAACGTACCAATAAACAAAGTTGTCACACTTGATACCATAGTTGTTGCACGGAATAATTGACCCGTGATCAGCAAAAGCACTGCCAAAACCACCATAGAAATAGCAGCCAATACCAATGTGGAACGAACCTGAGTCAAGTAGATGCAAAACAAACCTATCCCAGCACTACTAATACCAGCAATCCTTAAAATCGGGTGTTTGTATTTGAGAGCAATAACAACACCAAATAAAAGAGCATATAAACCAGAGTTAGCTGCACCCCCCGGTACGTCAGTTAAGCCCATTGGTCTATACACCTCTGCCCCATTAGCCAGGGTGATTATTAAATTTTCCCCTCCCCAAGTGCTATTTTGAACCGCAGTAGAAAGAGAATACTCAAATTGACCAGGATAGTAAACCTGTAACACCCCAACAATGGCACTTAAGCTATTAATCCCCCACATCATGAATATTAAACTCTCAAAGGCTCTAGGTGTAATCTTTAACCTTGTTACCCAAAATATGGGACTGAGAATAGCAAGATACATCCCGCATTGAGCAATCCCAGATATGATGGAATTAATAAAAGGATTCAGGGATAACTGTAACAGCATAATTCCCATAACAATCATTGCTGGCAAAGTTGCCGGATGTTTCTGTTTTGATGGTGACCGTACTGACACCAATAAAAATAAACCTAGGGAAAATGCGCCACTCCGTACTAGCACTCGTAAAACCCCAAAGGAGGGAAATAAAAGCAATACTTGCAAACCAAACTGTAACAATATCAAAGTGTGCGCCCATGTCCAGTTTAACTTTTCCCAGATAGAAGAATCTGGGAATTTATAAGCTGTTTTTGTAATCACTACAGATTAACCCTTGTAACTAAACTTCGCTATTAGCCAATCTAGCTTTAAAGTATAAAGCCCAGTGATGCTGCATTAGTGGACATAGATTTTGTTTCTTTGCCAGGGTCACCAGCAGAGTTTCTATCCCGCCAAATAAATTTCCTGGATGGATGTGCATAACTTTCATAACGAATCTAGTCTGGTTGGTATGCTGGGGTAATTCAATTCTGGACTTAAAACTTGGGAATAAAATTCAAAACTTCTGACAGCCATATTTATGTGATTGAAATATTGGGCACGTCTACTGCTTGCTCTCACCAGTCTGTTACGCAAACCAGGTTCTAGGAGTAGACGTTTTGCAGCCTCAGCTAAAGCCATAGGGTCATTAATCGGTACTGTTAAACCTTCTATTTCATGTCTGTTTACCCAAGGAACTCCACTACAAGGAATATTGGCATTAATCACTGGACAACGGCTAGCCATTGCTTCCACTTGAACTAACCCGAAACCCTCACTACGGACATTAGAGGGAAACCAAAGAGCCGTTGCTGCATGATAAGCTCCAACTAGCTCATCCTCATTCAGACGACCTAACCAGACAATGCGGTTCTCAACTCCTAATTTTTGAACTAAGGCTTTTAATTCTGTTTCTAAAGGTCCAACTCCTACTACCAGGAGTTTTCCTGGTACTCGTGTCAAGGCTTGAATAGCTATATGTAATGCTTTGTAGTAGACAAGCCTACCTATAGATAACCAGATGATGTCCCCGTGTTGTTTCTTTAACCTACGGCTGTAAGCTAGTGCTTGTTGACTAGGATGAGTGTATGTTGTGGTGTCTAGGCCTAGTGGGAGCGCGTCTGTTTTTGAAGGATATTGTTGCAGAAATTTTGACCCTTCAATATATTGATGACTTGTAGTTAAAATTTGTGCGCTTTGACTGTAAACCAAATATTCAAAAGGCCGCAATGCGTATTTTAATATTTTTTGTTTAATTACATCGCTGTGGTGCGTAATTACTAAAGGTACTTTTCTGTCCAACATGGTTAAGGCTAAGAGCATGGTTGGATTAGGAGTATGTAGATGAAAGATAGTATTTGGCTGGTTGAGAAATTTGGTAATTGTTTGGCACAGTCCTAAACAAACATCAAAACCTGCTAATGATAGCACCCGACCAATACGGGTAACTTTAACATCTCCATCTTCATCGTCAACAGTCTTGGTTTTGTTCGATAACTTTCCTTGTTGATCCAATCTATTAACACAAATCACGTCAACTTCAGCACCCATAGCCGCTTGGGTTCTGGCTAGGGTCTGAACGTGAGTTTCTATCCCTCCTCTATCGGGGGGATAATACTTAGATAGATGAACGATATGGATATTAGTTGTTCTTTTCATCTTGGTAATTTACTGGTAGACACATTCCCGTCACTAACAAACAGTCTCCAAATCAATCAGATTTTCCCAAAGCAGTCATAGCCCTATCGATCACCAGGACAAACTGTCATCGCCCACAAGTTCTATGGGTGATTTAACTTAGTTATGGCTCTGTTAGGGTTACTGCATTTGATGTTTACCCTCTAAGTAAATAAGTATATTAGAATCATGCCAAATTAAGGTTAAGAACTGGTTAAGGTTTATTTAAAAACCGGTGATTGGTTTTTTGAGGGAGATTTGAACCCTGAAGACAGGTTGAAATGACATAGCATAGGAGTTACGCATTGACAGAATAACAAAATAGTGCATTAATCTAGGGGGACTTTGATTCTGGGTTATTGCATCGGGTTGTAATGTGGTATCAGTAGCACTGGCTTCTAGCGGGTATTGGTGACAAGCAGGATGCTTGTGTTACAGGCGCTCGCGCATTCCGTAAGAGTCCGTTTTAACGGACTT
>Ga0169931_10000436_pt1 | contig 68553 bp, 56 predicted proteins | sample Kivu_15m_20L_FD_129675 | JGI IMG/M metagenome (GOLD analysis project Ga0169931, IMG submission 129675) | Freshwater microbial communities from Lake Kivu, Western Province, Rwanda to study Microbial Dark Matter (Phase II) - Kivu_15m_20L... | ecosystem: Environmental > Aquatic > Freshwater > Lake... | reverse complement strand
TTGGCAGTCACCCATCGGGTTCCTCGGTCAGTTCGACATGAAACGGCAGAATACCCCTGGTTTTCCAGGGTCTGGCGCAAATCATGTGCCGAAGATCGAGAGGTCATCTGGGAAATGCGGGGTGATTCGATCCGTTCGTGGGAAGAAGACGTTGTCGCGCGCCCGGGAGACGCGCAATTACTGGAACTCGTCGTGCCGGGAGTGCTGGAGTACTACGATTTGCCCGATCTGGCGGCGATGCTAAAGGAACGGCTCAAGTCCGCTCAGTGAGTTGTCGTCTGCCCTTCCGCAGCGAAGGCCAGCGAACGTTCGCCCCGTTCCAAATCGAGCAACCGGCGCTTGTTGTCGAGTCCGCCCGCGTAGCCGGTGAGCCGCCCATCGGCCCCGATCACACGGTGGCAAGGCACGATGATCGAGATCGGGTTACGGCCGTTCGCGTTGCCCACGGCGCGCGAGGCGTTCGGCCGTCCGACGCGGCGTGCGAGTTCGGCGTAAGAGATCGTCGCGCCGAAGGGGATTTGTAAGAGCTCCTGCCAGACGCGTTGCTGAAAGGGAGTACCGGTTCCGCGAACCGATACTTCGAAAGTCTTCCGCTGGCCGGCAAAGTATTCGGCGAGCTCTTCTCGCGCTTGTGCGAACGGCGCTGCCGATTGATGCCAGGACGCGTCCGGCCGAACCGCCCGCTTGTGATTGGGTAGATAAAGTCGGGTGACATGTTCGCCGTCGCTGACGATCAACAATTCGCCGAGCGGACTTTCAAGATAATCAAAGTAAACAATTGGGCTCATGGGTTGGTGCTCCGTACCTTCGCGTCGTGAAGAGTTTCCCAGAGATGCATGGCGGCGTAGGCCCGCCACGGTCGCCAGGCTTCGGACGCTTCGATCAGTTTTTTCTTCGAGAGTCCGCTGGCCTTGACGAGTCCCAGGTCTCCTGCGGGAAAAGCGTCGGGCCAATGCAGTGCGCGCATCGCGATGTAGGCCGCGGTCCAGGGGCCAATGCCGACAAGTTGCATGAGCGAGTCTTCGGTTTCTGCTGGGTCGGCTCCAGGTTCGAAGCTGATCGTGCCTCGCTCGACGGCTTTCGCCAGCCCACGCAGGGTTTCGGCGCGCGCGGACGGGAGGCCGATGCTGGCGATTGTGGAGGTTCGCGCCGCGGCAATCGCAGCGGGCGGCGGGGTGAGACGGTTAAGGCAAGGCAGCGGCGTAGCGATTGGCTCGCCCAACCGCCCGGCGAGGCGAGCGGCCAGGGTCGATGCGCCACGCACCGAGATATGCTGTCCGAGGACGGCCCGCCACGAGAGCTCGAAACCATCGAAGGCGCCAGGCACCCGCAAGCCCGGCTTGCGCCTGACCGTCGCGGCCAAACGCTCGTCAGTGGCCAAATGTGCGGCAATCGCATCGGGCCGGGCGTCAACGTCGAACAAGCTTCGCAGCCGGGCGAGCACTTGCGGCAGCGCCGGCGCGAGTGCCGGGGAGATCTCAACTACCAACTGGTTCTTTTCCGATAGCTGACGCACGCTGAGCCAGCCGTGATGCTTGCCGATGGCGACAGTGCGGTGGTAGGCGTCAGCAGTGATGCATTCGACGCCGGCGATTGCTCGCGCCGCCAGGAATCGCAGCATGTCGTTCCAGGCCAGCGGGGGCCGATAGCCGAGCAGAAGGCGTACCGTTTCTCCCTCGGTATTGCTGCCGCCGGCCGCTCGACGCATCATGGTGGGAGTTAGTCGATAGTGACTGCGAAAGGCGGCGTTAAAACGCCGGACGCTTTCGAATCCCGCCGCAAACGCTACCTGCACCAGCGGTAATCGGGTGTCCGCGATCAATCGCTTGGCCAGCAGCAGCCGGCAGGTTTGGGCCAACTCCACGGGCAAGACACCTAGTTCGCGCCGCATCGCGCGGCGAAGCTGTCGGGAGCTGATGCTAAGCGATCCGGCGAGCGACTCCAGGCTTCCGCCTTGGTTGAGTGCCCCGGCTTCGATCCGTGCCGCCGCGGCGCGCGCCAGCGTGCGTGTGCTGTCGACGGGAGAGAGGCCGGGGGCAAGCTCTGGCCGGCAGCGCAAACAGGGGCGAAAACCAGCCTGTTCGGCCAAGGCGGCGCTTGCGAAGAACCGGCAACTCGAGCGGGCAGGCGTCTTCGCCGTGCAGACGGGGCGGCAATAGATTCCCGTCGTTCGGACGCCCGTAAAAAACAGGCCGTCGAAGCGGGCGTCGCGGGCCAGGAGTGCTCGGTAGCAGGCGTCTTCATCGATCATCATGCCCGAATTGTAGCGAACCCGAGGGGGCCCGCTGGCCGTTTTCGGACATGCAAGTCAGGGCTTCATCGGCACGCTGTTTGCCACTGGGATGGACGCGGCAACGAGAGCTGCCAAGATGACGCTTTGCGGAGCGAACTACACTTGAGCGGCTGCCCGGCCGAGTCGCATTTTAAGTCCAACGCATTCGAGGAACCCAACTGATGTCCACGGCTTCTCCGTACTTTGAGCCCCGCACCGGTTCAAACACGCATTCGCTGGTGGTGGGCTACGTGGTTTGGCTGTTTGGGATTTTTGGGGCCCACCGGTTTTATTATGGCCGGCCGATCACGGGCACGATCTGGTTCTTCACGCTGGGCTTGCTCTTCGTCGGCTGGATTGTCGATTTGTTCCTGATCCCTTCGATGGAGCGAGAAGCCGACTGGCGCTATGCTCCGGGTCCGCTGGACTACACGATCGCATGGATCCTGCTCACTTTCCTGGGCGTGTTGGGCATTCACCGCTTCTATATGGGGAAGTGGATGACCGGCGTGATCTGGCTGCTGACCGGCGGCCTGCTCGGACTGGGCTGGCTGTATGATCTTTGGACGCTCAACGAGCAGGTCGACGAGATCAACCGCGGTTACGTGCGCGTGTAACCTTTCGCCGCTACACCTCGGCTTCGAGCAACGTGACCACGGCCGTGACAATCTCGTTCGCGAGCGTCATGAACGACGCCGCATCTCTCGGCGCCGGGCTCAGATGCGGGTCGCTCGTATGCACGAGCGGGGGTTGATCGCGCACGAGCATCGTTCCGATGTCGCATACGCCATAGTAGGCTTTCACGTTTTCGGCCATGGCCGAGCGTGCTTCTCGTTGTAGGTCGTACGCGGCAATCGCGGCGTTTAGATATACCGCGGCATGGATGAGGGCTGCTCGATATTGCGGATGCTTGTCGAACTCGTGGCCGAAGCAACGGTCGAAGGCATTGGCCGCGGCGCGAACCGCGATCATGATGCGATCCACCAGCGTTCGCAAGGGGTGCGTGAGCGCGATGTTGGTGAACGCCGTGGGGCTGAGATAGGTATCGACCGCGGCCGTCACGGCGCCGCAGCCCGTGTGACCGACGACGACGATCGCCTGCAAGCTTTTGCCGAAGTTTCGCACCGCGTAGTCCACGCTGCCGATGCATTCGGTGCCCAGCACGTTGCCCGCGATGCGAATCGCAAACAAGTCGTTGAAGGATTGATCGAAGACGGATTCAATCGGCACGCGGGCGTCCGAACAGCCCAGCACGAGGGCAAACGGCGCCTGATCGAGCGCTGCTCCGCGCATGAACGGCAGCCCCATCGATACCAGGTCGACCGGAATCACTTCGCTTGCGCCCGCACCATTGCCGTCGATCGAGGCGTGCTGCATGCGGTCGATCATTGTCACGAGCCGCCGATTGCCTGAGAGCAACGTGGTCACCGCTTCCTCCGGAGACTGCGGATGCTGGATGACGACAGGCTGGTAAGGGTCATAACGGTAGATGAGTTCCATGAGGTGGGCTCGACGCAGACTTATGTGCTCTGAGGCGGAAGCGGCTCGCATATCTTAATTGATCGTAAGGTAACGGGAAGCTGAATACCCTGTGGCAGAATCGCCGGGAGTCGATCAGCATTAGCCGATTGCACAGCGGGGCATTAGAATCTCGAACGGTTCCGCCCCCTGCCCTCTTCCACTCCGGATCCCAAATGAAATCCAAGACCGAGTACCTGGTATACAACCTTCCCGAGCGGATGGCGTTCTTGAACATCACGCCGGACGTCGAACGGATCGTGCGCGAGAGTGGCGTTCAGGAGGGACTCATGCTTTGCAATGCGATGCATATCACGGCCAGCGTCTTCATCAACGACGACGAGTCGGGGCTGCACGCGGACTATAAGAAGTGGCTCGAAGGGCTCGCGCCGTTCGATGCCTCGCCGACCCGATATGCACACAATCGGACAGGCGAGGACAATGCCGACGCGCACCTGAAACGGCAGGTGATGGGACGCGAGGTGGTCGTCGCGATCACGGCCGGCAAACTGGACTTCGGCCCTTGGGAGCAGATCTTCTACGGGGAATTCGATGGCCGGCGGAAGAAACGCGTGCTGGTAAAGGTGATCGGGGAGTAGCTCAAACGGCCGATCGCCATTGCCGTGACGGCCCTGCTGAGAAATTTACCCAGTATTGTGAGGGATATGCTTGACTCGAGCGGGAAGAATCGCGAGACGTGCGCCCAGGCGCAAAGCCCGATGGCGAGTGCCAGTGCGCGGAACTGAAGAACTCTATCCGGCCTGGCCGTGAGGAAGCGAGCAGTCCATGCGTGCATCGCAGCTTGTGTGTTTCGTGGGTGGGTTTGCACTCATTGCACTTTCGACGGTGTCGGCGACGACTCACGCCGCGCCGATCGTCTGGTCATCGCCTACCAACGTCGTGGGAGATACCGATGTCATCACCACCGGCACCCTGGTGGCAGCCCGCAATTTTTCGCAGACGCAGTTGGCCCCGACGGTGAACGGGGTGCTGTTCGACATCTTCCCGATTCCGAACGGGGGGTCGGGGGCGGCCGGAATTCCCAATGTCGCGACCCTGACCTTCACTAACGCGGATTCCTCGGACACTGCTTACGGCTCAGCCGGTGCCCCGTTCAGTTCGCTGTCGGCACAGTATCAGTACTTGTTAAGCTCGGGCGCCGGCAGCTCGACGGGAGTCTCGCTGACCTTGACGTTGTTCAATCTGAACAGCGGCACGCCCTACTTGTTTCAGTGGTGGTCGAACGACTCGGACCTGAACTTTGGCGGCGTGAACTCCACGACGGCCACCGCCACCAACGCCGTGACACTGGACGAGAATACCACGAACGTTGCGGGTGGACTTGGGCAATGGGCATCCGGCACGTTTATCGCTTCGGGCACGACACAGGCGATCACCTTCAGCGGGCCGCGCCCGGTGATTAATGCGTTTCAGCTTCGCGCCGTGCCAGAACCCGGCACGTTTGCGCTGATGGGGTTCAGCGCGGCGGCTCTCGGCGGGCTGGCAGTCGCCCGGCGCCGCCGTTCGTAACCGAAGTCACGCAGTGATGCCCTTGGTGAGCGCCAGGAACGCCGTCTCAAGATTCAATTCTTCTTCGCGGAACAGCGTTAGCCTATACCCTCGCTGAACCAGCATCGTCGCCAGCAGGCTGTAGTCGGTGACACCGGACTTGAGCGTCACGACGATCAGTTTGGGCCGTTCCTTGGAGCCCGGCGACGGTGCGGGCACGTCGACGGATTCCACGTCCTCCTGGGCGGCGAGCAGTTTCGCGGCGTCTTCGGTCTTGTCGGCGACGCTCACGTTCAGCACCGTCTGATGCCGGACCTGCTTCATCACTTCCGCCACGTCGGCGTTCACGAGCAGTTCGCCGCGCTCGATGATCCCGATCTTGTTGCAGATGTCGGCCAGCTCCGGCAGGATGTGGCTGGAGACCATGATCGTTTTGCCGAGTCCGCGGAGTTCCTTGAGAAGTCCGCGAATTTCGATCCGGGCGCGCGGATCGAGGCCGCTAGCCGGTTCATCCAGCAAGAGCACCTGGGGATCGTGCAAGAGCACGCGGGCGAGGCCCAGCCGCTGATTCATGCCGCGCGAGAGGCTGGTTACGAGCGCCTCGCGCTTGTACCCGAGATCGACCAGGTCCAGCACTTCATCGCAGACTTTGCGCCGCGCGGCGCCGTTGATGCGATAGGCCGCGGCGAAGAATTCCAAATACTCGATCACTTTCATATCGTCGTACACACCGTAGAAGTCCGGCATGTAACCGACCAGCCTGCGAATCTCGCGGGGATCGGTGTAGATCGAGTGGCCGCAGACGTACGCTTCGCCCCAGGTGGGCTGCAAGAGCGTGGCCAGGATTCGCATCGTGGTCGTCTTGCCGGCGCCGTTGGGGCCGATGAAGCCAAACACGTCTCCCTTCTGCAGGTTCAGATCGAGGGATTTCACGGCGTACAGATCGCCGTACTTCATCGTCAGGTCGTGGGCTTCGATCAAGGCTGCACCTGCGGTAATGCTGGTTGAATGTCGTTATTGCCTGGCGACGGGAATGACGTAGCGGTGGAAGGTCCAGTTCTGGGTTTGCTCTTCCGACGCGAGTGGCTCGCCCTTCGACTGGCCGTCAATTCGGACGAGCGTCGACGCGGGTTCGCTGACGCGGCCGATCAAAACTGCCCGCCCGCCTGACACGAGATCGCTCAGTTCCATGAAGCGATGGTACTGATTCGCCAGCCCAGTATATGACTTTCCGCCGGCAAGCTCATGCGCCGTCATCAACTCGACGATGCGCGGTACGTCGAAGCCGGCCTGATTGAAGGGAGCCGCGACCTTACGATCGCCGACGGCCGTAACCTTGCGCAGATATGTGTCGACGGTCTGTGGGTCGATGTCGATCGCCAGATCAAGTTCGCGTCCGGGGGTAAAGTCGCGGATGACATAAGCCCACTTGTCGTAGATCAACACGCAGTGTGTCAGCGGAACGGAGAGCGTGTTGCGGATTGTGCCCGTCAGGCGGCCATCGTCGGCCAACTCAGCCTGGATGCCACCGGGCGCGGAATCCCATGTACGGCCGACCAAGGATTTGCTCGACCAGACGGCGATTGGCACGCCATGCAGTCCGTCGAGCGTTCGGTTGTAGTCATATCCAACACTGAACAATGGCAGATTCGACGAAGCTCCGCCAATACCGCCGCCGGCCCCCGCGGTGGCATCCATCCCGCCGAAACCGGTGCCGGTTAGTCCGAACCAAGAAAGTAGAGCGCCAGGTGAGAGGGAGCTTGCGGCGGCACCCGTTGGAGAAGGTGCCGTGCGCGACTCAAAGGCAACGTCGTAGGTCGCTATCGTGGGGCTGAACACGTTCGCCCAGGTCGCTCGCCGGGTAAATCCGCTCTGGAGGTCGAAGTCGACCACGTCGAGCTGGTTGACACGCAGCTCGCTCCCTTTGAGGTTAAAGGCAAGACCGGCAGCTCCCACGGCAAAGAGCACCACGGTGACGGAGAACGTGAACCAGGTCGACTCAGGACGCTTCAGGACGTGTCGCACCAGGTAATAGTCGACTGGACCAATGCAGGCGATGTAGGCGGCAATGAGAATCGCCACCAACCAAAACGGCACCAGCGGAACTCCGGGAAACTGGTCAAGCGCGCTGCGAAGTTGTCCTGCCAGATCAATAAAGCCGAGCGTGGTGACGGCCCCGAGCGGATCTGCTTGCGATGCGCCACTGCCGGTGGAATCAACGGCAACGCCGAGCAGACGGGAAAAGAGTTGAGGCCGGGCCTTCCAGTCGGCAATGGGCACTTGATCCAGATCGAACGCGACAAACACGATCTCGCCGAACCCATGCGGCGTACGTACCACCAGCGGCAGATCGCGCGGGCCGCTGCCGGAGAACGACTCGATGCGTCCGCGAACTTCTGACAATTGGGCAACCTCGAGCGACACGCTCGCGCCGGGGGCCAGAGGGTCCGAAGTTTCGGCATAGGCTTCAAGCACCGTTCCTTGTCGCAGGGGAACCATTGCTTGAAACGTACCGGGCGCAAACTCGGCCAGGGGACCGCCCGCGGCCAACAGCTCTAGAGCATTACGTCCGACACACAGGACCAGTCGGCCACCCATGCGAACCCAGAGGTCGCACGCTGCGAGCCGCGAGCTGTTTGACTTGAGCTGCTCAACGATCCGCGAGTCGGCGGTATTGAGCAGAATGGCATCGACGCCTTCCAGACCGTACCACTGATCAGGCAGGGATGAAAAGTCCTTGAGCGGCGCGAGCGGTGAGCCTCGGCGCGGTTCGCCCGCGGCGGAATCCTGCTCGCCGATGTTCAGCATCAGCCGCGTGCCGGAGGGCATGACGCCTGCGAGGCTTCCGGCAGCGCCGGGGCGAAAAGTGCGTATCGCGCGGAGATTGTGATTGTCGTGGAGCTCGACGGTAATCTCACCTCCGAGTTGTCCCTGCTTGAAGTAGACAGGGACATTGATCGATTCGCCCGCCGCGAGTTGCAAATCACCCGCGAGCGGTGCGGTGATGCGGGTCGGGATGCCGTCGTTGTCGGGCACGACGATCGTGACGTGGCCTTCGAAAGGCACACTACCGCCGGTGATGGCAACCTCGCCCGAAGTCCAGAAGCCAACTTTGTATCGGCCGCCGAAGCCGACGCGTAGATCGTTGATTGTTGGTGCCGCGCTTGTCGCGACTTCGACTGGCGCCCCGGCCGCGGTCGTATCTTGCGCGGCTGAAGGAGCGCAGGTGACCAGGGTAACCAGCATCGCCAGCCATGCGAAAAGATGCCAGGCGTTCCGCCTCGTTCGCTCCGGCAGGTTCATGGTTTCTCCGCGTCATCGCACGTGCAGGCAAACTGGCCGCAGCCGGGGCAACCGGCGCCGTATTTCAGGGCGATGGCCTCGCTGAGGTCGACCCCAGCGACGTTGGCGATCGTGGCCAACCAGGCGAGCACGTCAGCAAACTCGCCGAGCCGCTCCTCGTGCGTCCCGCTGCGGAGCGCCGAGGCAAGTTCGCCCACCTCCTCCATCAGCCACATGAACGTCCCGTCAATGCCGCGGGCAAGGTCCTTCTCGAAGTACATCTTGCGAATGAGCTGCTGAAAGTCCGCCAGCGAAACTTTAACGGCCGAGGATTCTTCAGACGACATGCGAGGTTCTCACTTCAGGCTTTTCAGCAGTTTAGCGGCTGATGGGTTGTCGGCGTCACGCTTGAGCAGTTCTTCGAGGACCGTGCGAGCTTCGGCCGCGCGGTTGGCGGCGATGAGCGCCTCGGCATGCGACACGCGCAAGGCTGGCTCATCCGGCGACAGCTCCACGGCCACGGCGAACTCCTCAGCCGCTTCCGCATTTCGCTCCAGCCCGGCCAAAGCCGCGGCTCGCCAAGCATGCAAGTTTGCATCCAGAACCTGAATATGCAACCCTTCTCGGGTCCAACGCTCGGCGGCCGGCAGATCCTGGCGTTCGATCGCAAGCTGGGCCAGCTTTTTACGCAGCGGGAGGTCATCCGGGTCGGCTTCGGCCAGTTTCTCCAGAATCGGCCGGAGCTTCTCGTTATCACCTGACTTGAGATACACGGCGGCCAGCGATTTGAGCCAGCGGGCGCCGCCCGGCTCGTGGCTGGCACCCATTTCGTAGAGATCAGCGGCCGCCGCGAAGTCCTCGCTGCGAAGCTTGAGCCCGGCCAGCAGCGCTAGCAGATTCGGCTGCGGTCTGTCGCGGTCGAGGTTCTTCTCCAGTCGCTCCAGTGCTTCAGCGTTCTCTCCCACGACCAGGTGCAGCCGAGCGCGCACGTAGTGGGCGAGCTGCTGCCGGGGGTCGAGCTTGAGCGCGGCGTCCGCCCGGCGGCGAGCCTCGGGATAATTCTTGCGATTGAGCTGGGCGAGTGCGAACTGGGCAAGCAGCACAGGATCGTTCGGCTTGTCGATCAGCGCCTTTTGAACGGCGGCTAGTGAGAGATCGCTTTCTTCGGCCGCGGCAGGAAGACCGGCGATGATTTTGGCGACGAACTCTAGGTAGCCGTTTTCAAAGTCCGGCTGCTCGACGCCAAAAGCCTGACGAATGGCTTCGGTCGTCGTCAGGTTGTTGCCATAGGCCGCGAGCATTTTCGCCAGGGCATCGTTGCCGAACCGCTCGAGCATGTACTCGGCGTATAGCTCGGCCTGGCAGTAGGCCAGCGTCCATTCATCGCTCGAGAGCGGGCGGATGAATCCCAGGTTGATGTTGTCGAGATTGAACAGCTTGCCGGCAGCAGAGTTTTTGACCAGCAGGGCATTCCATTCGTCGGGCCGGGGTGACTCTTCGCTGAGCACCGCCAAGGCTTCGGTATACCAGTGCGGAATGTTAAAGTCCGTCTGCTGTAGATTAACTACGTGCACGAACTCGTGTTTGAGCACGCGCGCCCAATTGAATTGCTGACGCCCCTCGGTGGGTGAACTGAGCGCCACGATCTTGCCGGCGCAGGCCCCGATCGGATGGATACGCGCGACGCCCGCCATTCGCGCGCTGAACCAGCCGTGGCCGTCGGTATTGCGGGCCTTGCTGAAGACCTCGAACAGCGACTTCCCGGGCGGCGCGAAACCCAGTCGCTCGACGAGTTCGGGATAAACCTCTTCGAGCCACGCACCCATGTAGCGCGCCGTGATCTTATCTTTCGCGGGATCGAAGCGAATCAGGAAGTGCTCGGTTTCGAGGGTTTCATAGCCTGCCAGGACGTCGAGTACTTCAAGCGTGTTCTTGACGCGCACGTTGAAGGGATCGGCCTCGAAGGAGGTATCGAGCACACGCTTGGCCTCGTCCTCCTCGCCGAGCCGCATGAGCATCATTCCCAACCGACCGGGCGGTTCGATTAGCTGCGGCATCCGGGTCATCGCTTCGCGATAGAACTCAGCAGATGTGGGCCAGCGCCGGAGGCGATCGAGCGCGTCGGCCAACGAGAGATAGAACAGGCCCGCATGCGGATTGCGCGCGTTTACTCCGGTGGCGAGCTTGCCGAAACGCGTTTCAGGACTTCGCTTCTGTGGACCATCGACGGAAAGATAGGCTGCCGCCAGCCGGCCGAGCGTCTCTTCGCTGATTGGATTCAGCTTAAGGGCGTCCTGTAGAACACCGGCTGCCTGACGCGGTTCGAAGTTGGCCAGGTGAATATCGGCTTGCAAATGGTGTGCTGCGAGAAGCTCAGGATTGATGGTACGTGCCTGGTCGCAGGCGGCCTGCGCGGCCTTGACCTCGAAGCGGTCGAGTGCAAGCGTGCCGGCCAGCGCGTGCACTTCGGCCGCGTTGGGGTTGGCCCGCGTGGCTGCTTCAAGCGATTTGACGGACTCGGCTTCGTTGTATTTCTCGGCAAACAGTCGCGCCATTTCTAGGTGCGCTTGCCAGCAAGCGGGGGAAACCTCGGCCAGATCCGGGTAGAAATCGTTCACCAGAAAGCGAAACTGATCGCTGAGCCGTTTCCAGCGAGCGAACTGGGTTGCCCCGCGGCCGATCCAGAGGAGCTCATCGCGATCGGTGAGTTCGCTCGCGTTATAGTGATCGACCAGCCACGAGTAATCGGCCAGCGCTTCGTCGAGTTTGCCGGAGCTGGCCAGGTGCTCGGCTCGCACATAGTGAGCAAGCACCGAGTTGGGATCGAGTTTGAGTGCACGGGCCGCGAGATCCTGGCAGATGGGATCATCGCCGCGCTCGAGGGCCAATAAAGCCCCTTCCGCCAGAAGAATCGCCGCTTGGGGCTGCTTCTCCGTGGCATCGGCGAGCGTCTTCGCGGCGGCGATGCGGCTGCCAGTGGAAGATTGGCAGCGGGCGATACCAACGGCCGCTGTGATGGGATCGTGGTCGACAATCGCACGATAGGCTTGTTCGGCTTCGGCGTACTTGCCTTCGTCAAGAAGGGTTCGTGCGGCGGTGGGTTCGCCGGGAGCATCCGCAAAAAGGGGGCGCTCAATCAGCAGCACGATTACGCAACTGACGAGCAGTCCGTTGCAAATGCTCGCGAGAAGGCTTCGATTGCTCAACACGGGCGGCGACTTCACAAACAACCTCCCTGGATGACGCGCGCGATAATCAATCGACCGCAGTACGTCTCTCTGATTCTACTCCAAAACCCAGTCGACGACCTGCTCCAGTCCGTCTTCGTCGTTGGTGGGAGCGACCCGGTCGGCGGCTGCTTTGGTTTCTTCCACGGCGTTTCCCATCGCGACCCCCAGGCCCGCCGCTTCGATCATGGGAATGTCGTTGACGTCATCGCCGACGGCACAGATCTCTTGGGCCGCGATGCCCCACTGCTCGGCCAACCCCCAGACGCCGGTCCATTTGCTGACACCGACGGGCGCGATCTCGCACATGTAGCCGGCATAGCGAGGACTACGAAGGACGTGCAAATAGAGCTGTCCGGGAACCGCTCGCTCGATCTCGTCGACCAGCGAGTGCATCTGATCGCGCGTTCCCATCGCGAAGCCGGCGAAGATGCCCGGCGGCGGTTCGCTCATGATCCGAGCATGCACGCGGCCGAACCCCTCGTTCTTGGCGAAGAACTCGGTTAGCAACTGGCAACTGGTTGTGACATCGCGGTGATAAAAATCGAATCCCTCGTGGTACGTATCGCCATAGAGGACCGCTTCGTAGCCATGCGAGGCGATCGTCGCGAGGCATCCGTCGAGCGCTCCCGGCAGGAACTCGGCCTGAAACAGCGTCTGATGATCGCAGGCACGCTTGATGAGAGCGCCGCTGGCGGTGACCAGCGGCACGTTGAGTTCAAGTGGTTCAACCAGCGGCAACACGCGGCTGTAACGGCGACCCGTGGCCAGCACGATCTCGATGCCCGCGCGTTTGGCCCGCAGCACGGCGCGGCGGGTCCGGTCGCTGAGTTCGTGCTGGCTGTTGACGAGCGTGCCATCAATATCGATGGCCAAAAGGCGGAAGCGGGGCATAGCGACGAGTCGAGGGCCTGGGAAACCAGAATCAGAGCCATTGTACGCATTTCAGGCCTGGTGGAGGGATCCGAAACAGCCTCCTAGGCGAGCGAGGCGACGGGACCTAAAATTCCTACAACGCCTGATTTATTGGACCGTCCCACGTACCATCGCGATCTCTCCATGTCTGATTTCGTCACCGTCGCTAAAGTGGGCGCCATCGCCGAAGGAACCGGCATGGCCTTCCCGGTGGGCGACAAGCTTGTGGCCGTGTTTAACCTGGGCGGCGGCGTCTACCAGGCGATCAATGATCTGTGCCCGCACATGGGGGCTTCGCTCGCAGACGGCCCGCTGGAAGATGGAATGGTCACGTGTCCCTGGCATGCCTGGCGGTTTCGCACTTCCGACGGGACCTGGTGCGACAACCCAAGGATTAAAACCGAGGCCTACGAAGTTCGGGTCGAAGGGGACCAGATTCAGGTGAAAGTGGGTGAGTAGCGCGATTTCGCGAACGTGTGGCAAGCGCTAGTGGTTGTCGAGTTGTTCGACAGGGTTGTCGACGGTGAACTCGCCGTGCACATTGCCGGTGTTAAGGGTTCCGGCCGGCTCGAAGAGCAGAACGCTGCATTCCGAGTCGGCATGCGGGCGATGTTCCATGCCGCGCGGCACGATCACGAACTCGCCGGTTCCGATTTCCATGTTGAGCTTGGCACCGGACGCGTCGCGATAGTCCATACGAAATGAACCGCTGAGCACCAGAAACATTTCGTCAGCGTCGGCGTGATGATGCCAGACGAACGGCCCTTGAAATTTAGCAAGTTTGACATGCTGGCCATTGAGGTGCCCAACGATCCGGGGGCTCCAGTGCTCGTTGAAAGTCGCGAGTGCCTCGGCGAGTCGAACTTTTCGCACGTCTATTCCTTGGACTGGCGTCGCCTGAAAGTTGCTTAGAGCGTGACCGTGTCTCCCGGTTCGATCGCCAGCCCCTCGCACTTCGCTTCGCTCTTAACGCGGGCGGCCCAGGCCTTGGCGTCCTGCGCGATTGGCGGCCAGGTGCCATAGTGGCATGGCAGGGCCTTCTTGGGAGCGAGCAGCTTCACTGCTTCCACGGCGTCGTCCGGACCCATCGTGTAGCGATCACCAATCGGTACGACGGCCAGATCGAGCCCACCGGCGCCGATCAGCTTCATGTCACTGAACAGGGCCGTGTCGCAAGCGAAGTACAGTTTCTTGCCATCACCAAGCGTCAGCAAAAAACCGCCCGGGTTGCCCCCGTTCGTGCCGTCGGGTAGCACCGAGCTGTGGATGGCTGGCGTGTACTTGACGCGGCCGAACGGCAGCGAGATCGCACCGCCGTGATTCATCGACTCGGCTTTTTGGACGCCTTGCTTGGCGAGCCATTCACAGATCTCGAAGTTGGAGACAACCGTTGCGCCCGTGCGTTTAAGAATCGCCGCGGCATCGGCAATGTGATCGTAGTGACCATGCGAGACGAGGACGAAGTCAGCCTCGACCTGTTCGGCCTTTTGCGGTGCCGTGGGTGAGTCGTTCAGGAACGGATCGATGAGTATCTTGTGACCGGCGGTTTCGAGCAGCCAGGTGTTGTGTCCCAACCAGCGAAGAGTCGTGGCCATATTCCGAGTTGTCCTGTTACGATTTTCGCAGAAGTTCGTTCATGTGGTTCTTATAGGCTTCGACGCCTGGCTGACCGTACGGGTTAACCCCCAGCAGGCGCGCTTCGACAACCGTGGCCAGCATCATCATTTGAAAGAATTGGCCGAGCGAGACCTCGTTCAGCTTCGGCAAATGCAGATCGGCAGTGGGCCGGCGCTCATCCGCATAGGCCTGTTTCATGCCCGCAAACGCGGCGTTCATCAGATCTCCCAGCGAGCGATCGGCCAGCGAGTTGAGCTGGTCTTCATCCATGTCGGAACTGCCCACGGTGAGCTTGTCTCGCCGAGGAGCGTCGACGATCACGTTCGTGATTAACTTGTCGGGCCTTCCTTGCTGGTGTTGCTGGCCGCGTGAATGCAGATCGCGCGTATTGACGACCGACAGGGGTGTGACGCCCTGCTCCTGTTTGCCCAGGCTTTCGGCGACGAGCTGGTCGCACCAGTAGCCGACGCCCGACAAGGCGTTGCCCCACAGTGCCTGCACCCGGACATTCGCCTTTCCGACAGTCTCCCACAGGTGGCAGACACCGGCATACCTGAGCACGATGTTCTCGCCGGCGGCGGCTTCACGAAAGTGAGCGTTCATGGCCGCTGCTCCTTCCAGCAGCTTGACAATGTCGATTCCCATCAGCGAGCCCGGCAGCAGCCCCGCAGCACTCATGACGGCGAAACGCGCGCTGACGCCGTCGGCCACCGGCAAGAGCTCTTCGCAGCCGAGTGCGCGCGCCATTTCGAAGAGTCTGCCGTAGGAACCGGTGATGGGCACGACCAGATCGGCCACGAGTTCCATATCGTCGACGCAGGCGCGGCGGAGCACGCTCAGGAACTGCCGGAACGCGACTGCGGTCTCCAGCGTTTCACCGCTCTTGCTGATGACGACGATGCCCCAGCGTTCTTCGACGTCGCGTGTCGGGCGATCGCCGAGCAGATCGAGCAGACCTTGCGTGGCGTCGTTGTCGACGTTGTTGCCGGCGAAGTAGATGCGCGGACGACCGCCCCGCTCGGCTCGACTGAGTTCGTTGTGATGCGGATGGCAGCAACTTTCAAACAGTGCCCGGGCCGCCATGTACGACCCGCCGCTGCCCAGCACCACGACCCGATCGACCAAGCTGCCGAGCTTACGCGCGGTACTGAGAATCTGGTTGAGTTGGCTGGTGGCACGCGATTGCCGGTACTCACCGAGCATCTGTTCGGGCAGGCCCACGAAGCCGGGTTCAAGCGGCTGTCGCTCAGCCGGAACCTGGCCGCCAGTGCGCCACAATTCAAAATCGGCCAGAACTTCGGCTCGGGCCTGCTCAAGCCGAGGAGCGAGAGCTGCCAAACGTTCGGGACCGATGCCCGAACCGTCGACGAAGGCTCCGGTCGGATCGTACGAGAGCGGTGTGACCGCGGTGATCGTCATCGCTCAGTCACCTGCAAAGATCGCTTGAAATGACATATCGTTCAACGATTTTCTGTAGCGGCTGGTGAGAATAACGCCACCCACGCGTACTGCCAAGGGGCGCCTTGGTTCGCAGCGGCCTGACGCCCGTCAAAAGGCCACTTGTGCGGCGGGCAGTTTATGCTACCACAGACGTTAGATTGACGCACGTTTCACCAGCCCCGAGTGCGGCGCACCAGCGACAGGAACCTTTGTTTCAATGGACATGCACCAGTTGACACGCGAACTGAAGATTCGCAACGACTCGAAGATTGTGATGCTCGTGGCGGACGGCCTGGGTGGGTTACCGCTCACGCCGGGCGGAAAGACGGAACTGGAAACGGCACGCACGCCCCATCTCGATGAGCTCGCGCGCGTCGGCGTCAGCGGGCTCTCGATTCCGGTTAAGCCCGGCATCACTCCGGGCAGCGGACCTGGTCACCTGGGACTATTTGGCTACGATCCGCTTGAATACAAGATCGGCCGCGGAGCGCTCGAAGCCACGGGGATTGGTTTTCAGCTCACGGAGAAAGATGTCGCCGTGCGGGGCAACTACTGCACGTTGGACTCCGCAGGCAAGATTTCTGATCGCCGCGCTGGTCGCATTCCCAGCGAAGAAAGCGCGCCGCTTGCCGTGAAGCTGCGGGAGGTAAAGATTCCGGGCGTCGAAGTGTTTGTCGAACCGGTGAAGGAGCATCGCTTCGTGGTCGTGTTTCGCGGCGAGGGGCTAGGAGATCGCGTGCTTGATACCGATCCGCAGGAAGTTGGCGTTCCGCCGCTCGCGCCGCGGGCCGAGAATGATGCCAGCAAACGCACGGCCGACGTGGCAGCGGAGTTCATCAAGCAGGCAGGGCAGATCCTGAAAGATGAAAAAAAGGCGAATGGCCTGACTTTGCGGGGATTTGCCGCCAGGCCGGCGCTGCCTTCGTTCGAAGAAGTCTACGGACTGAAGGCCGCGGCAGTGGCCGTGTATCCAATGTACAAGGGGCTCGCGCACCTCGTGGGAATGAAGATTGTCGGCAAAGCCCAGTCGCTGGCCGAGCAGTTCGAAATCCTGGCACAGCATTGGAACGACTACGACTTCTTCTTCCTGCATTACAAGTACACCGACGCCACGGGCGAAGACGGCAATTTCGATGCGAAGGTGAAGAAGATCGAGGAGTTCGATTCGTTCATTCCCCGCGTCACGGCCTTGAACCCGACCGTGCTGATTGTGACCGGCGACCACAGCACACCGAGCCTGCTCAAGAGCCATAGTTGGCATCCCGTGCCGACGATCCTTGCTTCGAAGGTCTGCCGCACCGACCGCTGCACATCTTTCGGTGAGAGCGAAGCATCGCTGGGTGGGTTGGGACATTTCGAGGCAAAGTACTTGATGCCCCTGGCCCTGGCGAACGCCGAGCGACTGGGTAAGTACGGGGCGTGACGACCCTCGCCGCTTACTTTATCAGGCGTGCATCGAGCCAATCGGCGTGGTCGAGTTCGTCGCCACGGTCGGCGAAATCGACCAGCAGGCTGATGCGCTTCGCGCCGCTCACATCGGCCGCGATGCGCTGTGGCGCCTCGCCGCCCCGGATGATAGGGCTCGTGAATCGCTCCTGCCATCCGCCGGTCCCGTCGTCGACAAAGATACGAAACGCAACGCTGCCACGCGGGCCAGCGCTGTCATCGACGGCCACGTCGGCCTCGAATCGCTGGTACTTGCCGGCGAGATCGTAGGTGATCCGTGCGGGGCTGTGCAGGCCCAGGCCCTTGAAGTAGGGTCGGCCGCCGGAGCGCAACTGGGAACCATGGACGTTCAGATCATTGTGGTACGGCCACGAGAGTGTCAGCAGCGGCAGATGCCGGTAGCTGGCCGGTTCCAGGTCCGAAAGGTAAACCGCCCGGCCGCCTAGTATCTGGACGAAAGTAATCCAGGCCGTTGCGGTCTGCAATTCACCCCCGCCAGCGACCTTCAATTTCGCGTTGCGAGAATCAGCCGTCATCTCTGTGGCCAGGACGTGACTGCCATCATTAAGTCCCACGATGGCGCGTAGCCCGCTCGTCTGCGGTGCCGCGAGCAGTGACGGATCGAATGCGATCGCGGCCAGCGTATCGAGCTTGACTTCCAGCGGATCGCCTTCGCGCCGGAGCGTTACCGCGGTTTCGCTGAGGGCAGTGATCGTGCCCGTGAGTTCGTCTCCATTGTCGAGTAACAGCCGATCGCCGCGCCCTTTGGCCGACAGGATTCGCCGACGAAGGGCCTCGCCGCCATTGCGCCCGGAAGTCGCTCTGAGCACGATGCCGGCACAGACATCGATCGGCAGCGACCAATCGCCTAGACTCGCCGAAGCGCCGCTGAGCGACTCGCCAGCGAGCTTGACGGGGTTTGTGACAATCAGCCCGCCGCCGACCACGAGCACTTGGATCCCGCTGACGGGATCGACAGGTTTTCCCCATGCGACGAGGTCATCGCCCGCCAGCTTTCGCGAATCGCTTTCGGCGGTGAATTCGAACTGCCAGTCGGTCTGCACGGACGCCAGCTTGGCGCGGAACGGTTCGCCGTCAGTCGGAATGGCGAGCGGCTCTTCGGCCAGAGCGCTGAGAGAGATCGCAATCAGAACGACAGCAGGCAACGTGCGATGGAATGTAAGTAACAGTCGAGACATCTTAGCGCTGGAAGATTGGCAGGTAATTGTTGGGAATCTGGAGAATGATGCAGGCCATGGCAGTGCCGTATTCGGTGCAGATTGAGTCGTTCCATGATCCGTCTTCCGCTTGTCGCGACACCAGTGCGTCGCGAATCGCGGGATACCAGCGATTCCAATAGTCGCCGCCGGCGTGCCACATGACTTGCACGGCGTAGTAGTGCCCGTAGAAGTAATGGCTTTCGCGGCTCACGTCGCCGGCCTGGGGCATGAAGCCCATCAGGTAGTCGAGCCCCTTGGTGATCTCGGGTCCTTCGTAAATGCCGGCGCTGAAAAGCGCGACGATGCCCGCGGCGGACCGTGGGAAAGCGCTTTGCCCGCCTTGAATCATATACATGAATCCGCCGTCGGCGTTCTGGCTGCGTTTTACGTAGCCGATGCAGCGGTCGATCGTGTCGCGCGGGACGAACAGGCCGGCATTGCGCGCGGCGCGCAGCGCCATCACCTGGCAGATCGTGACCGAAATGTCGGCATCGCGACGGACCGGCTGGTAGCGCCAACCGCCGTCTGCATTCTGAGTGTTGACGATCAGGTTGATCGACTTGGAGAGCTTCTCGCGGATGTCGGCCCGCTGAGTCATGCCATAGCACTCGGCCAGAAAGAGACTCGCGAATCCGTGGCCATACATGGGCCCGTGGCTGCTGGCGCTACTGATGTTGATGAAACCGCTTTCCTGCGTGTTGGCCAAGATATAGTCAATCGCGCGGTCGACATTGCGGCCGAACGGGCCGCGTGAGGGTGTGCTGCCGCCGGCCATGAAGGCCATCCCGGCCAGTGCGCACACGGCAACATTGCGGCTGTATCCGCCGGAGTGAAACGAGCCGTCTTCATCCTGTCGGGCGGCAAGCAGCTTCAAACCCCGCTGGGCGGATTCCAACGCCGCGGGCGTGACGAGATCGACGGCCGAGCGCTCGGGATTGGCGCCTTGCTGACCGAACGCCTGCGTCGCCAATGTTCCACCGGCCAGGCCGGCGACCGCAGCGGAGAGAAACCTCCGGCGGCTGGCTGTCTGCATTCGGTTCGCAAATCGGACAGCATCGAGATTGTTCATGGCGAGCGCTCTTCTGCCAGGCGGCGGTAATAGCGTTCGATCAATAGTTCGTACTGCGGCAAGAATTTCTCGGGCGCCATCTGTCGCATCTGTTCGCGCTCGCGTTCGGGCAGGTGCCCCCAGGCGTCCTTCATCAAGCCGCGCAGCAACTCCGGATCGGGGCGCACCTGCTCAGCCGTGCCCACGCGAGTCGAGCTGCCTTGGGCTGGGCTCTGAGAGTCCTTGCCAGAACTCGACTTGCCGGCCTGCTGCTGGGGTTGTTTGACACTTTGTCGCTTGGCTGTCTGCTGCTGGTCCTTGTTCTGCTGAGACGATTGCTGTTGCTGGGCCTGTTGCTGTTCGGCCTGCTCGATCAGCCTGGTAAGGTTTTCGACAATCCGCTGCTGCAGCGCCTGCGCGTGGGATTGTTTCTGCCGTTCGGGAATTAATTGCTCAGCGTCACGCATCTCCTGACTGATGTAACCCAGGGGATCCTTGTTTGGATCGGGACCTTCCTCACCGTCGGGAACCCTCGTCTCGTCGGGCTCGCCATCTGGCTTGGGAGTTCTCCGCTTGGCGGGCTCCGGTTTCTTGCCCTGCGGAAGATCGCCCACACCGTCCAGTAACTCATTGTCGAGATCTTCGAGCAAAGCGTCATCGACGGACTTTGGTGGTGGATCTGACGGCGGATCGGCAGCGAACGCCAGGGGCGCGAAGGCGCTCCACAGGATCGCGGCGGCTAACCCGTGATGAACGGTCATGGTTTCTCCTCTGGCCCGGCGTCCAAATTGGCGTCTGGTGGTGGAACATTTCGCGTGCTTTCGCCAAGCGGGGCCTCGAGATCGGGCATTTCCAACTCGGGCAAACCGTCGAGCGGCGGCTCGGTCTGGCGCACGTCGGGCAGTTTATCCGGCGTGTCTTCGGGGGCATCTGCGGGCGGTTCGGATAACTTGAGAGTCAGCTCTGCCAGCTTTCCTTGCTCGGCCGCGATCTCGACCAATGCACGGCGTACATCCCGGCTGCTTGCGTCGTCGTCGCTGGCGGCTTCGCGATAGCGCTGGTTCAGGTCTTCCTGCAAGAGTTTGAGTAGCTTGAGCTGAGCGAGCACGAACTCACCGTCGGGGCGCCCACACTCCCCGCCGCCCGAACCACTCCCGCCACCGCCCTGCTTACCCCCGGGTTTCTGTGGCTGTTTCTTCTCGAAGGCTGCCAACAACTGAGCGAGCCGCTGCCGAGCGGCCTCCTGGGCACTTTGTGCAGGCAGACCCGTGTCTCGAAGCTCGAGCCGTTCTGCGGCGCGTTGCATTTTGTCAGCGGCGCCTCTCAATGCCAGGTGAATTACCTCGGTCAGTTCCAGCTTCTCGGCCAGTTGCGAGGTCTCGCCGCCGAGCGCTTGTTGCAGCCGCGCGAGGTCGCCGAGTGTCGCCAGTTGAGCCCGCGATAGTCGACCTTCGGCTGCGCGAAGTTGCTCAAGCCGCTGGGTCTCTTGAATCAGCTTCTGCTGCCGTTCGTGCAGGCCATTGAGAGAGTCTTCCATCCGGGCGAGCTGTTCGCGTGCGAGATCTGCCTCGGCTTGCTTGCGGCGCTCGGCAAGCTGCTGTTCGGCTTCTTCGAGGTCTCGCTCAGCATTCTTGGCTTGTTCACCGGCCGCCTCCCCGTCACCAGACTCGCTTTGCTCGCCGGCCTGAGACATCTTGTTTGAAGCGCCCGCCGTTTTTCCGCTGGCTTTATCGGCTTGCAGCCGCTGGAGCTTGCGCGCCAGCCGCTGGGCCTCATCGGCTAACTTTTTCTGCTCGCGACTGAGCCGTTCAAGTTCACGCTTGCGCTCCGCGGGGTCGGCGATCTTTTCCGCCTCCTTCATCTTCTTGCGTAGCCCGGCTTGCTGCTCGCGCAGCCGGGCCATTTCGCCCTCGGCTTCGCGAAGCTGCTTCACGAGTCGAGAGAGTTCCTGCTCCTTGCGATTGGAAAGGATCGACTGCAGCTCCTTGAGTTCACTCGTGACCTTTTCCTGCAGGCCAGCCGATTGGCCGAGCTGATTTTTTTCGAGGGCGGCGCTGCTCTCGCGCATCTTGTCGCTGATTGCCTGCTCGCGGGCGTGGTGTAGTCCATCCTGGATCGTGGCCGCGGCAATCGGATCGTTCGCTTCGAGCGAGCGACTCATCTCGCCCATTTGCTGCTGGGTCTTTTCCAGGCGTCGGCCGAGCTCCGACTGCTGGCTGGAAAGCTTCTTGAGATCGGCCTGCTGCTGTTCGCCAAGTTCCTTGAACTCGCGCCCTAAGGTTTGTGGTGCAAGCTCCTTGGTGGCCTGTGCGATCGCCTCCTGTTGGCGTTCGAGTTCGGCTACTTCGCGCGAAAAACGGCGGAAGTTGTCCCAGCGGCCCAGTTCGTCAACCAGCGATTCGAGTGAATCAATCACCGCATCCTGGTGCTCGCCGGCCGAAGCAATCCGCTCGCGCATTGCCTCGTCTGGCTTCGCATTCGGAGTGGCTGCCGGTTGTCTCTCTGCCGGCTTGTCCTCCGCGAGCCTGGCCTGGGCGGCTTTAATGAAGCCGGTAAGGTCGGTTTCGACTTCGCCCAAATGCTCGCGTTCTAAACGGTCGATTTCGTCCAGGATCGCGGTCATTTGTCGCATTGCGCCGGGGCTGTCGACATGGTTCGCGCGGAGTTCGTTGAGGAACTCATGAATCTGGGCCGGAATGCCTTCGGTCGGGCTGGTGAGCGTGCGATCGACCTGGCGCTGATTCAGTTCGGCCGATTGCGCCTGATCGATCTCCTGCTTGCCGAACTCGGCGACTTGGTTCACCTGGATGTCCAGCGAGCGAGTCTGTGAACGGGCATCCTGTTGCAGTTTAAGAACGCGTTGCAGCTCACCGACAACAAGCGTCTGGCGCTGGGCGAGTCGCTCTTCGAGCTCGGCCGGAGTGATGATCGTGACTGAGCGTGGCGTGCTCTTGCCCTCTTGCGGCACGTAGTCCGAAGCGGTGGCCCAGAATGTCACCTGAGTGCCGGGCTGGAGCTCCAGTTCTGCCAGCCGCCAGGTGTGCGTGACGACACGGCTTTCGCCGAGCTTGCCGCCCAGGAGTAGCCCGGGCTCGGCATAACGTGGTGCTGCGGATTCGCCCTGAAAAAGAGGCACCACGAAGTCGGGTACTTCCTCACGATCAGAACGGCCGAAGTGCAGCGCCACATCGCGAATCGCCAGATCATCTTTGACGGCGATCGCCAGCTCGAGCTCTCCCTGCGGCGTGACATAGCTGTTCGTGGCGGGCTTCTCGATCGTCACAGTGGGTTCGAGATCGGCGATCGAGCGCACATCCCACCGTTCGTCAGTGCCGCCTGCGAGACCGGCGTCGTCGACTAGTTCGATCCAGTATTGCCCCGTCGATTCGATGACCCAAGGCTGTTGGGCGTCCGGGCGCAAGGCGATCGAATAGCCATCGGCAGCGACCTCGAGCGGAAGCTCGCCGCCATCCTCATGGCGCAAAGTGGCCTTGGCGACCTTCTTGGTAACCGATCCCTGGAGCGCAACACGAGTTCCCTTGAGCGCGTGAATCGCCTTGTCGCTTTCCTCGACGGGCAGGCCGGTGTATTGCGGCGGATGGAGCGTCACACCGAGCTGCGCGATGCGCGGGGCTTCGAGAACTTCGAGCCGCCGCCAGGGCATCGTGTCGTCGTCGCCGCCGGTGGCGCGAAACTCGAACGGACGCTGTACGTTGTCTTTGCGGGCCACGAGCGCGCCATTCAGCCAGCGCATTGGTTCGGATTCGACTTCGTAGCCCTCAGGCCCGGTCTGATAGCGGTACTGAATCTCCACGACCTCGGGGAGCCGATGCCGGGCGTCGTGAAGGAGTTCGACTTCGAAGTTTTGGCCTGCGGCAATTCGCGTGGGCGGAGACTTGAACTCCAGGTGATAGTAGCGCGGCCAGGCGTCATCTCCCAGCGGTCGACCAAGCCGCGCGAGTGCGATTTTCGCGCTGGCTGGCGAAATGGCCACAAGAACCACGGCGATCAGCGCGATGACAGCTGCGCTGGCCACGGCACGCCGCGTGGGCGCCGGTTGAATCACCTGATCCACGTCGAGCTCGGCGACCTGCGATTCGGTGTCGATGATCACGGCCCGCCGGAGCGCCGCACTGCCAGCTCCGATTTCAAGTTCCGGTTGCTTGAGAAACTGGATCGCGCTTTCCAGCCGATCGCCGAGGCTGGGAAAGCGGCGTTCGATACGCTGCGCGATCTGCACGTCGCCCAGCCGCAAGCCGCCGAGACCACTCCACAGAAAGCGGTAGACAGCCCCGGCCACCGCGGCCACGACCGCCAGCGAGGCCATCAGCCGCAGGCCGCGATCCTCGAAGCGAATCAGATAATCGGCCACTGCAACCAGCAGCACCGCTGTCAGCACGGTGGCGAGCGTCCAACTCACGGCGTGTAGCAGGAGCAGACGCCGGGCGCGGCGGCGAACCTGGCCGATTTTTTGCTCGAGCATGTGTGCCATCTTCGCGCTTCTCCAACCGCGCGGACGAGGAAACCCCTCGTGCCGCAATTATAACATTCCCTTGCGCTTGCGCAGAATCCACTCCGAGGTGATCAGGCCCAGAAACGTCGCTAGCAACCACCACCGATTCCAGAGCACTTCGGGGGGCAGCGCCTCGATCGGCACCTGACGTCCTGGCGGCAAATCACCCGGCAGTCGATCGACCTCTCCGATTCTGTAGAACCTTCCACGAGTCTCTTCCGCCGCCGCCTTCAGCTCGGCAGCGTCCATTTGAATTCGTTCGAGTTCACCGGGCGGCGCAACCACGAGGAAATCGGTGCTCGCCGGCTGACCCTCGAGCGTGGGTGTTCCGACCCGCGCGTGATATTTCCCGTCGACGGCCTGGTGGAAGGTGCCTTCGAAGACGCCGCGGCTGGTGGCATTGCGCGCGAGTTGGATGTTCTGATTCTGCTGCCCTTCGCGTTCCAGGATAACCGTTACCCCGTCGTCGGCCACGGGAGCCTGCCGCTCGTCGACGAATCGCACCCGCATGCGCACCGGTTCGCCGCGGCGATATTCGCGGCGATCTGCGGAGAGTTCGACGGAGCTCTCGCTTCCCAGTAACTTCGAGCGGCTCAGATGCCGCACGGCTTGAACCCAGTAGCGGGCGAAGAACACGTCGCCCACGCGATAGCGCCACCGCCAGGTGTCGTCGGTGGCGTGGAACAGCACCTTACCCGCGCCGACGTACTGCATGAAGAAAACGCCCAGCGGCCGACCGTCGGGCGCCACTTTCGTTGGATGCTCGGCCAGCACGCGTGCTGCCGGCCTCACTTCGCCGGCTTCGAGCAGCCAGTACATTGGCGAGAGGTTCGCCCAGATTCGGGCCGTCTCGGCCGCATTGTCGCCGAGCTGCATCTGTGGACTGACCATGCCGAGCTCGGTGGGTCGGACGACGAATCCCTCTTCGAGTGGCTGCGTCGGGTCGGGAGCGATCGAGGCGGAAAGCGTGATGGGGAATAAGGGCTCGATGGGCGTTCCGGCATAAGCGAGCGGGAGGTAGCGCGGACCCGCGATGAAGGCGACGCCGCCCCCCTTTTTTTCGACGAACTCGTTGAGATTCGCCAACACCGCGGTGCTGAGGAAGCCGGGGTTCACGTCGCCAAAAATCACGACGTCGAACTCGAAGAGCTCTTCGCGGCGAACGGGAAACACGCGGAGCGCTGTCTGGTCCAGTTCGGCGTACTCAAGATCGGCCTCTTGTAGTACGGTTTTGAGCTGGATCGTCGCGTCGCGCTCGAGCATGTGCTTGAGATAGCGAAACTCGAAATTCGGATAGCCCTGTGCGAACAGGACCTTGATCTGTTCCTTGCGAACGGTGACCAGCCGGAGTTGGCGGTTGTTTTCCGCCTGGGCTTCGTCCGACAGGTGTTCGACTTCGACGACATATTCGAACTCGCCCACTTCCGTAGGGCGAAACGGCAGATGCAAATGCTGCGGCTGGCCATCCTCGCCGATCGTGGCCTTCATCCTCGCGAGCACGACGTTGTTGTCCTTTTGGCGAAGGACCACTTCAACATCCTTGCCGACCAGTCCGTGGCCGGTGAGCTTGAACTCGAAATTTACGACATCGTCCACGAACACGACGTCGTCCACCAGCAGATCGGCAAGTTCGAGGTCGCGAAGCGGTTGTTCACTGCCGAGTCCAACTGTGAACAGCGGCACCCCCTTGCGCCGTGCAAGACGGGCGCCATCGGCCAGGCTTTCGCCCTCGGTATTCACGCCGTCGGTGAGCAGGATAATGGCCGCGGGTGGCGAACCGCGCAGGTCGCTGAGCACGTGACGTATGCCGGCGCCGAGTCGCGTGCTGTCGCCGTTCGGCTCGCGCATCTCGACGGCTTTGCGAAGCGCGGCGAGATTCCCTTCCTCGGCTTCGGCCGCACTCGAGACGAAATACAGCCGCAAGCGGTAATCGCGCTCGACCGATTCGAGCAGGTTGGTGCCCTTCTTGAGCAGCACGGTTTTGGCCAGATTTAATCGATCGGGGCGTTCGAAACCGGCCGCTTCGATACGCCGCGCGATAAGCGACTGAACTTGCGAAGCGTCGTAGCGATCGAGAACTCCCATGCTGGCCGAATCGTCGACCAGTACGGCGACGGTCGGTAATCCAGTTCGCCGTAGCGAGAGCGTAAACTCGGCGATCATGAACAGGGTGATCGCAATCAACGCCAGGCGTACGCCGATGAGCAGTCCTCGAACGAAACGACCGGCCGACGAACCTTCGCGCGCGTAGAAGAATGTGACCCACAGCACAGCGAAGATGATCAGCAGCAGGGTTGCCCAGGGTGCCCAATTCCAGGTGTTCTCAAGTGTCCAGATCGTACCTTCGCCAGGACTGGCGGCGTCAACGCCGAGCCAAGTGGCAAGCCGGTCTGGAAGAGTTCCATTCATCGTCGAGCGTTCCCGAACCACCAGGCCAGGAAAGTCTCCGTCAGTAGCAGGCCGAGCACGCCGTAAAGCAGGCTCTTGTGCAGTCCGCTACGTTTGACGATTGCCGCCGACTCGGCATCGTCGAGGTCCGCCTTTTGATGTGTCGTGAACTCGCGTGGCAGTTCTTCGGGCGCGATCTTGGCCAAGTCGCTTTCGGCAGTGTTTACGTTTACCGCGAATGCCTGCTTTCGGTCGACGGGCGCGCCCAGTTCGACTCCGTAGACGCCGCTTTCGCGCGTGTCGGCAAAGGTCCAGCGGCTGCTGGTCGGTTCGAGGGTCATGCGGACTTCCTCGCGATTGCCGGCTGGAGTGGTGATTGCAATCGCCGGGCGCGACGACATTGCTGAGAGCGATTCGCCCAGTGGCTGACCGACTTCGACGTTTCGTTCGGCAAGTTGTCCCCGCACGGCCAGCGACACAAGCTCTTGCACGAGCGGCACGAAGCTGGGCCAGGCCGGCATCGTCGTCCAGGGGTTCTTTGTCGCGGGGTCGATGCTCGACAGCGAGCACTCGGTCGCGACCACAATCGAGCGCCCGCGGCCAATCTGCTCTTCGACGATGGCGGGATCGCCCCCTTCGAACGCGAGCGCGACCCGGGCCTTGCTTTCTGGCGGCAGTTCCAACTTGAAATAGGTATAGACCGGCGTCGTCAGCAGTCCGGACTGCTCGCGTCCCTGAAACACGTTCACGAGCGGGTGCCGGTAGTTGAGCGGATCGAAACGATACTGGTACTGCGCTTCCCGAATGATCGGCCCCAGCTTCGCCGGCAAGACGCGAAGCTGTTGTTCGCCGGTCAGCTCGCGGTTGTAGCGATCGGCGAGCACTTGATCCCCCAGAAAGAGCACGAGCCCTCCGCCGCGGGCGAGCAGGCCTGCGAGCAAGCGGGCTTCGCTGGCCGTGAACTGGGCGACATTGCAGAAGAAGATGCAGTCGTACTGCGAAAGGTCGCGCTCGACGAGCGCGCTCTCGGAGATCACTTCGGGCGTGATCGCCCCCGTCGCCTGGGCATCTCCGGCCGTGGGGTTCAGCGCCAAAGCAAGATAATCGGCCGCGCCGCTCATGGGTGTCGAACCGGGCTTGCCATTGACGCACAGGACTCGCAAATGCTCCTTCACCGGGACGGACAGCCAACGCCGGTTGTCGACGACTAAAAGGTCAGAATCAAGCTTCAGTTCAACGACGTGATCGCCCGGCGAATCAAAGCGGTGGTTGAACGTGACCTGGGCCTGTTGTCCGGGAGCGACGTCAACATAGCTTTCCTTAATGGGCCGGCCATCGACGAGTAGTTCAACGAGCTTGTGAGTTTGCGGTTGACTGCCGAAATTGCGTACCTGGGCCGAGAGTGCGACGTCGCGCGTCGTGGTCACGAAGGGCTCGCTGGTCGCCAGTCCTGTGATCGCGAGATTCTCAGCCGAGGGCTGCCCCAGATCGATCACGACAAGTGACGCGCGCTGGGCGAGTCGTTCGAGCCGCTGACGAACTTCGGCTGTCCCGCTCGTATCGGCGCCCCAGGTGTTGCGCCCCAGGTCCGTAAGGAAGTAGGCCTCGACCTGAGTGAGACCTTCGCTTTCGGCCGCTTGTGCAATGCGTTCGACCTGCGCGAGTGTGGCCGAGAGATCCGCGCCGCCGTGGGGCAAGCGGAGATTATCGATCTCCTCGTTGAAGCCGGCCGGTTCGATCGCCGGTTGGCCCACGATGACCTCGGGCGGAGAGCCCATCAGGACGAGGGCAAAGGCGTCGCCCTCCGCGCTATCGTCGACGATTTGTTCGGCAAGCTCCTTGGCTCGATCGAAGCGGCTTTTATCGGTTGGCTTATAGCCCATCGAATAGGAACCATCGATGACCAGCAGCTTGAGTGTCCGCTGACCGGGGGTGAATGGCAGTCCCAGCTTTTCGAGGTAGGGCTGCGATACGGCGAGCACCAGCAGGACGATGATGGCCGTGCGGACGATGAGCAGCAGGAGTTGCTCGATGCGCATGCGCCGCGAGTTTTTTCGCATCGCGGCCAGCAGATACTCGATTGCCGCCCAGGAGACTTCCCGGTAGCGTCGCTTGTTCCAGAGATGAATCAGAATCGGCGCAGCGGCAGCGGCCAGCCAACCCAACATCAGCAGGTTGGCGAATCCGAAAGCCAGGAGTGGCGCCGCGGTGAACATTGGTTTCGTTTATGCCATCCGGGCCATCCGGGCCGCAACGTAACTGGAAAGAGCCACGTCGAGCGACTGATCCGTGCGCAATTGCAGATAGTCTGCCCGCTGGTCGCGGCAACCCCTGCGGACCGCGTTTAAAAACTTGCCGAACTCCTCCAGATAAGCCTGCCGCAACGAGCGTGGGTCGGTAAGCACATCGGGAAGCTGCTCGAGCCCCTTGAAGAGCGTCGTTTGCTTGAATGGAAAGTCGAGTTCCGCGGGATCGAGCACGTGAAACATCACGACGTCGTGCCGGCGATGGCGGAAGTGCTTCAGGCCCGCGAGCATCGTGCCGACATCGTCGAACAGATCGCTGAGAATCACGACGAGTCCACGGCGCTTCAGGCGTTCGGCCAGGTCGTGAAAGATCGGGCCGGTGCGAGTCTTGCGGTGCGGCTCGCTCGATTCCATCACGTGCAAGAGCTGCTTGAGATGCGAAGGATTGCTGCTGGGGCGCACCAGGCTGCGGACTTCGCTATCGAAGGTGACCAGGCCCACGCTGTCCTGCTGCTGCAAGACGAGATAGGCCAGCGATGCGGCGATGCACTGGGCATATTCCAGTTTGGAAAGGGCCGCATCGTCGCTCTTGTAACGCATGCTCTCGCTCGTGTCGAGCACGAGGTAGACCACGAGGTTGGTCTCTTCCTCGTACTGCTTGAGATAGAACTTATCGCTCTTGCCGAATACCTTCCAGTCGACGTAGCGCAGGTCGTCGCCGGGGCTGTACTCGCGATGCTCGGCAAACTCGATCGAGAATCCGTGGTAGGGACTGCGATGCACGCCGGAGACATAGCCTTCGACGATCGAGCGGGCGCGGAGCTCCAGGCCCTGGAGCTTAGCCAGCGTCTGCGGATCTAAATACTTGGGGTTGGCGTCCACGTCCGGCGGCCTCGGTTTCGTCGCTGGGGATGGTTTCGATCAGAAGGCGAATGATGTCGTCGGTCTTAATGCCTTCGGCCTCGGCATTGAAGTTAGTCATGAGGCGATGCCGCAGAACAGGGTACGCCACGGCGCGAATATCTTCGCCGCTGACGTAGTAACGCCCATGCAGCACGGCCCGGGCCTTTGCCCCGAGCACCAGATACTGGCTTGCCCGGGGGCCGGCGCCCCAGCTGACGTAGTCGCGGATGAAGGCCGGGACTTCGGTCTTTTCCTTTCGCGTCAGCCGCGTGAACTGCAATGCGTAGCGCATGACGGAGTCGGCGATCGGCACCCTGCGCACGATCTGACCGAGCGTGGTAATGTCGTCCGCCGATAGCGTGGGCGTGATATCGTAATGCACGTCGGCCGTGGTTTGCTTGACAATCTGGAACTCTTCGTCTTCGTCGGGATAGTCGACGAACACGTTGAACATGAACCGGTCGAGTTGAGCTTCGGGCAGCGGATAGGTTCCTTCCTGCTCAATCGGATTCTGCGTGGCCAGGACAAAGAACGGCTCGGTTAGCTTGTGGCGCCGACCGCCGACGGTGACCTGGTGTTCCTGCATCGCTTCGAGCAGCGCGGCTTGCGTCTTCGGCGGCGTGCGATTGATTTCATCGGCCAGAAGTACGTTCGCGAAGATCGGCCCAGGCAGGAAGCGGAACTCGCGAGTGCCGGTGGCCTTATCTTCCTGGATTACCTCTGTGCCCGTGATGTCGGCCGGCATCAGGTCGGGCGTGAACTGGATCCGGCTGAACTTGAGCGAGAGTGAATCGGCCAGCGTGCGAATCATCAGCGTCTTGGCCAGTCCCGGCACGCCTACCAGCAGGCAGTGGCCGCGGGCGAACATCGCGATGAGCAGCTCTTCGATGACTTGCTGTTGACCGACAATCACTTTGCCAAGCTCGCCCGTAATTCGGCGAAAGGCTTCGTTCAACTCCTGCACTCGCCGCACGTCGTCATCTGCGTTCATGAGAGTATTCGCTCAGGGTCGTGTTGATTCGATCGCACGCAATGCTTCACTTCATTGCCGGGCTACGTTTATCGCCGTCTCCTTCGCCGGTGGCAATCGCCGTCTGGGAGCGGACAGGGATTTGGCCCTGCTGGTGGAAGCCAAAAAGTCGATCAGGCGTGGCGATCAGGAACAGATCGCCCGCGGCGACCAGGTTTCCGCCTGTTGCCCCGCGCTCGGTTAGCAAGATTGGCGCACGTGTCGTGTCCGCGGGAGCGGGCACGCGTTGATCGAAGACATACAGCGCTTCGTGCGTTGGCCACACAATCTGGTCACCCATCAAGACGCCCCTGCCCTGCCCCAGTGGCGAAGTGTCTGGCCAGCGGCGGAGGACCTTTCCACCGGCGGCGTCGATCCACCACAGCGCGTCACCGCTGGCAATCAGATTGCCACTTCCAACGCCGAGCAAATGCACGACATCTTCCGGCAATTGAGTTTCCCACAGCAATTCGCCGGTGGCGGCATCGAGCGCGAAGATGCCTGCAAAGTCTGCCGGAGCGACCAGCAGCCGCCCGCGATCGTACACGCAGGGGTTGAGATCGCGATAGTAATGCGCGGTGCGGCGGTCACGGCCGTCGGGGGCAGCCTTCTTCGCCCGAGGATAGGTGGCGGCCCAGCGCACGCGGCCGTCGCGGGCCGACAACGCCGCGACGGCGCCAAGGTTGGTGTTGTAGTAGATCGTACCCTGGTGGTAGTTGAGCAGGTTGTGAGTGATTTCTGAAATCTGTCCGGCGCCAGGCGTTTCGGCCGAGCAGACCAGCGTGCGCCAGCGGCGGCGGCCAGTGCCGGCATCGAAGCAAGCCACGTGGGCTTGTGGACGCACGTCGCTTTTGCGCATCGCGATGTACAGATTCTCACCTTCGACGATCGGAGCGCCTTCGAACGACCAGCCCTCGTCATCGGGCAGCAGCCGTCCGTCTGGCTTCCAGACGAGTCGGCCCTGAGCCGCCAGGTCCAGGCAGATCAAGTAACCGCCCGCCCGGCTCTCATAGGATTCCAGCGGATGGCTTGTCACCTGCGAACCGAGATGAGCGTAAAGCTTGCCGTCAGCCGCTGTCATGGTGAACCGCGGGACGCCGAGCCCTCGGCCCGAACGACCGGTCGCAAGCCTGGCGTTCTCATCGGCATAAATTTCGCCCAAGGGTCGGGCGGCGTCCCCGGGCCACGCGGGACTGCCGGAGTGGCGATCGAAGGCGAAGACCTGGCTGTAGTTGTTGATGAGCACCAGGTCGCCCACCACGAGCGGATGATAACTCAATAGGCGCTGCGAATCCTCGCCGATTCGCCGCAAACTGAAGGCACGCGAATTTGAAGCGTCGGCCGAGAGCGGCTCACCAAGCGTGATTGGCTTCCAGGCCTGTGAACCAAGGTCGAGATTGCGCGGCGAAGCGCCATTGCGGGCAGCGTTGCCGGCGAAGGTCGGCCAATCCGCGGATGGAGCAAGTTGCGGCCAATCTGCGGCGGCTGCGAGCATGGCCTCGAGCGCTTCTCGATAGTCGACTTCGCGGCCGGCCAGTTGCCCGCGCGCGCCGGGATGTTGCTGGCCGAATGCGGCCAGCTCGTCGCGAGCTCGCGCGATGGAACCTTCCATGATCGAAGTGAAAATGAGCCGTACGCGAATGTCGGCCAGCGGAAGATCCGTGGCCGGATAAGAAAGGCGAGACTGCGGAAGTCGGGTCTGCCTCCAGAATTCAATGAGCGTTCGCGACTCATTGTCCGGCATCAACCCCTTTCCGCGCAGCTCGTAGTAGGGCTCCTTCGCGAGGTCATTCAGCACGTACCACTTGTCGAGCGCGGCAGTGACGTGGGGCAGAAGGCCGCCTTGCTGGCGAGCCGCTTCGTAAAACGGGGCCGGCACGCGGCCGGGCGGAAGTTCGATCAGCCCTTCCCAGGCACTGCGGGCGGCGCTGTAGTGCCCCCGTTCGAGTTCGATCTCGCCGAGCGCAAACAGTGCATCGTCACCCACGGAACTGGAAAGCATCGTGTCGACAAGTTGCCCGAGACGAGACGGGTCGCGCCGGGCGATGGCGTCGTCGTACAAGGCCTGTGCCGAAGCGTCCACTCGCTCGCGATACAGCGTGAGCCCCTCGATGGGGAGGCCGGCCAGTCGCACCTGGCAATAGTCAGCCAGGCTGACGAAGCGATTTGGCGAGATGGCGATCATCTTCCCGCCACTTTCCATCAACCGCCGGATCGATTCGACCGCCTCGTCCCACTGGCCGTCGGCCAGGTAGGCATTGACCCGCTCGAGACTGGTGCGGACCGAGCTATCGACCTCGTCCAGCGAGACGCTGCCGGAAAGCTCCACCGGGCCGGACGAAAATTGCCCAAGAACTGAACATGGGGAAACGCCCAGGACCAGAAACAAAAGACAGCGGAGTAACGTGAGGGAAAGTGAAAGACGCCCCCCACGGCCTGGGCGGCGAGACGCTGCCGGAATCTCTCGGCAGTACAACTTCATGCACTCGTCCTTCGCGCATGTTTTGGTGTGCGAACCGGCGCACTGTCAAAGGGCGCACTGGCAAATCATGTCGCGGTGCTGCGACGCTGTTGGCTACGGAAAGCCGCCGGGCGTCGCGGATTGTTACGTATCCGCTGATTATAGGTCCGCTGACTGCCGGCGGAAAGAACGAAATCGGGCCGCTCGCAAGCGGATCGGGGGATTTAGCAGCTCCGAGACTAGCGAGAGTAGCCCTCAATAATGCGGCCAATATAGAACAGGCACAGCAGCCCGAGTCCCATTAGCAGGAGTTGGGCGACCGAAATTCGCTGCGCGAGCTGCAGGAAGATGCCTACGGGAGCGAGCGCGAGGCCCAACAACTGCATGGCTCGACCAACACTGCGCATTTTAGACGTCTCTCGGTAGGGTCACTGCCGGATGGCGGAGATGACTATCATAATAGAAGATGGCTCGGAGGTTCCACGCCTGATGCGTTCCGTCCTTTTCCAAGGCGGAAAGTTGCGTTGGAATACTGCCGGGAGAACTACTAAGGGAATCCCATATCGTGACATCTCCGCTTCCAAACTCGCAGCGATCTTACTGGACCACGCTTTCCCGGGCCTGGCGGCTTCGCTGCCCCCAATGCGGCAAATCGAAGCTCTTCGCCAATTGGATTCGCATGCATCCCGAGTGCTGCGAGTGCGGCCTCAAGTATGAGCGCGAGCCGGGCTATTTCCTGGGATCGATCTACGTGAACTACGGGCTGACCGCGCTGCTCGTTACGATCCTTTATTTCACGCTCTTTTTCACCGGTTGGGTTGAACCGCAAGTAGCCTTGTGGCTGGTGGCCGGATTCGCGGTGGTGTTTCCGCTGTGGTTCTTCCGGTATGCGCGCAGCATCTGGCTGGGTTTCGATCACTATTGGGATCCGCTGCCAGCAGAGACGCGCGGCAAGGTCAAAGAACCGCTTCCACGCTAAGCGGTGAGTAAGCTGCAATTGCGAGCTTACTTCTCGGTCGACGCGCTCGATTCCTGAGCCTTCTGCTCAGCCAGGCGGCGCTGCTCGCGCTTGATGACGCGATAAGCCAATCCGCCGAAGGTGCCGACGATCGCGAATGGCATCGCCATCATGAACAGGATGCTGTAGTAGATTCCGCGGGCCAGATCCCCCTGCGAGCTGTCGTTGCCGAGTGCCGTTTGGCAGCTAGGGCACGCCGAGGCGATGGAAGGTACGCCCAGCACCAAGGTCAGGCAGATCATGGTTCCCAGGACTTTGGCAATTCGGCGATTCATGGCATTTCGGCCTTTCCAGCAAGCGGCTCAGTCGCGGTCAAAGTAGCCCTACCGGCGACACCCGCATTATAGAAGCTGCGGAGGTTGCCGGGTAGAGATGGTACAGCATGACGTAAATCACGACGCCCGTGACGGATACATACAGCCATATCGGAAAGGTCCAGCGGGCGAGTTGACGATGTCTTGCCCGGCGGTCCTTGAGGCCCAGGTAAATCGTGATCACGGCCAGAAATGGGACCGTCGCCGCCAGGACGATGTGCGTAAGCAGGATTACCAGGTAAACCGTGCGAACACCGGCCGGCCCCGTGAACTTTACGCTTCCGACGTTGAAGTGGTAGACTAGGTACGAGATCAGAAACAGCACGGAGACGCCGAACGCAGCCAGCATTGTGTTGCGGTGAGCGATTACCTGGCCACGTTTGATCAACACCCAGCCGACGACCAGCATCACTGCCGCCAGCGCGTTGAGCGAGGCATTCAGGGCCGGTAATTGTTCGACGGTAAGCATGCTTGGCTGGGACAGCGCGAGAATGAAGGAAAGCCTACGCTCGGCTACGGTTGTGCGGCGACGGGCGACGTAGGCTCGGCGGGTATCTCGGCCGCCGCGGGACTTAACGACTCGGCAGGTTCCGATTTCGCTGGCGCGGCCTCGCCTTCCACGATCATCAGCAGGCGATCGAGCATCTCGGCCTGATCCGGTTCGGTGAGCCGAAACCGGCCCCGGATCTTGCCGCTCTTGTCGACCACGCAGGCGCGATCCGTGTGATCGCCTTTCACCACTGCGATGTGAAATGACTTCTGGCCAATCTTCTGAATCTCGCTCATGTCGCCGGTCAGGAAGGTCCAGCGCTTCGGATCGGCCTTGAAGTGCTCGGCGTACTTCTTGAGCGCGGCCGGCGTGTCGTTATCCGGATCGCAGGTGATGCTGACGAAGTGGATGTCCGATTCGGGATGGGTGTGCTGCCAGGCTGCGAGAGCCTGATTCATTCGCCAGCAGATTGCCGGGCAGTTGGTGAAGAAGAAGCTGGCGACCCAGACCTTGCCATCGAGCTGGCTGGTGTCGAACTCGTTGCCGTCCTGATCGATGAGCTGAAACGGTGCCACGGGGCCGTCGGAGAGCGTCTCTTGATTGGAGTCGCCGGCCGGTCGATTCACGGTAATCGATGTGGGGCCCAGCGGCTGGTCCGCTTCCTGGCCGCTGCGCCAGAGAACGAACGATCCGTAAACGCCTGCCAGCACCGCGACCAGAACAACCCAATACTTTGCGGCCGAATTCATATGAGCCTCATTCCCCGGCACAATTCGCGGCCGAACCGAAACAAGTTCAGCCGCACTTTCAATACTACGCTGGCGGGGTCGCCGGGGATCGTCCTACCGCGAGGTTTCGCTAGTGGGCGGCCGGCTCGGCGTGTTCTTCCGCGTGCTCTTCGCCGTGCTTGACGATTTCGCCGTGTCCCGCGTCGCGCGGCTCGGCCATGAACTGTTGACGTTCTTCGGCAGTCCAGCGGCCGCGCATGCCAACATCCGGCACCAGCGCCAGCAGCAGAAACAGCGACATGAACGCGGCCGGAATTGTCAGCACGTATTTCCAGTTCGCCTCGTACTTGACGTGCATGAAGAACAGGATGACGAGCATCGCCTTCGTGCAGGAGACGGCCATCATGAACGTCCAGCCGATGGCGGGCTGGCTATGGAACGGCCAGAGCGACGAGTAGGTGAAAAACGACGCGCCAGTCAGGACGCACAACGCCAGGAATACGTAGATGTACTTCGAGATGCCGACGTCGTGGCCGTGATCGCCGGCGTGGGCGTCATCGTGCATCGAGCCGTGGGCGTGCTGGTGACCGTGATGCGACATATTTCGAACTCCGCGCTTGCGCGTGATTAGTGTTTCTGTGCGTGAATCGAGCGGTCTTAGAACAAGTACAACAGCGGGAACAAAAAGATCCACACCAGGTCGACGAAGTGCCAATACAGGCCGATGTTTTCGATAAAGCCGGTGGCCATTACGCCCAGTGTCATCGGGATCATCATCGCGAACACGATCAGTCCGACGATCACGTGAATGGCGTGGAAGCCGGTCAGCAGGAAATAAGTGCTGGCCCACATGTTTCCGCCGGGTATGACAATCGGCAGCTTGAGCCAGTGATGTTCATCATTGAGTCCATGGTGGGCCGCGGCGGCATCCGCGCCGGGATGATGTCCCAGTGGCATGATTTTGTTGGCCAGGCCGTTGAGCGCGGCACGCGATGCGGTGACGTTGTTGGCAGTCGCGGCGGTGGTTTCGACCGCCTGGGCGTCTGCAGTCAATTTGGTCACGAGCGCCAATCGTTCGTTGATCTCGGCCAGGTCCGCATTCTGCTCCAGCGCCGCCGGATCCTCGGCATAGCGTTCCTTGATCGCGGCACTTTCAGCATCGAGGCCGCTACGAAGCGCCTCCAGCCGCAGACGAACCGCCGAGGCGTAGTTCAAGTCGGCCTTTTCATAGATCCGGCTATGCGGCAGCATGGGATAGATGCCGTGCGAGAACTTGGCGTTGTATTCGTACATCTTCACACCGAGGAAGACACAACCCAGGACGAAGGTGGTCAACAGCCAGCCTTTGGCGGCCGAGGTATTGTTCTTCTTGGCCGACTCCATGCACAGCACGACGCTAACGCTGGAGCAAATCAGCACGAAGGTGTTGAACGCGCCAATTGGCTCGCTCAAATGCACCTCGTGCGGCAGCGGCCAGGTTGGAGCACCGAACCGCAGCACGATGTAGGTGCCGATCAGCCCGGCAAAGAACATGATCTCCGTCGACAGGAACAACCACACGATCAGCTTGCCATTGGAAATTGGCAGGCCCGGGTGATATTCCAGGCCCACGTGGCCGTGTGCGTGATCGTCGTGGGCGGTTGCATGGGCAGTGGCCATGTTGTTCTCTCTAACCTCTCTAAAGTCGTCTAAGCTTCGCTTAGTTCTGTTATCTTCGCTTTGATTATCGCCAGCAGGTCAGGCCAGGGGGCCCAGTGCGAGCAGTCCCATCATTGCCGGCAGGTACACCAGCGATGCATAGAGCAATCGTCGAGCCGCCGAATCACTGAGCTGTGCAAAGAACGCCACAGCACAGGCGAGCTGGGCCACGCCCAGCACCAGCGCCCAAACCAGCAGGAACCCGCCCGCCGGCGAGGCCAGGCACGGAACCAGGCTCACCGGAACCAGCACCAGAGCGGCCAGGATCGCTTGAACTCCGGCACGCATGCCACTCGGGTCAACCGTGCTGAGCATCTTCAGTCCCGCGCCGTCGTAGTCGCGCCGGTAAATCCAGGCAATTGCCATGAAGTGCGGGAACTGCCAGAGAAACACGATCAGGAACAGCGACCAGGCACGCAGGTCGAGCGGCGCTCCAACGGCAGTCCAACCCATCAGTACGGGCAGCGCACCGGCCACGGCGCCGACGGCAGTATTCGCGGAGGTGCGGCGCTTGAGCGGCGTGTAGATGACTACGTACATCGCCCAGGTCAGCAATCCAAGGGCAGCAGTCAGCAGGCTCACGCAGGTGGCCAGGTAGATCACGCCCAGCAAGATCGTCACGGCGCCGAAAGTAATTACTTGCACACCGCTCAGCCGGCCGGCGGGCAGCGGCCGATCGGCGGTACGAACCATCAGCGCGTCGGTATCGCGTTCGATCCATTGGTTGAACGCGCTGGCGCTGGCCGCAACGAGCGCCGTGCCGATGAGCGTGTGTGCCAGCAGCCAGCCCGAGGGCGGACCCCAGTTCGCTACGAAAGCGGCCACCGCCACGGTCACCAGGACCATCACAGCGATTTTCGGCTTAGTGAGTTCAATATAGTCGGCGATGCGCGAAAGCATTCCGGCCCGATCCGTAATGGCGACTGACGGCATGCTCATCGGGCAACCTCCATCAGCAGCTTGGGTGTCTTCGAAGATCGTCGAACTGGCTCGGACTTGGGAGTTGCCGGGGCGCTCAGCGAACTAAGCCGCCAGGCTCGCATCGCGAGCAAAATACTGGTGGCTAGGATCAGCGAGCCAATCGCGACGTGGGCCGTGGCCATGACGACTTGGCCGATACTGTCGGCCGTGGGTCGATAGGCGGCTGCAAATTCGAAACCGCTCATCCAGCCCGGGAAACCATACTTGGCAACCCACGTGCCGAGGCCCAGCAAAACTTGTAACAGGATTAGGATCGAGAGCCGAGTAGCCGGCGCTCGCAGCCAACGCTCGTCGCGAAAGCCCCGCCACACGCGTAATGCAATCACAATGATGTGCGCCCAGAGTCCGGCCGCCACGAACAAATGGAACCACAACGCGAGGCGAAAGTCGCCAGGCCGCGCTCCCGTGGGAAGATGCCTGAGGAATGACCCTAGGACGATCTGCAGCATTGCCAGTAGCGTGATGATCACGGCGAGGCGTTCGATCTTGCCGATACCTGGGCTCGTGGGTGCCTCGGTCTCGCGCCAGCGGCGAGATGTGACCACGGCACAGACGACCGCGAAGGCGAAGAACGCCGGACCGACGCAGCCGTGAATCTGGGCCAGCGTTACTTCGTTCATGCGTACTCGCATGCCGCCGAGGATTCCCTGTCCTATCACTCCGACAAGAGCTGCGAGAGCCAGCCAGCGTAAAGCCGCACGTTTCTGACACCACAACGTCGATGCCAGGAAGCCGATCGCGATCATGCCGACCACGGTGCCGAACAGCCGGTGGCCATGCTCGATGAATAGCTTCCAAGGGCCGAAAACCCAGGTCTGCCAAGGGTATAGGAACAAGTTGTATCCGTAGGTGTTCGGCCAGTCAGGCACGGCCATGCCGGCACCCGTCGTAGTCACCAGTCCGCCGATCCATATCATCGGGAACGTCGCGCAGACCAACGCCACGGCCCAGCGATGGGGCCAAGGGCTTTCAAGTTGTTGGGCGGCGGTATTCACAATGCGATTCGGGACGGACGGCGGCTGGGTGAAACAAGATGACTAATAAATCGGTGGCGACGGCGGCTCGGGATGTGCGCCCGGGGGCGGCTCGTTCTGCGGATAGTAGTCTTTGCTCGACTCGGGCGAGTTGTACTCGTACGGACCGCGGTAGATCACCGGCTGGAAGTCGAAGTTGCCATGGCCCGGCGGGCTCGGGGCTTGCCATTCCAGGCCGTTGGCATGCCATGGATTGCGGCCGGCCTTGGGGCCCAGGAACATGCTCAGGATGAAGTTGGCGGCAAAGATCACCTGCACGGCGACCATGCCAATCGCGCAGTAGGTGATGAACTCATTGAGCGGCTGCAAGTGATGGAACGTCTGGTAGTGGTACGGATCGGCCAGCCGCCGCGGGAAGCCGACCACGCCCAGGATGTGCATCGTGAAGAACGTGCCGTTGAGGAACAGGAACGTGAAGAAGAAGTGAATCTTCCCCGCGGTCTCGTTCATCATGCGGCCGAACATCTTGGGGAACCAGAAGTAGATCGCGCCGAATACGCCCATGGCCGTGCCGGCAAACAGCACGTAGTGGAAGTGGGCCACGATGAAATAGGTGTCGTGAATGAAGATGTCGACCGGCGTGGCAGCCATGAAGATGCCTGACAGGCCGCCGATGATGAACATTGCCACGAACGACAAGGCAAACAGCATCGGGGTGGTAAACTGAATGTGACCGCCCCAAACCGTGCCCAGCCAGTTGAACGTCTTAATCGCCGAGGGAAGTGCGATCATCATCGTCGAGACCATAAACGTCATGCCGAGCGCGGGATTCATGCCCGAGACGAACATGTGGTGGCCCCAGACGATGAAGCCCAGACCAGCAATGCCGGCGATCGAGTAGACCATCGGCTTGTAACCGAACAGTGGCTTACGCGAGAAGCAGGCGATGATGTTGGAAACCATGCCCATCGCCGGCAGAATCATGATGTACACGGCCGGGTGCGAATAGAACCAGAACAAGTGCTGCCAGAGCAATGGCTGGCCACCTCCCGAAGCTGCGGCGGCATTATTCACGCTCCAGCCTTCCGGGATGAAAAAGCCCGTGCCGAACATGCGATCGGTGAGCTGCATGAAGCCGGCGGCGGTGAGCACCGGCAGCGCGAAGGCCTGCAGGATGGCCGTGATGAACATGCTCCAGATGGTCATCGGCAGCCGGAACATGGTCATGCCCGGCGCACGCATCTGGATGATCGTGGTCATGTAATTGACCGAACCCATCATCGACGAGACGCCGACGAGCGTGAGCCCGATGAGCCAGAGCGTCTGGCCATTCCAGTCTGTCAGCGATAACGGTGGGTAGCTGGTCCAGCCGCTTTTCGCCGCGCCTCCTTCGACGAAGACGCTCGAGCCGATGGCGATGAACGCCGGCCACATGAACCAGTAGCTGAGCATGTTGATGGTCGGGAAGGCCATGTCGTCGGCCCCAATCATCAGCGGAATCAGGTAGTTGCCGAAGGCACCGGCCAGAATCGGAATGATCACGAAGAAGATCATCACCGTGGCGTGCATCGTAAACAGGATCGTGTAGAACTCAGGCGAGATCTGGCCGCCTTCGTTGGCGAACAGCATCTTGCCGATCACGGGCATCTCGGCCCAGGGCCAGGCCACTTGCCAGCGGATACCCAGCGCCAATAGTCCGCCGATCAGAAACCAAATCAATGTTGAGAACAGAAACTGCAACCCGATGATCTTGTGATCCTTGCTGAACACATAGGTGCTCAGAAAGCCGCCCGCGTGTGCGTGCGCGGCGTGATCATCGTGTGCGTGACCGACCGTAATGGAGCTCATTCAACGTCCCCTTGTGCCACTTGCGAGTCGACCGTGGCGGTTTGCTCGCGATATTTCTCATCGAGCCACTCGTCGAACTCTCCGCGAGAGACGAACGTGACGCGGCCCTTCATCTTGTAGTGCCCCCAGCCACAAAGCTCCGCGCAGACGATATCGAAGGAACCCTTCTCGGTAGCGCGGAACCAGACTGGAATCTTCATGCCCGGCACGGCGTCCTGCTTTACCCGCAAGTTCGGCAGGAAGAAGCTGTGCAGTACGTCGGCGCTCTTCAGGTCGACCAGGATTTCCTCCTGGACGGGCAGACGCAGGTCGTTTACCACGTGGACGTCGTCCTGATCGCCCAGGATGCCGTTCTTGCCGGGATAGCGCAGCCGCCACTCGAACTGCCGGGCGGTCACTTCAACCGTGGGCGGCATGTCGTCGGCCGTGCCCAAAATTCCGTCGGGACCGGCCGCGGGGTTACGAATCTTGCTGTCGGCCCAGGCGTTCATCTGGTAGATCGCGATAAACAGCAGGGTCGCCGCGGGAATGATCGTCCAGATGATTTCCAGGCTGTGGCTGCCGTGGGTGTAGTTCACTTTGCGGTTCGATGCGCCGTCGTACCGGAGCATGAACCAAAAGAGCGCAACTTCGGTGCCGACGAATACGACACCCGTCAGCCAGAGAATGAAATAGAACAGGTGGTCGATCCTGTGCCCTTCTTGCGAGACATCGATCGGCAGCCAGTGCTGATACAGGGGCGCGAACACAAAACAAGCGACGCCCAGGATCGGTACGAGCAGGAACAATAAAGCCCAAAACTTACCCACGGCTCAGTTCTCCAGCCTGACGGCTTTGACCGGTGTCTCGTGCGACTGCTGCACAATCGGCCGGCGTAAATGTTTTCCTGACGTTGGACACCCGAACGATCGCTCTTACAGTGCGGCCCGGCTGACATGTTGCTGTTGGCGCGGGGGGCTGCTGATCGGATCGTACGGAAGCGATAGAACGTAATCGACGAGATTCCAGATCTCGTCGTTGGTGAGCGTACCCGGCGCGCCCGGCGACGGCGGTCCGACCCCCGGCATCGGCGTGCCGTTGATGCCGGCATAAAACCGACGATAGAGATCGTACGGAGCACGGCCGCCGCGATAGATGCCCTGCCGCAGGTTACGCGGCTTGGCGGTGCGTGGTGGCAGTGAATCGGTATCGAGTGCCTGCGACAATCGGGCGATCCGCTGCGCAAGCTCGGCCTTCTCTTCAGAGGTCATCTCCCCCGGATCGTCGAGCGTGGCAATATCGCCATTCAAGCTCTTATGCGCTTCATCAATGGCCTTGCTCCAGTCGTCGAAGTCGGTGCTCTGACCGTCGCCCAGGGCGCCGAAGCCGTGACACTTCACGCAGTTGGCCTTGGTGCTGTAGAACAGCTCCTGCCCCTTGGCGACCGAAGCCGCCAGTTCCATTTCAGGTCGGGCGTTATCGCCATCGGTTGGAATGATGCTGTCGCCGGCGGTCGACCAGCTTTCGGCGATCGGCGTGAGAATCTCGTCGACCAGCAGTTCCCGAGTCGGCTGCAACTTTTCGCCTTCACTTAAGTCCAGTAGCGCGTCGGAGAGCCGAATTTCGACCTGCCCTCGCATGCTGAGGTACTTCACGTACTCAACAAGAGACTTGATTTGCACCTCGGGAAGCAAGCCAAAGGCAGGCATCGCGGTGCCCTGCACGCCTTCGCGGACGATGAAGTCCAGGTCGTGCGTCGTGGGCTTTGCGGCTCGTTCCGTGCTCTTGAACTTGAAGATGCCGCGCCGGTAGTCGCGCGGGTAAGGATTTAGCAGCATTGCCGTGGGGCCCATGCCGTCGCCCGTGGTGCCGTGGCAGTGCGCACAGTGCCGGCGATAGAGACCTGTCTCGCGACCGAACTCATCGCTGGCGACCGGTCCGGCAGACATCCGCACCAGGTTCAAGTCGAGTCCTGTTTCTGGCAGCACGAACGGATCGTCCGGGGTGCCGAACATCGCTTCCAGGATGTTGGAGACTTCCTGGACTTGTTCGGCCGGAATTTGCTTTTCGGCAAGCGCGACCGTGTCCAGGCGAAACTGCGGGGGCGAACTCTGACCACAGCCGGTCAACAGCGACAACAGCGCCACGCATCCGGTGAGCCAGGAGCAATTTGAAAAAGTCCGATTCATGTCTTTCGTCCGGCAGTCGATTACCGGTTGGGTGATGAGTACGTTTCTGATTGTTCTCAAGGAATGGATCACGCTGTCCGACCGACCCTCGCAACTAGCCGAGGGTTAAGTCGAGGTAGCGCTGCTTCGTTATTTGATTGCGCTCGGTTGAACTTCGAGGTTGCCCAGATCCTTCGTTTCGCCGTCGGCGAGCGTCACGACAAAGCGTCCGCGGTTCGACCACTTCAGGTCCTTGCGAGGCAATGCGATCGCTCCACCGGCCCCGGCGCCACGCTCGTGCCAGACTTGCAGTTCGACCTCTTCGCCCGCCGGCAGGTTAGGAATCTCGAAAGAGCCATCGCTTGTGGTCACAGCAAAGTATTTGTCCTTACGCGGCAGCAAATATGCCCGCATCCAGGGGTGAATGCTGCACGAAACCGGCGCGGGAATCGCCTCCTCAGCGGTCGGCGTGTAGGGAATCACCGCATTGGCCGGCAGGATCGGGTTGATCGGCACGCCCTTCTGCGGATCGATCTTCGTATTGTGTCCCACCGGATCGCTGTTCTTGACGTCGATCTTCTGGTTCACCTGACAAGCCATCACGTGCGTCAGGAACATGCAGTGCTTCTGATCGAACACGAGCGGCTCAAGGTCGTTCTCCTTTTCCAGCGGGGCCGCCGATTCATGCACTCGTTTGGCACGTGCATAGACCACGACGTTTGCCAGTCCCTTATCCGGTCCGACCTGCAATGAGTTATCTACCAACGGGCCTTCCGCCGTACAGACCTCGGCATCGCGATTCACATCGAGGTTGCCAGGCGCGGGAACATCGCCCGCGAAGACGAACTTGCCGCGGAGCGTGCCCCAACCGGTGCCCGTTGCGGCTGCTTCTTCGCCGCCCTCGGCGCTGGCGCCGCTCAACAGGTTCTTGCGGATATCCGCCGCGACGGCCGACTGCGGGCTGGGGCTGGCCGAAACACTGCGGCCGCAACCGCTGCTCGCCAGTGCGAGCAAGGCAACGATTCCCAGGCACCCAAACAAGTTGCTCGTGGACATCTTACTCAACTCTCCGCAGGAAACCGGGTTATGCTCGGCTTCCTTGTTATGAAACGTCGTAAGCTTTTTGGCCCTACTTCTTGAAGACCGAGGCGGGCACTTTGATGTCGCCCAGGTCGTTGTCGCCCGGCTTGATCTTGAATTTGAATGTGCCACGGGCGTCGGCCTTGCCGCCCTTGAACGCAGCATTCTTCAGGTAGCCGGCATTTTCCTGCCAGAGGCGGAATTCGAGCTCCTTGCCGGCGGGCAGACTTTCGATCACAAAGTTGCCGTCTTTGTCGGTCACGGCCGCATACGGGTCCTTGCGTGCCACAATGTAAGCGCCCATCCAGGGATGGATGTTGCAGCCAACTTTCACGGGAATGGCTTCTTCGGCAGTGAACTTGTACGGTACCGGCTCGCCGCCGGCGGCGAGCACCGGGTTGATTGGCGTGCCCAGGATCGGCGTGATGTTGCTGTTATGACCGGTCGGGTCCGAGTTCTTCAACATCAGGGTCTGCGACAAGCGAACTACCTGTACGTGTGGCTCGAAGCGGCAATCCTTGTTGTCGAGGACGACTTCGTCATTGGCTGTCTTTTCGTAGTCAGGATGCACCTTGGGACTCTTGGTTCGCAGCATGATTACGGCGTTCTGCAGTCCCCCGTCGGGCGAAACGAGCAGGTTCTCTGTGGTGACGGTCGCCTTGCAAGCGGCGTCCTTGCTTGTGTCGACCGGCATCGGCGCGGGTGCCTTGCCGTCGAATACGATACGTCCCTTCAGCGTGCCCCATTCGCCATCGGCAGCCGCGGTGCGAACTTCGACCACTGGTCGTGTCACGCCGGCCGAGGATTGATCGGCGGCGGGAGCGGTTTCCTCGCCCTGGTCAATTTGCGGAGCCTCGGCCTTGTCAGGAGCGCTCGGCGGAGGCGAAGCGGCCTGACCGCAACCGGCGAATGTCGCAGCCGCGGCAAGCAACGTGGAAGCAAATGCGAAACGTGTGGTCATAATCATGGTTGGAAACCTCTCTCTTATTGGGCCGCGTCTTGTGGCTGCGGCGTTTCCGCCGGGGGCGGCGACTTGATCATCGGTTTGATCGAAAGCTGGCTCTCAGTGAACTTGCCGTAGTTGAGCAGCAAATCAACGACGCCTTCGAGCTGTTGCATGCTATCTCCCTTGAACAGTTCCTGGCTCACCGGCTTGTCAGCCGGAATATTCACGGGCATTCCGGTGTACGGCAAGATGCGTTTCGGGTTGGCCACCCAATCCAGCACGTAGTCGGGCCGCAAACGGCGGCTGACTTCGGTGAGCTGCGGGGCCTTCGCCGAGTTGGCGCCCGTGGGTGCGAAATCGCCCAGCAGGTGGCACTTGATGCAGAAGTTATTGTCGGTGACGATTTTCAGCGCGTCGGCCATCCGCTGCGGATGCTCCGACTCGGCTGCGGCCAGGTGCGCCTGACGCGTGCGGGGGTCGAAGTCGTAGGGATAATCGACGCCATCCACGGCTGCAAAATAGTTGACGAGCTTCGTGGCTTCTTCGCTCGACATGTTGAACTTGGGCATTCGCAGCACCGCTGCCGGGCGAATCTCATGCGGATCCATGAGGAAGCTATGCAGCCATTCGGTCTGCACCTTGCGGCCTTCACCCTTCAGCGGCGGCGGCAACCACCCCCAAGCTTCATCAGGCTTGGCATTCGGGTTGATTTTCTGTTCTTCCGCCACGACGGTCGGATAAGCGAGCCGCGCGAGATAGCCGCCGACTGGTTCGTATCGCTTCTTGATCGCGGACTCGGGGATGATCACGTTCTGCAGACCTTCCTGCCAGACGTTGCCACCCAGTAGCACGTTCTCCCAAGGCGTGAATACGTACGAGGCGGGCGTCTCGGTGTCGTCGGCTTCGATCGGCGCGCCGTCCTCGTCGATGCGCACCGGCTGTCCCTCGGCATTCACGGCGGGCATGCCCACGATCCGGGCCGTCTGCATGCCGCGGTCATTCACCTTGGTCGAGGCTTCGATCTGTTGCGGGGTGAAGTGCGGCTTGAGGAAGTTGAAATCCACCATTTCGGCCGATTCGCCGAACGTCTCGGGTGCGAATTCCAGATCCCACTGCTCCATCTCGATCGTGTGGCAGCCTGTGCAGTTGTACTTCTCGATGACTTCGTTTCCAGCGATGATCGCGCGGCGGCGTTCGTCACCTTTGAAGATGTACTGCGATGCCGGCGGTTCGGCGACGAGTCCCAGCACGAAGGTGATCACCGACTCGCGCTGCGCGTCGTCGAGCACCGTGAACTGCGGCATCCGCAGCCGCTCGTTGTACGACTTGTTGCGGGTCTTTTCGAAGTCGTAGCTGCGCGGCTCGCGAAGCTTCTGCCAGATAAAGCCCTCACGCTGATGGGCGACGAGCTTCTCCATGAAGTAGCCGACTTCTGGCGGCATGTTCAGGAAATTGAACGAGTGGTGAGTGCCCGCGGTTTCGGCCTCTTCGATGCCTTTATCTTCCTGAGCAACGTCGCCGTGGTCGGCGTCTGCCATATGGAGCGCGCCCGGCGTGCCGTGGCCGTGCTTCATGTATTCCACGATCTGTTCGAACGCCAGTTTGTCGGGGGTCTTGCGAGCCCAGTCGGCGAGGCCCGTGCCGATCGGCTTCACGTCTTCGAAGTTCGGAATGTCGTGGCAGCCGGAGCAGCCGTACTTGCTGATGGAACGACGGCCGACATAGCGGAGTTTCTTTTCGACCGTGATGTCGCCAACCAATTCGATTTCGTCACCCTTCAGATCGGCCCGCATCCGCTCGGGAATGCCGGTCTTCAGAAACTCTTCGGCCTGACGCTTGGAGAAGGCATTCTGCAGATGTTCAAGCGCGAGTTCGTTCAGCGCGGCGTCTTCGTCCTTGGTCAGGTCGCGGCCCGGAATGTTCGTGGGCTCCCAGCCCTTGCTCTCAAGCAGGAAGGCGGCGATATCCGCAGCCGGATCGGTCGTCTTGCCGTCGGTTCCCTTCACCGGATCGAGAATCATGTTCGGCATCACCGTGCGGGGGTGATACGCGCTGGGATTCTTGAGCCAGGTGTACAGCCACTTGGGGCCGTTCGGATTGCGATCGGCGCCGAGCTTCGAGCCAAGTCGCGAAAGGTCGGGGCCCTGGTTCATCGCCGCTTGGGGGAATGCCTCTTGTTTGTGGCACGCCAGGCAGCGGACTTCGAAGGCCAGCTTGCCGCGCTCGGCGCTGGCGGCTTCTGCTCCCTGGGCCGGTTCGATGTATTCGAAAGGTTGGCTGCCCGAAAGCAGGAATTCGGTCATACCGCGAATTTCAGCCGGCTCGAACTTCTTCGATACGTCCAGACTATGTGGATCGAGAGCGTCCCACAGGCCGAAGAACTGCGGCATCTTGGTCGACGGGCGGAAGTCCTTCGGCTCGCGAATCCAGGAGTACAGGAACTCAAAGTCGAGCTTGCTGGCCACGTGACGCAGGCTGGGCCCAACTTTTCGTAAGCGGCCCGGAGTTTCGACATCGGCCAGCACGTTCACAAGTCGGCGGGTGGTCATTGGATCGCCCGGCAACTCCTCGGCGTCATTGAGCGACTGCATCAGCGAGTGACGCGGAGCAGCTTGATCCGGCTCGGCAATAATTTTCTTTGCCCACTGCTGCTGCTGTTCGTTCAGCCCGCCGGTGGCCAGGAGGCCTTGCGCGGCAGGAGAGAAATTAGGTTCGGCACGCAGATCGGGACCGATGCGGCGGTTCGGACCGTCGTAACCGTTGATTTCGTGGCAGCCGAAGCAGCCGACGTCCTTAATCAGGTTGAAGCCTTCAACCAGCTTTGGCGCTGGCGGCTCCGGGAACCGAGCGCTGGGCTGCAGTTCCACGACGTCGTGATGGCACTTCAGGCACAGGCTCTCCGAGAACCGCTGTGGGTACATCGGGAAGATCCAGTGATGATTGTCGAACCAGCCGTACTTCTGCTTCCAACGCTCCGCATCGAGCGGATCATTCGGCGAGTGCGATGCCCACTTAAAACTGGTCGCGCTCCCCTGCCCGTCGTGACAGATCGTGCAGCCAACGCCGGCCATGGTGTGCGGGCTGAGCGAGCCGACGAACAAATCGAGCCGCGGGTGCGAGGCGAACGGGTGCGGTAGACCGCGGCGGATCTGAATCGCGAGCGGCTGGCCCCATTGGGCCGATTCGATCAGGTAGTTGTAGGCTTGATTCTTGCCGCGCAGCTTGCCGCCGCCGACTTCCAAAATCGTATCACCGACTTGCAGGCCCGCCTTTGCAGCGAGCGATTCGGGACGCACGACACTGATCACGGCTTCGTTCTCTTCGATCAGCCCGCGCTGGGCCAGCCGAATTCCGTAGATCGCATGCAGCTGATCGCTATAGAACTTGGCAAGTTCTTCGCCACCGGCGGGCTTCTGATCGAGCGCCTCGGGGCGTTCGGCCGGAGTCTCCAGAGAAATCGCCAATTCCTTTTCAGCCGGATAAGCGGGCTCAATCGCCGAACCGGCCACCGTGCGGTCGATGCCCTGGTGGCAGTTCGTACAACGATCAAATCGCGGCACGTCGCGGAAGTTGTTGTTGATCGTCAGATTGGGAAGCCAGATCTGGTCGAGCTTCTTGGGCGCGAACGCATCGATGATCGGCAGCCCGATCACTTCGTTCATGACTTTGTTTTCGCGCTCATACAAGGCAAGTTCGAGCTGCTTACGTTGCGTCTGCAGTTCGTCGAGACGCTTGCGAGCGGCTGCTTCATCGGCAAACATGCCGTTGAGTATCTGCTCGAGATCTTTGCGGTATGCGGCGGCATCCTGCATTTCGTCGTTTGCCGCCGCTACCCGATCGCGCAACTCGGTAACGCGTGCCTGCATCGTCTTGAGCTGGCTTTGCGGCAACGCGTTGCCAACTCCCAGTTCGTATTCGCTGCGCACCACATCCAGTTCGGCCGAGATGAACTTCTTCTCCGACGTCGCATTGTTCTCGATAAACCTGGCGTCATCGATGTACTTCTGCAGCGTCTGGCGAAAGTCCTTGCGAAGCTCGGGCCGTTGCTCGGGTTGAGCGTCCTTGAGGGCGATGTAAGCATCGTCAACCGGCTTGACATTTGCCGGCGGCGCATCCTTTTTCTCGGCAGCTTCAGCGCGGACCCGATCGTTAAACGCGTTGACCAGCTCGGCCGCGGGCACGCTCTGCTGCGCCTTTTCCAGGGCATCATGCGCGTCGGCGACCTCCCTCTCGTACTGCTCAGTCTCGGACTGGCTCAGGCGGGCCTGCGCCGACCAGGCTTCGATTGAACGAAACTTGCCCTGGTAGGTCTTCCACTCCCGGCGATGATCCGCGGCAAACATCCAGATCGTGCCGACGAGCATCGCCAAGGCGGATACGCCAAAGACGATGTGCAGCAGCTTCTGATTGCGCCAAGTTGATTCGGTTGCTGGCATAGTCGGTATCTCGCGCTGTGGGTGCGCGTCAAAAGCAGTGTGTGCTTAGAAGTTCAGGAAGAATTCGGGAATCGAGATGATGTACTTGAGGTTCACCGTCCAGCGGAGCACCATCTTGATGGGCAATGAGGCCATGAATAGCAGCAAGTTCGCCATCAACATAAAGCGGATAAAGCCCATCTTGGCGAAGAACCCGCGGAAGATCGTGGTCGCCATTAAAGGCGGTAACGCGATGAAATAGGCCAGCACCAGCACGATGCCCAGCCATTCGCGGAGCAGAATCGTCCACAGCTGCTGAATGAGCGTCGCATCGGGCGGCGCCTTGGGAAGCGACTGCCCCATGAACATGATCCAGAAGTACTGCGACAAGTCGACGTTGTTGAGCGCGAGTACCTTGTGCGGATCCCAGTATTCGAACGGTCCGAAGATGTTCCAGTTTGGACCGCGGAAGAACGTGCCCAGGATGATCAGCGTGATCCACAGCTCGAGGAATCCGAACTGGAACACAAGGTAGGCGAACTTGCGCTGATTGATCGTATAGTAGCCGTTCCCCTTCTTGTTGAAGTCGAGGTACGGGATCGCCGCCAGGCCCACGAGCACCAGGCTCGGCAGCACCACGCCGGCCATCCAGGGGTCGTAATAGACCAGCATTTCCTGCAGTCCCAGGAAGTACCAGGGAGCCTTCGACGGGTTTGGCGTCTTCACGCTCGAGGCGGGCTCTTCCAGCGGAGCTTGCAGTGCGATGGCCCACACCACGAGAAACGCCGTCAGGGCGATCATGCAGATCAGCTCGGTATATACGAGATCCGGCCAGACCAGGACCTTCTCGTCGTCGAGCTTCTCGGTCGGGGGCAGACCTTCGGCGTCGCGGCGATCGTTCTCGACGGCCTTGGCGGTTGCGATCCAGGTGAAGAAGCCCAACAGGAACACCAGGCCCACGATCGGCACGTTGTCCGGCTTGGTGACGATCGCGGCAAAGTTCGGCTCCGCGATCGAAAAGCCGAGCAGCACGAGCGAGAACATCAGGAGTGACCAGCCGACCATCGGCCGCACGAGCCAGCCGCGAAGCAGGTAGGCCGCGACCAGCAATGCGGTGGTGCCGACGCTGTAGATGACCGGCCCCGTGGCCCAGTTGGCGAAGTTGCGTAGCGAGAGCGGCAGGCCCGGCGGACTGCCCCCCATGGCCGCCGCGGCGATGATCACCAGAAACATGGAGACGGCGACCCAGATGATGGCGTCGCGCGTGCGGTGCAGGTTGTGCCACAGGTGGTAGGCAAAGATGCCGTTCACCACGCCGAGGAACAGATAGAACCCGCCCAAGAACGGCGAGATACCACGCAGGAAGTCGGCTTCCGATACACCGTGCATAGTTGTTTTGCTCGTTGAGTCGCCCCGAAAGATCAACTGGCTACTACCGCAACGCGGTCCGCTTGCTTAGAGCGGTCCGCTGATGCCGCCATCCTTGCGCACACGCCAGAAATGGATCGCCAGCAGCAACGCCACACCCAAGGGAATGGCGATGCAGTGCAAAATGTAAAACCGATTTAAAGTCTCTTCGCCCACAAACCGCGCACCCAACAGGGCAAACCGCGCGTCCGAGGCGTTGGTGATCATGTCGATCCCCTGAATGTTCAGGAGCTGCTGACCGGGACCCTCGTGACCCAAAATGGGAGTGGCCCGGGCCATATTCGAGCCGACCGTGATGGCCCAGATCGCGAGCTGATCCCAGGGAAGTAAGTAGCCAGTGAACGAGAGCAGCAGCGTTAACAGCAAGAGGATAACGCCGATGACCCAGTTGAATTCTCGCGGCGGTTTGTAACTACCCGTTAAAAACACGCGATACATGTGGAGCCAGACGGTAATCACCATGGCATGCGCGCCCCAGCGATGCACCTCGCGCAATATGCCCAGCGAGGTGACATCGCGCAAGGCGAGGATGTCGTTGTAGGCCCACTCCAGCGTCGGCCGGTAATAGAACATCAGGAGCACGCCGGTGACGGTCTCGACCAGGAATAGGAAGAACGTCACGCCGCCCATGCACCAGGTATAGCTGAGGGCGATGCCCTGCTTCTTGATCGACACGGGATGCAAGTGCAGGAAGAAGTTCGTCAGCATCACCACAATGCGATTGCGGCGATCCTGCGGCATGGGGTGGCGGAAGATGCTCTTCCACACCTGCGACTCGCGGATCATTTCACCAATGGACATCGTTTGCTACCGCGCCTTCTGGAGGGGAATCAAAATGCACTGGAGTTTGAATATCGGAACTTAACGCCGTTGGACTGCTGCTGGCCGGGAAATCGATGCTTCGCGAACAACCTGGCACGCGACTGGTACGCCGCCGCAGGCGGTCACTGCTTCCGCAGGTGCGCAGCGCGGCCGCTGGGGGCGACAACGGCCCGCACCTAGACCGCGACGAACGAAGCAGGATCGTTCCACTGCCCGAGTTCTTCCTGAAAGAGCCGGCTCTTGTCGACTTCCAACTGGCCGTCATCGGCGACCCGAATCGCATACCGTTCGAGCGGCCGCGGCGCGGGCCCTTCGAAGTTGATGCCGTCTTTGTAGAATCCGCTGCCGTGGCAGGGACACTTGAACTTCTGCTCGCCTTCCAGCCAGTTGGGCGTGCAACCCAAATGCGTGCACACCGAACGCAACGCATAGATTTCCGCCTGACCGTTGTATTCAAAGTTGACGATCCACACGCCGAACTGGGCGATGAATTTTGTCTCGACCTGACCGGGTGCGAAGTTGCTGGGGAAGCCGACCTTGAACTGACTCGGCGGCTCCATCAGCACGTTGGGGAACATGAAGCGGGCGACGCCCAGCGTCCAGAGTCCGAACGTGGTGGCCAGCGACGTGAATCCAATGCCCAGGAACGAACCGAGCATGACGGTCGTCAGGAAGCTGCGACGATCGGTTGCCGCTTCCTCGGCTGTCTTGGCCTTCGGCTTGGCATAGTCGGGCTTGGCCGGCATCGGCGGCACGACGATCTTCGGCTTCGCCGGCGCAGCCGCCTTTGCCGCGGGGGCCTTGGCAGCCGCCTCGGCCTTGGTCATCGGGCCCGGCTTGGTCGCGCTTCGCGCGGCAGCCAAAATGCTGCTGGTATCTTTTGGTTCGGCGGGTTCAGCCGGCGCCGCTTCTTTTTTGGCGACGGGCTCTTTCTTCGCAGACGCGGGCTTCGGAGCTGCTTCCGCAGCAGGCTTCGGAGCAGCAGCACCAGCAGCCTTTTCGGCGCGAGCTGCCGCCATCATCTCGGCGACGCTCAGGCGTGCTCCGCCCGGCTTGGCTGCGGGCTTCGGCTTCGCGGCAGGTTGCTCCGGCGCTACCGGTTTAGCTTCCTGCGCAGCGGCTTCGGGCGTTGGCTCGCTGGCAGGTTTATCTGCCGCGGCCCCGCCACTATCTTGCTTACGCGCCGCAGCCAGGATCTCAGCTACGGACAACTTTTTCTTTTCGGCCATGCCCTACACCCTAGAGGCGTGACTGCTGCTATCAACGTCATGCGAGAGGATCGATCGAGGTGGGAAGCTTCGAGCCGGCAGGGTCGCCTGTGAAGTGCGTGTGCCTGGTGAGAAAAGCCCCTGTAAACGCCGACAATCCTGCGGCTGGCAGGATTGTGACATTTTTCACGATCTACCTCAATTTGTAACTCACTTTCCCGGTCGCTGTCAACCCACCCCTTTTCCTATCAACAAGATGCGCCGGCTGGCACACCGAAAAGTCGGTTCCTCCCTATGGGGGGCTGGCTGATTTGCCACGCTATTCGACGGTTGGAACTGGTCGACAACTCCTGCCAACGTTTGAGTAACCGCAGCGACGACTCGCCACGTCACCTCCACATGGGCCGCAAAGTATTTCACCCCGCGCCGACGCGGCTAACGCTCTCAACGCGGTATTATCGTAGCAATTCGCCGCGCGTCCTTCGAGCCCTAACGATCCTGATGCCCAACGACTCGTCGAACCGTCCGTTAACGAACACGCAACTATCAGCGGCCGCTGCCAGAATTTCCTGGCGCGAACTCGAATCGTTGACGCATCGCGACCCCGGCGGCCGCGGGCTCGCCAGCTTCGCGAGCGCGGGCGAACTACTTGATGCTGGTGCGCTTCAATCAGCCAGTCTGGAACTCGCCGCCAGCGCCCGGGCCGTGGCAATCATCACAGGATTTCCAATTGTCCTTGCCGATCGTGTGACCGCTGAAACGGATGGACCACCGGGCGCACTCTACCTGGCCGAAGTCCTGCAATCGCTCGGCGTCAGCGTGGCAATCGTGACCGATCCGGTTGCGGTGCCCATCCTTCAAGCCGGTGCAGCGTGTGTTGGTCTCGCCCCCGGGGTCGTGCAGGCCTGCCCGTTGTCTGACAGTTCTGCATCGAGCGCGGAGTGCGAAGCCTGGCTCGCGAAATTCGTGCAGCGATCCGATGAACCTTGGAGTCACTTTATCGCTATCGAACGACCAGGCCCGAGCCACACCGTCGAGTCCTTCCAATCCCAGGCACGTGACGTTCCGATTCCGCTGGAGGCTTTCCAGACTGCGGTGCCCGAAGTCGACCGAGATCGGTGTCATAACATGCGGGGTGAGCCACTCGACGTGCACGTCGCGCCAACGCATCGGTTATTTGAACTGATCGCGGAGCTGAATCTGCCGATCACGACGATCGCCATTGGCGATGGCGGGAACGAACTCGGGATGGGGCGTTTTTTGTGGGAAAACCTGGTGGCCGCAATCGCCACGGGCCCAGCCGGCAAGATCGCCTGCCGCGTGGCCGCGGACATTGCGTTGCTCGCCGGAACGAGCAACTGGGGTGCTTATGCCCTGGCCTTGGCGGTTGCAAACCTTCGTGGGCAAAAGCTCACCAGTTCCTGGCTACAACCTGCCGGCCAAGAGCAGCTAATCGAAGTGCTGGTTGCCGCGGGCGCCGTCGACGGACGTACCCGGCTGTCCGAGCCGACCGTGGACGGGCTGACAATCGACGACTATCTGGGCACGCTCTCTGATATGTGGCGGGTGTTACAATCGGCGGGGTTGAGCTGACATTCTGACGAATTTCACTGCCCCCGCTAGCGATCTCGGAAACGGCATGTACCTCCTCGAAAACCCCGTCCTCCAGCGCGAACTGGTCACGAACCTCCGTATGTCGCGGGCGTTCATGCTGTTGTTCGTGTACCTGGGTTTGCTCGGTCTGGTCGTACTCTTAGCGTGGCCGCAGGAACGGCAGCTCGACCTGACGGCCAATCCAGTTGCCGCTCGGCGGCTGGTGAACCTGGTGTTCCTGGGCCAGTATCTGCTCGCTTCGCTGATGGCTCCGAGCTTCGCGGCAGGCTCGATTACCGGTGAGAAAGAACGCAAGAGCTACGAGATGCTGCTGGCCAGCCCGCTGAAGCCCGGCGCGATCGTGCTTGGCAAGCTGCTGGCTTCGCTCTGCCACTTGCTGCTCCTGATCGTGGCGTCGCTGCCGATCGTGATGCTCTGCCTGCCGCTGGGAGGAGTCTCACTGTACGAAGTCCTGGCGATGTATCTGGGACTTGTGCTGTCGGTGATCACGTTTGGCATGATCAGCCTCTGGGCCAGCAGTTACTTTGCCCGGACATCTTCGGCGCTGGTCGTCACGTACCTGATCATTCTGCCGCTCGCTCTCGCGGGCGTTGCGCTGTGGATGCTTTTCGAAGGTCAGGGCGAGGCCCGGCTGCTGCTGACTCTGACTGTGCTACCGGTCGTCAGCCTGGCGATCTGCGTTGGTCTGTTCCGCAACATCACCGCGAGGCTCTTGCATCCACCGGACGTGGGTAGCGAAGGGAAGGAAGTCGTGGACCTCGAGACCGAAGCCCGCGAAGCGGTCGGCCTCGTGATTCAGAGCGACCAGTTTCCGGATTGGTTATTTGCGCCAACCAAACGCACCGACCTGCTGGCCGACGGGGCGAATCCCGTTTTCGATAAGGAAATGCGGAGTGAGATCTTCAGCCAGGGGACGCTGATGCTTCGCGTGGTGATTCAGGTGAGCATGCTGCTCGCGATTCCATTGATGGCGCTGTTCCTGTACGTTTGGCCGTATCTGGCGCCGTGGTACCTCTCGTACGTGATTCTGTTCAATATGCTCGTAGGGCCGGTATTTTCCGCCGGCAGCGTGACGAGCGAGCGCGAGCGAGAAACGCTCGACCTGCTGTTAACGACGAATCTCTCGCCGCAGCAGATTCTGTGGCCGAAGCTGCTCTCCGGCCTGCGCGTGTCGAGCGTGTTGACGATGTTTCTGATGTGGCCCGTGGTGCTGGCGACGGTGATGGTCAGTGCCTACTGGTCGAACCTGCCCGCGGTGCTGGGCTACTTCGCCATCGTGCTGATCGTGTGCCTGACGACGGCCACGGTCGCGCTTTTTTGCTCCGTAATGTTTCACAAGACGTCGATCGCGCTGATGACGACTTACCTGGCCATCGTGACGTTGTTCACGCTGCCTGTGGCGGTGACTTTCTTTGCCCAGTCGTTCTTCCCAGGCGAGATGGCGACCAATTGGATTGGCAACCTGAGTTTCGCGAGCCCGTTTCTAACGGCCTTCAAGCTGCCGATCGACGCGCGCATCGTGGAGATTGACTACGTGCCGCCCGATTGGGGCTTTCTCGCCCGGTTCATCGGGTTCTACGTGCTGTTCAATGGAGGGCTGCTGGCGGCGATGAGTTGGCTCTTCAATCTCCGCTGGCGACAGGACTATTGACGCAGGCGTCGGCGGCGAAAGGCCGTGATGACAAGTGTGCTCGCGCCGAGTAGCCCGAGCACGATGCTGCCCGGTTCCGGCACCGGGTTCGCCAGATTGACGCCCGTCGTGTCGATGTAGAGGTCATCGAAGTAGACCGGGCCGATGTTCTCGGTGGGATTGGGCGGCAGATTTTCTGTATTGCGGCCGGTCGCGATGAAGAATGTGACGAGGTCGTTGCCTGCGATTCCGTTTCGAAACGCGAAAGACGTTTGTCCACCACTGTCCAGCAGTGTGGACGCGGCGAACGCTCCGCCTTGCAGATAGATCTGCGTGGTGTCCGCCAAGTTGTCGATCACCATCCAGACGTTGTACCACTCGAGCGGCTGGACATTGGTTGTGAGCACTTTCAGGCCGTTGACGTCTCGAACGCCGAGCTTGTCGAAGCCCGGCGCAAACGCAATGGCCAACTGACTCTCGAACTGAGTGAACGAGTTGAAGATCACATCACTGATCGGATTGGCAACGTCGGTCATGCCAACAGACAGATCAATCTCGCTGGTGTTACAGGCCAGCCGAAAAAACAGCGTCGCAGTGGAGCCTTGCGAGATTGTCAGGGCAGAATCGGTGTTGATCGTCTCACGATGACCAAGGCGGCCGCCGACAAAGCCGCCGTCGCCGATGTTCATCACGTGATTCGTGGGATTCAACGGATCGACGGTCACGCCGGCTGAGACCGGATCGCCAGTGCGCTCGGCCTGCCAGGCCCCTTGCCCGTGAATCGGGCCGCCGGTGCCATATGATTCGAAATTGTCGATCAGGGTGAAATCCGCCTGTGCGTGACTGGCGAAATGCAGTCCGCCGGAGAGCAACAACAGGGCCGCGAGTAGCCGGTGCGAGAAATGCATGTGTGGGCCTCTCCTGGTTGAAACTGGCCGGGGTCGACCCGTGTTCCGCGAGTCGCCTGATAGAACTACCTTAATCGGGTGGTTGGGTTCTGTGAAGTACGACGTGTGCCAAGCGAGGCGAATGGCCGACTACTCGGCGCGGAGGACACAGTTGCCGCCGCCCCGTTTTGCCATTCGCATTGCGACTTCGGCAGCACCCAAGAGGTCTGATTCGCTCGCTCCGGCGACTGCCCGAGTCAGGCCGATACTCGCTGTCACCTGGCCGCCGGTCGCGATGCTACTTTTCAGTCGTTCGAAGATTTCCAGCACTTGGTCTTCGCCGACTCCAACCAGCAGGATTCCGAACTCGTCGCCGCCCAATCGTGCCACGAGATCATCTCGCCGCAGCGCGGACGCCAGCGATTGCGCACATTGGCCGAGTACTTGATCGCCACGGCTCATTCCTAGGCGGTCGTTGATCTGTTTAAATCCATCCAGATCGAGCAGCGCCAGCCAGGCCGGCTCGGCCGACCGCGCCGCTAGAGCCAGGAGCGCCGGGACCCGCCTCTCCCAGGCACGGCGATTTGGCAGCCCGGTGAGCGGATCGGTTTCGGCGAGTTCCCGGATGGCGGAGTGAGCCTCGGCTAGTTCATTTTTCTCGGCCCGGAGCTCGCCGATCTGTGCCACGAGTTGGACGGCAAGCTGCAGTTCTCGGCCGGTAAAGTCGGCAGGCAGGTCGATATCGACGTTCTCCGCGGCGCCGAGGCCGACGGATGCGAAGTTCCCCTGCTCCGCCCGGCCCCGATTGAAGTGCATGTCGACAACTTGATCCGTGACGAGGACTTGCCAGTCGTTGTCGCGCGAGGCGTTTTCCCATTCGGTGTTGATTCGAAAACGGCCCGCCTCGAGCGCAGCGGCTGCCCGCTCCCGCAACTTTGGGTCATTAACCCGGATCAAGACTCGAATCTGCAAATCTCTGGACATGGTTTGATTATAGGATTGACGCACCATGCGTTGACTCAAAAGAAATGCATTTCATGGGCAAATGGGAGTGGTGGTCGCGAGTTGCTTTTCAGCACCGGGGGTGTGCGTTAGAATTTGACGAGCGCAATAAGGCCAATGGGAAGGTAACCGCATGAGCACCGAGGTGTGGGATATTGGCGCGGTTCCGGCCGCCTGGACCCGGCGGCATCTATTGGATTTGGAAAGCCTGTCGGCCGAAGAGTTAAGTATCATTCTGGACACGGCCACGCAGTTCAAAGAAGCGACGGCCGGCTGCACCCAAAAGCTGCCAATTCTTACTGGCCGCACGGTGGCCAACCTGTTCTTTGAGAACTCCACGCGCACCCGCACCAGCTTTGCGCTCAGTGCCCGCCGCCTGGGGGCCGACACGATCGACTTCGCGGCCTCGACGTCCAGCCTCTCCAAGGGTGAAACGTTCATCGATACGGCCAAGAATATCGAGGCCATGGGCATCGACGCCGTCGTGGTGCGCCATCGCACCCCGGGCACCGCACAGTTGCTCGCCCAGAATCTTGGTGTGTCCGTGATCAATGCCGGCGACGGGCCGCACGAACATCCGACACAGGGGCTACTCGACATTCTCACGATTCGCCAGCGACTGGGGCGCATCGCGGGGCTGACCGTCGCTCTGGTGGGCGACATATCGCACAGCCGCACGGCACGCAGCAATATCTGGGGATTGAAGAAGCTCGGCGCGAATGTGATCCTCTGTGGGCCTTCAACGCTGGTCTCAAAACGCTGGGAAGAGTTCGGCGTCGAGGTGGTGTACGACCTGGATAAGATCCTGCACCGCTGCGATGTGCTGAACCTGCTCCGAATCCAATTTGAGCGGCAATCGACGAGTCCGTTTCCCGGCATTCGCGAGTATGCCCTGCTCTATGCGATGACGCGCGAGCGACTGGAGCGGGCCAAGGACGATATTTTGATCCTCGCGCCAGGACCGATCAATCGCGGCGTCGAAGTGACCGCCGACGTGGCCGATGGTTCGCACTCCGCCATCTTGGACCAGGTCACTAACGGACTGGCAGTGCGCATGGCCGTGCTCTGGCTCACGCTTGGCGCTCAAGGTGACGTAACAGCCCAAGGGTGAACTCAAAGGGATCGTTCGAAAGGAAAACGCGTGGCAAACTCGAGTTCGCTGCTCATCGAAGGTGGTCGCGTGATCGATCCCAGCCAGGGAATCGACCGCATCACCAGCGTGCTGATTGAGAACGGCCGCGTCGCCGCCTTCGATGCCATTGCCACCGGCGATGTGCGCACGCTCGACGCCCAGGGGAAGATCGTCTCACCCGGGCTGATCGACATGCACGTGCACCTCCGCGAACCGGGGCGCGAGGAAGACGAAACGATCCTCTCCGGCGCCAGCGCCGCGATCGCGGGCGGCTTCACTTCGATCGCCTGCATTCCCAACACCGAACCGCCGATCGACACTCAGGCCACGGTCGAGTTCATCCAGCATCTCGCCTCGCGGGCCGATCAGTGCAATGTGTACGTCGTCGCGTGTGTCAGTAAGAATCGCGAAGGCAAGGAGCTGGCCGAGATTGGCCAGCTCGTGCAGGCCGGCGCCGTGGCGTTCAGCGACGACGGGGCTCCGGTCTATGACGCGGAACTGATGCGCCGCGCACTCGAATACTGCCAGATGTTCGATAAGCCGATTCTCAATCATGCGGAAGTCCGCGAATTGACGCAGGGCGGCGTGATGCACGAGGGGCTCGTTTCGATGGTCCTCGGTCTGCCGGGCATGCCTGCTTCGGCCGAGGACGTGATGACGGCCCGCGACATTGCGCTCGCGGATGCGACGGGCGGGCGCGTGCACATGATGCACGTTTCGACCAGCGGCAGCATCGACCTGATCCGCCGGGCCAAGGGCCGTGGAGTGCGCGTGACCACCGAAGTCTGCCCGCACCACTTCACGCTCTCGGATGAATGCCTCCGCTCGTTCGATTCCAACTTCAAGATGAGCCCGCCGCTCCGCGGCCAATCGCACGTCGAGGCCTGCATCGCGGGACTTGTGGATGGCACGATCGACGTAATTTGTACCGATCACGCTCCGCATGCCCGCGAAAAGAAGATGCGCGAACTAGATCAAGCGCCGTTCGGCATCGTGGGTCTGGAGACGGCTCTGGGGCTCGTCGTGACACAACTCATCGGGCCGGGGCATCTCGACTGGCCGCAGGCGATTGCCAAGCTGACGATCAATCCGGCCCGCATCCTCGGTATCCCTAAGGGGACGCTGGCCATCGGGGCGGATGCAGACGTCACGATCATCGATCCCGATGTCACTTGGACGGTTGATCCGGCGAAGTTCCGCTCCAAGAGCACGAATACCCCGTTTGGCGGCTGGAAACTGCGAGGCCGGGCCGACACCGTCATCGTCGGCGGGCGAATCAAGTATCAGGCCGACGGGGCTGATCAACCGGATCGACAGCCGGTGCGAGCACGGTAAATTGCCCACCCGGATTCCGCTCGTCCGCATGCTGAAACACCGGGGCACGCTCGAGATCACGATGTCGCTGCTCATCGACGGTTACAACCTTTTGCACGCGAGCTGCATCCTGGGACGCGGCGTCGGGCCGGGCTCGCTCGAACGCTCGCGCCATGCGCTCCTGAACTTTCTGGCCGAATCACTGCTTGAGAAGCAACTCTCGCGCACGACCGTGGTCTTCGATGCTCGAGAGGCGCCGCCCGGCTTGCCGCGAACAATCTTGCACCGTGGAATCACGGTTCGCTTTGCTCCCAAGGGCTTGGATGCCGATACTGTGATTGAGGAGTTGATCGAGGCGGAAAGTTCTCCGCGGCGATTGACCGTCGTCTCCAGCGATCATCGCTTGCATCGCGCCGCGCGCCGCCGCCGGGCCAAAGCCATCGACAGCGACGTCTGGTATGGCGACGTGATTCGCCTGAGGATCGAACGTGCCCGAGCGAAGAAGCACGCGGGTAAACCGACGGGTCCGATCAGCGAAGTGGAAGTTCAGTTCTGGCTGCGCGAATTCGGCGTGCTGCAAGAATTGGACGGGCAAGCTGCCACAGATGTCCCGCCGCTCGCATCCCTGGAGGCGCATGCGCCCGCCGACACACGACCCACCGAACCGCCGGACGAAAAGCTCCGGGATGCTCCCGCGGGCAACCCATTTCCGCCAGGATATGCAGAAGATCTGACGGAAGAGGACGTCTAACGGAAACGTTACAAATCGGCATTGTGCAGGGACGGACTCGCACACTCTGGTCGCGGCACATTTTTCTTTGCCGAATGGACCTCCGCCCTATAATTGCCCGAGGTGCTGGAATGCGGCCGTCCACGTTGGCGGCGCGAGACTTGCACCTTCCGAGGGCAACGCGAAACCACACTGCCATTTGGTGTTCATGACAAATAGGTAAGGAGAGATTCATGCCGACCACGAAAGATGCGAGCCGGGCTACCCCGATCACCGGCCAGAAGGCGCACGAGATTCAGCAGTACGGTCACGTTGTGCAGATGCCGCTGGCGCTCGGCGAAAAGGAACGCCGCACGAGCTGCGAGAACCTCAACCAGGTGTTGGCCGATAGCATCACGCTGCGCGACATGTACAAGAAACATCACTGGCAGGTGACCGGCCCCACGTTCCTGCAGCTGCACGAGCTGTTTGACAAGCATGCCGGAGAGCAGACGGCGCTGATCGATTCGATTGCCGAGCGGGTCCAATTGTTGGGAGGCGTTTCGATAGCGATGGCGCCGGATGTGGCCGAAACGACTTCGATTCCACGTCCCCCGAAAGGCCGTGAGGAAGCGCCCGTTCAGATCTCGCGGCTGCTCCAAGCCCATGAGATCATCCTGCTGGAAGCCCGCAGCATGGCCAAGCAAGCGGCCGACAGCGGGGACGACGGGACGAACGATCTGCTGGTCAGCGACGTCATTCGCCTGAACGAGATGCAGGTTTGGTTCGTTTCGCAGCACGTTGTCGATGTGCCACTGGTGCACGCCGGCAATGGGCATACGACCTGAAGCAAATCGAACGAAATGCGGGACGAATCACCATCAAGCCACGGGCGGCCCGCCGCTCGTGGCTTTGCTAATTCCACGTGGCCGGGTTGCGACAACCGAGTGTGTGACGGTAAAACTCGGATCACTGATCCGTCATGCTTTTCACCGAAAGACCGATGCCTGAGCCCCGACCCACGAAGCTCGAAGTTGCCGAAGGCAAGAAACTTCTCATCACCTGGAGCGATGGAGTGGTGCGGGAGATCGCGTTCGGCGAGCTGCGCAAGGCATGTCCATGTGCCAGTTGCCGCGAACAGCGCAAGGCCCCGCCCCAACCGACCGGCGGGCTCCAGGTGATTTCCCTGGCCGAGGCCCAGCCGCTGACGATCCAGGCCATGAATCCTGTCGGCAATTACGCCTACAACATTGAATTCTCGGACGGTCACGACACGGGGATCTTCACGCTCGAGTTGCTGCGCGAACTGGGATCGCAGGTGTAGGCTGCGGCTTGCCGAAACAAAAAAGCCCAGGGAAAGCTTTCTGAAAGCTTGCCCTGGGCCTAGGAATTTCCATCGGCCGAATCACCCCTTCGTCACGGAACTGCCGGCGCTTCGAGTCCTTGGTTTAACTCTTTGAGGTTGCCAACTTCCTTGGTGTCGACCGGCTTCGCCTTGATGATGTCCTTGCGACCGAGGTGGATCTTCTTGTAGGTGTCGTCCGAGATGATGTAGTACCAGTCGGCGAACCGCTCGTTGAGCTGTTTGACCTTGTCCTGGCCGGCCTTCACCTTGGCGTCGTACTCGTCCTGACGCCGCTTGTTTTCCTTCTCGACTGCCAGCCGCTCGGCTTCTTCGGCGGTGGGCTCTTTCTTTTCGGCTTCGGCTGGCTCCTCCGCGGCGGCCGGCTTCTCTTCGGTCTTCGCAGGGGCAGCGGCCTCTGCCGCGGCGGGCTCCTGGCCGGCGGTTTTGGTTTCGGGAACCGGCGCCTTTTCCGCAGGCTTATCACCCACGGGTGCATCCTCTGCCGGCTTTGCTTCAGCGGATGGCGCTTCGCTTGCGGGGGCCTCTGCCAGAGTCTCCGTGGCTGGCTTCTCTTCCGCGGCGGCTTCCGTCGGCTTCGTTTCGCCAGGCAGCGGCAATAGCTCGGGCTTTGCGATCATAGTTTCATCAAACTGGGCTGTCAGGAACAGGTAGCGGCTGGGTCCGGTGCTTTCATCGTCACCGTCCTTTTTCTCGGCGTCGCCTTCAGCCGGCTTTTCGCCTTCGGTGCCCGCGTCAGCCAGGTTGCCGAACCGCAGGATGTACTTCACACCCTCCTTGGTCGAGGCCATAACTTCGCCTTCGGAAGAATAGATTTGCAGCCCACCGTCTTGCGTGGACGCCGGGAAGAACCCTCGCTGCTGCAAGGAAACCGCAGCTTCGCGGTTTTTCACAAACTCTTCCGACGCCTTGAGGTCCTGGCTTAGTCCGCTCGGTTTCCTTTCGACATCGATAATCTTGAGATCAACGAGCGCTGTCTTCATCGCGTTCAGCTTTTCGGCATCCAGCTCTTCGGTATCCGACAGCGTGATTGTGGTGGGCTTTCCTTCCGCGTCGAATTCTTTCATCTCGATCAGCGACCACACGTTCTTGGCATCGTCGAAACCAAGGTCGATCTCACTACGTTGATCGAGAGCCAGGAATTGCCCTTCGCGCGTGGCCCGGGCCTGCGATGAATAGTCGTTCAGTTCGACCTGCTTGACGTCGAGTGCGTTGAGCTTGAGAAGGTCTTTCTCAATCCAGTCGCCAAACTTCGTGGAGAATTCGTTCGTGCTCACGGCCACCGTATAGATTGCATCGCGACCTGCTTCGCGGACGTATCGCTGTTGCGGCGCGTCCTTCACCGGCTTGCCAATCACGAGGTCTGCCAGCACCTTGTCCGAACCGTCGCGCACCGTGACCCGGGTGCCGACGCCCGTTTCGCCGACCTTGAGCTTCGCGGGATCGGGCGTGATAACGCCATAGACCTTCTGGTCGCCGGGTAAGTCGCTCGCTACGCCCAGGATTTTGATGTCCATCAGTGCTGTGGCCGCCTTGGCCATATGCTCTTTCGCATCGGCCGGGTAGCCGCTTTGCGAGGGAATCGACCACACGCCGTTCTGCTGCGCGACCTTAAAGTCGCGCAGCGTCGCGTCGGCCTCGTTGAAGGTCATCACTTCCAGGCTTTTGGCAGCCAGCGGATTGTTGAAGTCCGGAAACAGCTTTTGGCCAACACGTTCGGGAACGCTGGTATCCGCCGGCGCGGGGCGCCACGGTTCCCAGGCCACGAGCAGGGCCATGCCGGCCACGAGCACGTAGATCAGAGTCTTTTTCGATTCTTTGTCTTGCATGGCTACATATCCTGATGGCGAACGCGCTACCGGTTATCGGCGGCGAATGAATTCCGTTGTGAAATGCCTATCGCAAGCGGGCTCGCGAGACGCCTTCGCGTTCGCGGGCGCGGCGATTGAAAAATACGATCAATCCCACGATGAGCGGCGGGATCGGCGGCAGCAGAATTGCCCACAACTTGTACCAATCCTGCTGGGCATGAACTTCGCGGTCGAGTTCGCGCTGCGCGCTCTTGAGGGCCTCGTCACGTTCCTTGCGGAGCGTTTCCAGGCGGACGTCCAGTTCACGCTGGCCTTGCTGCTGTGCGGCCAGGATGTCGATCGCCGCCTGCTGCTGGTTGATGCCTTCACGCTGCCGCAGCTTGTCGATCTTGGCCTCGAACTCCTTCTGAGCCTTGAGCTGCGCGTTGTCAAAATCCTTCTGGAACTTCTCGCGAGCCTTGGCAGCTTTGTCCTGGGCCCCGGCGGTCGCGTCCTGCAGCTTGTGCAGCGAGCGATGCAGCGGGCGACGGGTGCGAATCTCGACGAACCGGTCGTCGTCGGCCAGCACGTCAAGCACGTTCAGCACGAATGGCACGTTATCGAACTGGAACTCAATCTCGTCGGTTGGGCTCGTGCCGCGCGAACGCAGGTTGAAGAACTCGCCGAACAGACAGTCGATGTCGGCCACCAGCACGACGTTGATCTCAGCGTCTTCGGACTTGGCCGCGGGCTTCGTTGCGGCGTCGTCCTTGGCCGCTTCACCTTCCGCCGCCGGCTCGGTCGCGTCCGCTTTCTCCGCCGGACCATCCTCGACCTTCGCTTCCTGGTCCGACATCGGCAAGTTCAGTGGCGGATGTCCGCCCGGCAGACCTTGCAATACGTCCTCGGCCGAGATTACGTCCTTCGGCGCCTTGCCACGGATCTGAGCGGCCAGAATGTAGGCGTCTCCCGTCCGTTTACGGAGTAGCGCGATGTCGGGATTAAATTGCGGCGGACCCATGAAGCTCCGCTGCATGATCTGGTCGGCCCGGATCGTGCCGGTCTTGTTGTTGGTGTTCACCAACCGCTCGAACTTCATCGTCGAAGTGTTCAGGCCTCGCACACTGCCCGGAAACAGGTACAGCACCTGTTGCAGATCCTGCGTAATTGGGCTGTCGAGATTGAACGGCTCGGTAGCGCCTGAGCCGGTATCGACGAAGACCCATTCGGGCGGCAGTTCCTGGAGCTTCGGAAAGGGGTTGTATTCCTGCCAGATGACCGTGTCACCGTCGAAGTCGACGCCCAGCAGTCGCCACAATTCAGTGATGTCCCCTTTTGGCTGCGGGGGTTGTTGCTGCTGCATGAACGGGTTGTTGCCGCCGGGCGGCATCTTCGGCGCCGACGTGCCGGGAATGTTGGGGTTCAACAGCGGGAACGGGTCTTCAAAAATGGCTGTCCTTTGCCCACCCTTGACGGCCGCGATGAAGTTCTTCATCTGATCCGGACCGAGTGACGAAGGTTGCACCGCGAGCAGTACGTCGAACTTCTCCGTGATCGGGCCGGCCGGATCAACCTGAACAACCTCGTATTGTTTTTCGAGCTCTTCGATGATTTGCTGGTTTCGCCCCGGAGTCATCGACTGCATGTCGAAGCTGGCATAGAGCTGTGCATCGGTTTGCAGCACGCCTACTTTCTTGCGAGTTTCCTGGCTCACCGTGGCAATCGAACGCACGAGTTCATACTCGGCTGGGATGCCCCGATCGAGAAACGGAATCACGATCTTGTCCAGACCGCTGCTGATCGCCAGACCCATGAAAATTTCATCACGTGTGAAAGTGCCGCGAGCCCTGCCTTCCACCGGCACCGGCACGATCCCGTATCGCTGCTCGGCAATCGTGGCGTCTTCGCTGAAGGGTTCCACTTCGTGCCCAATCACGCGGATCTTGTCGCCGCCGAGTGCCTGGATCTCCCGCACTGTGGAAAGCAGGTTCAGCCGCGTCTGCACGTACGATTCGGGGACCGTGGGGCTCACGAAGTACTCGATTGTCACCGGACGAGCCGGCTTCAAGTTTTTAATTAGCTCGCGGGTCTCAGGCGCAAGTGAGTTGATCCCCTCGGTCGTCACGTCGGCCCGCAGAGTGTCGTGCCGGGTGAGGAAGACGTTCAGACACACAACTACCAGTGCCAAGGCTCCAAAACGCACGAGGTAGTGCAACATCGTTTTGTTGCCTTCACTTCCACCGCGCCAATGCCGGCGTCCGATCAGGACCACGGACAGGTAAAGCATCACGGCCACAATCGCCAGGAAGTACCCCACACTGGCAAAGCTGATCACGCCGCTGGCAAAATCCCGAAACTGTTCGCTGATGCTGAGCTGCTTCAGCGGACGCAGAATCGGCCAGTCAGGCATCGATTCGGCAAACGCCAGCGGCGCGTTGAACAGCGCGCCCAGAATGAAGCCGACCGTCAGATTCGCCGTCAGGAACGAGGCCACCATGCCGATCGACAGCATGGCGAGTCCGACAATCCAATAACCGAAGTAGGTGCCAATCAGCAGGCCCAGGTCCGGAGCCCCCAGGGTCAGCAGCACGAGCCAGTTTGAAATCAGCGAGAACACCAGCGAGACGCTGTAGATCGCCACGGCGGCCAGGTACTTGCCCAGCACGACGTCGAAATCTGCCGCGGGGATCGTGAGCAAGAGTTCGTCCGTCCCCTGCCGGCGTTCTTCGGCCCACACGCTCATCGTGATCGCCGGAATGAACACGAGCAGGATGTACGGCAGGTACTTGTTCAACTGGTCGAGATTCGCCAGATTCGCGTTGAAGAATTCGTTCGGCCAGAAGGCGGCAAACGAACTGAGCAGCACGAATACGCAGATGAACACGTAGCCCGTGGGATTGCTGAAATAGCTGATGAAGTTCCGGCGGAAAATGGCGCCGACGACGTGCAAGTTCATAGCTAATGGTTCCGCTTAGTTCCTGGTGAGGGATGTTCGATCGGGACGCAGTCAGGCTCGCCGCCCGTGCGTCGAGTGAATCGTCAGTGGACCGTGAGTTCGTGGAATCGCTGTGCGAGCGATTCGCCCGAAGCTGTCAGGCCAGCCACGGATCCGTCGTACACCAGCCGGCCTTCGTTGATGAAGATTACGCGGCTGGCAATGGCTTCGACCTCTTGCAAAATGTGAGTCGAGAGCAGGATCGTCTTATTTTCGCCTAAGGTGCGAATCGTGTTTCGCACGTCGCGAATCTGGTTCGGGTCGAGGCCGGCAGTCGGTTCATCAAGGATCAGAACGTCCGGCTCGTGCAACAGGGCCTGAGCCATGCCGACGCGCTGCCGATAACCCTTGGAGAGCTTGCCGATGGCTTTACCGATCACCGAGCCCAGGTCGCAGAGCTGAACCACGGCGTCAATTCGCTGTCGCTTGCGCTGGGCGGTCATGCCGCGCGCGTCGGCGAAGAATTCGAGCAACGTCCGCGGCGTCATGTCGGGATAAAGCGGACCGTTTTCGGGCAGGTAGCCAAGCCGCGATGAGCCGGCGATCCGGTCGACCGTCATGTCGTGGCCGGCGATCCGGGCGACACCCCGGCTAGGGGCCAGATAGCCGGTGAGCAACTTCATCGTGGTGCTCTTGCCGGCACCGTTAGGGCCGAGGAAGGCGACCACCTGGCCCTGAGGAATGCCGAAAGAAACATCTTCGATGGCGGCAAAGTCGCCGTAGTACTTGGCCAGGCCGACGGCCTCGATCATGGCCGGCCCTGGGCTAGCTTTCGAAGGCTGTTCGCTCATCAGTGCTTCACTCCGCGTGGACGATCTGGGGAAACGAGCCTGCAATTGCGTTGGTTTTCCGGAAAGCCAGGCCCCGTAACGGGAAGCGGGCCAAGCGGGCAACAACCCGCGACCCCCTCCAATTTGGGGCCACAGCGGCATGCCAAAGCGTTCTAGAAGGTACTACGAACGTAGCTTCCCTGTCCAGACTACGCAGCCGGCCCGGAAAGGGATCG
>Ga0169931_10000435_pt1 | contig 68589 bp, 66 predicted proteins | sample Kivu_15m_20L_FD_129675 | JGI IMG/M metagenome (GOLD analysis project Ga0169931, IMG submission 129675) | Freshwater microbial communities from Lake Kivu, Western Province, Rwanda to study Microbial Dark Matter (Phase II) - Kivu_15m_20L... | ecosystem: Environmental > Aquatic > Freshwater > Lake... | reverse complement strand
AGCGAACTGTTGCGCTGGGCGCTCAGTGCCCAGAAGGAGAGGGGCAGCACCAGAAGAAGCAGGGCGAAGGCCGCCAGGCCCAGGGCCATCACCGGATCGGTCACCACGGAGGTTCAAGGCCGTCTCAGTCTGCCGCGCCGAGGGAGGCTGCGCTCCTTCGGCGCGGCCGGAGTCCCGTCCTGGCATGGCGTTGCGGCCAAGGGCGGCAAGGCTGCCGATGGCATCCCGGAGCCAGGCAGACCCTGCCAGCGATGGTGGCTGCCATACCGGCGGCGATGGGATCGCACGGCGCCAGGGATGCGCTGCTGAATCAGCGATTTGCCTGGCGCAGCAGCTGCAGGCCAGCGGCGAGGCCGATCAGCACAGGCCCCCAGGCCGCCAGCAGGGGCGGCAAGGTGCCGGAGATACCGAGAGAACTGAAGATGAACGACATCAGGTAGTAGCCGAAGATCAGCAGAACACTGATACCAAAACCCTGGCTGCGACTGGTGCGGTTGTGGGGACGCACACCGAGACTGCTGCCGATCAGGCCGAACACCAGACAGATCGCCGGAAAGGCGAATTTTTCCTGGATCCGCACCCGCAGCCTGCGCGCCTCCTTGGCGTTGCCGGCCTCCTCAAACAGGCGCTCGGCACGCCGGGCCTGGCCAACGGTCATGGCGCCTGGATCGGTGGGGATCTTGGCGAGATCGATGGGACTGCGGCTGAGTGGATAGAAGTAACGCTCAAATCGGGCCGACGTAGTGGTACCACTATTCTCATCCAGATTCACGATACTTCCATCCACAAACTCCCACATTCCTTTGCTATCATTCCAGCGCCCGCTTCTGGCGGTGAGCAGCTGACGCTGGCCAGAGCGCGAGAAATCGATCACGCTGACATCCACCATCTCACCCTTGAGATACTTCCTTGAATAGAAGAGGTGTGTCAGCTGCTTGACGCTCTCGCCCTCCAGCTGTTTGATCCGGCCGAAGCGCGAGTAGAGCACATTGTTTCCCTTTTCTGTGGTCAGCGCTTTGCCCAGCGCCGCCTCCAGCGTGTTGGTGGCCGCCAGATTGGACTGGGGAACGATCAGATCGTTGAACAGGAAGGTGAGCACGCTCATCAGCAGCGACAGCACCAGCGCCGGCAACACCATCCGTCTGGTGGAAACGCCCACGCTGCGCAGCGCCGTGAGCTCGCTGCTGCCTGAGAGGCGGCTGAAGGCCAGCAGGGTGGCCATCAGCGTGGCCATGGGAAAGGCCAGCACCAGAAACCCCGGCAGCCGCAGCAGCAGCACCTGCATCGCCGCCAGCAGCGGCAATCCCGATTCGGCCACGCGGCGGACCAGTTCAAACACCACCCCCACCGACAGCGACACGGCGGTGAAGGCGGCGATGCCGAACAGCAGCGGGCCCATCAGTTCGCTGACCAGCCAGCGATCCATCAGCGGCAGACGCTGCCAGCGGAGGCTGGCGGGCAGGCTCTTCAGCCAGGGGCCCGACTGACGCGCGACCCGATGCAGGGGCAGACGGGGGTGCAGCGGTGTCACAGCTGAAAAGCCTCGCCGAGATAATGGCGCCGCACCAGAGGATCGCTGGCCATGGCGGTGGAGCTGCCGGAAGCCAGAATCCTGCCCTCCGTGAGGATGTAGGCCCTGTCGGTGATCGCCAGGGTCTCGCGCACGTTGTGATCGGTGATCAGCACCCCCATGCCGCGGCTGCGCAACCCATCGATCAGTTGCTGAAGGTCTGCCACCGCCAGCGGATCCACGCCGGCGAAGGGTTCATCCAGCAGCAGATAGCGCGGGCCGGCCGGACCGACGGCGAGGGCACGGGCCACCTCGCAGCGGCGGCGTTCTCCGCCGGACAGCTGATAGCCCCTGCGGTTCTGGAACGGACCGAGGTGGAATTCCATGATCAGGCTCTCGATCCGTTCGCGCCGGATGGCCTCCGGCGCTCCGCTCTCCTGCAAGGCGAGCTGCAGGTTCTGGCGCACCGAAAGGTTGCGGAACACACTCGCTTCCTGCGGCAGATAGCCGATCCCGAGACGTGCCCGCTGCGGCATGCTCAGCTCCGCCACGGGCCTTCCATCAAGATGGACGGCTCCGGAATCGGGCTGCAGCAGACCGGTGACGAGATTGAAGGTGGTGGTCTTGCCAGCCCCGTTCGGCCCCAGCAGGCCCACCACCTCGCCTGGATGGAGCTCCAGGCTCACGGCGTTCACCAGGGCTCGACCACCCAGCGTGATCGACACCTCCTCAAGGCGCAGACTCATGGCTGACCAGGCCGGCCCGCCTGGCCTGGAGAAGACTGGAGCCGCAGGCGGCTCACGACCTGGCGGCCTGCGCCAGGCTCCGCCTGAAGCCGCTCGCTGTCGAGACGGTAGACCAGGCGCTCTGCCCGGATCCGCTGGCCCTCGGCGTCGACCACCTCCACATCGCCGCTGAGCACGAGGCGCCCTTCCCTTGAGAAGTACTGCGCCTGACGTGCCGTGGCGACCAGCCCGCGCTGAGGATCGGTGATGCGCACATTGCCGGTGGCGGTGACGATGCCGGTGCGGTTGTCGGCGAGCTGCTGGTCTGATTCGATCGTGACCAGGCCGTTCTCACCGCTATTGCTCGCTGCAGCGCCAGGCGGCTGTCCTGGAGGGTTGGCGGACGCTGCAGGGGGGGCCTGCGCCAGCAGGGCAGACGGAGGGTTGGCAAGGGCCAGAGCGAGGAAGCCCCGCCCTGTCAGAGCGATGGGGAGCAGCGATGGAGCCAGGGCCGCCGCCGGCAGGGCGACCGCCAGCAGCGCCCATCTCAGGCGGCGTGGCAGCCGCAGACGCTGCATTCGGCGGTGGTTTTCAGGCAGGGCCAAGAGCTCAGGAGCTGAGACAGGCGAAACGGCAATCTACCGAGAGGGCTCCGGACCCTCAGGAGCAGACGGTCAGCAGGCGGGGCAGCGGCAGGCTGTCGGCATCCTCCCCACGCTGAAGGGCGGCGAGCCGGGCTCGGCTGACCTTGCAGAGGCCGCCGAGATCATGGCCCAGGCACTCCGGCGGACAGGCCGCCAGCCGCCCGATCCCCTCCCCGAGCAGCACCGTGGCACCCCGGAGATTGCCGCGTTCGAGGTGCAGGTGGGCCACGGCGATCTGAAGGATTCCCTGCAGCACGGGCCGGAGCGCTCCGGCCGTCTCATGCCAGAGCTCCTCAAAGCCGTCGTGGCAGGCGTACCACTCGCCGCTGTTGAACAGCGCCACCGCCTCCAGAAAGCGTGGGTCAGCAGCGAGCAGCGCTTCCGGATCCGCAGCTGTGGCCCCAGGCGGTCCCTGAACGAAGGCGCCGCCAGCCGCTGGGGTCGAAGTCATCAGCTGATCAGCGCTTGGCAGGTTTGCGGGCCGGAAGCTTGCGCAGCCGGATCGATTCGGGGGTGACCTCCAGCATCTCGTCGGGCCCGATGTATTCGAGGGCTCGTTCCAGCGTCATCTGCAGCGGGGCCTGGAGCGTGTCGAGCTCCTCGGCACCGGCGGAGCGCATGTTGGTGAGCTGCTTGGCCTTGCAGACGTTGATTTCGAGATCCTGGGGGCGATTGTTCTCGCCGATGATCATGCCTTTGTAAACCTTGGTTCCGGGCGTGATGAAGAACTGACCACGATCCTCGGCATTCTTCAGGGCATAGAAAGTGGCCGTTCCTTCCTCGAAGGCGATCAGCACACCGTTGCGCCGGGTGTCAAACTCACCCTGCATCGGGCGGTAATCGAGAAAGGAGTGGCTCATGATCCCTTCTCCACGGGTGGCGCGGATGAATTCGCCGCGGAAGCCGATCAGTCCGCGCGAGGGCACCACGAATTCGAGCTGGGTGCGGCCATCGTTGGTGGCCTCCATGTTTTGCATTTCACCCTTGCGAATCCCCAGCTTCTCGATGCAGGTGCCCACCGATTCCTCAGGAACATCAAGCACCAGGGTTTCGAAGGGCTCGCTGGGCGTGCCATCGATCGTGCGGAAGATCACCTGGGGCTGACTCACCTGAAACTCAAAGCCCTCGCGCCGCATCGTCTCGATCAGGATGCCGAGGTGAAGCTCACCCCGGCCGCTCACAGCCCAGCGGTCTGGTGAATCGGTGTCTTCGACGCGCAGGGCCACATTGGTGAGCAGCTCCTTCTGCAGGCGGTCGCGCACCTGCCGGCTGGTGACGAACTTTCCTTCCTTGCCGGCGAAGGGGGAGTCGTTGACAACGAAGGTCATCTGCAGCGTGGGCTCATCGACCCGGATCAGCGGCAGTGCCTCGGGCTCATCGGGGCAGGCGATCGTCTCGCCGATGTTCACCTCGTCAAATCCCGCCACCGCCACCAGGTCGCCGGCGCTGGCCTGCTCGATCTCGATGCGCTGCAGACCCTGGAAGCCGAGCAGCTTGGAGATGCGGCCACGCTTGATGCTGCCGTCATCGCGGATGAGCGCGGCACTCTGGCCATTGCGAATGGTGCCGTTGTGGATGCGGCCAATCATGATGCGACCGAGAAAATCGCTGTAGTCGAGCGTGGTCACCTGCAGCTGCAGCGGCTTGGCAGGATCGCCCACCGGCGGCGGAACATGACGGAGAATGGCATCAAAGAGCGGCCGCATCGTGTCGCTCTCGGTTTTCATATCGGGCTTGGCGTAGCCACCCATGCCGCTGCCGAAGAGGTAGGGGAAGTCGCATTGATCGTCGTCGGCGCCGAGCTCGAGAAAGAGATCCAGCACCTTGTCAACAGCAATTTCGGGATCGACGCGGGCTCGATCGATCTTGTTCACGAACACAATCGGACGCAATCCCTTCTCGAGGGCCTTCTTGAGCACAAACCGGGTCTGTGGCATCGGCCCTTCATTGGCATCGACGATCAGCAGACAGCCATCCACCATGCCGAGCACACGCTCGACTTCGCCACCGAAATCGGCGTGGCCAGGAGTATCGACGATGTTGATCCGGATGCCATTGTAATCAACGGCGGTGTTTTTCGAGAGGATCGTGATACCGCGCTCCCGTTCCAGATCGTTGGAATCGAGGATGCAGGTCGGCACCGCCTCTCCTTCGCGGAAGATGCCCGACTGGCTGAGCAGGGCATCGACGAGGGTCGTCTTGCCATGGTCGACGTGAGCGATGATCGCGATGTTGCGAATCGGCACACCTTTGGCTTCGGCACTCATGGCAGACGGGAGATTGGGGGGGATTCTGGAAATCGGGCTGGCGGGGCTCAGCAGGCGGGCTTCACAGCGGCATGGGATCTGGTGAGCTCCGTTGCAGCAGCACCAGCGGCGGCGGTTCGAGCCGAACAGCCTCGGGCGACGTTGCCAGACAGGCAGCCAGAGCGACGGTGCTGGATCAAGGCAACGGATGCCTGACGCTCCGGACGGATGACGGGCGTGAGGTCAAGCCGGAATCCGGGGTGATGGCTGCTGATGAAGAGGATCTGAAGTGATTCTTGAGATTAGCGCAGCACCCTCGCCAGCCGGATCAGCGCGCGAAGCGATGGGCGGCATCGAACAGCCTGAGGGCCTCGGTGGATCCCTCGTAGCGCCAGTGCCAGGGCTCATAGCTGACCCCCTGGCGATTGCCGCGGGGAAAGGAGAGCTGGAAATGAAAGCGGGCCGCGTTGGCCACCAGCCAGGCGAAGGCATCGGTGCTCTCAAAGCGTTCCGAGAGATGGCTGGCTGGCTGGCGGGCGTCGCCCAGGTCCACCGCAAAGCCCGTGCTGTGCTCCGAGTGGCCGGGTGGAGCGCTGACGCGCGCCCGGCTGCTCACGCTCTGATTGCGCTCGGCGCTCACTCCGAAGAACAGCTGACGCTGCAGTGCCGCACTGCGGAAGGCGCTGATCACCTCCAGCTCCACCCCCTGCTCTGCCGCAGCGCGGCGCATGGCCTCCAGGGAACGGGCGGCATCGGGTCTGAGCTGCAGGCCCGGAGCGATCGCCACCAGCGCTGCCGCTGGAGCCTCGGGATAGGGGAAGTGACCGAGAAGCCGGCCGTCGGCGCTGAGGCGGGCCTTCAGGCCGGGCACGGGAGGTGGCAGCAGCCAGGGACGGAGCGGGCCGATCAGCAGGGCACTGGTGCTGACAGCCACCACGAGGGCCACGGGCAGGGCGAGGCGGAGCCTGGAGGCGGAGCCCGATCCAGGCCCGGGCGGCGTGCTGCGCTTCGCCAGGGGGATGTCGTCGCCGGAGGCAGTCCGACGGCGGGCTCGCGCGGTAGCTCGGGAGGGCACGCCCTGGGGCTGAGGCTTGCCGATGCTAGGCGTCCCTCCCGGGTGCCACCGCTGCCGGTGGCTGAGTGTTAGCTTCCAGGCGAGATCGCTTGGCTGGAGAAGGTTTCAAGATGTTGCGCGTTGCGGTGGTCGGCGGCGGGCCGAGTGGATCGTGTGCTGCCGAAGTGCTCGCCAGGGCCGGCATTGAAACCTGGTTGTTCGAGCGCAAGCTCGACAATGCCAAGCCCTGCGGCGGCGCCATTCCTCTCTGCATGGTGGAGGAATTCGCGCTTCCCGAAGCGATCATCGATCGCAAGGTACGCAATATGAAGATGATCTCCCCCTCCAACCGCGAGGTGGACATTCATCTTGACAACCGCAACGAGTACATCGGCATGTGCCGCCGCGAGGTGCTCGACAGCTACCTCCGCAACCGCGCCGCCGAACTCGGCACCCATCTGATCAACGGTCTGGTGACCCGCATCGACACCGGCAGCGCCCGGCAGGGTCCTTACACCCTCACCTACTCCGACTACAGCGGTGGCGAGGCCACCGGCGTGAGCCGCAGCCTGGAGGTGGATCTGATCATCGGCGCCGATGGCGCCAACAGCCGGGTTGCCAAGGCGATGGACGCCGGTGACTACAACGTGGCCATCGCCTTTCAGGAACGCATCCGGCTGCCGGCCGAGGAGATGAGCTACTACGAGGATCTGGCAGAGATGTATGTGGGTACGGATGTTTCGCCTGATTTCTACGCCTGGGTCTTCCCCAAATACGACCACGTGGCCGTAGGCACCGGCACGATGCAGCAGAACCAGTCTCTGATCAAGGATCTCCAGCAAGGGATCCGCGAGCGCGCCGCCAAGCGGCTGCTGCGCGGAGAGGTGATCAAGGTGGAGGCCCACCCGATTCCGGAACATCCCCGCCCGCGGCGCGTGGTGGGCCGGATGGCCCTGGTGGGTGATGCCGCCGGCTATGTCACCAAGAGTTCCGGCGAAGGGATCTACTTTGCAGCCAAGAGCGGCCGCATGTGCGCCGAGGAGATCGTGGCCGCCAGTGACGGCGGCACCCGCATCCCCAGCGAAGCCGAGCTGAAGGTGTATCTGAAGAAGTGGGACCGCAAGTATGGAGCCACCTACAAGGTTTTAGAGATTCTTCAGAACATCTTCTACAGCAACGATGCGGCCCGCGAGGCCTTCGTGGAGATGTGCGACGACAAGGACGTGCAGCGGCTCACCTTCGACAGCTACCTCTACAAGCGCGTCGTGGCGATGAACCCCTGGCAGCAGCTCAAGCTCACCTTCAAGACCCTCGCCTCGGTGCTGCGCGGCCAGGCGCTTGCCCCCAGCGGCTACCTGCCGGTGGCCAGCCAGGTGCGCAGCGAGGCCGAGGTGGAAGCCATGGAGCCCGTGAGTGCCATCCGCGGCGGCATCCGTGCGCGCAGATCCCAGCCTGGGGCAGCCGCGCCGCTCAGCCCAGCGCCGAACCACGGCGAAGGGCTCGGCGAGGAACGGGAACCGGCGCTCTCCTCGCGACCCTGATCGGCGTTCTGGCTTCGGCCGGCCCCGGCTCCGGGCCCTTCAGCTTGAGGCGGATGTGTAGTGGCGCAGAGCCTGCTGCCAGAGCAGCCGCGATGCCGCCAGCGCCAGTGAAGCCACCAGTACGCTCGCCAGCATCCAGAGCGGTTCGGCCCGACCCAGCAGGGCTTCGGCCGGCACCGTGGTGAGGAAGGCGATCGGCAGCAGGGTGGTGAACAGCAGCCGCAGGCCGGGTGGATAGGCCGCCACGGGATAGCGCCCCACGCCGAGCAGGCTGCGCAGCACCTCGGTGGCATTCCAGACCTTCACGAACCAGATGCTCGTGGCAGCCAGCATGAACCAGAGGCTGTAGAGGATCAGCACCCCACTGGCCACCATCACCAGAGCCAGCAGCAGAGCGGTGGGGTGGGGCCTGGCTCCGGATCGGATCGTGCCCAGCAACGCCAGAATCACCCCCAGGGCGATCTCCGGCAGGCCCCAGGGTGACCAGGTGCGCAGCGAAACCCAGACCTGGCTGTCGATCGGCTTGAGCAGCACGAAATCAAGGCTGCCGTTCTGCACCTGTTTCACCAGCTCCCCGAGATTGGGGCGCAACAGGGTGCTGGCGACACCATCCATCAGGGTGTGGAGCCCCAGCACCACCAGCGCCGACTCCCAGCTCCAGCCCCCGAGCTGCTGGCCATGGCCGTAAAAAAGAGACAGGGTGAACACACTGCCGGCCAGGCTGCCGAGCACCGCCAGCAGTTCGATCAGCAGGTTGATCCGGTATTCCATCTGCGCGGCCAGCGACGACGACCAGAAGCGCCGCAGGGTGCACAGATGCCTTCGGGCCGCGGCAAGGAGGGCCATCAGGCACCCATGGCCGCATAGCGGCGGATGCCTGCCTTCCAGAGGAGCATGTTGAGAGGCACCAGCAGGGCCAGCCAGAACAGGCCGTTGGCGAAGACAGCACCGGCCGCGATCGGACCACCCGAGGCGAGCTGGGCCGGCAGATAGAGAATCGCGGGAAAGGGTGTGTGCAGAGCGAGATTGCGCACCGCCGCAGGAAACACATCCAGCGGTGCGAGCAGACCGGAAAGAAACAGGATCGGGATCGTGAGCAGGCGCTCAAGGGCGCTGGCACGCTCATTCCAGAAACAGAGCATCGTGATCGCGTACTGGATCAGGAAACTGATCCAGAAGCCCAGGTGCATCGCCAGAAGCGCCAGCAGCAGCCGCAGCGGATCGGCCGGGGGCAGGGCGGCGGGCACCAGGGCCACGAACACCAGAGCCATCCCCGCCACGAACGGCAGACGCGTGAGCTGTTCGGCCAGATGGGCCGCCACATAGCGCCAGATCAGCGGCAGGGGCTGCAGCAGCAGGGGCGAGAGGCGGCCGAGCAGGTTGTCTTCCTCGAAGGCGTAGACCACCCACACCACCGTGAACTGCCGCACCACCAGCGCCGCCAGGAAATAGCGCGCGAACTGCTGCGGGCTCAGTCCTGCCGCCGCACCGGCGGGAGCCCCGCTCCAGAGGGAATACATCAGCAGCGGCATCAGGCCGCTGAGGGCCCAGAGCACGATCTCGGCGCGGTATTCGAGCATCAGCGCGTACTGGCTGCCGAGCAGGGCGCGGGTGATGCGCCATGCCGCCCGGCAGCGCCGGACGAGCGCGGGGGGTCGCCGCAGCTGCTGCGCGGCAGGGTCCGTGGAGGGTGCGCCCGCGCGGGCAGGAGGGCGCATCAGGCCGTCTCCTCGCGGGCATGGAAGAGGCGGCCGATCGTCTCCTCCAGTGGCGGCTCCTGCACCTCGAGATCCAGCACGGGACATTCCGCCAGCAGACGGCCCACCGTTTCGGTGAGCCGCTGGCGCTCCACCAGCAGGCGCACCGATCGCCCCTCGCAGTGCTCCAGTTCACCGAAGCCGGCAAATCGATCAGCCGGCAGCGGATCGGCCAGTTCGAGCCGCACCTCGCGCCAGGGAGCCAGCCGCTGGCTGAGCGCCTCGAGGCTGCCGTCATGAAAGAGGCTGCCGCCGTGGATCAGCAGCACGCGCGGACAGAGGGCGGTGATATCGCCCATGTAGTGGCTGGTGAGCAGCACCGTGGCACCGGTGCGGCGGTTGTAGTCGGCCAGGAAGGCACGCACGGCGGCCTGGGCGTTCACATCCAGGCCGAGGGTGGGCTCATCGAGAAACAGCAGCGACGGCTCGTGCAGCAGCGCGGCCAGCAGCTCGGCCTTCATCCGCTGGCCGAGCGAGAGCTTGCGCACCGGTCTCCGCAGCTCCGGCCCCAGCTCGAGCATGGAGGCGAGCTCCTCGATGCGGCGCCGGGCGACGGCATCGGGGATGCCGTAGACCGCGGCATTGACCGCCAGGGAATCCAGGGGCGGCAGATCCCAGATCAGCTGCTGCTTCTGGCCCATCACCAGGGTGATGAGACGCAGGAACGCTGCATCACGCCGTGCCGGCTGATGACCCGCCACCTGGAGGCTGCCGCTGGTGGGGTGGATCAGACCGCTGAGCATCTTGAGCGTGGTGGTCTTGCCAGCGCCGTTGGGCCCGAGGAATCCCACGATCTCGCCGGGCTCGATCGTGAAGCTCAGCTGCCGCACCGCCTCGATCAGTCGCTCCCGGCGCCGCACGAAATGGCGCAGTGTGCCTGCCAGGCCCGGCTGCTTATCGGCCACGCGGTAGGTGCGGCCGAGGCCCTGGCAGTGGATGATCGGCATCGGGACGGCTCAGCCGGCGAGGCGGCTGAAATCCGCGAGCACCGAGGCCTGGTTGCGCAGCACGGCCAGCAGATGCAGGCGGTTCTCGCGCACGGTGAGATCCTCGGCCATCACCAGCACGCTGCCGGGGCCGTCGAAGAAGGCCGCCAGACGGTCGGCACTGCCGGCCAGCCCCTCCGCCAGGTGTCGGTAGCCCTCCTCAGCGTCCTCGTCCGCGCCAGCCGTGCCAGCGCCGTGAGAGCCCGCGCCACTCGGGCCCGCGCCGTCGGCCGGCAGACCGGCGGCGGCGGTGGCGATCGGCGCCAGACGCTCCAGAACCGCCAGCATCGCCTGCTCGCAGGGCTTCTCGAACAGCTCGGCGTGCACCACGCCGGCCGGGCTGAGAACGGCATCGGGCAGCGGGCTCTTCTGAGCCAGCCGCGCCGCACGCTGCACCACCCCCTGCACGGCGGCCAGCGCCCCGGACGCCCGGAGCGAGTGGAGCAGCCGGCAGCGGCTGAGGGCATCGGCAGGATCGCTGAGCACCCGTTCCAGTGGCAGCCCCTCGCCTGCCACAGCCTGCACCAGATCTCCGGCGAAGCCCTCCTCCTCCAGCAGGCTCACCTGGCGCTGACGCAGAAACTCCGCCAGTTCGACCGCCAGTGCGGCGGGATCGAAGGCGCACTGCGGCAGGATCCGGCTCCAGTGCTCGCAGGCGCTGCGGAACAGGGCCGGAAGATCAAGGCGCCAGCCCCGCCCGCGCAGGATCAGCAGCAGCCCGTTGCCGGCACGCCGCAGCGCGTAGGGATCCGAGGAACCGCTGGGCCGTTCGCCACGGGCGAAGATGCTCAGGAGCAGCTCCAGCCGCTCGGCCAGCGCCACCACCGCACCGGCATCGGAGTGGGGCAGATCGTCGCCGGCCGCGCGGGGCTGGTAGTGCTCCAGAACCGCAAGGGCCACCGCGCGCTCCTCTCCCTCAGCCAGCAGGTATTTGCCACCCATCACCCCCTGCAGCTCCGGAAACTCCCCCACCATCTGGCTGACCAGATCGTGCTTGCAGAGGTGGGCGGCACGACGGGCGTGGGCCGCCACCGCGGCGGGCAGCGCCAGGGCCTGCAGCAGCCCATCGGTGCACCACTCCAGCCGTTCCACCCGGTCGCGCAGGCTGCCCAGACCCTCGGCGAAGGTGACCCGCCCGAGCTGGTCGCGACGGTCGATGCTGGCCACGGCGCGGTCGGCATGCAGGAAAAATGCCGCATCGGCCAGGCGGGCCCGCAGCACTCGCTCGTTACCACGACGGATCGTGTCAGAAGCTTCGGGGCGGCCATTGGAAACGCAGAGAAAGCGCGGCAGCAGCGCAGCATGGGCCTCGAGGGCGAGGGGATCCGCCGGAGCATCGAGACGCAGCAGCGGCACATAGCGCTGGTGGGCCCGCATCACCGTCCGCAGCACCTCCGGCGGCAGCGCCAGAAAGCGCTCCTCGATCTCCCCCTGCAGCAGGCGGGGCGATTCCACCAGATCCACCAGCTCCTCGAACAGGGCTTCGGGAAGATCAGGAGCCGCCTGGGCCTCGGCGGCGGCGGTTTCGATCGCGGCACGGATCGCGGCGGCGCGCACATCGCGCTCCACCTGCACATCGGCCGCCGCCAGGCAGGCGGTGTAGGCCTCGGCGCTCGGGAGCGACAGCGCACCAGACCGCAGGCGATGGCCACGGCTGGTGCGATCACTCACAACGGGAGGATCGCAGTCGGCCAGGGTGATCGGCACGATCTCGCTGCCGAGAAGCGCCACGAGCCAGCGCAGCGGGCGGCTGAAGCGGCGATCCGCCGAGCCCCAGCGCATGAACCGGCGCCCCTGCAGCACGGAGATCCAGGCGGGCACCAGCTCGCCGAGCACCTCCAGCGAGGACCTTCCAGCCTGCTGGATGGTGGCGAACACGAACGGACCCCTGTCGGTGTCGCGCACCGTGAGGCTGGCGGGGTCGACCCCGCAGCGGCGGGCGAACCCCTCGGCGGCGGGGGTGGGACGACCATCGCGAAAGGCCTGCTGAGCCGGTGGCCCCTTGCGGTCTTCGCGGCGATCCGGCTGGCGCTGGGGCAGATCGAGAAGGCGCAGGGCCAGCCGCCGCGGGGTGCCGTCCACACGGATGGAGCCGGGCTGCAGGCCGGCTTCCGCCAGGTCGTGTTCCGCGCGCAGGCGCAGCTGCTGCAGGGCCTCCGCTGCGAAATCGGCAGGCAGCTCCTCGGTGCCGATCTCGAGCAGGAATGTGGCCATGGAGTGGATCTGTGCAGCGCTGTGCCAGGGCGAACTGTATTGAAGCAATGGCCGCCGCAACGCCATCGCGGCCGCGGGGCTCCTTTGGCGGGTGGCGTTCGCTAGCTTCGGGTCTGTGCAGCACCGCTTCCCGTATGGGTTCCTCAGGGCTTGCCTCCCGTGCCGGCAGCGAGGCCACGGAGTCAGCCGGCCAGCCCCTCGCCCCTGAACCGGGAGCGCAGCCGGCGAAGGCGGCGAGCCGATTCGAGCAGCTCAAGGCCGGCAGTGGTCACTTGCGCGAACCGCTGCTGAGCGAACTGACCCATGAGCTGCGCTCGTTCAGCGAGCCCGCGGTGCAGATCCTCAAGTTCCATGGCAGCTACCAGCAGGACAACCGCGACCACCGTCGCAAGGGGGAGGAGAAGGACTGGCAGCTGATGCTGCGGCTGCGCTCGCCCGGAGGGCGCATTCCGGTGCCCCTCTACCTCGCCCTCGACGACCTGGCCGACCGCTTCGGCAACGGCACGCTGCGTGCCACCACCCGCCAGGCGTTTCAGCTGCACGGGGTGCCGAAGGCCGATCTCAGAGCGGTGATCGGCACGATCGTGCGCGCCATGGGTTCGACCCTCTCCGCCTGCGGCGACATCAACCGCAACGTGATGGCACCGGCCGCCCCCTTCAGTGGCGCCGGTTACCCGGCGGCCCGCCGCCTCGCCGATCAGATCGCCGATCTGCTGGCCCCGCAGGCAGCGCAGGGCTCCTATCTCGATCTCTGGGTGGATGGTGATCTCAGCTACCGCATCCGGCCCAGTGCGGCCGTGCGCCGCGTGATCGCCCGGCAGGGTGAGGGAGCCGTGTACAGCGGTGATGCCGAGGAACCGCTGTACGGCAGCACCTATCTGCCCCGCAAGTTCAAGGTGGCGGTCACCGTTCCGGGCGACAACAGCGTGGATCTGCTCACCCAGGATGTGGGCCTGGTGCTGTTCACCGATCCGGCCGGTCGTGAACGCGGCTGCAACGTGTACGTGGGTGGTGGCATGGGCCGTACCCACAACAAGGAGGACACCTTCGCCCGCACCGGCGATGCACTCGGCTACGTGGGCGCCGCCCATGTGCTCGATCTGATACAGGCCATCGTGGCGCTGCAGCGCGATCACGGCGATCGCGAGCAGCGGCGCCATGCGCGCATGAAGTATCTGATCCACGACCGTGGCATCGCCTGGTTCCGTGAGGAACTGAAGCGCTATTTCCCCCATCCGCTGCGGGCGATGCGGGAGGAACCGAAACAGATCCTGCACGATTATCTCGGCTGGCACCGCCAGGGCGACGGACTCTGGTTCGTGGGTCTGCCGCTGCTCTGCGGACGCCTGGAGGGCGAACGCAAGACCGGGCTGCGCCGCCTGATCGAGACCTTTCAACTGGAGGTGCGGCTCACCCCGAATCAGGATCTGCTGCTCTGCAACATCGGCGCCCCCCAGCGCAGCTCCCTGAAGCGCGAGCTGGCGGCACTCGGCTTCGAGAATCCGGGCGAAACCCCTCCCCTGGCACGCCATGCGATCGCCTGCCCGGCCCTGCCCACCTGCGGCCTGGCGATCACCGAGTCGGAGAGGATCCTGCCTGAGGTGCTGGAGCGCCTCGCCAACCGCCTTCAGGCCCTGGGCATCGAGCGTTCGGTTCTGGTGCGGATGACGGGCTGCCCGAACGGCTGCGCCCGGCCCTACATGGCGGAGATCGGCCTGGTGGGCAGCGGCGTGAACGAGTATCAGCTCTGGCTCGGCGGCACCCCCGGTCTCACGAGGCTCGCCCGGCCCTATCTGCAGCGCCTGCCCCTCGAACGGCTTGAGGACACCCTGGAGCCGCTCCTCTGCGCCTGGCGCGATGAGGGTGGCCGGCGCAGCTTCGGCGCCTTCGTGAACACCCTGGCCGATTCCCGGGTGGAGCAGCTGCTCAGCCAGGCTGCCTGAGGCTGCAGACCTCGGAAACTCCGTTGCTGCCGGTCACGCGCCTGGGGTGACGGGGGGCGGGTCGGCGGCTGTGATCACACGGCCGTAGCGCGCCGAGGGCTGCCCGAGGCGCCAGGCCCAGAGCTGGTCTCCGAGGCTGAAATGCCACCACTCATTCGGGTGCTGTGCGAATCCCGCCGCCGCCATCACCCCGGCCAGGAGCTGGCGACGCGCATGCCAGATCCCTGCCTCGGAGCCGGGGTCAGCCGCATGGGCCCCGGCGTAGTGCCCAGGCTCGGAGACCGCTCCGATCGTGTCGATCTCCCCTCCCATCGCCAGCGGTCGTCCGCCCGGGGTGGCCAGGGTGAGATCCACCGCGGCGCCGGTGCTGTGGGGAGGCGGGGTGGCCGGATCGAGACTGGGCTCGGCCCAGAAGCGCGCCACCTCCTGTCGCACCTCCGCCAGATCCTCTTCGCAGGCTGCATCGGGATCCAGCCCGCGGGCACGGCATTCCTCCCGGATCGCGTGGTTCACCATGAAGCGCTGCACCGCCACCGGTCTCCAGGCATCGAAGATCGCCAGACGGCAAGGTTCCGCAATGTTGCGCAGGGAGTCCTGGGCCTGGAGCAACCGTTCGATCACCCCGGTGCGCAGGCGGAAGGGGCTGGCTCCCGGGCCATAGGGAGCACCCAGCTGCGCGTAGGGATGGGGCTCCAGCCGCAGCAGCTCCGCCGGCAGAGCCTGCAGAGGCTCCCGGCACTCGTGGATCGGCACCGGGCTCCAGGGGCGAAGGGGCATCGGTGGTTGCGGATCAGAGAGGATCCAGCCTGCCAAGCCGCGGCAGGCCGGGGTCGGGTCAGTTGAGCTGAGCGGCTTCGAGGGTGCGCTGGCGCTGAGCTTCGAGAGCATCACGAAGGCCGGGATGAGCCGTGAGATCCGGGTCTTGCTCGACGATCGCGCGAGCCTCCGCCCGGGCGATCTCCAGCAGCTCCCCGTCTTCGCTGAGGCTTGCCAGGGCAAGGTCGGGCAGACCCGACTGGCGTGTGCCCAGCACCTGCCCCGGACCGCGCAGGCGCAGGTCCATCTCGGCGATCTCGAAGCCATCGGTGCTGCGCACCAGCACCTCCAGCCGCTGCCGGGCCAGGGCGTTGCTGCCGCTCTGCAGCAGCAGGCAGTGGGAGGCGGCCGCACCCCGGCCGACCCGGCCGCGCAGCTGGTGCAACTGTGCCAGGCCGAAGCGCTCGGCATGGTCGATCACCATCACGCTCGCCTCCGGCACATCCACGCCCACCTCCACCACCGTGGTGCTCACCAGCACCTGGCTGTCGCCCCGCGCGAAGGCTCCGATGGCCGCCTGTTTCTCCTCGCTGCTCAACCGGCCGTGCAGCAGCCCCACCCGCAGATCCGGAAACACCTCGCCGGCCAGGTGGCGGTGCTCCTCCACCGCCGAGCGCAGATCGAGCTTCTCGCTCTCCTCCACCAGCGGCAGCACCACATAGGCACGCTGGCCGGCGGCCACCTCACGGCGCACCAGCTCCCAGGCCTTCTCGCGGTCCGCGGCGCGCAGCAGATGGGTGCGGATGGGTGTGCGCCCGGGCGGCAGTTCATCGATCTGGCTCACATCGAGATCGCCATGGATCGAGAGTGCCAGGGTGCGGGGGATCGGGGTAGCGGTCATCGTGAGCAGATGGGGCTGCAGACCCTTGGCCAGCAGGCGGTTGCGCTGCCGCACCCCGAAGCGGTGCTGTTCATCCACCACCACCAGGCCGAGCCGGGCGAACTGCACCGGGTCCTCCAGCAGGGCGTGGGTGCCGATCAGCAGCTGCAGCTGGCCATTGACGAGGTCTTCCAGCAGGTCACGCCGCCTTCGGGCCGGAGTTGATCCGGTGAGCAGGGCTGCCCGCACGTGGAGCTGGCTGAGCCAGGGATCCAGCTTCGCCATGTGCTGCTCCGCCAGCACCTCGGTGGGAGCCATCAGGGCACCCTGGCAGCCGGCCTCGATCGCGCACAGGAGCGAGGCGAGCGCGACCACGGTCTTGCCGCTGCCCACATCGCCCTGGAGCAGACGGGCCATCGGCTGGGGCCGGGCCAGATCGGCGCGGATCTCCGCCAGCACGCGCTCCTGCGCGGCGGTGAGGCGGTAGGGAAGCAACCGGCGCAGGCCCTCCAGCAGAGCCGGTGCGCTGCCGGCGGTGGTGCTGAGAGCCGGAGCGGGCCGTTGCCGCAACCGCTGGCGCCGGCGCGCCAGCGCCAGCTGCAGCAGCAGCAGTTCATCGAACACGAGCCGGCGGCGACTGGCCTCGAGATCCAGCCGATCGGCCGGCAGATGGATGCCGCGCCGTGCTCTGGCCAGAGGGAGCAGCTTGAGGCGTTGGAGCAGCGGCTCGGGAAGCGGATCGGGCCAGCTGTTGGCATGGGGGAGCACCGCGGCCAGTGCCCGCCGAAGCGTGTCGGCGCTGAGGCCCTCCGTGAGCCCGTAGACAGCCACCAGCCGGCCGATCGTCTGGGAGCGGACTTCAGCAGCCGGACTGTCGAGCACCTCCAGCAGCGGGTCGCTGAAGGCGGGTCCCCAGGGGCTTTCACGCACCAGCCCACTCACGGCCACGCGGGCACCGGGAGGAAACTGCCGCTGCTGCGCCTTGAGCCAGCCAGGGGCGGTGAAGCGACGGCCGGCAAGGAAACGGCTCACCCGCAGGCGACCGGTCGCATCCTGAAGATGCAGCTCGAGGATCGCCAGATTGGGATTGCGGGGGCTGGGAAAGGCGTGGCAGCGACGCACCGTGGCGACCACGGTGGCCGTGCGGCCCGGCTCGAGCGCAGCGATGCGCACCAGATTGGCGTAATCGAGGTAGTCGCGCGGGTAGTGGCGGATCAGATCCCCCACCATGAGCAGGCCGAGACCGGCGAGCCTGGTGGCCGTGCGCAGGCCGATGCCCTTCACCTCCCCCAGTGGCGTCTGAGGCTGCAGCGAGGCCTCTACTCCAGAGACCGCTTCCGCCGGCAGCGGGGCCAGGCGCAGGCGGGGGGGTGCCTGCGGCAGCGGCGGGCGCAGCTCCACGCGCAGCTGGTGCAGGGCCTGGCGCAGCTGGCGCACCAGCTGCTGACGACGGCCGAGCCCTTCGCCGGCGTAGGAGCGGAAGCCGGCGGCGAGATCGGCCAGGGGAGCCTGCCAGGACTCCGGCAGCGCTGCCGGCGGCTGAAGCAGGCTGCGGGCGATGAAGCAGGAGAACGTTTCCTGGCGACCCAGCAGATCAGCGAAGCCGCGCTCGGCCTCCAGCCGGCAGGCCTGTTGCAGGGGGGCTGACCAGGCATCGAAATCCGGCTGCCCGTTCAGCGGAGCCGGCGACGGGGGAGACGGGACGGCGCGGACCTCGGCCCGGTTCAGTGCCGGTCCGGCGGGCCCTGAGGTCCCGGGCGTCGGGTGCGGATGTCCTGCAGCCACAGCGCCTCTGCCTCGCGGGCCTGACGTCGCCGCTGGAGACGGCGGTGATGCTGGGCCATTCTGCGGCCCTCGAGCCTGCGGCGCTGCAGATCGCGCCGCAGGCTGCGCAGGCGGGGCTCTTCGAGCTCGAGATCGGTGCAGCGCAGCAGCAGCACGGTGGCCTGCAGCGGGTTCTCCTGACCCGGCAATGCCATCGGCAGCGGCAGGCGCAGCAGATTGGGCGCCGCGCCGAGGGTTTCGATCCTGCCCTGGAGGGCCGCATCGAGAAGCGAGGCCGGCAGCAGGAAGGGCAGCAGATCACTGCGCATCAACGTGACATTGATCGCATGCGAGAGGCTGCGCAACCGCCGGGTCAGGGCGAGGTCGTAGCTGCGCAGCCAGGTTTCCAGCAGGAGCGGGTCACGGGGAAGCAGGCCGGAACCGGCCCCACCCTCCTGCCAGAGATCAGGCTCTGAGGGAGCCTCCAACGGCTCCGGCGGAAATCGCTCCTCCAGCATCGCCTCAGGGTTCTCGCCGCTCCGCGACAGGCGCAGGAGTGTCTCGGCCGAGGCCGCCGACCAGAGATCTCGATCGAGACCGGCGTGATCAGCCCCCGGATCCTGATCCAGCTCCTCAGGCTCAGCGTCCTCACCGTCCTCGTCGTCGGGGTCGTCGGATTCGTCGGGGTCGTCGGAAAGAAGGTCGTCCTCAAAGGCATCGGCCATCGGGAGGGCATCCGAGGCAGCCGCCGCCCAGCCGATCCTGTCGCCCTGCAGGGGAAGATCCAGCTCCAGGCTCACCGATCCCGGCGGCAGGGGGGCCGAAGCTTGCTGGCCAGCCCCGTGGGAAGCCTCCAGACCTTCCGCCAAGGACGGCTCAGCGCCGCCGATCAGCCGCTCCAGCAGCTGGCGCTGCCGGCTCCGGCGATGGCTCAGGCGCTGGCGATGCTGGCGTGCCGCCAGGCTGCTGAGCTGCTCCACGGTGAGCAGGCTGGTGCAGCGCTGCACCAACGACGCAATCTGCTGGTGCAGGGCCTGGCGGCGCTGGGGCGAGAGCGCCGTGTAGCGGCCGGGATGAAGCTGGGTGGCGATCTGAAACACCGCCTGATCGACGCAGCCGGGCAACACCTCGCGCAGCACCTGCTGGTACAGCGCGAGCTGACGGTAGTGGCCTGGATTGGACTCCTCGTGCCAGCGCCGCATGGCGGCGGAATCGACCGGCAACGACGATCGGGGCGTATCGGCGCTCACAGCGGTGGAGAGCCTCCGATCCGGCTCAGGATGCCGCGCCCATCGCCGCCACTTCGGCAGCGAAATCGGCCTGCGCCACCTCGATCCCCTCGCCGAGGGTGAAGCGGGTGAAGCGACGCACCTGGATGTTCTCGCCGGTCTTGCCGGCGGCCTGCTTCACCATCTCGCCGACGCTGATGGTGTTGTCGCGGATGAAAGGCTGCTCCAGCAGGGCGAGCTCCTTGAGGCGCTTGCCGATGCGCCCCTCAACGATCTTCACCTTCATCTCCGGCTTCTTGCCGGCGAGGTCATCACGACCCATCTCGATCGCCTTCTCGCGCTCCACCACCTCCTGAGGAATCTCTTCGGTGCTCACATAATCCACGGCAGGACAGGCCGCGATCTGCATCGCCACATTGCGCACCAGCTCCTGGAACAGATCACCGCGGGCCACGAAGTCGGTCTCGCAGTTCACCTCCACCAGCACGCCCACCCGGGCGCCGGTGTGGATATAGCTGCCGATCGCCCCCTCCGCGGCGGTGCGGCCCGCCTTCTTCTCGGCCGTGGCGATGCCTTTCTGGCGCAGCCATTCGCTCGCCTTGGTCATGTCGCCGCCGGATTCGGCCAGGGCCTTCTTGCAGTCCATCATTCCGGCGCCGGTCTTGTCGCGCAGGTCCTTGACGAGCTTGGCGGTGATCTCGGCCATGGGTCGGGGAAAGGGAATGTTGATTCTGGTGAGGTGGGCTGGGCACGGGGGTGATGCAGGCCACGCCCGAGCCTGCAGCGGCTTACGGCAAGAAAGGGGAGCTGCTCAGGCTCTGAGCTGTACCGTTGCAGCGTCGGACGGCTGGCGGGCTCCCTGTTGGGAGAGCCCGCCGCTGCGATCAGCCCTCCTCGTCGGCGCCGCGGTCCTGGGCGCCATGGCGGCCTTCGTTGATGGCATCGGCCAGGCGGCCGAGCACGAGCTGCACCGAACGCACGGCGTCGTCGTTGCAGGGGATCGGCACGTCGCAGAGATCGGGGTCGCAGTTGGTGTCGAGCATCGACACGAGCGGGATGTCGAGCTTGCGGGCCTCGAGCACGGCATTGGTCTCGCGGCGCTGATCGACCAGAATCACCACGTCGGGAAGACGGCGCATGGTCTTGAGACCGCCGAGATACTTCTGCAGACGGTCGAGCTCACGCCGCAGCACGGCAGCCTCCTTCTTCGGCCGCATGGCGATCGCGCCGGAGGATTCCATCCGCTCGAGATCCTTGAGCCGGTCGATGCGGGCGCGCATGGTGGTCCAGTTGGTGAGCATGCCGCCCAGCCAGCGCTGGTTCACATAGGCGGCTCCGCAGCGGGTCGCCTCCTGGGCGATCACTTCGGAGGCCTGCTTCTTGGTGCCCACGAACAGGAAGCGCTTGCCGCTGCGGGCGGCGCTGCGGGTCCACTTGTAGGCGTTGTTCATGCAGACGGCGGTCTGCACGAGATCGATGATGTGAACGCCGTTGCGCGCGCAGTAGATGTAGCGCGACATCTTCGGGTTCCAGCGCCGGGTCTGGTGCCCGAAGTGGGCGCCAGCCTCCATCATCTCGGCGAGAGTGACGACAGCCATGGGATCGGTTGGGTTTCGGGTTGGCCACCACCTGCCAGGGATCCAGGGCACGCGGAGGACCATCCGATGCGCCGGAGGCGCTGGATGGGCCCGCAGCCGGATCACCCGAAACGTGCAGGTGTGCGGTGTGATGGGTACGGGTGCAACCTACCAAACGGAGACCGTTGCCCCGGCTCAGAGGCCCTGGCGGCGGGCCTCGGCGAAGAGAGCCCGCACGCCGATGCGGTTGAGGGGCAGGCGCAGCAGCTCCATCGCAAGCCCGGCATGGCCGTGACGGATCAGCCAGCCGAGCAGGGGGCGCAGACTGCGCTCATTGAGGAGTCCGCCCAGGGTGAGCAGCTCCCAGAGCAGCCGGTGCAGCCAGGTGAACTGAATGATGAAGCGCACCCGCCGGGTGGGGTGCTTGCGGAAAAACACCAGACCCATCGCCGCCCGCTGCCGCTCCACCTCGATCAGGCGGGGGATCTGGGCGAGGCTCAGGGCCGGATGCCAGTGGTACCCCACCGCCCGCGGACAGCGCACCAGCTCCACGCCCAGGCGCCGCAGCCGCTCGCCGAGCTCGAGATCCTCCCAGCCGTAGAGCCGGAAGCCCGTGTCGAAAAGGCCCGAGCGCTCGAGAAGCTCCCGGTCGATCGCCACGTTTCCGGTGGCGAAGTAGGCGAAGGAGACATCGCTCAGCTTGTGGGGCTCACTGCTGGGATCGTCGAAGCGGGCCGTGTTCACCACCGCGCCGTAGGTGAAGCAGAGGCGGTCTCCCCGCTCCTGCCAGCGGCGCTGCAGCGCTTCGGCATGGCGGAGCAGGAAATCCGGGAGCACCACCAGATCGCTGTCGATGAACACGATCACATCGCCGCGGGCCTGCTCCACCCCACGGTTGCGGCCCTCGGCGGGGCCGCCATGCTCCTGCTGGATCAGCCGCACGTGCGGCAGCTGCTGCTGGTTGGCGCGCACCCAGCCCACCGTGTCGTCGGTGGAGCCGTCGTCGACGAGCACCACCTCAAAGGACGTGATCGGCGGCGCCAGCTCCTGGCGCTCCAGAGCCTCCAGGCACTGGCGCAGGATCGGCAGGCGGTTGTAGGTGGGGATGACGACGCTCAGAAACATGGGAGCGGCTCAGGAGAACGCCGGAAGGGCGCGGGCTGGAATCCTGCCGCACCGATCGCATCGTCCGGCCCTGCAGGACGGTCTGTGGCTGCAGGAGGTTCCGTGCTTGCAGAACGGTCTGTGCTTGCAGACGAAGGCGCGGCGCCCACGGAAAAGGGGATCCCGGAGGATCCCCCGATGGTGGGCAGGTCATGCCGCCCTGGAACAGGCTGCCTGGGTCAGTCGGCGGCGCCGCCGTTGTTGGCGGTGCCGGTGACACCATTGCCGGCGCCCTCGCCACGCCCCTCATTGCGCAGCTTGCGCTTCTTGAACTTGCGGGCGTAGGCGCGGTTGCGCTCCTGCTTCTCCTTCTTCAGATTCCTGCGCTTGGCCATGCGGACGGTGGTACCGGGTTGGGGTGGGTTGCTTCACCCTACCGAACCGCACCGCTCTCCTCGCCCTCCTGAAAGCGTCCCTCGCGAAGCCGGCCATCCTCCATCCGCACCAGCCGGTCGGCCACATCGAGGATGCGGGGATCGTGGGTGACCATCAGCACGCTGCAGCCCTGGTCTCTGGCGAGGCCGCGCAGGAGCTCCACCACCTCGCGGCCGGTGCGGCTGTCGAGGGCGGCGGTGGGTTCATCGGCCAGCAGCAGGCGGGGCTGGGCCGCCAGGGCCCGTGCGATCGCAACCCGCTGCTTCTGCCCCCCTGAGAGATCGTGCGGGAGCTTGTGGAGGTGGTCGCCCAGGCCCACCTGCCGCAGCCAGCCGCGGGCCAGATCCCGCCGGGCCCGGTAGCCGATGCCGGGCAGCAGATCCGCGCCCATCTGCACGTTCTGCTCGGCCGTGAGGCAGCGCAGCAGGTTGTGGCCCTGGAAAATCATGCCGATGCCGCAGCGCAGCCGCTGGCGGTCGCGCCGCCCGGCCTCGCGCAGCTCCTCCCCGAACAGACGAACCGAGCCCGCCATCACCTGGCGCAGGGCACCCACCAGGGTGAGCAGGGTGGTCTTGCCGCAGCCGGAAGGGCCGGTGAGCAGCACCACCTCGCCGGGATGGATGGTGAGCGTGACCTGATCGAGCACCTGGCGGCGGTTCTCGCCGCTGCCATACCAGTGACACAGATCGCGCACGGAGACCGTGGGAGCGCGATCGGCCGCTGCGGCGGCGGCGTTGCGGATCGGAGCGCTCAGAGCCATGGCCGCTTCAGAAGATCTCGGCCGGATCGGCATCGGCCAGCTTGCGCATCGCCATCAGCGCCGAACCGAGGCACATGCTCAGAATCATCGCGAACACCAGCAGGGACCTGGGACCATCCATGGCCACCGGCAGTTTTGTGCCGGAGCGCACCAGGGCGTAGAGCGCCTGGCCGGCCAGCCAGGCCGGCACGTAGCCGAAGAGAGCCAGCAGAAGGCCTTCGCGGGCCACCACCCCGAGCAGCCGGGGGAGCGGATGGCCCATGGCCATCAGGGTGGCGTATTCGGGCAGGTGATCGCTGACATCGGAATAGAGAATCTGATACACAATCACACAGCCCACCACAAAGCCCATCGCGGCTCCAAGGCTGAAGATGAAGCCGATCGCCGTGCTGCTGCGCCAGTAGTTCTTCTCAAACTCCACGAAGCCCTGTTTGCTGAACACCGCCACATCAGCTGGCAGCTGCCGCTTCAGACGAGCCGCCACGGCAGCGGGATCCTCTCCGGGATGCAGGCGGATCAGGCCGAGCTCGATGCTGCCCGGCGGGGTGTTGGGAAGCAGCGACAGGAAGGTCTCACTGCTGGTGAGCAGATTGCCATCGGCCCCGAAGGAGGGGCCGAGCGACACCAGACCCGCCACCCGCACCCGCTTGCCGCCCACCTCGGTGTCGATCGTGCGGCCCTGCCGGAACCAGCTGGCGATCGGGCCGAACTCCGGGCGCGACAGCTCATCGAACAGAACCCGCCCCCGCTGACTCAGCACCTGCGCCTTCGGAGCCAGGGAGGGATCGGTGAACAGGGGATCGCCCGGCTCGAACCCGAGCGCCAGGATCGAGCGGGTGGCCCTGGTCTGAGGGTTGCGCCAGAGCAGAAAGTTCCAGTGCACCGGTGTGGTGCCGGCCACGGCAGGATCGGCCATCACCTGCACCAGGCGGCGGCGCGGGAAGCCCGCCATCGCGATCGAACTCATCGTGCGCGGGCTGAGCAGCACCAGGTCGGCATCGAACAGCTTGTGGATCGTGATGCTGGCGTCGAAGAGGCCGTCGCGGAAGCCCAGCTGCAGAAACATCAGGATGCCCGCGAAGGCGATGCCGGCGAGCGCCACGGCCAGCCGTGCCGGCTGCCGGCTGAGCAGCAGCCAGGCCAGCGGGATGCGTCGGGAAGGCCAGAGACGATCGAGCACGGCGGGCCTCAGGGTCCGAGCCGGGCGATCACCTTCAGCCCCGAGAGCTGGCGCACCCGCAGCGCATCGGCGGGATCCAGGGCGACCCTCACCTCCACGATGCGCGCATCGGCATCGCCGGTGGGATCGGTGGAGAGCACCTGGCGCTGGCGCACCTGCGGGCTGATCCGGATCACCCGGCCCCGCAGGCTGCCGCGGAAACCGCCGTTCTCGCTCGTGAGGCGGGCGACCTGCCCGGGCCGCACCCGGGCGATGTCGCTCTCATAGACCTCAATCAGCGCCTCCATCCGATCGCTGGCTCCGATCTCGAGGATGCCCTTGTCTCCAGGGCGTTCCCCCACCCGGGCATTCACACGCAGCACCGTGCCGCTGATCGGTGCGCGCAGCACGGTCTGGCTGAGATCCGCCTCCACCTTCAGCATCTCCGCCTCGGCCTCCTGCAGCAGACCCTGCAGCAGGAGGTGATCCTGGGTGCGCCGGTCGAGTTCATCGGCCGCGATCGCGCCGACGCCGGTGAGGCTACGGTAGCGCTCCAGCTCGCGGCTCTCCACGGTGAGCCGGCGCCGCAGGTTGGCGATGCGGGTCTGCAGCAGATCCCGGCGGGCCAGCTCGGCGGTGGCGGTGTCGAACCGGGCCAGCAGGTCTCCGGCCTGCACCCGCTGCCCTTCGCTCACCAGCAGCGCCATGATCCGGGGTGTACCACCCATTGAGGAGACCGGCGCCGCCAGCACGCGGATGTCGCCGGCGGGCTCGAGGCGGCCCAGGGCGGCCACGGCCTCCGGCTGTGCCGCGCGGGTTGGCAGGGCGGCTGGGGCCGCTGGAGCAGGCGGTCGCTGGGAGGTCCTCTGCCAGGCGACGACGGCCAGGATCGCGGCGGCGCCGATCAGTCCGGCAAGCCAGGCACGGGGGGGTCGTCGAAGAGAAGCTCCTCGATGTACCGGTCTGCCCAGGCTGGGTTGAAGGCCTTCTCCAGCACCCGGCGCGTCTTGTCGTTCTGTTTCTGCTGCCTGCAATAGCGGAGCTGCCCCTGCCAACGAGCCACCGTAGCCGGATCATCGGCAGGGGCGGGTTCGCTGCACGACACCGCCTCTGCCAGCACACCGAGCACCGCCGCCACGTGCTCGATGAAGCGCTCTTCCTCGGCGGCGTCCGCGGGGCGGAGGAAGAGCACCTGGGGCGAGAAGATCGACCCCCAGGCAGGCAGTTCGCGCTCCTGGGCGTAGGGCCCCCGTGGCAGGGCGGCGAGGGCCTGGCCGATCGCCGCGGGCAGGGCGGCCCCGACCGGCGAGAGATCGACGATCGCCGCCGACACCACGCCCCGGCCGGCGACGATGTCGGCACCGAAGACCGGCAGGTCGTGGCGGGGATCGGGGAAGAAGACCGCGTGCAGGATCTGCAGACCGGCACCGAGGCGGGCGGTTTCGAGGTGCAGCTTGCGCAGGCCGCGGCAGCGATGCACCTCGTTGCGGATGAACAGATCCTCTCCGTCGAGGCTGCCGCAGATCGCCTCCAGCTCCGGATCGATCGCCAGCGGCGCCAGCTCGGGCAGCGTGCTGCGACAGAGCCGGATCCGCCCGGCCAGGGCATCCACGAGCGGATGGATGCCGGCCGCGGCAGCCGGGGCGCCGGCCGGAGGGGGGGAAGCCGATGTCATCGCGCCGCCGCAGCCAGCAGAATGGCGATCTTGCCACGCATGCATGAGCCTCTCCCCTTTGTGTTGCGCCCCATTGCTCCCCGGCCTGGCGCAACCGCAGAGGCGGACCCTGGCCAACGGCAACCAGGTGGTGAGCCTGGCGATCGCGGAGGCGCCGCTGGTCTGCCTCGATGTCTGGTGCCGTGCCGGCAGCGCCTTCGAAGCCGGCGATGAGAGCGGCATCGCCCACTTTCTCGAACACATGGTGTTCAAGGGCAGCCGCCGCCTGGCGGCCGGCGAGTTCGACCGCCGCATCGAGGCCCTCGGCGGCAGCAGCAATGCCGCTACGGGATTTGATGATGTGCACTACCACGTGCTGATCCCACCGGCCGCGGCCGAGGAGGCTCTCGATCTGCTGCTCGACCTGGTGTTCGAGCCCCGCCTAGAAGCCGGCGACTTCGCGATGGAGCGCCGGGTGGTGCTCGAGGAGCTGGCCCAGAGCGAGGACCAGCCGGAGGAGGTGGCTCTGCAGCAGCTGCTGGCACGCGCCTGCGCCGGCCATCCCTACGGACAGCCGATTCTCGGCCGCCGCGAGGCCCTGCTCGGCCATGATCCCGGCCGGATGGCAGCCTTCCATCGGCGTCTCTACGGGGGCGGTCGCTGCCTGCTGGCGATCGCCGGTGCGCTGGGAGACGGCCCGCTGGTGGAGAGGGCCTGCAGCGGGCCGCTCGCGGTCGGGAGTGCCGCGGCAGTGCCTCCCGCTCCGCCGCAGCTCTGCGCCGTCAGCGGCGAGGAGCGGCTGGCCCTGCCGAGGCTGGAGGCCGCCCGGCTGCTGATGGCCTGGCCCCAGCCTCCGGCCGGAGATCTGCACGGCGTGATGGGAGCCGACCTCGCCACCAGCCTGCTGGCCGAAGGCCGGCGCAGCCGCCTGGTGGAGCGCCTGCGGGAGCAGCTGCGGCTGGTGGAGAGCGTGGATCTCGATCTCCACGCCATGGAGTGCGGCAGCCTGGCGCTGCTGGAGGCTGTCTGCGACAGCGAGGATCTGGCGGCGGTGCGCGAGGCGATCAGCGCGGTGTGGCAGGAGGTGAGCGAGCAACCCGTGGGCGAGGCCGAGTGGCAGCGGATCGTGCGGCTGGTGGGCAACAGCTACCGCTTCGGTCTCGAGGCGGCCGGCAGCGTGGCGGGCCTGCTCGGCACCGGCCATCTCTGGGGCCGCCATGGCCCCCTCGATGAACCGCTGCAGGCTCTCGCCGCCTGGAGCCCGGAAACGCTGCGCGCAGAGGCCCTGCCCCGGCTCGATCCCGCCCGGGCCTTCGTGCTCGAGGCCGTTCCGGCATGAGCGCCCTTGCAGAGGCCGCGGAGGCTGGGTTGCCCACCCAGACCCTCAGAGGAGGATTGCCGCTGCTGGTGCGGCACCGGAGCGGCCCGCGGATCCTGGCGGCCCGGCTGGCCATTCCGGGCGGCAGCGGCGCCGATCCTGTGAATCAGCGGGGTGTGCATCAGCTGCTGGCCGGAACGATGACCCGCGGCTGCGGCGACCTCGATGCCGAGGCGCTCGCAGACCGTGTGGAAGGCGCGGGAGCCAGCCTGCGGGCCGAAGCCCACGAGGATGCCCTGGTGGTGGGGCTCAAGTGCGCCGCCGATGATGCGCCGAACCTGCTGCCGCTGCTGCTGGCCCTGGTTCGCCAGCCGCGGCTGGAGCCCGACCAGGTGGCGATCGAACGCCAGCTCAACCTCCAGACCCTCCAGCGCCAGCGGGAGGATCCCTACCAGCTGGCCCACGATGGCCTCCGCGCCCTGCTCTACGGATCGGGTCCGTATGGCCACGATCCGCTTGGAGTGGAGAGCGATCTGCAGCGGATCGGGCCCGACGACCTGCGCGCCGCGACCGCTTCGCTCGGCCGCGATGGGGCGGTGCTGGTGGTGTGCGGCAGCGTGCCCGAGGATCTGGTGGAACGGCTGGAGCAGCCCCTCAGCGCGGCTCCCTGGAGCACCGGGCTGCCCGCGGCACCGGCCTCGCCGCTGCCGGCCCCTGGGGTTGGGGTGCAGAGCGGCGAGCGCCTGGCGCTGCAGGAGCAGGACACCGAACAGCTGGTGCTGATGCTGGGGGCAGCCACCGTTCCCATGGGCCATCCGGACGCTCTTGCCCTGCGACTGCTGCAGGCGCACCTCGGGCTGGGGATGTCGAGCCGGCTGTTCCTGGTGATGCGCGAGGAGCGCGGCCTCGCCTACGACGTGGGTGTCAGCGTGCCGGCGCGGCGCGGCGCCGCCCCGTTCGTGATCCATCTCTCCAGTTCAGCGGATCGTGCGGCCGAGGCGACCGAGGCGCTCTGCCTCGAATGGGTCCGCCTGCTGGAGCAGCCGCTGGAGCAGGAGGTTCTCTCCCTGGCGCTGGCCAAATACACCGGGCAGGACGCCATGGGCCGGCAGACCTGTGGTCAGATCGCCGAACGGCTGGCCCTGTTGCTCAGCCATGGTCTGCCTGGCGATCACGTGGAGCGCTGCCTGGAGCAGGCCGCCACCCTCACCGGGGCCGATCTCCAGGCCGCCGCCCGCCGCTGGCTGCTGGCGCCCCAGCTGTCCCTGGTGGGGCCGGCCCCCGCTCTCGCCGCCGCTGCCGCCGCCTGGAGGACCTCGGGACTCAGCGCGTCGGCGCCGGCCTGAGATCGGAGGCCGCGATCAGGAAGGTGCCCCGCCGAAAGCGCACGGCGAGGCTGCCGGCGGATCTCAGTTCGCGCACCACACCCACCTCGTCGGCATCCACCAGATCCGGAGGCCGCAGCATCGGCATCGGATCCGCGGTCTTGAGATAGGGGAGCGGCCGCACCAGGATCACGGCATCCCCGAGTGCCAGAGCCGCTTCCCCCTCCGGGAGCGCGGCGGCATCCCCGGCCACCCCAGGGGAGACCTCGCTTGCCGGGTCGGCCACGCTCCTCTCCACTTCTCAGCTGACGCTAGCTGCAGCAGGATGGGCGCCAGCAGTGGAGCAATGCGTGCGTGCCCTGGCCACCTGGAGCGGAGCGATCGTGGGTCTGCTGCTGATCGTGGCCGGTGGGCTGATCCCCGCCGTGATCCCCTGGCCCGAGGGCGGTGCGCTGTCGCTGCGGCCGCTGGGCATCACCCTGCAGGTGCCGGCCCTGCTGTTCACCGCCCTGGTCGCCGGGCCGCGCAGCGCCCTGCTGGCCGCGGTGGCGTACCTCAGCGTGGGGCTGTTTCAGCTGCCGGTGTTTCAGGAGGGCGGCGGCCCCGGCTACCTGCTCGAGCCTGGATTCGGCTACCTGGCGGGCTTCCTGCCTGCGGCCTGGATCACCGGCAAGCTCGCCCGGCAGAGCGGCATGGATGATCCCCTCACCCTCAGCGCCGCCGCCGCCATCGGCTTGCTGGTGTTGCAGTTCTGCGGGCTGGTGAATCTGCTTCTCGGAGCCGCCGCCGGCCGCTGGGGCGCCCCCTTGATGCCGATGCTGGTCGGCTACGGGCTGGCCGTGCTGCCCCAGCTGCTGCTCTGCTGCGCTGCCGGCCTGCTCGCCTGGGTGTTCCGGCGGATCCTGCTGGTGAGCCCGTGATCAGCCCCCCGGATCCGGTTCCGCCGGGTCGCCCCGTCCTGCCCGCTTCGCGCCTGCGCACCCTCGGCCTCGCTGCTGCCGTGGTGCTGGTCGACCAGGCGAGCAAGCTCTGGGTGAGCCGCCATCTCCCCCTCGGGCGCCTGCGCCCGCTTCTGCCGGGGCTGCTGGATCTCCAGCATGTGCACAACAGCGGCGCCGCCTTCAGCCTGTTCAGCGGCTCCAGCCAGGCGCTGGGGGTGGTGAGCCTGCTGGTGAGCGCGGCCGTGCTGCTCTGGATTCTGCGGGCGCCGCCGCGCGGGCTCTGGCTGAGCCTCGGGCTCGGCTTCCTGCTGGGCGGCGCGATCGGCAACGGCATCGACCGCTGGCGCCACGGCGTGGTGACCGATTTTCTGGCCTTCGTGCCGATCGACTTTCCGGTGTTCAACCTGGCGGATGTGGCCATCAATCTCGCCGTCGCCTCCCTGCTGATTGACCAGCTGCCCCAGCGGCGCGGTCGCCAGCTCCGGCGCACCGGCGCCCCTTCCCGACAGGAGACGCTCGATGGCGAAGGCGGCTTCCGTGACTGAGATCAGCACCCCGCGCCTGCGGATCGAACGGGGGGGGGCGGCGCCGGCTGAGGTGCTGCTGCACGGCAGCGTGTACCGCATCGGCCGCGATCCAGACAGCGAGGTTCCCCTTCAGGAGGCCTCCGTGAGCCGCCGCCATGCGCTGCTCGAATGCCGGCAGGGCCGCTGGCTGTTGCGCGACAACGGTTCCACCAACGGCCTCTGGTGGCAGGGCCGGCGGGTGAAGCAGCTGCTGCTGCGCGATGGCGACCGGGTGCGGCTCGGACCGGAGCGCGAGGCAGACCCACCGGAGCTGGTCTTTCTCGCCCCAGGTCCGAGGCTGCGGCAGCGCTTCGGACGCACCGGCACGATCGCTCTGGCGCTGGGTGCGGGAGCCGCTTCGCTGCTGCTGGCGCTAGCTGCCCTTCAGGTGCCGATCCGGGGCAGCCTGGCGCCGGTGCGCGGGCCGGTGCTGCTCTATGACCGCGCCGACAGGCCCATCGCCACCGCCGACGACCGGCGGCATCGCGAGCATCGTTCCCTGGCCGGCTACCCGCAGGTGCTGATCGATGCGCTGCTGGCCAGTGAGGACAGCCGCTTCTGGTGGCATCCCGGCATCGACCCGATCGGCACGACCCGTGCCCTGCTCACAAACCTCAGCGGCGGCAGGGTTCTCGAAGGCGGCAGCACCCTCACCCAGCAGCTGGCCCGCAGCCTCTATCCGGAGGCGGTGGGTCAGGGCGACACCCTGGCGCGCAAGTGGCGCGAACTGCTCGTGGCCCTGCAGCTGGAGCTGCGGTTCAGCAAGGCGGAGTTGCTGCTGGCCTACCTCAACCGCGTCTTTCTCGGAGCCGGCTGGGGCTTCGAGGATGCCTCCCGCCGGCTCTTCGGCAGACCCGCCGCGGCCCTGCAGCTCGAGGAGGCCGCTCTGCTGGTGGGTCTGCTCTCCTCTCCCTATGGGCATGATCCCTGCGTGGCTCCGCAGGCGGCCCTCGAGGCGCGCAACGCCGTGCTGCAGAAGATGGTGGCCAACGGCAGGATCGGCTCCGACCGCGGTCGCCGGGCGCGTCGCCGGCCCATCCGCCTGGCCCAGGATGCCTGCCGCGGCAATGGCCGGCGTGCCGCTCCCTTCTACAGCGACCAGGTCCAGCGGGACCTCGGCGCACTGGTGGGCGCGGATGTGGCGGCGGAGGGCAATTTCCTGATCGACACCCATCTCGATCCGGCCCTGCAGGAGCTCAGCGAGCGGATGCTTCGCCAGCGCGTGGAAGCCAGTCGCTCCCTCGGGGTGAGCGAGGGAGCGGTGGTGGTGCTCGACAGCCGCAACGGCGGCATCCTGGCGATCGCGGGAGGCCGCGACTACCGGAGCAGCCAGTTCAACCGGGCCTCGATGGCGCTGAGACAGCCCGGCAGCACCTTCAAGCTGGTGCCCTACACGGTGGCGATCGAGCGGGGAGCGCGGCCCGGCGACACGATCGCCTGCGGGCCGCTGCAGTGGCAGGGTCAGCAGTTCAGCAGCGGCTGCGGCGGCAGCATCAGCCTGCGCCAGGCGCTGGCGATCAGCAGCAACACGGCGGCCCTGCGCCTGGCCCGGCGCGTGGGGCTTGATGCGCTGGTCCAGAAGGCGCGCGATCTCGGCATCAGTACGCCGCTGCAGCCCGTGCCCGGCCTGGCTCTCGGCCAGAGCGAGGTGACCCTGCTCGAGCTCACGGCGGCCTACGCCGCCGTGGCCGATGGCGGGGTGTGGCATGCGCCGAGCACGATCCGGGCTCTCACCGATGCCGAAGCCTGCTCCGCCACAGCAGCGGAGGGATCCTGCCGCCGCGCTTCCCGCCAGCAGGGGCGTGCCGGTGTGATCGGCGGCGGGGCCGGACGGCGGGTCATGAGCCAGGCCACCGCCCGCACCCTGCAGGACATGCTGCGGGGGGTGGTGAACGGCGGCACCGGCACCGATGCCTCGGTGAGCGGCGGGGTGTGGGGCAAGACGGGCACCACCAATGAGGGCCGCGATCTGCTGTTCGTGGGAGCGGTCCCCGGGCGGCACTGGGTGATGGGGGTCTGGCTCGGCAACGACGACAACAGCCCCAGCCGCAGCAGCAGCCGACTCGCCGCCGGCCTCTGGGGTGACATCGTGCGCGCCTCCACCGCCTCCTCTCCCTGATGCCCAGGCGTCTCTGGCTGTGGATCCTGCTGGCACTGGCGGTGCTCCTGCTGGCGGGGATGCTGCTGCAGGCGCTGAACCTGCTGCTCTGGCAGCTCAGCGCCTGGCTGCCGGCCTGGCTGGTGGGCCCGCTGCTGCTGCTGGCGCTGGTGGCACTGCTGCTGGCGGCGTGGCAGGTGGGCTGGCCCTGGTGGCAGGCGCTGCGCCGCCGCCGCCGCGAGCCCGGAGGGCCTTCGCCGCAGCCCCCCCCCTCCAGCCGCCGGGAGGCCGCCGAGCGCAATCTCGCCGCGATCGAGAGCACCCTGGAGCGCGTGCGTGATGCCGTGGAGCGCGAGGCGCTGGAGCAGGAACGCCGCCGCGTGCAGGGAGAGCTGGAGCGGGGCGATCTGCACCTGGTGGTGTTCGGCAGCGGATCCGTCGGCAAGACCTCGCTGATCCGCGCACTGCTGCGCGAGCTGGTGGGCGAGGTGGGGGCGCCGATGGGATCCACCACCACCGCCAGCCGCTACCGGCTGCGCCTGAAGGGGCTGGAGCGGGCGGTGCTGCTGGAGGACACTCCCGGCATCCTCGAGGGCGGCGATGCCGGCCGGCAACGGGAGGAGCTGGCGCGCCGCCAGGCGGCGCTGGCCGACCTGCTGGTGCTGGTGGTGGATGGCGATCTGCGTGCCGCCGAACTCGAGGTGTTCGACACGCTGGCGGGGCTGGGGAAGCGGCTGCTGCTGGTGCTCAACAAGTGCGATCTGCGCGGCGAGCGCGAGGAGGCGCGCCTGCTGGAGCTGCTGCGCCGACGCACCCTGGGCCGGATCGCCGGCGACGATGTGATCCCCGCCAGTGCATCCCCCCAGAGTGTGCCGATGCCCGGCGGCAGGCCGCTGCAACCGCAGCCGGAGGTGGAGGCGCTGGTGCAGCGGCTCGCTGCCGTGCTCCGCGCCGACGGTGAGGAGCTGATCGCCGACAACCTCCTGCTGCAGTGCCGCCAGCTCGGGGAGGCCAGCCGCCGGCTGCTCGATCGTCAACGGCGCAGCGATGCGGAAGCCATCGTGGATCGCACCATGTGGATCGGTGCGGGCGTTCTCGTGGTCACGCCTCTGCCAGGCCTCGATCTGCTCGGCACCGCGGCAGTGCAGGCCCAGATGGTGCTGGAGATCGGCCGGGTGTACGGCGTGACCCTCGACCGCAGTGCCGCCCAGGAGCTGGCATTCACCGTGGGCCGAAGCCTGGCGGGGCTGGGCATGGTGAAGGGGGGCATGGCCCTGCTGAGCGCCGCACTCACGCTCAACCTGCCGGCGCTGCTGGTGAGCCGGGCCCTTCAGGCCTGCACGGCGGCCTGGCTCACGCGGGTGGCGGGGCGAAGCATCATCGTGTTCTTCCAGCAGGGCCAGGACTGGGGCGACGGTGGTCTGCCGGAGGTGCTGCAGCGCGAATACGAGCTCAACCGGCGTGAAGGGCTGCTGCGGAGCTTCCTGGAGATGGCGGTGTGCCGGGTGGTGGAACCGCTGCGGAGCCAGGCCCTGCGCCTGCCGCCCCGTCCGCCCGAGCCAGCCCGGGCGACGGAGCCACCTCGGCGTAAGCCTCGGGAGGCGGAGGACGCAGGGGGCCCTGACGATCGAGCAGGCTGACCAGCAGCAGATACAGCACTCCGATCAGGATCGAGAGGGCGCCGGTGATCCAGGCCACCCAGCGTCCGCGGCTCGCCGGCGTCACAGGCTGGCCTCCACGATCCGGGCGACCGCTTCGAGATCCTGCTCCCGGGTGTGGGGGTTGCCGAGCACCGCCTTGAGATGGTGGCAGCCGTCGTAACGCGGGCGGGAAAGCATCAGGCCTTCCGCCAGAAGCCGCTGGCGGGTGCGTTCGCTCCAGCGGTCGCAGGCTTCGGCATCCAGGCCGGCAGGTCGGAAGGCCAGCAGGTGCAGGGCACCACCGCACAGCAGCAGCCGGCCATCGGCGGGCAGCCATGCCTGCAGGGCACGGCGGCGCTGGATCGCGCCATCGAGCAGGGCCGCGATGCCCTCAAGGCCCAGCTGGCGCAGCCCGAGCCACAGCTTCAGGATCTCAGCGGGCCGCGTGCCCTGCAGCCCGCTTTCGCCGCCGTGGGCCCCGCCCCAGCCCGGCTCCATGTAGGGGAGACCGGTGGCGAAGGTGCTCTCCAGCAGAGCCGGCCGGGCGAGCAGCAGCAGCGAGGAGGTCTTGGTGATGCCCAGCAGCTTCTGGGGATTGATCGTGACCGAATCCGCCAGGCCGATCCCCTGCACCCGGTGGGCCTGCGCCGGAGCCAGTGCGAACACCGCGCCGATCGCACCATCCACATGCAGCCAGATGCCGTGGCGGCGGCAGAGGCCGGCGATCGCCTCCAGGGGATCCACAGCACCGCGCACGGTGGTTCCGGCGGTGGCCACCACCGCGATCACAGGCACGCCACGACGTGCGAGCAGCTCGAGACGCTGGTCAAGTTCGCCGGGAACCAAGCGGCCCTGCCCATCCACCGCGACCGGCTGGAGCGCGGTTCCGGGCAAACCCATCACCCGCAGCGCCTTGCCGAGGGAGACATGGGCATCGCGGCTGCAGAGCACCACCGCCTCGCGGCAGTGATCCAGGCCGCGGGCATGCCGTGCCACCACAAGCGCCATCAGATTGCTGAGGCTGCCCCCGCTGGCCGGCACCCCGCCGCAGCCCTCCGGCAGCCCGAGCTGGAGGGCCAGCCAGCTGCAGAGGCTTCGCTCCAGGCGGGTGAGGCTGGGCGAGAGCTCCTCAGCCAGAAGATTGTTGTTCAGCCCCGCGGCGATCAGATCGCCCACCAGCGAGGCCGAGAGCGGGGGGGGATCGAGATGGGCCATCGCCCCCGGGTGGCTCGGGTTGTAGGCGCCCTCCATCAGCCGCTGCAGATCGGCCAGCAGCACCTCGGGGGGCAGGCCGCCCTGCTCCGGCGCCGGCGAGGGCATCACACACAGGCCTGGCAGGGGCTGGCCGGCAGCGGCACCGGCAAACCATGAGGCAAGCAGGTCGCTGGCCCGGGCGAGAAAGGCCTCGAGCGCCGGGTCCGGCGCGAACGGATCGGGGAAGGCCGCCGTGATGCCGCAGCGGGTCTGCACGGGCCGCGGAGCTGGTGGCAGGCTGACCAAGGGCAACACACGGGTCAGGGGCATTCTGCCGTCTGTCCCTCAGGGCCCGGAGTCCGTTCCTGGCGGGCCGCCGCAGGCGCAGCTACAACCGATCCATGCAGGGCAGGCAGGGCCGCGCGCACAACCATCAGCCAGACGCCGCGCTGACCTGGGATCGCTGCTGGGAGCCCTGGATGGCGCGTCTGCTCCGCCGTGCCGCCACGGTCGGGGACGACGGAGAAGTGCCCGTGGCGGCGGTGGTGCTCGATGCCCGCGGGCGCAGCATCGGCTGGGGCAGCAACCGGCGCCACCGGCGCCAGGATCCTCTCGGACACGCCGAACTGGTGGCCCTCCACCAGGCCGCCGGCCTGCGGGGCAGCTGGCGCTTCAACGACTGCAGCCTGCTGGTGACGCTCGAACCCTGTCCGATGTGTGCCGGTGCCCTGGTGCAGGCCCGGATGGGTCGGGTGGTGTTCGGCAGCGTGGATCCGAAGCGCGGTGCCCTGGGAGGGTGCCTGGACCTGAGCCGCCACAGCAGTGCCCATCACCGGATGGAGGTGGTGGGGGGCGTCTGCCAGGAGGAGGGCAGACGCCTGCTGGAGAGCTGGTTTCAGCGGCGGCGGATCTGAGCCGGCAGCCTGGCTCAGGCCACGGCGGCTGCCAGCGGGGAGCGACCCGGAGTGAAGGCCGGCAGCTCACTCTCGAGCAGGTTGAGCAGACGATCCACGTTCTCCGGGGTGCTGTTGAAGCCCATCAGCCCGATCCGCCACACCTTGCCGGCCAGCACACCGAGCCCGCCACCCACCTCGATGCCGTGCTGATCGAGCAGGTGGCGGCTGAAGGCCTTGCCATCCACTCCCTCGGGAATGCGCACGGTGGTGAGGGTGGGCAGCCTCAGGGCCTCGGGCACATGCAGCTCCAGACCCAGCGATTCCAGGCCGCTCCAGAGACGCTCGGCATTGCGGCGATGGCGCGCCCAGGCGTGTTCGATGCCCTCCTCAGCCAGCAGGCGCAGGGCCTCGCGGATGCCGAAGTTCATGTTCACCGGTGCGGTGTGGTGGTACACCCGGTCGCTGCCCCAGTACTGGTTGAGCAGAGAGACATCGAGATACCAGTTGGGCACCTTCCCCTGGCGGGCCAGGAGCTTGGCCTCGGCCCGGGGCCCCATCGTGAAGGGACCGAGACCCGGCGGGCAGCTGAGACCTTTCTGGCTGCAGCTGTAGGCAAGGTCCACCTGCCAGTCGTCGAGGTGCAGCGGCACGCCACCGAGGGAGGTGACGGTGTCGAGCAGCAGCAGGGTGCCGTGGCGACGGCAGGCTTCGCCGATGCCGTCCATCGGCTGGCAGACGCCCGTGGAGGTTTCGGCGTGCACCATCGCCAGGATGGTGGGTCTGTGCTCCGCGAGGGCGGCCTCGATCTCGGCCAGGCTGAAGGCCTCGCCCCAGGGCCTCTCGATCGTGACCACCTCGGCGCGGTAGCGGCCGGCCATGTCGACCAGGCGCAGGCCGAAGTAGCCCATCACCGCCACGAGCACCTTGTCGCCGGGCTCCACCGTGTTGGCGAGGGTGGCCTCCATGGCTGCGCTGCCGGTGCCGCTCATCGGAATCGTGAGGCGGTTGTCGGTCTGCCACACGTAGCGGAGCAGCTCCTGCACCTCACCCATCAGCTCGATGTAGAGGGGATCGAGATGACCGATCGGTGTGCGGGCAAGGGCCTCCAGCACGAGGGGGTGGGCGTTGGAGGGTCCCGGCCCGAGGAGCAGGCGATCGGGGGTCGCGATGGGGGCCAGCCCGATCCGGTGCGCGTTGTTCACGGTTGTCGGGGTGGTGAGGGAGGCCAAGACCGGAAGGGCGACGACGGTTCGGGGGAGACTAGGGAAAGGCGGCGATCCAGCGCAGCCGGGAAGGCAGCCGCAGCGTGAAAGAGCCTGTGCTGCGTGGGCGGTGCTCCCGCAGAGGCGCACCCCGGCGCCGGGGGCTGAGTGGCTCAACGGGTGCTGCAGGACCCCGCGGAGGGGGAGATCAGCGGGCGCGCACGTTGCGGGCGGCCAGGCCACGCACCATGTGATCAAACGGCGGACGGACCACCGCATCGATCAGGGAGGTATCGGCCACCCCTCGCTCCAGCAACCTGGCGGCGACCACCTCGCCGAGCAGGGTGATGCCCCGCACGGTGGGGCCGGTGGGAACACCGAGGCTCTTGTAGGTGTCGTCGAGACCGTTGAGCACGCGTTCGTCGAGGATGGTGAGATCGTCGGCGATCAGGGCGTAGCTGGCGTAGCGAAGGAAGTAGTCGAGATCGCGCAGGCAGGCCGCGAGCCGCCGGGTGGTGTAGGCGTTTCCGCCGGGCAGGATCAGCTCCGGATCCTCGAGCCAGAGCTGCTGGGAGGCCTCGCGAACGATCGTGGCGGCCTCGCCGTTGATCAGCTCCACAGCAGCCAGGCGCAGCGACGACTGGGCGTACCAGGCATCGATCCGGTCGATGGCGGAGCGATCCAGATAGCGACCGAGCTGGTCGTAGCGGCCGATCAGCCCGGAAATGGCGTCGCGCATGGCAGGAACGGATCGTCGCACGTGCTGGCGAAAATTAGCACTCCCGATCCCGCTGATCCCAGGCTGGAGCAAGGATCCGGGCGATCTGACAGAAACGGTTACGCAGGCGCCGCTCCCGGCCCGGGGCGCCCCGGTCCGGGACGCCGGGCGGCCTGGAGCTGCCGACAGCGGGGGAGCAGCCAGGGCAGCGCTTGAGCCCCGAAAAGTTACGACTGATACAAAATGGCGGGAGGGTGGTCCGTACCTTTCGCTACCGGCGCGCTTCCGGGCCGCCTCACATCAGCACCGATCTCCATGGCCAAGACCGCGAGCGACGTTCTGCGTCAGATCAACAGCGAAGGCATCGAACTGATCGACCTCAAGTTCGTCGACCTGCACGGCAAATGGCAGCACCTCACGGTCTGCAAGGACCTCATCGATGAGAGCGCCTTCAGCGATGGCGTGGCCTTCGACGGCTCTTCGATCCGCGGCTGGAAGGCGATCAACGAATCCGACATGGCGATGGTGCCGGATCCGGACACCGCCTGGATCGACCCCTTCTACAGCCACCGGACCCTCAGCCTGATCTGCTCGATCCAGGAGCCCCGCAGCGGCCAGCCCTACAGCCGCTGCCCCCGCGCCCTGGCGCAGAAGGCCCTGGATTACCTCGCCTCCACCGGCATCGCCACCACGGCCTATTTCGGCCCGGAGCCGGAATTCTTCATCTTTGATGACGTGCGCTACAAGAGCGGCAACGGCGGCTCCTTCTATCAGGTGGATTCGATCGAGGCCGCCTGGAACACCGACCGGATCGAGGAGGGTGGCAACCTCGGCTACAAGATCCTGCTCAAGGAGGGATACTTCCCCGTGGCTCCCAACGACACGCTGCAGGACATCCGCAGCGAGATGCTGCTCACGATGGGTGCGCTCGGGGTGCCGATCGAGAAGCAGCACCACGAAGTCGCCACCGCCCAGCACGAACTCGGCATCAAGTTTGCCGAACTGATCAGTGCTGCAGACAACGTGATGATCTACAAGTACGTGGTGCGCAACATCGCCCGCAAGTACGGCAAGACAGCCACCTTCATGCCCAAGCCGGTGTTCGCCGACAACGGCAGCGGCATGCACGTGCACCAGAGCCTCTGGAACGGCGACCAGCCCCTCTTCTTCGGGGAGGGCACTTACGCCAACCTCTCCCAGACCGCCCGCTGGTACATCGGTGGTCTGCTCCGGCACGCCCCCAGCTTCCTGGCCTTCACCAACCCCACCACCAACAGCTACAAGCGCCTGGTGCCTGGCTTCGAGGCACCGGTGAACCTGGTGTATTCGCAGGGCAACCGCTCCGCCGCCGTGCGCATCCCGCTCACCGGCCCCAGCCCGAAGGCCAAGCGCCTGGAATTCCGCTCCGGCGATGCCCTCTCGAATCCCTACCTCGGCTTCGCGGCGATGCTGATGGCCGGGATCGACGGCATCAAGAATCAGATCGACCCCGGCGATGGCACCGATGTGGACCTGTTCGAGCTCTCCGCCGAGGAACTCGCCCAGATCTCCACGGTGCCGGCTTCGCTCAACGGCGCCCTCGAGGCCCTCAAGGCCGACAAGGACTACCTGCTGGCCGGTGGCGTGTTCAGCGAAGACTTCATCGACAACTGGATCGCCCTCAAGTACGAGGAGGTGCAGCAGCTGCGCCAGCGGCCCCACCCCCACGAATTCGTGATGTACTACGACGCCTGATTCCGAGCAGCTGCGGCCGCGACCGCTGCAGGTCAGCCGGCCTGACCCAGCGAGCGGCCCTGAAGCCCCGCGATGGCGCTGGCATGCAGGCGCTTCTCGCGGGCATGCACCTCGGCCCAGCTGGTGATGGGTCCGGCGATGCCGGCCGCTTCACTGGGGTCGGCCTGCGCCTGCAGACCGTGGAGAAGGCCGTCGCGGCGGCGGTCTTCCCGCTGCCGCGCCCGGGACCAGGCCACATAGAGGGGATCGTGCTGAGCGGCGGCGGGCTTCAGGCCGGGGTCGGGGGCGGAGGCGTTGGCCATGGCGTGGGAGGCGAAGGAGGTCTCTGTGCTGAGATTCTGTAGCGGTTGCTACCACCAGCACTGTTGTCTTGACATCCTGTCGCAATCCCGTCGTGATCAGGGCGACAGCAGCCGGGCCAGCAGCAGCCCCACGCCCCCCCAGCGGAGCAGCTGCCAGAAACGTTCGCGCCTGGCTTCAGGGAGGAGCAGCGCCGGTGGCAGCGGGTCGAGCAGGCGCTGCGCCAGGCTCAGTCGCTGCAAGCGCCGACGCTCGGCCATGCCGCTGCCGGGACGCGAAGCCGCCAGGCCGTGCAGCACGGCGATCGCCTCGATCAGCCCTGGAGAGGCGGGTGCCCGGCCCTGGGGCCGGCCGGGCCGGCGCCGGCGTGGTGAACCGCTCATCGCGCCAGGATGGATCACCTCCGGGTCCGGCGTCCAGTGCAGCGAAGTGAGCGAAGCGAAGGGCAGCAGCGTGCGCCGTGGCCCCCGGCAGCCGCCGAGCAGGCTGAGGCCCTGCACCGGCTGCTGAGCATCGACGACCGCCACTGGCATGCCGGCAAGAGCCAGGCCTGCCGCAGGGCTGCCGAGCAGCTGGCCGGGGCTTTGGTGCAACTGCTGGGCGGGGATGGCCCCGGCGCCGGCCGCGACAGCGCGGCGCGGGCGCGGGCGATCGAACTCAGCCGCTCGGCACTCGGCTGGCTGGAGGGGGATCTCAGAGATCCGGGCTGCCCGCAGCACGGCCGCTGAGCCGGCCGCGCCGCACCGCCAGCTGAAGACGGTTGCCCCGGGCGCTCCAGCGCACGTCGTCGAAGCTGTGGTGAATGAGAAAGAGCCCGCGGCCCGAGGGCGCATCGGCGCAGGCGGGCAGGGCGGCAGCGCGTGACTGGCGGGGCACTCCCGGGCCCTCGTCCTGCACCTGCCAGATCAGCCAGCGCGGTGTCTCGATGCGGCGGATCCGCAGACACTTGGCGGGATCACAGCCGTTGCCGTGGCGCACCGCATTGACGAGAGCCTCGTGCAGGCCGAGCTGCACATCGGCCAGCACCGCGGCCCGCTCCAGCGGCTCCAGCAGCAGCTCCAGCAGCGGAGCGAGCTGCAGGGTGGACGGGGTGATGAAATCAGCCCAGCGCAGTGGCATCCGGTGGCGCAGTGGCCAGCTGGATCGACTCTAGCCCCCGGCACCCCCCCTGGCGACGGCGATGCGGCGGGCGAGACCGGGATGGCGGAGCAGGGCATCCATCAGCCGCACGCCGCGCAGCTGGTTCACGAGCGGCAGATGGCCCTCGGGGGCCTGCTGGGTCCAGGTGAACCCTCCCGGGTAGCGCGTCCAGAGCCCCTCTCGCTTCCAGCCCAGCCGCGGCCAGAGCAGCTCCCAGCGTCCATCGCAGGCCGCCAGCAGCCTTCCCTGCACCGAGAAGCCGTAGCGGCCCCGCGAATACACGAGCCAGAGTCGGTCGAGGCTTTCGAGGTCGACCTCCGGAAAGCCGGAGACCTCACTGAAATACACATAGCCGCGCCGCAGGGCCGCCTCGCCGGCCAGCTCGCGCAGATGCCCGCTGGTGATGCGGTCGGCGCTTTCAAGGTCCTGCAGCAGCAGCGCCCGTTGCAGCGGTGCGTAATCGATCCCGGCGCCGCTGGTCACCGCCAGCCAGCCAGCCGGATAGCGCTGCAGCAGGGCATCGCGGCGCTCGGGCCCGGCCGCGGCGAGCACCTGGAGCAGAAACCCCGGGGCCCAGTCGTCGGCGGTGGCATCCAGCTGGTCGAGGCGCTCCTCGATCAGCGGCAGCAGGTCGCCGGCCCGTGTCTCCAGGTCGTCCACGAGGCTGCGGCGCTGGCGCGGGGAGCCGGTGATGAATCGCTCCAGCAGCTGGTCCGCGGTGACGCGACGGGAAACCGGTGAACCGGAAAGCATCGGAGAGGGCCGGCCGGAGGGGCCATGAGGCTGAGGGCCACTATGTCAGTCCGGATTCACGGCTGCTGGCCCAGAGCGGGTCTCTGCCTAGGATCACGGTTTGTGCGAGTGCCATGGCCGCCGCGATTCAGTTCTTCCGGGGCGTGGACGAACCGGTGGTGCCTGACATCCGTCTCACCCGCTCCCGCGATGGCCGCACCGGACAGGCGCTGTTCGTGTTCGATGGCCCCGTTGCCCTGGCTCCGGAATCGATGGGCGACATCACCGGCATGTTCCTGGTGGATGAGGAGGGCGAACTGGTCACCCGTGAGGTGAAGGCCCGCTTCGTGAACGGCAAGCCCAGCGCTCTGGAGGCCACCTACACCTGGAAGACCCAGGAGGATTTCGAGCGCTTCATGCGCTTCGCCCAGCGCTACGCCGACAGCCACGACCTGGGCTTCGCAGGCAGCGACGAGGGCCCCTCCCCCGAGGAGGACGGCAACGCTTGAGCTTCGGGCGCTGGCTGGGTCTGATCGCTCTGGTGGCGGCGCTGCTCCTCCTCTGGAGCCTGCGCGGCTCGATCATCCTGCTCTTCGCGGCCGTGGTGCTGGCGATGGCGCTCTGCACCCTCGTGGGAGTCGTGCGCCAGAGGCTCGGCTGCCCGCGTCCGCTGGCGGTGCTCCTGTCGCTGTCTGCGGTGCTGCTCGTGGTGGCGATCGGCGCGGCGACGATCGTGCCGCCGTTCGTGGAGCAGTTCACGGAGCTGCTGCACAAGCTGCCCCAGGCCTGGAACGAACTGCTGAAGCTGCTGCAACAGGGGCTCTCGGGCATCTCCCGCATGCTCTACGGCAGCAGCGACGGCGGGCTGAACTGGCTGCGCAGCCTCAGTGCCGGCCCGGCCGGATCCGCCACCGCCGGGCTGGCGGGAGGGGTGGGCGACTGGAGCCTGCGCCTGCTCGGGCTGGCCGGCAACCTCGGAACCGGCCTGCTGCAGACGCTGTTCGTGGTGGCGGTGGCCCTGATGATCACCGCCCAGCCCGTGGCCTACCGGGAGGCCCTCCTGCTGCTCCTGCCCTCCTTCTACCGGCGGCGGGCGCGGGAGGTGCTGCTGCAGTGCGGTGAGGCCCTCAGTGCCTGGATGGGCGGTGTGCTGATCAGCTCCGTCTGCGTCGGCACCCTGGCCGCGATCGGGCTATCGCTGCTTGGCGTGCGGCTCGTGGCGGCCAACGCGGTGCTGGCGGGGCTGCTCAACATCATTCCGAATGTGGGTCCCACCCTCAGCACCCTGTTCCCGATGTCGGTGGCGCTGCTCGAGTCGCCCTGGAAGTCGGTGGCGGTGCTGGCCCTCTACGTGGTGGTGCAGAACCTCGAGAGCTACGTGATCACCCCCTCGGTGATGCACCATCAGCTCCGCCTGCTGCCCGGCCTCACGCTGTCGGCCCAGCTGCTGTTCACCGTGCTCTTCGGCCCGCTCGGGCTGCTGCTCGCCCTGCCGCTCGCCGTCTGCCTGCAGGTGATCCTGCGGGAGATCGTGATTCACGACGTGCTCGATCGCTGGAAGGCCGCGCCGCGCCGGTCGCTGCCGCCCGCTCCCGAAACACCGCGATGAACGGCCGCACCCTGCTGGGGGTCATCGCTCTGGTGGTGCTGGGTCTGCTGGCCTGGGAACTGCGCTGGGTGCTGCTCGTGCTGTTCGGCGCCGTGGTGCTGGCGGTGGCACTCGATGTGCCGATCACGCTGCTGCGCAGGGTGCTGCCTTTGGGGCGACCCGCAGCCCTGCTGCTGGTGCTCAGCGCCCTGCTCGTGCTGGGCTGGCTGCTGATCGCCCTGCTGCTGCCGGAACTGCTCCAGCAGATCGACGTTCTCGGCCGGCTGATTCCCCAGCTCCCCGCCCGGCTGGCCTCGCTTCTCGCCCAGACCCCGCGGCTGCGGCAGCTGGAGGGGGATCTGGTGAGCGGCGCCACCTGGGAGCGGATTCAGCCCCTCGGCAGCCAGCTGCTGGGTTTCGCCGGCGGTGCCGCCAACAGCACCATCCAGCTGCTGCTGATCGCCCTGCTGGCGATGCTGCTCGCCCTGGATCCACGCAGCCATCAGCGCCTGCTGGTGGCTGCAACGCCGCGCTTCTACCGGCCGCGCATGCAGCTGCTGCTGGCCGAATGCCGCGAGGCTCTCGGTGGCTGGCTGGCGGGCATGACGCTCTCCGCCACGGTGGTGTTTCTCACCACCTGGGCCGGCCTGGCGCTGCTGGGTGTGCCGCTGGCCCTGCTCAGCGGGCTGGTGTGCGCTCTGCTCACCTTCGTGCCCACGATCGGACCCACCGCAGGCACCCTGCTGCCGATGGCCGTGGCGCTGCTTCTCGGTTCCCCCGCCAAGATGCTGCAGGTGCTGGTGCTGCGGCTGGTGCTGCAGAACGCCGAGGCCTTCGTGCTCACCCCATTGCTGCTCAACCGCACGGTGAACCTCCTGCCCACCGTGGCGCTGATGGCTCAGCTGAGCCTCGGCGCCCTTCTCGGCCTGCCCGGGCTGCTGCTGGCCCTGCCGCTGGTGGTGGTGCTGCAGGTGCTCTGCCAGGAGGTGCTGGTGCGCGATGTGATGGATCGCTGGACCCTGCCTCAGACCATCCGCGCAGAATCGGCAGACACGGCACACAAGGCACCCTCTCCAGGCGGACCGCTGAAAAGCTGAGCGTTGCCGGAGCGGGCGGATCGGCGGCGGCAGGCTCCGGATCCGGGGCTGGCTGCTGGGTTTCAGGTGCGGTGATGGCGCCAGAGCGACGGCGTGAACAGCAGCACCGCGATCGCGAGCGGGTGGCTGCGGATCGCCTCGCTGAGGGAGGTGATGGTGAAGTGATCGGCCAGCAGCTGCAGATCGATCCGCAGATCCAGCAGGGCCAGCAGCAGCAGGATCAGCGGGATCAGCGGCAGCCCTCGCCGCCGGCGTGCACGATCAGGAGGCTGGGGTGCCTGGGGGCTGAAGGGCTGGCCTGTGGTCATCGGGCCACCAGCAGAGGCAGCAGGGTGGGCGCGATGCCGATGCTCGACCAGCTGCCCACGGCGATGCCCACGGTGAGGGCCACGGCGAACCAGAAAAGGCTGCTGCCTCCGAAGAAGATCAGCGCCAGCAGCGGCAGCAGGGTGGTGAAGGAGGTGTAGAGGGAGCGGGTGAGGGTGGCATCGACTGCCACATCCACCTGTTCGGCCACCGGCAGCGCGGCGAGGCTGAGGCGCTGCTCGCGGATGCGGTCGAACACCACCACCGTGTCGGTGACGGAATAGCCGGCCACCGTGATCAGCGACACGGCGAAGAGGGAATCCACCTCGATGCCCCGCAGCAGGCCGAGCCAGGCGAAGACGCCGCAGGTGATCAGCACATCGTGGGCGAGGCAGACCAGCGCCAGAAAGGCGAACACGCCGCTGTAGCGGAAGGTGATGTAGGCCGCGATCGCCGCAAAGCTCACCAGCAGCGAGATCAGGCTGCCCTGCAGCAACCGCGAGCCGAGGGTGGGACCGATGGTGTCGATCCCGGTGCCGCTCGCGAGCAGCGGGCCGGTCTGTTCATCCAGGCTGCGCAGCACAGCCTGGGCCTGGGGAGAGGAGAGGGCCGGCAGGCGCAGCAGCAGCGAGCGGCCCTGGTCGAGCACCTGCACACTGGTGCTGCCGAGATTGGGGGGCTGCTCGCCGTCGGCGGCCTCCAGGCGTAGCGAGGCCACCTGGCGCTGGATCTCCGGGGCGGTGATCGGCGTGCAGGGTGCGCCAGCTGCCACGGCGGCTCCGCAGGCGCGCACCACCTGGATCTGGGTGCCACCGGTGAAGTCGAGGCCGGGCTTCAGCGGCAGCCGGATCGAGGGGTGCAGCCAGCAGAGAGCCAGGCCCAGCAGGCTGAGCAGGCAGGCCAGACCGGAACCGATCCAGGCCAGGGCGCGATAGCGGCTGATGCGGAATCGAGGGGTGGGCGGCTCTGGCACGGGCGGAGGGGACGAGGATCAGGCGGCGGCTGGACGTTGCCGCAGGGGGAGGAAGTAGGAGGGGCGGCGCAGAGCCGGGTAGCTCATCAGCAGCCGCAGCAGCGTGCGCGTGCAGGTGAGGGCTGTGAACAGGCTGAGCAGCAGACCGATCGCCAGGGTCACCGCGAAGCCCTTCACCAGGCCGGTGCCGAGCAGGAAGAGCGCTGCGCAGCTGATCAGGCCGGTCACGTGGCCGTCGATGATCGAGGAGAAGGCGAGCGAGAAGCCGCTGTCGATCGAGCGGATCAGGGTGGTGCCGGCTCGCAGTTCCTCCTTCACCCGCTCGAAGATCAGCACGTTGGCATCCACCGCCATGCCCACCGAAAGGATGAAGCCGGCGATCCCGGGCAGGGTGAGGGTCACCGGGATGAGGGCATAGATCGCCAGGTTGAACAGGGCATAGAGGCCCAGGGCCACCACCGCCACCACGCCTGGCAGGCGGTAGACCACCACCATGAACACAGCCACGAGCAGCAGCCCGGCGATGCCGGCCACCAGGCTGGAGCGGATGTTCTCAGCCCCGAGGGTGGGGCCGACGGTGCGCACCTCCACGATCTTCACCGGCAGGGGCAGGGAACCACCGCGCAGCTGCACCTCCAGATCGCGCGCCTCCTCGGCCGTAAAGTTGCCCGTGATCGAGGCGGCGCCGCCGGCGATGCCCGCCGCCCTGAACTCAGGCCCCACCGTGGCCTCGCTGATCGAACGGCCATCCAGCACGATGCCGAGCAGCCGGCCGGTACCGGCGATCTTCTGGGTGAGTGCCGCGAACTTCTCGCCGCCTTCGCGGTTGAAGCCGAGGGTGACCTCCCAGCTCAGACCGGTGGCATCCTGGGCGCGGCCGGCGCTGGTGAGATCCTTGCCAGTGAGGGAGGCCGGTTCATAGAGGGCCATGATCCGCCGGTTCACCTCCACCCGCAACGCCTCGAGCTGGTCGTCCTCGCTGCTGCCCTCGGGGATGCTGAGCCCGAGGGCACGGAATGCATCGGCCCGCTCCTCGTCTGTGATCGTGGTGCGGCGGGGGGGTTGGCCGGGCAGCGGCGCCGGCTCCGGCTCGGCCCGCGGCCCGGCCCGACGGACGGCGATCACGCTGTCGAGCTGACGCTTCAGGGGCAGCAGGCCCTGCATCTCCGTCTCGCTGCCGGCCCGCTGGGAGCGGAATTCGAGCAGGGCGGTGCTGCCCAGCACCTTGGCGGCACGGCTGGGGTCCTGCTCACCTGGCAACTGCAGCACCAGCTGGTCTTTACCGACGGTCTGAAGGGTGGATTCCGCCACCCCGAGGCCGTTGATGCGGCGCTCGAGCACATCCTTCACCGCCTCCAGCTGCTCCTGGTCGATCGTGCGGATCGCCCCCGCCGGCATCACCTGCAGGGTGAGCTGGCTGCCACCACGCAGGTCGAGGCCCAGCTGCAATCCGTAGCTGGCGAGCAGGGCCGCGGCGGCGATCGCCAGGGCCAGGATCAGGGCGAACCACCCTTGTTGGCGTGCCATGAATCAGAGACTGCCGCTGGTGAGCTGCCGGGCAGCCTGGACGATCTGGTTGGGCTGAATGATGGTGAGGTTCTCGAGATTGCCGTTGTAAGGAGTGGGGATGTCCTGGGAGGAGAGGCGGATGGGACGGGCATCGAGATCATCGAAACAGTGCTCGGTGATCAGCGCCAACAGCTCTGCGCCGATGCCGCCGGTCTTCATGCATTCCTCCACCACGATCACCCGGTGCGTCTTGCGGATTGAGCGGGTGATCGTGTCGAGATCAAAGGGCTTGAGGCTGATCAGATCGATCAGTTCCACGTCGATGCCTTCGGCTTCAAGCTGCTGCACGGCCTTGAGGCAGTGGTGGCGCATGCGCGAGTAGGTGAGCATGGTGACCTGGCTGCCCTCGCGAACCACCTCGGCCTGGTCGAGGGCGCAGATGTATTCACCTTCGGGAATGTCTTCGCTGAGGTTGTAGAGCAGCACATGCTCAAAGAAGAGCACGGGGTTGTTGTCGCGGATCGCGGCCTTCATCAATCCCTTGGCATTGGTGGGGGTGCTCACCGCCACGATCTTGATGCCGGGCACGGCGTGGAAATAGGCCTCCAGCCGCTGGCTGTGCTCAGCCCCGAGCTGCCGGCCCACGCCGCCGGGGCCGCGCACCACGGCCGGAATCGTGTAGTTGCCGCCGCTGGTGTAGCGCAGCATGCCCATGTTGTTGGAGATCTGGTTGAAAGCCAGCAGCAGAAAGCCCATGTTCATGCCCTCCACGATCGGCCGCAGACCCGTCATCGCCGCACCCACCGCCATGCCGGTGAAGCTGTTCTCGGCGATCGGGGTGTCGAGCACGCGCAGCTCGCCGTACTTGGCACAGAGATCCTTGGTCACCTTGTAGGAGCCGCCGTAGTGGCCCACGTCCTCACCCATCACGCAGACATGCGGATCGCGGGCCATCTCCTCGTCGATGGCATCGCGCAGGGCGTTGAAGAGCAGGGTTTCAGCCACGGTGCAGACGCCGGCATCGCGGCCAACCTATCTCAGGCCGGGCAGCCGCTCAGCCACCGGCGGCGAAGGTGCTGAGCAGCAGCACAGACAGGAGCATGCCCGGCAGCAGCAGAGCCACGAGCAGGCCGAGATCGTGGGGGGTCATGGCCCGAACCGGATGGTCAGCTGAACCCTAGGCAGGCCTCTCCTCGCCTGCCCGCGTCAGCGAGCGGACAAACACCAGCAGCAGTCCGATGCCCACGAAGGCGAAGCTGAAGGTGGCGAGAAAGCACATCCCCACGATCAGGGTCTTGAGGGCCGTGGCGATGCTCTGGGCCACCCGTGCCTCGTAGTGGGGCGGGTGCAGGGTGTAGTAGGCCACCACCCGGCGGCTGAGGAGGAGACACAGCCAGGCCAGGGCGCCACTGGTGAGGGCACCGGAGAGGAAGGAGAGCGGCCCCTTGCGCGGCCGATCCGCGCTGGAGGAGCCAGCGTCTGCAGCGGTGGCCCCAGCAGGCGAAGGGGCTGCGGCAGGGGACGACTCAGGGGCCTCGCTCATGAACCGGACGCATCGGTCTCCAGGCTTGCACCCGATCCGGTGCAGCGGCAGCACCAGGCCTCGAATCCGGCCGCGGCAAGGGCAGGCCGCAGCTCCTGCTCGGCGGTGGCGGCAGCGGCCGGATCGGCGAAGAGAGCTAACAGGCTCGGCCCCGAGCCGCTCATCGCCACAGCCAGAGTGCCGGGTGCGCGGCGCAGCAGCGCCAGCCCCTCCCGCACGGTCGCCTGCTCCGGTTCCACCACCGCCTGCAGGTCGTTGCGCAGCGGCGGCAGGACGCCACCGCTGGCCAGGGCCGCCAGCAGCGGCCCGCGGCGCAGGGCCTCGCGGCGCTGCTCGAAATCGGCCTCGCTCTCCAGATAGAAATCCCCGCGCAGCTCCCGGCAGCGGCCGAAGGCCCAGGGGGTGGAGACACTGGCTGCCGGATGCTTGATCAGCAGAACCGCAGGAAAGGGGGCATCGCCGCCCGGGCTGACCGGGGCAGGCTCGATCCGCTCACCACGGCCGAAGCAGAGCTGACAGCCCCCCACCAGGCAGAACGGCATGTCGGAGCCGAGGGCGGTGGCCATGGCATGCAGGTCGGCCGCTGCAAAACCGCAGCCCCAGAGAGCGTTCAACCCCACCAGTGCCGCCGCGCCATCGCTGGAGCCGCCGGCCAGGCCGGCACCGATCGGGATGCGCTTGTGCAGTTCGATGTGCGCACCGAGCTCCGGCAGGCCGGCACGGGCCCGCAGCAGCGTCGCCGCCTTCACGATCAGATTGTCGGCACCGGTGCTGAGCTCCGGCCGATCGCACGCGAGGCTGATGCGGGCGTCGGCGGTGGGGGTGAAGACGAGCCGGTCGCAGAGATCGAGGCTCTGCATCACCATCGCCAGTTCGTGGTAGCCGTCGGCCCGGAGCCCGAGAACCTCGAGATGGAGGTTGATCTTGGCGGGGGCCAGAACGCTGAGAGCCATCGGCGGGGAGCGCAGGTGCAGAAGACATGGCGGGGAATCGCTCCCCCGGCTGGCGGTGACGGGAGGATCCGCACCGAGCAGCCGCTGCGGCCCGGCCCGACGACCACCCGGCCGGCAGCTCCCATCATCCAGCGCCCCGGCACGGCCGCCCGAGACGGCCCGGGTGGTGTTGTGTCAGCCCTGCACGGGCTCCCGTGCGCGCTCGAGGGCGGCTGCGAGATCCAGCCAGCTGCTGGGAGAGATCTCCTGAGGGCGCTGGCTGAGCTCCACCCCGGCGCTGCGCGCCAGCACTTCGAGCTCCTCCTGCGGCAGAAGGCCGGCGAGGGTGTTGCGCAGCATCTTGCGGCGCGAGGCGAAACAGCGGCGCAGCAGCCGCTCGCTGGCCACCGCCAGACCCGCCGGCGGCCGCTGGGCCGGCGGCAGCGGTTCGAGATGGATCACCTCCGAGTTCACCTTCGGCGGCGGCGTGAAGCAGCGCGGCGGCACCGGGCAGATCCCGCGGCAGCGGGCCAGCAGCTGCATGCGCACGCTCAGCGCCGAGTAGGCGGCCGTTCCCGGCAGGGCGCGGATCCGCTCGCCCACTTCCCGCTGCACCAGCAGCACCAGGGCGCGATAGGGCGGATCGTGGGGGCGATCGAGCCGCCCCACCAGCCGCTCGAGCAGCGGGCCGGTGATGTTGTAGGGGATGTTGGCCACCACCTTCTCCGGCTGCGGCCCCTGCGGGGGCGCCAGGGGCAGGGCCAGCACATCGCCCTCCAGCAGCCGGAAGCGAGGGTCGCCGCCGAACCGCTGAGCCAGCCCCGCCACCAGATCGCGGTCGAGCTCCACGGCCAGGAGCGAGGCCGCCGGCGTGGCCAGCAGCCGCTCCGTGAGCGCTCCGCGGCCGGGCCCCACCTCCAGCAGGTGATCCCCCGGCTGGATCGCCGCGGCGGCCACGATGCGGTCGAGCACGCCGGCGTCGCTGAGCCAGTGCTGGCCGAAACGCTTGCGGGCCCGATGGCCTGAGAACGACAACGGAGGCCTGCACGGGATCCCTCCAGCGTGCCTGGCCACGCGGCTCCGCGCCCCGGCCTCAGCCCTCCAGCCGCAGCCAGCGCACCGGCCCGGCCGCCGGCGGCAGCGGCACGAGCGCAGCCACGAACTCCACCGGGCAGGCCGCCTGATCGGGATGGTCCGCCAGCCAGCAGGCCCAGGCCCGGCCAAGCCGGCGCCGCTGGGCGCCTCGCAGCGCCGCGATGCCACCTCCATCGCGGCTGCCGGGTCGGCGCCCCTTCACCTCCACCAGCAGCAGCCGACCCTCCTTGCCGCAGATCAGATCCAGCTCGCCCCAGCGGCAGCGCCAGTTGCGGCCGAGCAGCTGCCAGCCCCTCTGCTGCAGCAGGCGAAGGGCCCTCTGTTCGGCCCAGCGTCCCAGACGCTGACGGGGAGTGGCAGGCATCAGACTCCGGCGCCACCTGGCTGGTGAGCGGGCGCTGCTGCAGTGTTCCCAGCGGCCGACCGCACGCCGCGACCGTCACCGAGGGATCGGCACGCCCTGGCGCCCGCCCCTGCCTGCCTGGCGGGATCCCCGCCGGCCGCCACCAGCCACGCCCCCTACGGTGGTGGCAGCCGCCCTCCCACCTTGGCGATCTGGCCCACCCCTCCGCTGTCGCCGCCGCATCGCCCGGGAACCGGCGCCTCCCCGTTCCGGCTGTCCCTGGCCGCCCTGGCACTGCCCCTGCTGGCGAGCCTGCTTCTCGGGCTCGGGCAGCCGGCGCTGGCGGCGATGGACTACGCCAAGCAGGTGCTGATCGGCGCCGATTTCCATGGTGCCGATCTGCGGGGGGTGACCTTCAACCTCACCAACCTGCGCGACGCCGATTTCCACGACGCGGATCTGCGTGGCGCCAGCCTCTTTGGGGCCAAGCTGCAGGACGCCAACCTGCAGGGAGCCGATCTGCGGGATGCCACGCTCGACTCGGCGGTGTTCCAGGGCACGGATCTGCGTGACGCACGCCTCGATGATGCCTTCGCCTTCAACACCCGCTTCGAGGGCGTGCTGATCGATGGGGCCGACTTCACCAATGTGCCCCTGCGCGGCGATGCCCTCAAGCGCCTCTGCGCCATCGCCGCGGGCCGCAACCCCATCAGTGGCCGCGCCACGCGCGACACGCTCGGCTGCTCCTGAGCCACCCATAGCCGCCGCCCCGCTGCCTCGTCGCCCCGCCGCCGTTCCCCCAGCCAGGAGCCACCGATGAGCTTCGATGCCCGCAGCCGCGAGCGCCTCGAGGCGCTCGGCCGCACCCTTCCCCAGAAGCTGCCGCCTCCCACCCCGCGCCCTCCGGCCGCCGCGGACCCGCTCCCTGCCTCCCGCCCCAGGCACCGGCTGGAGAGCGAGGAGGATCCGGAGGCTCTGTTCCATGCGCTGATCGAGGCGAGCCCCGATGGCTCGGTGCCGCCCCATCTGCTGGAGCGGCTGCGCAGCCTGGAACAGACCCTCCCAGCCGCCGGCCGCAGCGCGGCAGACCCGCCGGCCGCCACCACGCTGCCCACCCCGCCGCGGGGCCAGCGGCGCCGGAGCGCACCGGGCAGCCCCGCGATCCGGCGGGCCTCCGGCAGCGACCGCGATCTCTACGACGCCTTCGACGACCTGCTCAACGAGAACGACGACAGCCCCGACCCCGCGCCACCACCGGCACGGCGTCAGGCCGATTCCCGTCTTCTGCCCCGTCCCACCCTGCGCGTGCCACCGGCACGCTGAGAGGGGGCGGCTGCTCGCTGCTGGCTTGCGCGCCTGGCCGCCGGACGTGATGGACGACGTGATGGCCGGCCGGGGCTCTCCTTCAGGCCTGGGGCGGGCGGCCCAGGGGCTCCGCCGGCTCCAGCTGAATCGTGCTGTGGGCGATGCCCAGCTCGGCGAGCCGCTGCTTGGCCCGGTGCAGCAGATCCATGTCGTCGATCTGCCCGGGCCAGCGGCGCACATGGGCGGTGAGAGCGTTCTGGGAGGTGCTCAGCGCCCAGACATGCAGATGATGCACCGATTCGACCCCCGGCAGGCTGCCGAGAGCCTCCGCCACGACCTCCATGGCGATGCCCTCGGGCACGGCATCCATCGCCACGACCAGCGCCTGGCGCAGCAGCTGCCAGCCGCTCCAGGCCACGGCCAGCCCGACCCCGATGGCGGTGACCGCATCGAGGCGGCTCCAGCCGGTGAGGTGCACCAGCAGGGCACTCACCAGCACCGCCGCCGACACGGCGGCATCGGTGAGCAGATGCACCACGGCTGCCCGCCGGTTGAGATCGTGGCTGTGGTCGCTGCCGAACAGCCTGGCGGAGAGCAGATTCACCACGATCCCGGCGGCCGCCGCCCAGGCCACCGGCCCGCTCACCAGCTCCACCGGCCGGCCGAGCCGCTGCAGGCCCTCCACCACCACCACGGCCGCCGCCATCAGGATGAGCACCGCGTTCACCAGGGAGGCGAGCTGGGTGGAGCGCCCGTAGCCGTAGGTGAAGCGGTGATCGGCGGGACGCCCGCTCAGTCGCTCGGCACCCCAGCCGAGCAGCAGCCCGGCCACATCGCCGAGGTTGTGCACGGCATCGCCCACCAGCGCCAGGGAGCCGAAGGCGACACCGATCGCCAGCTGCAGGCCGGAAAGGCCGCTGTTGAGCAGGATGCTCCAGCGGAAGGCGGCGGCCGAACCCGGCCGGTGCTCGTGCTGGCGCGGATGCGGCTGGCGCTGGATGTGCACCGCCGGGTGGGGCGCTGGGCCACCGCCGGAGCCTGTACCGGAACCGGAGCCGCTTCTGCCGTGATCGTGGTGATGGGCTCCCATCCGGGTGCGGGCTCAGGGCAGGCACCACGGCCGCTCGTGGACGGGCGCCCGCTTCGGGGTATCCGCTTCAGTTAAGCGGCCCGCCGACCGGACGAGCAAGCGGCACCACCACAGCCTCGCAGTACACCTGTACCATCGTGGCTGTCCACTGCCTGTCCGTCCGATGCCGGATCCCTCCGCACCAGCCGCGATCAGCCCCGGCATCCAGGCCGCCGCCGGGGCCCCGGGCCTGGCCTCGCTGCTGCTGCGCGATCCGGGCCGCAGCGTGCTGGTGCGGGTGCGGGGGGATTCGATGCGCGATGCCGGCATCCGCCACGGCGATCTGCTGCTGGTGGAGCGGCGGCGGCGGGCAGCGGCGGGCCAGGTGGTGGTGGCGCAGCTGGCCGGCGGACTGACCCTGAAGCGCCTGGTGCGGCGCCACGGGCGCTGGTGGCTGGAGGCCGCCCATCCCGACTATCCCCCCCTGGCGCTCGCAGCGGGCCGCCTGTGGGGTGTGGCGCTGCAGCGGATCCGCACCCTCCAGCCGGGCGGGGAGGAGCCGCGGCGATGAGCACGGCGCTGGTGCTGATCGATGCCAACAACTTCTACGCCTCCTGCGAGGCGGTGCTCGATCCGGCCGTGATCGGCCGCCCGCTGGTGGTGCTCTCCAACAACGACGGCTGCATCGTCAGCCGCAGCGCCGAGGCGCGCGCCCTCGGCATCCCGATGGGCGCACCGCTGTTTCAGGTGCGCCGCGAGCTGGAGCGCCACGGCGTGCTGGTGCGCAGCTCCAACTACACCCTCTACGCCGACATGAGCCAGCGGCTGATGGCCAGCCTCGAGAGCTGGGTGGAGGAGCTCGAGATCTACTCGATCGATGAGGCCTTCGGACTGCTGCACCGGCCCGCCGGCCACGGCGATCTGAGCGGCTGGGGCGAGGCGCTGCGCCAGCGGGTGCGGCAGCAGCTGGGGCTGCCGGTGGCGGTGGGCATCGCCCCCACCAAGGTGCTGGCGAAGATCGCCAACCGGGTGGCCAAGAAGGATCCGGCCTGGTGCGGGCGGGGGGTGTTCGATCTGGGGGCGGCCCCCCTGGCGGACCCCTGGCTGGCCGCCACCGCCGTGGAGGATGTGTGGGGCATCGGCCGGCGCCTGGCGCGCTGGTGCCGCCTGCGCGGCATCGCCGATGCCCGGGCCCTGCGCGACATGCCGGAGGGAGAGCTGCGGCGCCGCTGCGGGGTGGTGGGCGTGCGGCTGCAGCAGGAGCTGCGGGGCCACCGCTGCCTGCCCCTGAGCAGCGAGGCGGCGCCGAAGCGCGAGACCTGCGTGAGCCGCAGCTTCAGCACACCGGTCGGCACGGCGGAAGCCCTGCGCGAAGCGGTGGCCACCTACCTCTGCCGCGCCGCCGAGAAGCTGCGGCGCCAGGGCCAGCGGGCCGGTGGCCTCACCGTGTTCGTGCGCAGCAGCCCCTTCGACGGCACCAGCTTCTACGCCAACAGCGCCACCGCCACCCTGGCGCTGCCCAGCAACGACACCGCCGTGCTGCTGGCCGCCGCCCTGCCCCTGGCCGACGGGCTGTTCCGCCCTCTCAAGCCGCTGCGCAAGGCGGGGGTGCTCCTGCACGACCTCACCCCGGAAAGCCTGCTGCAGCACCACCTGCTGGTGCCCCAGACCCCCGAGCAGCAGCAGCGCCGCGAGGCCCTGATGGCCGCCATCGATGCCCTCAACCGGCGCTACGGCAGCGGCACGGTGGGCTGGGCCGCCTGCGGGCTGGCCCCTCCCTGGCGGATGCGGCGCGGCCATCTCTCGGCTGCCGCCACCACCCGCCTGGCCGACATCCCGCTGGCGCGGGCCTAGGTGCCCTCCAGCAGGCAGGCGATCTGGTCGCGGCCATTGCCCTTGGCCAGCTGCAGGGCCCGGTCGGCGCGCTGCAGCAGATCCTCGAAGCCGTGATCGGCGGGAGCCAGGGCGGTGAGACCACCGCTGATGTGCAGCTTCACATCGGAGTGGGAGTGCACGCCCGGCATCCGCGCCGTGGCGGTGCGCAGCCGCTCCGCGATCGCCAGCGCCTGCTGCGAGGGGGTATCGATCAGCAGCAGGCCGAACTCGCCGTCACCGAGGCGACCGGAGTAGTCCTGCTCACGCATGAAGCTGCGCACGAGATTGGCGACATCAAACAGAACGCCGTCACCGGCGCGGTGACCCCAGCGGTTGTTGATGCGGCGGAAGTTGTCGATGTCGAAGCAGAGCAGCGCCAGCGGCAGCCGATCGGCACGGGCACGCAGGCATTCGCGCTCCCCGATCGCCAGGAAGGCGCGGCGGATCGGCAGGCCGGTGACCGGACAGCGCAGCATCTGACGGCGCAGATCGAGCTCGCGCATCACCAGATCGGCCAGCCACTGCAGCTGCTGGCGCTGCAGGGGATCGAGCGGCGGGCGCGGCCGGGTGTCGAGCAGGCAGAGGGTGCCGAGGTTGTGGCCGTCGGTGCTGCGCAGCGGTGCGCCGGCATAGAAGCGGATGCCCGGCGGCCCGAGCACCAGCGGGTTGGCCCGGAAGCGCTCATCGAGGCTGGCGTCGGCCACCACCAGCACCGTGTCGGCGGCGATCGTGTGGGCGCAGAAGGCCGCGCTGCGGGGGGTCTCGCACAGCCCGCCGAGACCACGGGAAGCCAGGAACCACTGGCGTTCCGCATCCACGAGCGAGATCGCCACCATCGGCGCGCCGAACAGCGAGGCGGTGAGCTCCACGAGCCTCTCGAAGTGGGGATCACTGCTCAGGCCGATGGCGGCATGGCGCTCCAGGTCGCGCAGGCGCAGGTCCTCATCGATGGGCAGCGGTGCCGGCGGCACGACGGTCATCAGGGAGCAGCGGCACTGGTTTCACCGTATGGAGATTCAGCCGCGTCGTAGGCGAAGGGGGAGCAGCGGAGAGCCGGAGCCGGCAGCGACGGGCCCCGGGGAAGAGCGGCAGGCGACGGACGCAGGGCCTGCCGGCAGACCGGAGGCGACGGGATCAGGCGGCGGGCTGGCTCAGGGCCTCGCTGAAGCCCACGCGACGGCGCTGATCGAGAGCATCGAGGTAGCGGCGCTCGCTGTAATAGGCATCCTGAAACCGGAGGGCGTCGCTGTTCAGGGCGGCGAACAGCTGATCGATGCGCTGCTCCATGTCGAGCAGGGGGGCGGAGAGGCCATCGCTGGATGCCGCGGCAGGCGCCGGAATGGAGCCCTCGGGGGGAGATGAGTCGATGGTGGCCGACGGCTCGCCGAGCAGCTGGGCGATGCACTGCTCCAGCGTGGCCAGCCGCTGGGCGCCCCAGGCATCGAGCAGATGGCGGCAGCGCTTGAGCGTCCGCTGGCGTTCGAGCGAGGCGGTGGCGCCGCGCAGCTGCAGGTCCGGCTGGCTGAGCGAGAGGCGCTGCACCTCGGTGGGTTCGAGCAGGGGCGTGAGGCGGCTGAGCAGCGCGCTTCCCTCGCTCTCCACCAGCAGCCGGTCGGCCAGCAGACGGGGCAGATCCAGATCGGCCAGATCCTCACCGGCATCCAGACCTCGGTTGATCCGCTCGAGACGACCCAGGCCGAGATTGTCCTCCTCGATCTCGCCGAGGCTGGCCCAGAGCTGGCGGTGGTGCTGCAGGGCGAAATCCTCGAGATCCAGGCGGCGCAGCTCGGTGCGGATCAGAGGGCGCAGCCGCGGACAGTGCAGGTAGAGCCGCAGCACCTCCGCCTCGGATCGCTCCCGCAGCCCCGCCTCACCGGGCTGCTCCCAGCGGGCTGAACGGCCGTGCCAGCGCTGCCCCTTCACCTGCTGGCGCAGGTCGTCCTCCAGCTGCAGCGTCAGCCGCGCCTGGCCACCGGAGAGGCGTTCGGCGACACGCTGCAGGTAATGGCTGCGCACCGCCGACTGGGGCAGCTTGCCCAGCAGTTCCACCAGGGCCGTGACCGCCTGCTGGAACTGATCCGCGCGGGCGAGATCGCGGCCGGCCAGCACCTGCTCGATCTGCCAGTCGAGCCAGAGGGGGGCGGCATCGAGCAGACCGAGGTACTCGCCGGCGCCGTGCTGCTGGAGGTACTCATCGGGATCCTTGCCGGCCGGCAGGTGCAGCACGCGCAGCTCCAGCTGGCCCTGCAGCGCCAGCTGCTCCACCTCCCCGATCGCCCGCTGGGCGGCGCGCACACCGGCACCGTCGCTGTCGAAGTTGAGGATCAGGCGGCGGCTGTCGCAGCAGCGGCAGAGCTGGGTGATCTGGCGGCTGCTGAGGGCGGTGCCGAGCGAACCCACCGCATGGCTGATGCCGGCGGCATGCAGGGCGATGACATCGAAGTAGCCCTCCACGATCACCGCCCGGTCGGCGCGGCGGATCGGATCGGCGGCGCGGTGCAGACCGAAGAGGTGCTGCCCCTTTTCAAACACCTCCGTTTCGGGCGAATTGAGGTATTTCGGCTCGCGGCCATCCAGGCTGCGACCGCCGAAGCCGATCACCCGGCCCTGGCGGTCGTGGATCGGCACGATCACCCGATGGCGGAAGCGGTCGTAGTAGCCGGTGGCGGCCGCCTCCGCTCCCTCAGGTCCGTCGCTGCCTCGGCGGGGCACCACCAGGCCCGCGGCGGCGAGCAGCTCCGGCTCGATCGCCTCCACCTGCTGCAGGTGGCGCAGCAGCCCATCCCAGCGATCGGGGGCATAGCCGAGCTGGAAGGTCTCCAGGGTGGCCTCGCTCAGCCGGCGGCCATCGCGCAGGTAGGCGAGCGCCTCGGCTCCGCCAGGGGAGCGCAGCTGGCTCTGAAACCAGCCGGCGGCGAGGCTGAGCACCCGGTGCAGCTGATCGCGGCGGCTGAGCTGCTGGCGCAGGCGCTCCTGCTGCGGCCCATCGAGGGTCTCGACGGGAAGCTGATAGCGGCGGGCCAGCTCGAGCACCACATCGGTGAAGCTGCCGCGCTGCAGCTCCATCAGAAACTTGATCGCGTTGCCGCCGGCACCGCAGGAGAAACAGTAGTAGAACTGCTTGGCCGGCGACACCGTCATCGACGGCGATTTGTCGTCGTGGAAGGGACAGAGCCCCACGAACTCCCGCCCCTTCTTCTTCAGCACCACGTGCTCGCCCACCACGTCGACGATGTCGGCGCGCTCCTTCACGGCTTCGATCGTGCGGGGATGGAGGCGGGGAATGCTCAAGACAGCGGGGAGAGGGAGTGGTGATGGCAGGCGGGGGCGGCCGCAGAAACGGGCAGGACCCCTCCCCGCAGACAGACCATCATTCTGATCCATCCCACCAGGGATGGGGGAGGGGGCATGGCGCCACACTGGCGCTGGTGGCGGCAGCCTTCAGCTTCAGCCTGATGAGCGTCTGCGTGAAGCAGCTGCATGGCCGGCTGCCGGTGGCGGAGGTGGTGCTCGCCCGAGCGCTGCTCAGCGTGCTGCTCAGTGCCCTGCTGGTGCGGCGGGCCGGTGTGGATCCATGGGGACAGCGGCGGGGACTGCTGGCCGTGCGGGGCCTGGTGGGCACCGCCGCCCTGTTCGCCGTCTACGAGGGGCTGATGCGCCTCCCCCTGGCGGCCGCCACCGTGATCCAGTACCTCTATCCGAGCGCCACCGCCCTGCTCGCCTGGCGCTGGCTCGGGGAGCGGCCGGGGCGGCTGCTCGCCCTGGCGGTGGGGCTCGGCTGGCTGGGGGTGGTGATGGTGGCCCATCCACCGGGATCCGGGGCTGGTCCGCCGCAGTCAGCCATTGGCATGGCGGCGGCGGTCTGCGGCGCCCTGCTCACCGCCGTGGCCTACGTGAGCGTGCGCGAACTCGGGCGCAGCGAACACCCCCAGGTGATCGTGCTCTGGTTTCCGCTGGTCTCCATCCCCGTCAGCCTGCCCCTGGTGCTGCTCGATCCGGTGCTGCCCACCGCGGCGGAACTCGGCTGGCTGGTGGGGGTGGGGCTGTTCACCCAGCTGGGCCAGATCGGCCTCACCCATGGCCTGGTGCGATTGCCGGCCGCCCCTGCCACCACGATCAGCACGGTGCAGGTGGCCTTCGCCGCGCTGTGGGGCTGGCTGCTGTTCGGCGAAGCCCCCCAGGCTGCCGTGCTGGCGGGCGCGGTGCTGATCGTCGCCAGCGTGGTGCTGAGCCAGGCGGCATCACAGACACGGCAGCCGCACCGCTCCTAAGCTCCCCGGCATCGTCAGGCCAGCCGGATGCGCCATCGCTGGATCGCCATCCTTGTGCTGCTGGGGGTGCTGCTGGCAGGGGCCGCGGCTCAGGCCAGCGGGATGGCGGGTCATGGCGGCGCGGCCGGAGAGCTGCCGATGCTGGTGGCCAAGCCGCTGGCGACCCTGGTGGTGGGAGCACTGTTTCTGGGCACGCTGGCGATCAGCCGCTTCTCCCTGAGCATCGGGGTGCCGGCGATCCTGGGGGTTCTGCTGCTGGGGCTCTCGATCAACAGCAGCGCCACGCTGTTCAGCACCGAGGCGTTCGCCTGGCTGCACACCCTGAGCCTGGCGATGCTGCTCTTCTATGCGGGGCTGCGCACCGAGCTCCGCTCGATCCGGGGCTTTCTCGAGTATGGGGTGCTTCTGGCGGTGGGCGGGGTGGTGCTCTCCACGCTTCTGCTCGGGCTGCTGGTGTGGTTTGTGGCCTCGCCCAGCGCTGGCGGCATCGAGCTTGGCTTCCGCCAGATTCCGCTGGCGGTGGCTCTCCTGATCGCCGCCTGTCTCGGCTCCACCGATGCGGGCGCCACGATCTCTGTGCTGGACACGCTGCCCCAGCGCATCCCCGCCCGACTGCAGGCCCTGCTGGAGTTCGAGTCGTCCCTCAACGACCCCGTGGCGATCGTGTTTCTGGCGGTGGTGGTGGGGCTGTTCGCCGGTGAGGTGGAGGGCGCCGGCAGCCACCGGCTGCTGCTGGTGGAGATGCGCCACTTCCTGCAGCTGATGGGATCCGGCCTGCTGGTGGGCATGGCGATCGGTTATCTGGCGCGCTTCTGCCTGGAGAAGCTGGTGGAGCGCCACGAGGAACTGCTGATCCTCGGCGTGGGCATCGCTCTGCTCACCTATGGAAGCGCCGAGCTGCTCGCGGGATCGGGGCTGATCGCGGCCTATGCCACCGGGGTGCTGATGAGCAATCACCGCTACCGCAACAGCCGGGTCTCGCCGCAGTCCCTGGTGCGGACCCTGCTCCCCTTCAATGCGATGACCGAAATCATCGTGTTCCTGATCTTCGGCCTCGCGATGGATTCCCGCCATCTGCTCGCCTCGCTGCCGGAGGGCACCGTGATCGCCCTGGGTCTGATGCTGGTCGCCAGGCCGCTGAGTGTGCTGGCCTTTCAGCGCGTCTCCCCCTTCAGGTTGCGGGAGACGCTGCTTGTGGCCTGGTGCGGCCTGCGCGGCGCGGTGCCGCTGGCGCTGAGCTTCAGTGCGATCGCAGTGATCCCGATGCTGCAGGGAGTCGATCCCGCTCTCGTTCCAGCACTGCAGCACAACGCCCAGGTGATCGTGTTCTGCGTGGTGGTGCTGAATCTGCTCCTGCAGGGGCTCTCGCTGCCATGGGTCTGCAGGATCCTGGCGATCCGCGACGACGAGGCCAGCACGCAGCCCACAGGAGCCTCCTGATCAGCGCCTCCCTCAGCCCCGGCTCTGCTCCCCGGGGATCGCCAGCGGGTAGGTGGTCCACTCCTGCACGTTCCGCCCATCGGCCTGGGTGCTGCCGCTGGGGCGGGCCAGCCGCCAGCTCTGGTTGCGCTCACCGCGCTGGAGATACAGCTCGAAGGGGCTGTCGACCCGGATCGGATCGCCGCTCAGCCGCCAGTCGAAGCGACCGACAAGCCGCAGCCCGCTGGCCTCGCCGATCGTCATCCGGCTCTGCTCCTCCACCCGCACCCGGCTCACCTGGGGCAGGCCCGGTGGATCGAGCGCCAGAGCCTGGGCGATCGATCCCTGGGTGAGCTGGATCTGCAGAGCCAGGGCATCGAGCAACACCCCCTGGCCCGGCTGTGCGCCGCCACTGCAGCCGGTGAGAGGCAGCAGCAGCGCCAGCAGCAGGCCCACCAGCCGGATCAGCACTCCGGGGCGTACGGCCGGAGCCGCGGCGGCGGGGCTTGGCAGGGCGGGCAGCATGGTGGCAGTGCGCAGGGATTCCATGATCGGCTGGCTGGGGGGACGACTGGCCGAAACCTGGCAACAGGCAAGCCGGCACGGCGTGCTGGTGATCTGTCAGGGGGTGGGCTACGAACTGCAGCTCAGCCCACGGCACTGGCAGCGTCTGCCGCCGGCCGGCACAGCGATCGAACTGCATGTGCATCACAGCATCCGCGACGACGGCTGGACCCTGTTCGGCTTCGCGGAACGCCTGGAGCGGGACCTGTTCCGCGATCTGGTGGCGGTCAGCGGGGTGGGACCGCAGGCGGCGCTGGCACTGCTGGGAACGATGGAACCGCAGGAGCTGGTGCGCGCCGTGGTGGACACCGACCTGCGGCGGCTCTGCCAGGCTCCGGGGGTGGGTCGGCGCACCGCCGAGCGCCTCGCCGTGGAGCTCAGGGAGCGCCTCCAGGAGCGCTACAGCGCCTGGGCCGGCGATGGCAAGCCCGGCGACGGGATCGACGCGCTCGATCTGGCCCTGCCCGCCGGCGACAGCCGCCAGGAGCTCGCGAGCACCCTGGAAGCGCTGGGTTACGAAACGCTGGAGATCCACCGGGCCCTGCACGCCGTGGCCGCCGCCGGCCTCGCCGCCGAGGCCCCGGTGGAGCTCTGGATCCGCGACAGCCTGCGCTGGCTCTCGCGCTCGGCCGCCTGAGGCAGGCTGGCGGATGGCGACTGGCGGCTCCCGCGGGAGCGGGGAGGCCCAGGGCCGCGTCGGGCGTTAAGGTGGCGGTTTGCACCGTACGGCGCCCGCGCTCGCCCATGCCGCTCACCACCACCAGGAAGCAGGAACTGATCAACGGTCACCAGACCCACCCCACCGACACGGGTTCGGTGGAAGTGCAGGTGGCGATGCTGAGCGAGAGGATTCAGCAACTCAGCGGGCACCTGCAGAAGAACATCCACGACTTCTCCTCCCGCCAGGGGCTGCTGAAGATGATCGGGCGCCGCAAGCGGCTGCTGGGCTATCTGCGTGCCCAGAGTGGCGAGCGCTACGCGACGCTGATTGAGAAGCTCGGCATCCGCGGCTGAGGATCCGATGGTCCCGCAGCGGGAACGGCGGCCCTTCGTGCCCAGGAATGCGCCGGACAACCGTTCGGCCAGCGCCAGCACGCGGCAGGGTGGGGCTGGCCGTGCTTCTCAGCGCAGCGCCAGCCAGGTGATCCCCGATCGGGTGGCCAACCGCATGGCCCGCCGCATCGCCCTGGCCACCGGTGTGCCCACCGTGATGGGAATGGCTGTCTTTGTGGGCAGCTATCTGCTGGTGAGCCGCCATCTGCTCGCCATTCCGCCCTCCGCCACCCTGCTCGCCTCGGGCGCCTGCTTCCTGCTCGGTCTGGTGGGGCTCAGCTACGGCGTTCTCTCCGCGAGCTGGGAAGAGGAGCCAGGCAGCCTGGTCGGCATCGAACAGATCGGGCTCAATCTCGGCCGGGTGCGTGCCTCGATCCAGGCGATGCGGCGGGGCAGCCGCGAAGACGGCCCCGCCTGAGAGCGGCCCTGCATTCAGGCGGCAGCTGGCTGCGGCTGATCGAGGGGCGACAGCAGCGACACCCGGAACGCTGCCGACTCGAGCGTGCGGAGTGCCGATTCCCCGTCTGCCACACAGAACTGGGAGCCGAGACGTACATACCGGCTGCTCTGGTCATCCAGCACCCGGGCCACCACCGGCACCCGCACACCGGCCTCATCCTGGCCGGGGCGATGCCGCTGCAGGCACTCCCGCAACCGGTGCTGGATGGCGATGTCGCCGGCCTGATCAGCGGGAAGCTCCACCAGCAGAAGCTTCAGATCCTCGATGCTGCGCGTGTCTTCGAGGATCAGCTGCACCCGTTCATCGCGCCGGTCCACGGTGGCCCACACGAGCAGCCGCGCATCCACCAGGAGGTGATCGGCCAGACGCGCATAGGCCTTGGGAAAGACCACGGCCTCGCAGCTGCCGCTGAGGTCCTCCAGCTGCAGCACCGCCATGCGATCACCCTTGCGTGTGGTCACCGCACGCAGCTCGGTGACCATCGCCACCACGCTCAGCTTCGCCTTGTCGGGCTGTTCCTCGAGGCTGCCCAGGCCGATCGGGGCGATGAGCTTCACACGGCTGGAGAGCTGGCGGAGGGGATGATCGGAGATGTAGAAGCCGAGCAGCTCCTTCTCCAGCCGCAGCTTCTCGCTGGGCGGGTAGTCGGGCACCGGCGCCGCCTTCGGGGCGCTGGAGCGATCCACCCCGGCGGGAGCATCGGCTGCCGACGGTGCAGCCGCGAGCAGATCGAGCAGGTTGCCCTGGCCGCTGGCCCGGTCGCGGGCGCGGGAGGCCGCCCATTCGAGCACCAGATCCAGATCCGCCATCAGCTGGGCCCGGTTGGCGCTGGGCTCGAGCGCATCGAGCGCGCCGCAGTGGATCAGTGATTCGAGGGCACGGCGGTTGAGGGAACCGGCGGGAAGGCGATCGCAGAGATCGGCCAGCGATCGGTAGGCTCCATCGGCGGCGCGGCTGTCGATCAGGGCGCGGATGGCTCCCTCGCCGAGATTGCGCACGGCCGAGAGACCGAAAAGGATGCGATCTCCCACGGGGGTGAAGTCGGTGCCGGAAGCATTCACATCGGGAGGCATCACCTCGATGCCCATGGCGCTGCAGTTGGCGATATAGCGCTGCACCTTGTCGCTGGCACCGGCATTCACCGTGAGCAGCGCCGCCATGTAGGCCACCGGATAGTGGGCCTTGAGATAGGCCGTCTGGTAGGTCACGGCGCCGTAGGCCGTGGAGTGGCTCTTGTTGAAGCAGTATTCAGCGAACAGCACCATCTGCTCAAACAGCCCCTCGGCCACCGTCGCCGCGACACCCCGCTGGGTCGCCCCCTGAACGAACAGACTCTGGTGCTTCTCCATCTCGCTCTTCTTCTTCTTCCCCATCGCCCGCCGCAGCAGATCAGCCTCACCAAGGGAATAACCGGCGAGATCCTGGGCGATCTTCATGATCTGCTCCTGATACACCATGATCCCGTAGGTTTCACTCAGGATCGGCTCCAGCTTGGCGTGGGCCACATCGATGCGCTCGCGGCCATGCTTGCGGTTGATGAACTTCGGAATCAGGCCGGCATCCAGGGGGCCGGGTCTGTACAGGGCAAGAATCGAGGAGATGTCTTCCAGGCTGGAGGGTTTGAGATCGCGCACGATCTGGCGCATGCCGCTGGATTCAAGCTGGAAGATGCCTTCGAGATCGCCGCGGGCGAGCAGGTCGTAGGTGCCTGGGTCCTCGGCGGGCAGCGCATCGGGATCGAGCTTCTCGCCGCTGCTGTGAGCGACGAGATCAATCGTTTTCTGAATCATGGTGAGATTCTTGAGGCCGAGGAAATCCATCTTCAGCAATCCCATCGACTCCACATCTTCCATGAAGTACTGGGTGATCACCTGGCCATCGTTGTTGCGCTGCAACGGCACCAGCTCATCGAGCGGATCAGCGGCGATCACCACACCGGCAGCGTGCACGCCGAAGGTCTTGTTGGTGCCTTCGATCCGCATCGCCAGATCCACCCAGTGCTTGACCTTCGGATCTGATTCATATTTTTCTCGAAACTCCGGCGTGGGCGATTCGGCACCGATCATCTCCTTCAGCTTGGCGGGCTTGCCACGCACCACCGGGATCAGCTTGGCGAGCCGATCGGCCTCGCCGTAGGGAATATCGAGCACACGCGCCACATCCTTGAGCACCGCCTTGGAGGTCATGCGGTTGAAGGTGATGATCTGAGCCACCTTGTCTTCGCCATAGCGCTGGGTGACGTATTCGATCACCTCAGAGCGCCGCTCGATGCAGAAATCGGTGTCGATATCAGGCATCGATTTGCGCTCCGGGTTGAGGAAGCGCTCAAACAGCAGCCCGTGCCGCACCGGATCGATGTTGGTGATCCCCAGTGCCCAGGCCACCACCGACCCGGCAGCCGAGCCGCGGCCTGGACCCACCGGAATGCCCTGCTCGCGGGCGAAGCGGATGTAGTCCCACACCACCAGGAAGTAGGTGGGAAATCCCATCTGCTCCATCACCTGCAGCTCGAATTCGAGCCGCTCGCCGTAGGCGGGATCGATCACCTCGCCGGCGCCCAGGCCCAGCCGGGCGCAGAGGCCCTCGCGGGCCACCTGGGCCAGATAGCTCACGGCGGTGTGGCCCTCCGGGATCGGGAAGCGGGGCATCTGGTAGCGGCCGAGGATGTCGTAGTCCTCCACCTTGTCGGCCACGCGGGCGGTGTTGGCCACCGCCTCGGCCACGAGAGCGGGATCGAGGTGATCGCTGAACAGGGCCAGCATCTCCGCTTCGCTGCGGATGTACTCGGTGCCGGTGTAGCGCAGGCGTTTCTCGTCGCTGATCAGCTTGCCGGTGAGCACGCAGAGCAGGGCGTCGTGGGCCTCCACATCGCCCACGCTGAGGTAGTGGGCATCGTTGGTGGCGATCAGTGGGATGCCGAGCTCAGCACCGATGCGGGCCAGCTCGACATTGACGAGACGGTCTTCGATGCCGCCGTGATCCTGGATCTCCAGATAGAAATCATCGCCGAACACCTCCCGATACCAGGCGGCGATCGTTCGCGCCGCATCCGGGCGGCCCTTGAGGATCGCCTGGGGAATTTCGCCGCCCAGGCAGGCGGTGGCCACGATCAGCCCTTCGCTGTACTGGCGCAGCAGCTGCTTGTCGATGCAGGCCCGCGCAAAGATGCCGCGGCCGCGCATGCCGCGCAGGTGGCTGATGCTGGTGAGCTTCACCAGATTGCGATAGCCCACCGCGTTCTTCGCCAGCACCACCAGGTGGTAGCGGCGCTCCTTCTTCGGAGCCGGATCCTCGATCGAGCCGTTGATCACATACATCTCGTTGCCGATGATCGGCTTGATGCCGGCCTTGGCGCAGAGCTTCAGCAGCTCGATCGCGCCATACATCACGCCGTGATCGGTGAGGGCCAGGGCGGGCATGCCGAGCTCCACGGCCCGCTCCACCATCTGCGGCAGCTGGCTGGCGCCATCCAGCAGGCTGTAGTCGCTGTGGTTGTGGAGCGGAACGAAGGCCAAGGGCTGCAGCTGCCGGGCGCTGTCAGGCTAGGGGAGGACGCAAGCGGCAGCGTGATCGCGGCCTGGCACCCTGGCTCGGCACCACATCTGGTGTCGGCCCCGGGAGTTCGGCAGGGCGGAGGCCTGCTGTCCACCGCCCCGGCGCCCTGGTCAGGGCGTTCAGGCCACCAGCGGTGCCGCGGGCCGGCTCGCCATCACGGAGGCCTCCTGCTCGTAGGCATGGGCCACCTGCAGCAGCCGGGGCTCCTGCAACACACCGGCGATCAGCTGCAGCCCGATCGGCAGCCCGTCGGCATCAAAGCCGCAGGGAAGGCTGATCGCCGGCAGGCCGGCCAGATTGGCGGGGATCGTGAGCAGATCCGCCAGGTACATCGCCAGCGGATCCTCGCTGTGGGCCCCGAAGCGGAAGGCGGTGGTGGGCGAGGTGGGGCTGAGCAGCACATCCACCGTGTCGAAGGCGCGGTCGAAGTCGCGGCGGATCAGGGTGCGCACCTGCTGGGCCTTGCGGTAGTAGGCATCGACGTAGCCGGCCGAGAGGGCGTAGGTGCCGATCAGGATGCGGCGCTGCACCTCGGCTCCGAAACCCTCGGCCCGGCTGCGGGCCGTCATGGTGGCCAGGCTGTCGCCCCCCTCGGGCGCTGTGGCGCGATAGCCATACTTCACGCCGTCGTAGCGGGCCAGATTGGCCGAGGCTTCCGAGGGAGCAATCACGTAGTAGGTGGCGATGCCGTCGCTGAAGCGTGGGCAGCTCACGTCCACCAGCTCGCAGCCGAGCCGCTCAAGGCAGGCGGCGGCGGCCAGCACCGAGGCCTTCACGGCCGGATCGAGACCGGGCTGCTCGAAGCATTCGCGGATCAGCCCCACCCGCAGCCCCTGCACCGACTGCCCCAGCCCGGCGCTGAACTCGGGCACCGGAGCCTGCAGGCAGGTGGCATCGCGCGGGTCGGCGCCGGCGATCACCTGCAGGATCTCGGCGGCATCGGCCACGCTGGTGGTGAACGGGCCCACCTGATCGAGGGAGCTGGCGAAGGCCACCAGGCCCCAGCGGCTCACGCGGCCATAGGTGGGCTTGAGGCCCACCACACCGCAGAAGCTGGCCGGCTGGCGGATCGAACCGCCGGTGTCGGAGCCGAGGGCTGCCACGCATTCCCCGGCGGCCACCGCTGCAGCGCTGCCGCCGGAGCTGCCACCCGGCACGCGTTCCGGATCCCAGGGGTTGCGGCTGGGTCCGAACGCCGAGGTCTCGGTGGAGCTGCCCATGGCGAACTCATCGAGATTGGTCTTGCCGAGCAGCACCGCCCCGGCCTCCCAGAGACGCGCGGTGACCGTGGATTCGTAGGGCGGCACAAAGCTTTCCAGCATCCGGCTGGAGCAGGTGGTGGGGATGCCGCGCGTGCAGAGGTTGTCCTTGATCGCGAGGGGGATGCCGGCCAGCGGCGGCAGGTCGTCTCCGGCGGCACGGGCAGCATCGATCCGGTCCGCGTCGGCCCTGGCGCGCTCGCGTGTCACCGCCAGATAGGCATGCAGCGTGGGATCCACCGCGCTGATCCGCTCCAGATGGAGGTCGGTGAGCTCCCGTGCGGAGATCTCACCCCGGCGCAGCTGCGCCCGCCACTCGGCGATCCCCATCCACCCCAATGATCAGCTGGGCCGACGCTATCAGCCGGGGATCAGGAGGGATCCGGTGTTTCGGTGAGGGGCTCTCCCCGCTGGGTGCGCAGCAGGGTGTGATCGAGCGAGGCCGGCGATTCGGCCCGCAGATCCTCCAGAAAGGATCCCAGCGCCGCCTCAAGAGTGGAGCGCCTCACGAACGGACCGAACCAGTAGATGGCGTCCGGGGAGCGGGTCTCGACCCTCGCCCACCAGGCCAGACCCAGCCCGTTGGCGACGCTGCGCACGGGCCAGAGGAGGGGATTCATGGGAGGGGGCT